>ERZ808046.144-NODE-144-length-91296-cov-16.816244_pt1 | contig 91296 bp, 85 predicted proteins | sample MGYA00380196_ERZ808046 | MGnify/ENA primary metagenome ERZ808046 (study PRJEB31490, sample SAMN06133421) | mouse gut metagenome | isolation source: Z6_2 | host: mice | place: China: Chengdu | collected 2015-05 ... | reverse complement strand
GTTCTTTGATAATTGAATCATTGCCAGATATTGAATTTTCAAGGTGCATAGCTAAAATCTATGTGCGAAGTTTGAGTTATATATTATAACTGTGAGTAGAGCAAACCATGAAAGGATTAGGAGGTATAGGCTATGGAAAATCAAGTATATTTAGCATCTGATATTCAAAAAGTGTTGGGAATTGGCAAGACAAAAACTTACGAATTTTTAAACGAAGTTTATAAGCAGAAGGAGCCGATATTCAGAGTGATAAAAGTCGGGACGTCGGTAAGAGTTCCCAAAAAATCTTTCGACAACTGGTTCAATGCCGACGCAAATTAGAGGAGGTGGGCCCGATGGCAAAGGGGAAAAGCGTTGCATTTTTTGAGGCTGGAAGCTGGTATCATCGGTTAAAGTTACTGCAAAATGACGGAACGACAAAATATACGAAAAAAGGCGGATTCCAGACGAAGCAGGAAGCAGAAGTAAGCAGCGAAAAATGCGAAGCAGAGTATCAAAAGGCATATCGGGCTTACCATGCTGCTAAATCTTCTGATATGAAATTTGATGATTATTTGAGGTATTGGATGGAGCAGATTTACAGTGTGAGGATTGAAGGGACAACCCTCAGAGTTGCGTATTATGTGTTATATGATTTGCTTCTCCCGAACATGAATCAAGGGATCAAATTGCGCTATGTGAATACAGAATATTTGGACGAGTTGCTTGCAGTTGTGTCCAAAACGTGTGGATCTGCAGGAAACAAAAGCAGGGAGTTGCTCAATATCGCTTTAAAGGAAGCGGTTGTGCTTGGTTATATCCAAAGGAATCCCGTCCCGGACACAAAGCCTTATAAGCGAAAGCTACCCAAGATTGCTGTCCTTGGTAAAGAAAAGATGAAGCTCTTTCTGGAAAAAGCGAAGGATAATAGCTGGTATTTAGAAATCCTGCTAGGACTGTTCTTAGGGCTGCGAAAAGGGGAAATTCTTGGCTTGAAATATGGCGATTTTGATATCGAAAACAGGACGGTCAGGATCTCAAGACAGATTACGGCAGCCCCTAAGAAGATAGAAGGACAGAAAGCGACGGGTTATCTTCCATTAGAAAAACCGCCGAAAACAGCAAATAGCAACAGAACCCTCCGAGTACCGGAGTCGGTTATGAAAGAAGTGATTGCAAGAAAGCAGCAGAATGATTTGAAAAAAGAACGGTTGGGAGACGATTACATAGATAATGATTATCTCTCTTGTACTGAAAATGGATTGCCCCACGCTTCGTCGTCGTTTAATAACGCTTTAACAAAGCTATGCAGTCGGAATGGACTGCCACATCTGACAGTCCATAGTTTGCGGCACATGTTTGCGACCATTCTTGCAGAGCAGGGCGTCCCGCTTATGAAAATAAGTACGCTGTTAGGACATAGTTCGGTACATACCACATTTGAATATTATTGCGAAGTGATGGATGAGCAGGAACGAATCTTGGGCTTTATGAACCATGCGTTTGTACCGGAAGGAGGAAAAGGATAATGTTCAATATGGAATTACAGGATTATATCGACTGGAATGTGCAGTCGATATTCAAGAGAATTGACCGGAATAAATATGCTTACCGTGTTGTCCTTTTTTATGAGGACGGCACAAAGCAGGTCAGATTATGTTCCGGATTTGCTACGAAAAAAGAAGCAGAAGAAGCAAGGAAGCTTACGATCGGCAGGCTGGTGAATGGAACGTATATAGTAAATGACAGAGTAAAGGTAAAAGATTTTTTAGAATACTGGCTTGAATATGACATCAGGAAAAGAGTACAGAGCAACAATACATATGTTACCTACTCCAATATTGTAAAGAAGCATATCGTCCCCTTTCTGGGGAGCAAGAAGCTGACGGAGATAAATAGAGGCGATATTTACCGACTCTATAAAGACCGAGCAGGATATTCTAAATATATTGTGAGGCTGGTTAAGACGGTCATGAATGTCTCTTTTCAATATGCGTTAAGGCGCAAGCTGATTTCTGTCAATCCGGCGAAGGGGATAGACTTGCCGAAATCGGTAGAATTGAAGCCCTATCATACAAGGAATATTGATATGGCAAAAACCCTGAATATGGAACAGATTTTGAAACTTTTAGAAGCAAGTAAAGATACCCCGATCCATATGCAGATACTTTTTAATGTACTTATGGGACTTAGGAGACAGGAAATCAATGCAGTAAAATATTCGGATGTGGATTACATAAACCGCACATTATCCGTAGAACGGCAGCTTGGAAAGAAATTGAACCGTGAGCCATACGGAGTGGAGGAAAAGCTTACAACAAAAAGTGAACTGCCTCTCAAAACTTCATCCAGCCAAAGAAAGTTGCCAATCCCGGATTATGTTTTCGAGGCGATTATGGAAGAACGGAGGAGATATGAAAAGAACCGGAGAAGAAGGCGTTCGCAATTCCTTGATTTGGACTATATCTGCTGTTCTAATTATGGCAAGCCTCGCAGTAAGGACTTTCACTGGTCACATTACAAGAAATTACTGCGTGATACGGGACTGCCGGACATCCGCTGGCATGATCTAAGAAGCACCTATTGTACATTGCTTCTGAAACAAGACTTCAATCCCAAAGCGGTATCTAATCTGATGGGACATGCAAAAGAGATCATCACAATGGATGTGTATGGAGATAATGCGAATATTATTCCAGAAGAAATACCGGAACTCCTGTCATATATGGAGGAGGTTATGCCGAAGGATTCCAATGATGATGGTAAGGAAAATATACTGTTGGACACATTGGTTGATACAGAAGGACTTTTGCCGGAGAGAAAACAGGCACCTTAAATTTGTCATATGAGTCGTCGAAAGGTGTTGTGTGAATTAAAATTAGAGGATATAATAGAGATATAGATGAAGGCGGTGAGCAAATGGCGGTGGAAGAGATACAGCGGGATAAAAAGATAGTAGAGCAGATTGTTGATGATATGGATTTATTTGATGATGATCTGATGTCTATGGTCTTTGACGGCAATAATCCTGCAACAGGGCTTCTGTTAAAAATAATTTTAAAACGAGACGATATTACCGTAATAAGCGTTGTAGGACAACGGGAGTTTCAAAATCCGGTTGTGGGCGGCCGTGATATACGTTTAGATATTTTAGCCAAAGACAGCATGGGGAAATACTACAATATCGAAGTACAGAAGGGGGCGGAAGGCGCACATGTACGCCGGACAAGATTTAACAGCAGCATGATGGATTCCCGGATGCTGAAGGCGGGACAGGAATTTTCGGAACTTCGGGATTCGTATATGGTGTTTATTACGCAGACAGATATATTCGGTTATGGGATACCAATCTATACGGTAAACCGTAGATTTGAAGAAATTGACGTCCCGTTTCAGGATGGTTCCCATATTGTATATGTTAATGGCAGCTATAAGGGAGACGACGCAGTCGGCAGACTTATGCATGATTTCGGATGTAAAGAATCGAAAGATATGTATTATCCCGAATTGGCAAAAGGTTTGAAGCATTTCAAAGAAGAAGGAGGACGGCAGATTATGTGTGAAGCGGTTGAAAAATATGGAGATAAGCGGGTATTGGATAAACAGATTGAAATGATAAAAAATTTGATGGAATCTATGAAATGGACTGCGGAACAGGCAATGTCGGCTATGCAGATACCGGATAAAGATAAGAATATTTTGATGAAAAGATTATAGGCCGGATGCTGAAGGATCGGAAAATGACAGGGCGATACACCAAAAAAGGCTGTGTGAGGAAAATAAAATAGTATGGTTGCGAAGACGAAAAGGAGGGTTCTGGAAAAGCAGAATGCTCCTTATTTCGTCTGATAAAGATTTATATCGGATACGAACTAATGTTTGTTTTTCTGTAGACAAGAGAGAGGGGATGTGATATAATACAATTCAATTTATTTCTGGATCAGTTCATTTCGTTTTACGGTTTCCGTCTGGTACGGAAAATCAATTTGAGTAACCAAAATTCGTCGAGAGGTCATTTTTGGAGAAAATAGAGTATGTGCCCCGACGGATTTCTGCCTAATAGGCGAACTTTTTTACTATAAATCTTGGAGGTGATTTTTGTGCAAGATGCACAAAGTATCTTTAAATTACACAGCGATTACCAGCCGACAGGCGACCAGCCGCAGGCGATTGAATCCTTGGTGAAAGGCTTCAAAGAAGGCAACCAATGCCAGACTTTACTGGGGGTTACGGGTTCCGGTAAGACATTTACCATGGCGAACGTGATACAGCAGTTAGAGAAGCCGACTTTGGTAATAGCGCACAATAAAACCCTTGCTGCACAATTATACGGCGAGTTTAAGGAGTTCTTCCCTGAAAACGCAGTGGAATATTTTGTGTCCTACTACGATTACTACCAACCCGAGGCCTACGTCCCTTCCTCCGACACCTACATCGCCAAGGACTCATCCATCAACGATGAGATCGACAAGCTCCGCCACTCCGCCACAGCGGCATTATCCGAACGCCGGGATGTAATCATCGTAGCCAGCGTATCCTGCATCTACGGTCTTGGTTCCCCCATTGATTACCAGAACATGGTAATCTCCCTGCGTCCGGGAATGATCAAGGATCGGGACGAGGTGCTCAAGAAGCTCATCGAGATCCAGTATGACCGCAATGAGATGGATTTTAAGCGAGGAACCTTCCGCGTCCGCGGGGACGTATTGGAAATCATCCCCGCACTTTACGAGAGTCTTGGATACCGGATTGAATTTTTCGGTGACGAAGTAGACCGGATCACAGAGATTGATATCCTGACAGGGGAGATCAAGAATGAATTGAACCATGTCGCAATCTTCCCGGCATCCCACTATGTGGTGTCTAAAGACAGTCTGGATCGGGCGATCAAGGAGATTGAGGCAGAACTGGAAGAGCAGATCAAGTATTTTAAAGGAGAAGGGAAGCTTTTAGAGGCTCAGAGAATCTCTGAGCGGACGAATTTTGATATAGAGATGATGCGGGAGACAGGATTCTGTTCAGGAATTGAGAATTATTCCCGGCATCTGACCGGACTTGCGCAGGGGCAGCCGCCGCACACATTGATCGATTATTTTCCAGATGATTTTATGATAATGATCGATGAATCTCATAAGACTGTGCCGCAGATCGGGGGTATGTATCACGGCGACCAGTCAAGGAAATCAACGCTGGTAGAATATGGCTTCCGTCTTCCGTCGGCAAAGGACAACCGCCCCTTGAACTTTGAAGAATTTGAAAGTAAGATAGATCAGGTGATGTTTGTTTCTGCAACCCCAGGTCCGTATGAGGAGCAGCATGAACTTCTCCGGGCGGAGCAGGTGATCCGGCCTACCGGTCTTTTGGATCCGGAGGTTGAGGTGCGTCCGGTGGAAGGACAGATCGATGATCTGGTGGGCGAAGTGAATAAGGAGATCGGTAAGAAGAATAAGGTGCTGATCACGACATTGACGAAGCGGATGGCAGAAGATCTTACGGATTATATGCGGGAGATCGGGATTCGTGTCCGCTATCTCCACTCGGATATTGATACGCTGGAACGGACGGAGATTGTCCGGGATATGCGTCTGGATGTTTTCGATGTACTTGTGGGAATCAATCTGTTGAGAGAAGGTTTGGATATTCCAGAGATCACGTTGGTAGCAATACTGGATGCGGATAAGGAAGGATTTCTGCGTTCGGAGACTTCTTTGATCCAGACGATCGGACGTGCGGCGCGTAATGCAGAGGGGCACGTGATCATGTATGCAGATACGATCACGGATTCCATGCGCCTTGCGATCGATGAGACGAAGCGGCGGCGCGAGGTGCAGATGCAATATAACGAGAAACACGGTATCACGCCGCAGACGATCAAGAAGAGTGTACGAGATCTGATCGCCGTGTCGAAGAAGGTTGCCGCGGAAGAACTTCGGATGGAGAAGGATCCGGAGTCTATGAGTGAGAAGGAGCTTGAGAAGCTGATACAGGATGTCGGCAAGCAGATGAAGAAAGCGGCGGCAGAATTGAATTTCGAGGCGGCAGCGGAATTGAGAGATAAGATGGTCGAGCTGAAGAAATTATTGAAGCCGGATTAATATATGGATTACTTGGTAACTTGTTGGATTTCCGGCTCGAATTTTCATCTGCAAGGCGATTGAAGAACGAAGAAATTACTTGCTTTCATCTGCAGGGCGATTAAAGAACAAAGAATTACGGTAAAATATTTATATATGAAGAATATACAGATTTCAGGAAGGATAAGTCATGGCAAAGATAAAGGGGAACAGACAGTTTATTAGAATAAGAGGTGCCAACGAGCACAATCTGAAGAATATAGACATTGATATTCCGAGAGACGAGTTGGTGGTCCTGACAGGGCTCAGCGGCTCAGGCAAGTCTTCTCTGGCTTTTGATACCATTTACGCGGAAGGGCAGAGAAGATATATGGAATCCCTGTCTTCTTATGCAAGGCAGTTCTTGGGGCAGATGGAGAAGCCGGATGTGGAGAGTATCGAGGGGTTATCGCCGGCGATTTCAATTGATCAGAAGTCTACAAACCGGAATCCCAGGTCCACGGTGGGTACTGTGACGGAGATCTATGATTATTTCCGCCTTCTGTATGCGCGGATCGGTATCCCTCACTGTCCGAAGTGTGGGAAGGAGATCAAGAAGCAGACGGTAGATCAGATGGTGGATCAGATCATGGAACTTCCTGAGAGAACGAAGATTCAACTTCTGGCGCCTGTCGTGCGCGGGAGGAAGGGAACGCATGCTAAGCTTTTTGAACGCGCAAGAAAGAGCGGTTATGTCCGGGTCCGTGTAGACGGCAATCTCTATGAGCTGTCAGAGGAGATCAGTTTGGACAAGAATATCAAGCATAATATCGAGATTATTGTGGACCGGCTTATGGTAAAGGAAGGGATCGAGCAGCGGCTAACGGATTCCATTGAGACAGTTCTGGGACTGGCAGAGGGATTGCTGATCGTGGATGTCATCGGCAAAGATGCGATTAACTTCAGCCAGAGCTTTTCCTGCCCGGATTGCGGGATCAGTATAGAAGAGATCGAGCCAAGAAGTTTCTCATTCAATAATCCGTTTGGAGCCTGCCCGGAGTGTTTCGGTCTGGGATATAAGATGGAATTTGATGAAGATCTGATTATTCCGAATAAGAACCTGAGTATCAGCGATGGCGCGATTACCGTGATGGGGTGGCAGTCCTGTATGGACCGGAAGAGTTTTACCTATGCGATTCTGGATGCACTGAGCAAGGAGTACAGATTTTCACTGGATACGCCCTACAAAGATTACCCCAAGAAGATCCAGGATGTACTGCTTCATGGAACCGGCGGCAAGGAGGTCAGGGTCTATTACAAGGGCCAGCGCGGAGAGGGGATTTATGATGTTGCGTTTGAGGGGCTTATTCGCAATGTGGAGCGCCGTTACAAGGAGACGGCGTCCGAGACCATGAGAGCTGAATATGAGGAATTTATGCGGATCACTCCCTGCCATGAATGTAAAGGGCAGAGATTGAAGCCGGGCGCTCTCGCAGTTACAATAGGAGATAAGAATATCGCGGAGCTGACAGCGTTGTCGATCGAGCGGCTGCAGGGCTTTTTGAAGGGGCTGGAACTGAATCAGCAGCAGATCTTGATCGGCGGTCAGATCTTGAAGGAGATCAATGCAAGGATCCAGTTTTTGATGGATGTGGGTCTTGATTATCTTACGCTGGCGCGGGCAACGGGCAGTCTGTCAGGAGGGGAAGCGCAGCGTATCCGTCTGGCTACGCAGATCGGTTCCGGTCTGGTAGGCGTTGCATATATTCTGGATGAGCCGAGTATCGGACTTCATCAGCGGGATAATGATAAGCTGCTGGGAACGCTGAAGCATCTGCGGGATCTGGGCAATTCCGTTATCGTGGTAGAGCATGATGAGGACACCATGTTAGAAGCGGATTATATCGTAGATATCGGGCCGGGAGCGGGAGAGCACGGCGGAGAAGTAGTTGCCCAGGGAAATGCAAAAGAAATAATGAAGAATAAGAAATCTGTGACAGGAGCATACCTGAGCGGAAAGGTGAAGATCCCTGTTCCAGAAGAACGTTCTGCTCCGTCAGGGTGGCTTAAGGTGATCGGGGCAAAGGAGAATAATCTTAAGAATGTGGATGTGGAATTTCCGCTTGGAGTTATGACCTGCGTGACCGGAGTGTCCGGTTCGGGGAAGAGTTCTCTTGTGAATGAGATTCTGTATAAGCGTCTGGCAAGGGAACTGAACCGGGCGAGAACGATCCCGGGTAAGCATACGGCCGTTGAGGGAATGGAGCAGCTTGATAAGGTGATCAATATTGACCAGTCGCCGATCGGGCGGACGCCCAGATCCAATCCGGCTACCTACACCGGAGTTTTTGACCTGATCCGTGATCTGTTTGCGGCGACGCCGGACGCCAAGGCGAAGGGCTATAAGAAGGGAAGGTTCAGCTTCAATGTCAAGGGAGGAAGATGTGAAGCCTGCAGCGGCGACGGAATCCTTAAGATAGAGATGCATTTCCTGCCGGATGTCTATGTTCCCTGCGAGGTGTGCGGCGGCAAGCGGTATAACCGGGAGACCCTGGAAGTGAAGTATAAGGGGAAGAGCATTTATGACGTTTTGAATATGACGGTGGAAGAAGCGCTGCATTTCTTTGAAAATGTTCCCAGTATCCGAAGAAAGATGGAAACTCTGTATGACGTGGGGCTTTCATATATCCGTCTGGGTCAGCCGTCTACGACGCTGTCCGGCGGAGAGGCTCAGAGGATCAAGCTTGCCACGGAACTGAGTAAGAGAAGTACTGGCAGGACGATCTATATTCTGGATGAACCTACGACGGGGCTGCATTTTGCGGATGTCCACAAATTAACAGAGATTCTGCGCCGTTTGTCTTCCGATGGAAATACAGTGATCGTAATTGAACACAATCTGGATGTGATCAAGACGGCGGATTATATCATTGATATCGGGCCGGAAGGAGGAGACCGGGGCGGTACGGTGATCGCGAGAGGGACGCCGGAAGAGATAGCGCAGAATCCGATATCTTACACCGGTAAGTATATTGACGCCGTATTGCGCAAATAATAGCATAATCCCTGCTTCACAAAGTTTTAAGGAAAAAGGGGTTTCCATTTTCAGGAAAGTTGATTATAATGGAACGAGCACCGGTAACCGGTATCTTGACCGAGACGGGAAGAAGGTGCATATAGATCAACTTAACAAATGATGATCATATTATGAAGGTGCATGTAGATCAAGTCAACAAATGATAATCATATAGATAGCATAGGGAAAGGGGAAGAAGGATGTCAGTAGATATCGGAATTGACTTGGGAACTGCCAGCGTCCTGGTCTATGTAAAAGGAAAAGGCGTCATATTGAAGGAACCGTCTGTGGTTGCTTATGACAGGGATACGAACGCGATAAAAGCCATTGGTGAAGAAGCACGTTTGATGTTGGGAAGGACACCGGGGAATATTGTGGCTGTCCGCCCGCTCCGTCAGGGAGTGATCTCAGATTATACGGTGACTGAGAAGATGATAAAATACTTTGTACAGAAGGCACTGGGGAAGCGTACGTTCAAGAAGCCGCGGATAAGTATCTGTGTTCCGAGCGGTGTGACGGAGGTTGAACGTAAGGCAGTGGAAGAGGCAACCTATGCAGCCGGAGCAAGAGAGGTGAATCTGATCGAGGAACCGGTAGCGGCGGCTATAGGCGCCGGGATTGACATCTCAAAACCCTGTGGCAATATGATCGTGGATATAGGAGGAGGAACCGCTGATATAGCAGTGATCTCGCTGGGCGGAACCGTGGTCAATTCATCGATCAAGATCGCGGGAGATGATTTTGACGAGGCGATCGTCCGCTATATGCGCAAGAAGCATAATCTCCTGATCGGGGAGCGGACGGCGGAGGATATTAAGATCAAGATCGGAACAACGTATCCTCTGATCGAAGATGAATCTTTGGAAGTAAGAGGGCGTAATCTTGTGACAGGCCTGCCGAAGACGGTGACGGTGACATCTCTGGAGACGGAGGAAGCGCTGCGGGAACCGACAGGGCAGATCGTGGAGGAAGTGATCAACGTACTGGAGAGGACACCGCCGGAGTTGTCCGCGGATATTCTGGACCGCGGAATCATGCTGACGGGAGGCGGCTCTATGCTTCGGGGATTAGAGGAACTGATAGAGGAGAAGACCGGGATCAACACCATGACTGCGGAGGATCCGATGAAGGTGGTAGCGATCGGGACCGGTCAGTTTGTGGAACTGGTAAGCGGACGAAGAGAATTCTGATGGACAGTATAAAAGGATATGTGGAGCATATTGTTTTCCGCAATGAGGAGAACGGATATACAGTATTTAATCTGAAGAATGATGACGGTGAAGTGACATGCGTAGGCAGATTTCATTTTATCGAAGAAGGGGGGCTGATGGAGCTTACGGGGGAATATACTACCCATAAGCTTTATGGGCTCCAACTTAAGGTTGAGACTTCGAAGATCTGTGAACCGGAAGACTTGATGTCGATTGAGAGATATCTTGGTTCCGGGGCGATCAAGGGAATCGGTGCGGCTCTTGCGGGGAAGATCGTTAAGAAGTTTAAGGAGGATACCTTTCGGATCATTGAGGAAGAACCGGAGAGGCTGGCTGAGATCAAGGGGATCAGTGACCGTAAGGCCAGGGAGATATCCGCGCAGGTGGAAGAGAAGCGGGATATGCGCCAGGCTATGCTGTATCTGCAGAAGTATGGGATATCTACAACTTTGGCTGCGAAGATCTATCAGCATTACGGGCAGAACGTGTACCGGGTGATCGAGGAGAACCCTTATCAGTTAGCCGATCATGTGTCGGGAGTCGGATTCAAGACGGCAGACGAGATTGCGGCCAGAGTCGGAATCCATGCGGATTCGGATTACCGGATACGGAGCGGGATCTTTTATACTCTCTTGCAGAGCGTTAACGACGGGCACGTGTATCTGGAGCAGGAAGTGCTTCTTCGGCGTGCAGGTGAACTGTTGGGAGTGGAGATTCATGATATTGAGAAGTATCTGATGGATCTGGCCATAGAGAAGAAAGTGGTCATGAAGAAGGCGGCCGGCGGTATGCGGGTGTACTCGTCGCATTACTATTATATGGAGTTGAATGTGGCGAAGATGCTGCATGACCTGAATGTAGATTACAAGACCGAAGATGCCGGAATAGAGGACAGGCTTCTGTCTATTGAGGAAAATGCAGACCTGTGTCTGGATGAGAAGCAGAGAACGGCTGTGCTGGAAGCGGTGAAGCATGGGATCATGGTGCTGACGGGCGGACCGGGCACCGGAAAGACAACGACGATCAATGCGATGATCCGTTTCTTTGAGAGCGAAGGAGCGGATATCCGTCTGGCTGCGCCTACCGGGCGGGCGGCCAAGAGGATGACAGAGGCGACAGGCTATGAAGCCCAGACGGTCCACAGGCTTTTAGAGGTCAGCGGGAATCCGGAGGAGGACAGCGTCAATGGATTTCAGAGGAATGAGGAGAATCCGCTGGAGGCGGATGTGGTCATTATCGACGAGGTTTCCATGGTGGACCTTCCTCTGATGTCAGCCCTTCTTCGGGCGGTCGTCCCAGGTACGCGACTGATATTGGTGGGGGACTGCAATCAGCTTCCCAGCGTAGGGCCGGGAAGTGTGCTGAAGGATATCATAAGTTCGGAATGCTGTCCTGTAGTGATGCTTACGAAGATCTTCCGTCAGGCGGGAGAGAGCGATATCGTTGTCAATGCGCATAAGATCAACCGCGGTGAGGAAGTGGTGCTGGACAATAAGAGCAGAGATTTCTTTTTCCTGAAGCGGCAGGACGCTAATGTGGTCATCAGCGTGGTCATTACGCTGATCCAGAAGAAGCTTCCGAAGTATGTGGACGCGTCGCCTTTTGACATCCAGGTCTTAACTCCCATGCGGAAAGGCCTCCTGGGAGTGGAGCGTCTGAACGGCATTCTCCAGGAATATCTGAATCCGCCGGATCAGGAGAAGAAGGAGAAGGAAGTGGGGGACCGCCTGTTCCGGGAAGGTGATAAGGTCATGCAGATCAAGAATAATTATCAGTTGGAGTGGGAGATTTCCACCAGATATGGCATGACTATTGACAAAGGAATGGGAATCTTCAACGGTGATATGGGAATCATCAAAGAGATCAATACATATGAAGAGACGGTGATCGTGGAATACGACGAGCAGCGCAGGGTAAAATATCCGTATTCTCTGTTGGAGGAATTGGAGCTTGCGTATGCAATTACCATACATAAATCGCAGGGGAGTGAATATCCCGCAGTAGTGATTCCGCTGCTGCAGGGACCAAGACAGCTTTATCACAGGAACCTTCTGTATACTGCTGTGACGAGAGCAAGACGGTGTGTGACTTTGGTCGGGAGCGACAGGGTATTCCAGGAGATGATCTGCAACGCGAACGAGCAGAAGCGCAACACAAGCCTTGCGGAACGAATCCGGGAATTAAATTGAGAGAAGTTATAAGATCTGTGAAAGAAAGGGTCATAACCTGGCTGTGGCCTGACACATGTCCGTTTTGCGGCAGAGTAAACAGCCGGGGTATCTGCAGCAGATGCAGACATGCATCGGAGGTCTTGCGGGTCAGAGAGCCAAGATGCATGCGGTGCGGTAAACCAGTTCGCTGTGAAGAACAGGAATACTGTTACGATTGCATGCAGGTGCGTCATCGGTATGACAGGGGGTTAAGCTTATGGCTCCACAGAAAGCCTGTCAGCACATCTATCTATCAGTTCAAATATCACAATCAAAGAGTATACGGGAGTTTTTATGCAAAGGAAATGGCTGTGGCTTATGGCCGCATAGTGAAGAGATGGAAGCCGGATCTTATCATGCCGGTTCCGCTTCACAAGGAGCGCAGAAGAAAAAGAGGTTATAATCAGGCTGCGGTCCTTGGCCGGGAATTGGGCAGGATACTTGGGATTCCCGTGGATGACACGAGCCTTTTCAGGAGGATCCATACGGATCCGCAGAAGGCCCTCGGACGGCAGGACAGAAAGAAAAATCTGAGACGGGCATTTGCATTAAGAGAGGATTTCAGACCGGTGCCGGCCGTGCTGTTGGTCGATGATATATATACAACAGGTAATACGATAGATGCCGTTTCAGAGGTTTTGAAGAAGAAAGGAGTCGAAAAAGTCTACTTTTTAACTATAAGTATTGGACAAGGGTACTGATATTTGTTATACTAAAAATGACGTTTAGATACCTATTATATCATTTTGAGGTGGTTTATGTTAGATAAGAGAAAAGTGGAGATCATGACTCGTCTTGCTTTTTATGAACAGACGGAAGGTAAGGAAGATTTCAAAGTCAGCGAATATTATCGGAGGGACTACGCCAGCCTGCACACGATCTGTTCTGTTTTGTGGGTTACGATCGGGTATCTTTGCCTTGTGGGTATACTGGTATTGATATGGTTGGACGAATTGCTGAGTAATATGTCGAATACGCTGATCGTGATGCTGATAGGGATGGTGGTCCTGGGGTATGTTTCTCTGGTCATTGTATATGCGATCATTACCAATCATATATACAATGAGAAGCATAAGGATGCCCGGCAGAGGGTGAAGAAGTATAATCATGACCTTACACGGCTGCTTAAGATGTATGAAAAGGAGAACAGATAGATGGACAGTATATATGTACTTCGCGGACGATTAGAGGAATTATATGCCAGGAATTCAAAAGTATATGATAAGGTACTTCAATTCATATTAGCTGCTGCTGCGTTTATGATCATTAACCGGAATATCGGCTTTATGAAGGCAGCGGCGTCGCCGGTGGTGTCGCTTGGGCTTGCGGTCATCTGTGCGTTTCTTCCGCTGTCGGTGATCGTGGTGGCTGCGACGGCTCTGATCCTGGCTCACATGTATTCCGTGTCCTTGGGGATACTTGCAATGACAGCGATCCTTTTCCTGATCATGTATATTTTTTATCTGAGGCTTGCCCCGAAGATGGCGCTGATCCTGCTTCTGACACCGCTGGCATTCTTCCTGAAGATCCCCTATGTGATCCCGATGATATGCGGGCTGGTGGCGGCTCCGGGAAGTATGGTCGCAGTTATCTGCGGGACGATAGTCTATTATATGATGGAATATATTAAGAAAGCGGCTGCCAATGTAGAGGGTTCCGGCGTTAAGGATATACTTTCACAGGCGACGGATTATGTCAGCAAGGTATTTCAGAACAAGGAATTGTGGGTCATACTTGCTGCGTTCATTATATGCTTTTTTGTGGTGTTCGCATTTCGCAGGGCGTCTATGGACCATGCATGGGAGATCGCCATCGTGATCGGTACGATCGTGAATATGATCGTGATCGTTGCCGGCAATATGGCGCTGGGAGTGCATACTTCATATGGGATGCTGATCGGGGGAAGTGTTGCCTGCATTGTGATCGGTCTGGTACTGGAAGTATTTTTCTTTTCTGTGGATTATTCAAGAAGCGAGAATCTACAGTTTGAAGATGACGAATACTATTACTATGTCAAAGCAGTTCCGAAGCTGTCGGTCGCGAGACCCGAGAAGACCGTGAAGAGGATCAATGAGAGACAGGAGACGGAGATCATAAATGCGGAGGCGGTCAGGAAGAATTCCGGCGCACGCGGAATACGGAAGGACGGCAAGAGACCGGTGCCGAAAAAGGGACAGTCCGTTAAGAAGCATGATATGCGGGAAGTAGATAAGATGCTTCTGACGCAGAGCCTCAGAAAGGATCTGGATCTGAGAAATTAAGAGAGATACCGCCAAAGATATTGTTTCGGACGGCTTAAAAAGGAGGTGAAAGAATGGAACAGCAGATCAGCAGAATTGTAGACCAGTATATTCCGAACTGGTATTTTCCGGAGATAAAGATAACGGACATTGTGGAAGTCCTGATTCTCACGGTGTTGATATATCAGGTTATGATGTGGATCAAGAATACGAAGGCATGGATGCTTCTTAAGGGGATGATCGTTCTCGCTGTGTTCATTCTGTTAGCCGCTGTATTCAAGATGCATACCATACTGTACATTGCCAGGAATACGGTTACGGTTATGGCGACGATAGCGATCGTGGTATTCCAGCCGGAACTTCGCAGAGCGTTGGAGAAGCTTGGGGAGAAGCAGTTTTTGTCTTCGATGATGCCCTTTGAAGCGAACCGGGAGAGGGCGCGTTTCAGTGAAGCGACCAGGGAGAGTATGATAGATGCGGCTTATGCCATGGGTAAGGTTAAGACGGGAGCGCTGATCGTCGTGGAACAGGCCATACGTCTGACAGAGTATGAGAGCACAGGTATCCAGATGGATTGTCTGGTATCCAGTCAGGTTTTGATCAATATATTTGAGCACAATACGCCGCTGCATGACGGTGCGATAATTGTGCGGGGAGACAGGATCGTATCAGCGACCTGTTATTTGCCGTTATCTGATAATATGAGGATCAGCAAATCTCTTGGGACTAGGCATCGCGCCGCTCTTGGGATGAGCGAGGTGAGCGATGCACTGATCATCGTAGTGTCGGAGGAGACCGGAGCTGTGTCTGTGGCGCAGGGAGGATTTCTGTACCGGCATGTCAATGAGAAGGAACTGAGGGATAAGCTGGCAAGCATTCAGGAGCGGAGAGTAGAAGTCAATAAGTTAACGGCATTGTGGAAAGGAAGGCGTAAGAATGAGAAGAAGGCTGACAGCTAATCTGGGTCTTAAGGTGATGGCCTTTTTTACCGCGGTCTTTATGTGGCTTATTGTGGTGAATATCGACGATCCGGTTGCAGAGAACTCATACACAGGCGTACCGGTGAGCGTGGTCAATGAAGAGATTGTTACGGCGACGAACAGGACATATCAGATTGTTGACAACACCCAGGTGGTGAATGTAACAGTCCGCGCGAACCGGTCTGTGCTGAATCGGATCAAGCAGGAGGATATCGTGGCGGTTGCCGATATGAAGGAACTTAGCCTTGGCACGCAGATTCCGATCGATGTGTCCATTCCGGGACACCGGTATGAGAAGGCTTATACGACGCCCGGAAATCTTCAGGTTAAGATCGAAGACGAGGCCAAGAATAATTTCCCGATCACGCCGACTACCATAGGAACGGTCAGGGAAGGATATGTTCTGGGAGAGCTGAATGCGAATCCTGAGAAGGTCACGCTGCGCGGTCCGAAGTCTCTGATCGACAATATCAGCAGAGTGGTGGCAGAGGCAGATGTATCAGGACTGTCGGAGGACGCGGACATAGAGGCGAGGCTGACATTATATGACAGGAATAATAATGTGATCGATCAGACGCTTCTGGCCAATAACCTTGGGAAGGAAGGCGTAAGCGTAGAAGTGAAGCTGTATCAGATCGAGAACGTACCTGTGAAGCTTGATACTTCCAAGATCACGGCGGCGAAGGGATATAAGATCAGTTCTGTGAATGTAGAGCCAAGGGAGATCAGTATTACCGGAGATGAGGATGACCTGGCGGAAGTTAAGGAGATCAGGATACCGGCGGAAGAATTAGAGCTGACTGATCTGACGGAGCGCACGGAACAGTTAATTGAGATATCGCCGTTCCTTCCGGAAGGTGTGTCGCTCGTGGAAGGTACTGCGGACAGTGTGATCGTGACGATTCAGATTGAACAGCCGGGGGTAAGGAACTTCGAAGTATCGACCAGTTCCATAACGGTGAACAATCTGTCGGAGGATCTGGAGATCAGTTACGGAACGATGGTGGATCTGGAGATCCAGGTCAGAGGTCCGTCAGAGACGTTGGATGTATTTTCTACGGCAAGGAAGGTAAGCATTGACTTGAAGAATTATGACAATCCGGGAACTTATACGGTGCCGGTGACTGTGGAATTGCCGGATGCATGTTCTCTGGTGAATAACGTGAGCGTGAATATCGTATTGGAGAAGAAATCGGAGGAAGAGCAAGAACAATAAACGGAGGAGACTATGGTTAAGCAAAGAGTTACGATTATGAATCCAACTGGACTGCATCTGAGACCTGCGGGTATTTTCTGCAATACAGCCAGCAGCTTCAAGTGCAGGGTGACATTTGAATATGATGATACGATCGCCAATGCGAAGAGTGTCTTAAGCGTTCTGGGAGCCTGTATTAAAAAGGGAGACGAGATCGAATTGATCTGCGAGGGCGAGGACGAAGAGGAAGCGCTGAAGGCGATGGTGGATGCGATCATGGATGGACTCGGTGAATAGGTGAGAAGAAGAACAGGCGGATAAGGGATTCCTTATCCGCTTATATCATTGTGCGGACAGACAGGGAGTGTGAAGGATGTACAGGATTTTGATCGTAGAGGATGATATGACGATTGCGCACACTTTAGCTTCCCATCTTGGGAAATGGGATTATGAGGTGAGGTGTGCAAAGGATTTTAAGAATATAAGGGAACTGTTTGAGAAGTTTGATCCGCAGCTTGTCCTGCTGGATATTATGCTTCCGTTTTTTAATGGATTTCACTGGTGCCAGGAGATCAGGAAGATTTCTGAGGTGCCGATCATATTCCTGTCTTCTGCTAATGACAATATGAACATTGTTATGGCTATGAATATGGGCGGGGACGAGTTTATTGAGAAACCCTTCGATCTGAATGTGGTGACGGCGAAGGTGCAGGCGATATTGAGGAGGTCTTACTCCTTCCAGGGAACGGTGAATGTGATAGAATATCATGGAGCCGTTCTGAATTTGAATGACGCAACGCTGGTCAATAAGGGGCAGAAGATAGAACTTACGAAGAATGAATTCCGTATCCTCCAGATACTTCTGGAGAACACGGGCAGGATCGTATCCAGAGACAGTATCATTACACGGCTGTGGGAGAGTGATGAATTTATTGATGATAATACGTTGACGGTTAATGTTGCGAGGCTTCGGAAGAAGCTGGATCAGGCAGGCTTAGAGCAGATGATCCGCACCAAGAAAGGGATCGGATATATGGTAGAGCAGTAAGGAGTGCGGCGGATGAAGGTTATGTTTGCATTTTTGGGAGAACGCAGGAGGGAATTCTGCGGTTATATCGTTTTTGCCGGAATTTTTGCGGCAGTCTCTTATCTGTATAATATCCGAATGGATGCGGTTCAGTATGCATTCGTATTATCGGCGGTCTGGTTTGTGCTGTTTATAGTTTGGGATTATATACGCTATATAAGAAGACACAGGGAAGTGGCTGAGATGGAGCAAAGGCTTGACTCAGGGCTTGATTGCGTACCGGATCCGGTGACACTGATTGAGGAAGATTATCAGCGGGCCGTTATGAAGCTGTATGAAGCCAGGTGTGAGCTGGAATCCTCAAACAGGATCATAAGGCAGGAGATGGCGGACTATTACGGCATGTGGGTGCATCAGATCAAGACGCCGATAGCAGCGATGCATGTTCTGCTTCAGGCTTTTGAGGAGTGCAGGCTTAATGCAGAGGATCAGGCGAAGAACACGGAGAGCGGTCTGTATGCCGGCAGGTCAGCGGAATTGGGGCAGTATGTGAGAGAAATGAAGATGGAGCTGTTCAAGATCGAACAGTATGTGGAGATGGTTCTTACCTATCTTCGGATGGAGGAGATGTCATCCGACTTGTCCTTTGAAGTCTGCTCTCTGGATTCTGTCATCAAGCAGGCGGTCCGTAAGTATTCGCAGATGTTTATCTTCAAGAAGATCAAGCTTGAGTATACGCCTGTAGAGACGAAGGTTTTGACGGATGAGAAGTGGCTGGAATTTGTGATCGGGCAGATCTTATCCAATGCGCTGAAATACACCATGCCGGACGGCAGTACATCCGCCCCGGACGAGGCAGGTATTGCAGGCAGGATATCCATTTATATGGAAGATCGTGTGCATGTGGTTCGGGAAGAAGGAACGGATATGGAGGATCGTGTGCATGTGGTTCGGGAAGAAGGAACGGATATGGAGGATCATGTGCATATGGCACGGGAAGAAGGAGCAGATATGGCGGATTCAGGGTTCACAGATGAGATACAGACGAGGGAGCCCTGTCTTGTGGTGGAAGATACCGGTATCGGGATCTGGCCGGAGGATCTGCCGCGGGTATTTGAGAAGGGATTCACCGGGTATAATGGGCGTACGGATAAGAAATCAACGGGGATCGGGCTGTATCTGTGCAAATCTGTGATGGATAAGCTGCGGCATCAGATCTGGATAGAGTCGGAAGCCGGGCGCGGAACGAAGGTGTATCTGTCGTTTGCGCGAAAGCAGATGAGGCATGAGTGAGAATATTCTGTAACAGCTCAGACAGGCTGCCTGCTGCAATATTTTCTTACAATAATGTAAGTTTCGGAACCGAAAATGAAACCTAAATCGATGGAAGGATAAGGCTTCTTTTTCTATAATAGGATATGTAAGTAACAGGACAGCTTACCTGAACTGTTATATGTCATCAAGAAGATATTATTATAGAAAGGCGGGAAACTTATGACACTGTTGGAAGTGAAAAATGTAAAAAAAATATATACGACCAGGTTCGGAGGCAATCAGGTGGAGGCGCTGCGGGATGTGAATTTCTCTGTGGAACCAAGGGAATATGTGGCGATCATGGGAGAATCGGGATCCGGGAAGACGACGCTCTTAAATATACTGGCGGCGCTTGATAAACCGACCGGGGGCAAGGTATACCTGAAAGGACGGGACTTAAGCGGGGTAAAGGAGAAAGAGATCGCGGCGTTCCGCCGGCAGAATTTGGGGTTTGTGTTTCAGGACTTTAATCTTCTGGATACGTTTTCTCTTAAGGATAATATATTCCTTCCGCTGGTACTTTCCGGCAGGAAGTATGAGGAGATGGCGAAGAGCATCCAGCCGATCGCCCGAATGCTGGAGATCGAAGATATCCTGGAGAAGTTCCCTTATGAAGTGTCGGGCGGGCAGAAGCAGAGAGCGGCAGTTGCAAGGGCGCTGATCACAAAGCCTCAATTGATCCTGGCGGATGAACCTACCGGGGCGCTGGATTCTAAGGCGGCTGACGGGCTTTTAAGATTATTTACGGCGATCAACGAGGGAGGACAGACGATCCTTATGGTCACCCACAGCGTGAAAGCGGCGAGCAGTGCGAACCGGGTGCTGTTTATCAAGGATGGGGAGGTATTTCACCAGATATACCGCGGCAACCTTACCAATGAGCAGATGTACCAGAAGATCTCCGATACGCTGACGGTACTGACAATGGGAGGTGACAGGGTTGAGTAGTTCTATCTATGGAAAGCTTGCATTGACGAACCTTAAGAATAACCGGAAGACTTACGTGCCTTATATCCTTACGTCGGTCCTTACGGCGATGATGTATTATATTATGGATGCGCTGTCAAGGAGCAGCAGTATTGTAAGCCCGAGCCTTCAATCGGTTCTCACGTGTGCGGTGGGAGTCATCATGGTATTTGCGGTCATCTTTCTGTTCTATACGAACAGCTTCCTTATCAAGAGGAGGAAGAAGGAAATCGGCGTCTATAATATCCTTGGCATGGAGAAGCGCCATATAGCCCAGATGCTTGCGGTTGAGACTATAGTTACGGCTGTCTTAAGTATCGGCGGAGGCCTTGCATTTGGAATCATTTTCAGCAAGTTCATGTATCTGCTTCTTCTGAAGATCATGCATTATAATGTGGGGATGGAGTTTGCAATCTCCGGTGCGAGTATCCGCTATACGCTGATTCTTTTTGTGGGAATCTTCCTTGCTACATTGATATTTAACCTGTTTCAGATCCAGCTCTCGAATCCAGTGGAACTGCTTCACGGGGGAAACCATGGGGAGAAGGAACCCAAGACCAAGTGGATCCTGACTTTGGCGGGATTTGTATTGCTTGGCACGGGATATGCGATCGCGGTGATGACAAAGCAGCCTTTGGCTGCGATCCAGCGCTTCTTTACGGCGGTGATTTGTGTGATCCTTGGGACCTACGCGCTCTTTATCGCGGGAAGCGTGGCGCTTCTTAAAATGCTTCGCAAGAATAAGAAGTTCTATTATCAGACGAAGCACTTCAGCGCGGTATCAGGCATGATCTACCGGATGAAGCAGAATGCGGTGGGCCTTGCAAATATCTGTATCTTAAGTACCATGGTACTGGTGATGATCTCTACAACCGTCTCTCTTTACGTGGGGATGGAGGATCTTCTGGAGACGAGATTTCCTTGGGAATTCGAAGCGAAGGCCAATATATCTTCCCCGGAGACGGATCAGGTTATGGATGCGATCGTAGAGGAAGAGCTTGCGAAGGCGGGTGTTACGGCGGATCCTATGATTCGGTATCATTACGGAGGATTCGCAGCTTTAAAAGAGGAAGACGGATTTACCTTGCAGCAGTATGATAATTATCAGTTTGAGAATGTTGTGGACATAGAGATGCTCCCAATAGAGGATTACAATCGGATGGAAGGCACGGAAGATATGCTTGCGCCGGATGAAGTGTATGTCTATAGCACCGGCGAAGGCTGGGATAAGGAGCGCGTCAGAATCGGAGATCGGGAATACCGTGTGGCGAAGGAGATCGAGAGTTTGAAGATTGCGTCGAAGGGCCGGGATCTGGTAGAGGAGTATTACTTTATCGTTTCCGATGCAGGGCAGATTCGGGAATTGCAAGGTCAGGTATATGAAGACAGCGGTATGCAGGAAGAATGGGTAGAACAAAGGTCGGAGATAAACTACCGGATGATCTTTGACCTGGAGGGTAAGGAAGAGGCCTGCTTAAGTGCAATGCGGAATATGAAAGACAGGGTCGAGGAAGAGATTCGGGCAGGATTCTGCGAAAGCAGGGAGCTTAACAGAGAAGATTTTTATTTATTATACGGAGGTCTGCTGTTTATCGGCATATATCTGGGAGTGCTTTTCTTAATGGCGACGGTGCTGATCATGTATTATAAACAGATATCCGAGGGATACGATGACAGAGAGCGTTATCAGATCATGCAGAAGGTAGGCATGAGCAAGCGTGAGGTCAGAAGTTCCATCCGAAGCCAGGTATTGATCGTATTTTTTCTTCCGCTTGCGGCAGCGATTCTTCATATCACAGTTGCGTTTGGCGTGATCACTAAGCTTCTTGCCGTACTGAATCTGACGAACGTATCGTTGTTTTTGACCTGTACGGTCGTGACGGCAGCAGTATTTGCTGTGTTCTATGGTTTGATATTCTCGATGACGGCAAGAGAATATTACAGAATTGTAAATTAATCGATCTGGAGGGATGCCGGGAGATTCTCCTGCTATCCCTCCCTGATTGCGTTCCAAATTATAAAATGTCCTGTACCTGATTTTATTATTATGATAATATGATATCATAAAGGTCAAAAGGAGGAGTCGATCATGACAAAAACAGGTGAAAGAGAAGTTGTAAAGGCGGAGCATGTGAACGGCGGAGCCGGATTCATTATGAAGGAGGCGCTGCTTAATCAGGAAGAGATGGGAGAACACTGCAGGATGTTCAGCCGTGTTACACTGCCGCCGAACTGTGAGCTCGGCCATCACGAGCACCATGGAGAGACGGAGACGTATTATATCCTAAGCGGGTCAGGAATGTACGATGATAACGGGAAAGCAGTCGCGGCAGAAGCGGGGGATGTGTTCTTCTGCAAGGACGGAGACGGGCATGGTGTGAAGAATACAGGAACGGAAGATTTGGTCTTTGTTGCAATGATCCTTAAGAAATAGGCAATAATATTTTCATGTTTTTTGCATCTGCCATTGCCATTCACATTCAAACAATGCTATAATTCATTATAGTGTGAAAAAGTAACGAAAGAAGCAGGTGTCAGACTTGAAAAATAAAATCCAGAAATTTTCCAAAGGAGATTTTCAGTTATCACAACCTGATGTCATATTTGATGAGACGAATTTGGTGCTCATTATCGGAGAAGGGGAAGTATATCGGGGGAGTTTTACAATCAGAGCGGGGAACGGGAGAAGGATACGAGGATTGATCTACTCGTCTTCTTTTCGTGTGCATTTTAAGAACCAGGGATTTGACGGGAACCCGTCGAAGGTAGAGTTCACCTATGACGGCAAGGGACTCCGTCCCGGACATGTGGAAGAGGGCAGGTTCATCGTCGTGTGCAGCGGGGGCGAATATGAGCTGTCCGTCACGGCGATCATTGAGAAGCCTTATGTTATGACTTCTTACGGCAAGGTCCAGAGTACGGATGATTTCCGTAAGCTTGCCATCAAGGATTTCTCGGAAGCCGGGAGACTGTTTCGGGCCAGGGAGTTCTATGAGATATTGAAGTACGAGAACGAGCGCATTTTTTACCTGTATGACAATATGAGAAAATGGTCCCTGGGCGATCAGTCCATGGAAGAATTCCTGGTGGGGATCAAGCAGAAGGAGTGTATCTTCCTGACGCTTCCGGGAGAAGGAATGCTCTTTGAGGATATTGCGGAGCCGACGAAGGGAACGCTTACTATTGTGAAGAATACCTGGGGATTCATGCCGATCAGGATCGAGGCGGAGGGCGAGTTCATCCGTGTGCTGCGCCCGGAGATCAGCACGGACGATTTTGTGGGCAATGCGCATGAGATCGAGTATGTCGTGCGGCCGGACCGTCTCCACGGAGGCCGCAATTACGGCGCTCTTCGGTTTATCACGCCTTATGAGACGCTGACCTATGAGGTCGAGGTGCTCCAGAATCAGGAATACAGCGAGAATCACCGGATGCCGGAGCTTTTGATCGCCCAGATAATGAAAGAATACATCGGGTATACAGCCGGAAGAATCGAACTCGGCAACTGGGTGGAGAGCGCGATCGAGAAGATGATATCGCTTCGTAAGCTGAATCCTCAGAGCGAGATGTACCAGCTTATGCAGGCGCACGTCTATCTGGTGGGAAATAAAGCCGAGGAGGCAAAATGGATTCTCGAGAACTATAATTACAACCGGTTTGCCATAGGCAAGGATCCTTTGACGAACTGTTATTATCTGTATCTTACGGCTCTGGTCAGAGGTAAGGGGAACCATGCGGAGCGGGTGTTAGATGAAGTGGGGAAGACCTATATGCGTCATCAGGATTCCTGGCTTCTGCTCAGTATGCTGCTGGATCTGGATCCAAGGTACAAGACGTCCTATAAGCGGATCGAGCTTTTGGAGCAGCAGTTTCAGTATGAGATGCACGGTGTGCTGTTTTACCTGGAAGCTTATCTGTGTTACCAGGACAGGCCGTCGCTTCTGAAGAAATTAGGCCCGTTTGAGATGCAGGTGCTTAATTTTGCGTCCAAATACCGTCTGATGACCAAGGAGCTTGCGCTGTATGTGGCGAATTTTGCCAGCCAGCAGAAGCGGTACAGTGATATGATGTTCCGAATCTTAGAGCGGATCTATAAGATGTATGACGAGACGATGATCCTGAATACGATCTGTACGCTGCTGATCCGGGGCAACAAGACCCAGAAGCGGTACTTTACCTGGTACAAGAAGGCGGTGGATTCTGAACTTCGGATCGCGCAGCTCTATGAATATTATATGATGACGGTAGATGAGGATACTGCTAAAGGGCCGCTGCCGAAGGTGATCCTTCTGTATTTCATGCATGGGAATTCCCTTGATTATAAGAAAGCGGCTTTTTTATATGCGAATCTGGTAACTTATGAAGAGCAGGCAGGGGATCTGTATCTGGGCTACCGGGAGCAGATGGTAGTATTTACCTGGGATCAGATGCTAAAGCGTCATATAACGGAGTCTCTCAGGATCCTCTATAAGAGATTCTGCCAGCCCGAGGAGATGACGGCGGAGCGTATGGAGGCTATGCGCGATATCTGCTATTCTTATGCGATCTCGACGAAGGTCCCGAATATGAAGTGTGTGCTGGTGATCGAGAAGGACGGCGAGATCAGGCAGAGGATTCCTTATAACGGAGAAGAAGGAACGATCATCCATCTCTATGACAAGGAATCCAGGGTGGTCTGGGAATCTGTGGAGGGGCGTCATTATACCGATTCCATTGTATACGAGACGAAGCGTCTCTTCTACGAACCGCGTTTCTTAGAGATGTGCCGCAAGTACGCGGCGACAACGGGAGTATGGGAGCAGGAGAACGAGAAGGAAGCGCCTACGCTGGAAGGGCTCATGGAGAAGGGGATCGGAGCGTATGACGAGAAGGAAGTATTCCGTATCTGCAGCAGGAAGATCCGCGACGATAACTACGAGGAGGATGAATTCTTAAGTTATCTGAGCTTCGAGCTGTTCAAGCGGCAGCAGTATGATAAGGTGACGCTGATGTATCTTGCCAACTATTACTGCGGCCCGACAGACGATATGAAGAAGCTGTGGAAGGTGCTTAAGGAGTATGGGATCCCTTGCTATAAGATCGGCGAGCGGATTATCACGCAGATGCTTTTTTCTGAGAATCTGTTCAAGGAAGAGCCGATCTTTGAGGATTATTATCTGTCTGATAATGTCTATTTTCGTCTGAAACAGGCGTATCTTGCCTACACCTCCAGAGAGTATGTGGTGTATGGACGGGAACTGGAATCGTGTGTGTTCGATATTATTGCTAATGAGTGCGACGAGAAGGAGGAATTGCCGGATATCTGTAAGATTGCCCTGCTGAAATATTTCTCTTCCCATGATTATACGGCTGCCCTTGAGGTGGTGCTCCATCAGGTGCTCAGGGAGATGTGCGAGAAGCAGATCGTATTCCCCTACTATCTGAAATACAAAGAAGAATGGCTCAGGGAGCTGCAGCTGTACGATAAGATGATGGTTTCCTATCAGGCCAAGCCCGGCAGCCGGGTGACGCTGTACTATAAGATCAAGCATGGAACGCGGGATGAGCTGGGCTATCAGAGCGAAGTCATGATGCCTGTCTATGAGAATCTGTATGTGAGACAATTCGTGCTCTACAGTGATGAGTCGATCAATTATTATTTCATCGAGACCAGGGGGAAGGAAGATATTATTACTGAGAAAGAGATCCTGAAGAATGAGAGGGAGATTGCGGATTCAGGCAAGTTCGGCAGGCTGAACAGGATGATAGATATGCCGCCGGTAACGCGTCGTCAGGCGATGATGGCATATAAGGAAGAGGAGATCATGGCTAAGCGTTTATTTAAGGTATATTAGTATAACCTGCGGCGCAGATCAGTTACAAGGAGGAGGGGATGATAATGAAGAAGGGCAGGATTCTGGGATACGACTTGAATGAGAAGAACTGTCAGATCAGTTTTTATGACGAGACAAAAGAAGAACCGGAGACACTGGAGACTGCAGCGGATAATTATCAGATCCCTCTGATGCTGGGGTATTGCAGGGAGCGCTGGGTGTACGGCGTGGAGGCGAAGAAGATGGCCGCGCTGCAGGAAGGGATCACAGTGACGAATCTGTTCGAGCGGGCGGTGCGCCAGGAGAAGGTAAAGTTCGGTTCCAAGAAACGGGATGCGGTCTGGCTGCTTGCCAAGTTCATTAAGATGACCTTGGAGGAGTTTGAGGATATTGCTTTTATCACGTTTTCCGTGCCGTTTACCAATATAGATATGTCCAAGATGCTCAAAGGGATCGGGCAGCGGCTTGGGGTTCCCAAGGAATGCGTGTGTGTGCAGGATTATAAGGAGAGCTTCTGCCAGTATATGTTCTATCAGCCCAAGGAGCTGTGGCAGTATGAATCGGCTCTTTTTTACTGTGACGCACAGGAGATACGCGCGTATATGCTGAGGAGGCTGAATGCTATCGGCGTGAAGGAACGGGAGCTGTTCGTGACGGTCGATGAAGTGGCGAACGCGCGTATGAATGAGCTGGCTGCGATCTATTCGCTTCTGAATAAGGACGCGGATAAGGTGAAGAGCAAGGTGAAGGCTGCGGATCACAGGTTTAAGACATTTATCCAGAGCGTATTCGAGAAGAAGGTGGTATCTTCCGTATATCTGACGGGAGAAGGATTCGAGAAGAACTGGTATCCTGATTCGCTGAAGGTGCTGTGCAACGGGAGAAGGGCGTTTATCGGCAATAATCTCTACAGCAGAGGCGCCTGTTATACGTCCATGAGACGGAGTCTGGATTATCATGACAGTCCGATCTATCTGGACGAGACGAAGATGACGGAGCAGATCTGCCTGCGCATGCGCGTGAACGGGCAGGAGGGCTGGTATCCGATCGTGTCGTGGGGAACCCACTGGTACGAGGCGGACGGACAGTGGGAGGTGATTCTTGAAGATACTTCGGATATCGAGATCCATGTGGAGACGCTTGCGGGCGAGGAGCTTCAGGTGGAGACGGTATCACTGGAGGGACTGCCTGACAGGAGGGATTATTCTCTTCGGATACAGATCGAGGTGCTGTTTATGGATGAACGGACCTGCAGATTGTCGTTCAAGGATGTGGGCTTTGGGGAGTTCTTCCCGTCCACGGGATTTCAGGTGGAGAAGACCATACATTTAGGAGGAATCAATGGGCAGTTTAATTCTATGTCATAACAAGCGGGCAAGACAGCCCTATGAGATAGCCAGGATCCATATGAGAATCTATACGATAGAAGAATTGTGCTATTATATCTGCAATAATCTGTATCTGATCGATTACACTATGGTGAACAGACAGTTGTGCAATTGGATAGACAGAGAATTGGAACTGCCGAAGCTTGCGGAACGGCTCAGGGATGAGCTGAGACAGAATTGCACGATGGAGCAGTTTGTTCTGACGATACTTCGGGAGTCTACCATATACGCTACCGGGGACATCAATAAGATTCAGGGGATCTTAGAGCACCTCCAGAACCTAAAGGATGTAGAGCGGATGAAGTATAAGGCGGACAGCCTGCAGAAAAGCGGCGAGTATGAGACGGCGATCCTGGTATACCAGTCTATCATCAACCGGGAATGGGATAATTCTATAAGCAAGATATTCTATGGGAGGGTATACGCGAGCCTTGGGGCTGCTTACGGGAGCCGTTTTCTGTATGAGGAAGCGGCCAAGGTGTATCTGGAAGCGTACCGTATCTGCGGGGATATGGAGCTTCTGAGGACGTATCTGTACTGTTGTTACAAGGCGCTGCCGCAGGATCAGTATGTGAAGATGCTGTCGGGGAATTCGGTCTTCTTAAGTATGGATTCGGCCATGAAGGAGGAACTCCGGGAGATTCAGCGGGGGATCGATATGGATATACCGGACGAGCAGTTTGAACAATGGAAAAGGGAATACCGCAGGATCGACAAGAGTTAGGCTTCATGCTTTTTCGCTGCGGCGCCGAAGATGAAGATCAAGTATAAATTATTAAAAATGCAAATAGAAAAGGAGAATACAAGATATGAGTCACGACAGATACCAAAGTCCCCTTTCAGAGCGTTATGCCAGCAAGGAGATGCAGTATATTTTTTCACCGGATAAGAAGTTTAAGACCTGGAGAAGGCTGTGGATCGCACTTGCGGAGACGGAGCGGGAGCTGGGGCTTCCGATCACGGAAGAGCAGATCGAAGAACTGAAGGCCCATGCGGAGGATATTAATTATGAAGTGGCGAAGGAGAGAGAAAAGGCCGTCCGCCATGATGTTATGTCACATGTGTATGCATACGGGCAGCAGTGCCCGAAGGCGAAGGGGATCATCCATCTTGGAGCGACCTCCTGCTATGTGGGGGACAATACGGATATGATCGTGATGTCCGAGGCCCTTGAGATCGTCAGAAGGAAGCTTCTGAATGTGATCGCCGAGCTTGCCAAATTCGCCGATGGGTATAAGGGGCTGCCGACTCTTGCATTTACCCATTTTCAGCCGGCGCAGCCCACGACCGTCGGGAAGCGGGCAACTCTGTGGATGCAGGAATTTGCTATGGATCTTGAAGATCTGGAGTATGTCAGGAGCACCTTGAAGCTTCTGGGTTCTAAGGGGACTACCGGCACCCAGGCAAGCTTCCTTGAATTATTCGAAGGAGATCAGGAGAAGATCGACCGGATCGATCCGATGATCGCCGAGAAGATGGGATTCGATACCTGTTATCCGGTATCCGGGCAGACTTACTCGCGGAAGGTGGATACCAGGGTGCTGAACGTTCTTGCCGGGATCGCGGCGAGCGCGCACAAGTTCTCTAATGATATCCGTCTGCTTCAGCATTTGAAGGAGGTGGAGGAGCCTTTTGAGAAGTCTCAGATCGGTTCTTCGGCCATGGCTTATAAGAGGAATCCGATGCGGAGCGAGCGGATCGCGTCGCTGTCGCGGTATGTGATGATCGATGCTTTAAATCCGGCGGTTACGTCTGCAACTCAGTGGTTCGAGCGTACTCTGGATGATTCGGCCAATAAGCGGCTCAGCGTGCCGGAGGGATTCCTTGCGATTGACGGGATTCTGGATCTGTGCCTGAATGTGGTAGACGGCCTTGTAGTCTACCCGAAGGTGATCGAGAAGCGCCTGATGTCGGAACTGCCGTTCATGGCGACGGAGAATATTATGATGGATGCGGTCAAAGCCGGCGGCGACCGTCAGGAGCTTCACGAGAGGATCCGCGAGCTGTCCATGGAAGCCGGAAGAAACGTGAAAGAAAAGGGACTGGATAATAATCTGCTTGAACTGATCGCACAGGATCCGGCATTCAATTTGTCTCTGGACGAACTGAAGAAAACTATGGATCCGGCCAAATATATCGGCCGCGCCCCGCTTCAGGTGGAAGCGTATCTCAGAGATGTGATCCGTCCGCTGCTCGAGAAGAACGGGGACGTACTGGGAATGAAAGCGGAGATTCACGTGTAATTCAGGTATAGAAACTGCCGGAAGGCAGAAGTGTCAGTTAAGGAGAAAGGTATTATGAGATATGAGTTAACCAAAGATCTTGAAACAGGAAATACGATGATCGATCAGGAGCATAAGGAGTTATTCCGGGCGGTAAATCAGCTTCTGGATGCCTGCAGCAAGGGGCAGGGCAGGTCTTCGATGGAGCAGGCGATCAATTTCCTGTTAGGTTATGTGGACAAGCATTTTTCGCACGAGGAGCAATTACAGCAGAGAAGCGGATATAGCGGTATGGCATCGCATAAAGCGTTTCATACGCAATATAAGGCGACGCTTAAGAAGATCGTGGCGCAGATTCCGCCGGCGGGCCCTTCTGTGGCGGATTTGGGGAATCTGAACAAACACATAGCCCTGCTGGTTAATCATATCCGGATAGAGGATAAAAAACTGAGCGCGTTCCTAAAGCAGGCATAAGGTTGATAAAAATTTGGCAAAATGCCCAAATGAAAAAATGATAAGAAAAAGTTATTGTAAAACCAGGCGGGAAATAAGGGATTCACGCCTGGTTTTTTTATCAAATATGGACAAAGACATACAAAATATATACAAAATAGACAAAAAATGTGAAAAGAATCACAGCATATTGAATAAAACATTTTTTAGTGGTATGATAGAGAAGATGAATAAACTATTATTCAATCTATCTATGGTAAAAGGGGGAATTGAAAAATGGAAGCAATGTTGAATAATATTTTCTCGACATTGGGAAGCTATCTGTCAAACTATATTCTGATCGTTGCGCTTCTTGGCGGCGGTATCTGGTTTACAGTGAAGCTCGGATTTATTCAGGTGAAAGGTTTTGGCGAAGGAATGCGCAGGACCTTTGGCGGAATGTTCAAGAAGGGCGATAAAGCGGGAGCGGACGGAATGTCTTCTTTCCAGGCACTTGCGACAGCGATCGCGGCCCAGGTAGGTACCGGTAATATCGCCGGAGCGGCTACAGCTCTTGCAGTCGGCGGTCCCGGAGCGATCTTCTGGATGTGGATTGCCGCGTTCCTCGGGATGGCGACGATCTATGCTGAGGCGATCATGGCACAGAAGTATAAGAAGGTCGGAGATGACGGAGAAGTAACAGGAGGTCCTGTATACTATATCCGGGCAGCGTTTTCCGGTACTTTCGGAAAGATACTGGCAGGAATCTTTGCCGTTCTGATCACTCTGGCGCTCGGCTTTATGGGTAATGCCGTACAGTCTAACTCCATCGCGGCAGCGTTCAATACCGCGTTTGGATTACCGCAGTGGATCATGGGTCTTATTCTTGCTGTACTTGCTTTGTTCGTATTCCTGGGCGGTACAGGACGTATTGCGAAGATTACGGAGCTAATCGTTCCGATCATGGCGGCTTTCTATATCGTTGGTTCTTTGATCGTAATTATTGTAAACTTTAAGGAAATTCCATATGCGATCCAGGCGATCGTTGTGGGTGCGTTTGCGCCTTCCTCCATCGTCGGCGGCGCTGCAGGTGCGACAGTTAAGCTTGCTCTTACAAAGGGTGTTGCACGCGGACTTTTCTCCAATGAAGCAGGTATGGGTTCTACACCTCATGCACATGCGGTTGCCAAGGTGAATCATCCGGTAGAGCAGGGATTCGTAGCGATGATTGGTGTATTTATCGATACATTCGTTATCCTGAATCTTACCGCGCTTGTTATCATCACAACGCATGCGATTCCTACAGGGAAGACGGGAGCAGAGCTTAGCCAGTATGCATTTTCCACATTGTATGGAAAAGGAGGAGACATCTTTATTGCAATCTGTATGTTCTTCTTCGCATTTTCCACGATCCTTGGATGGTATTTCTTTGGTCAGGCCAATATCAAGTATCTCTTCGGATCAAAAGCGGTTAAGATCTACTCAGTGATCGTTGCAGTATGTGTATTCCTTGGTTCTCTTGCAGAGGTAGAGCTTGTATGGACCATGCAGGATACGTTTAACTCATTGATGGTTATTCCGAATATTCTGGCACTGTTTGCACTCAGCGGAGTGATCAGGCAGGTACATGACGATTTCTTCAAGAATCGTAAGAAATAGTACATAACAAGACAAAACTGAATAAAGAAGCAAAAACGCCGTGCAATGGGAAGGAGTGTTGCGCGGCGTTTTTGTTGCCGGCGTATTTTGGGGAGGAGATTTTCCGGACAGAATCTGCAGCCGGCAATGTATTGTTTTTTGCCATAGGATGATATAGAGAAATTCAATAGAATATGAAAAAACGAGATTGTACAAAGTGCATTGAAATGTTTTAAACAGGCGGTTTGCGGGAAATGCATCAAAAGATGAAAAAGTTATTGTGAATTGTTTCACGACAATAAAGACGAAGGAGAGGAAAAACTAGTGTTGACAATTTGTGAAACGGTCAGTATAATAAAACAAAATTAAAAATAGACGATTGGTTGATGAATTTGAGAGAGACTTTTGTGCAGATTACACAATACAAAAGCGCCGAAGGGGCAAGGGGAATTCTTGAAACTCTCAGGCAAAGGAATCAGGTTCGGACAATACTCTGGAGGTAGATCAACAGGGAAATAAATATCCTAATCGGAGGATTTTTATTTCTCTGTTTTTTTGTTCCGGCGGGAGAAGGGAACTGCCGAATGCAAAGATGGACAAAAACGGTAGGCCGTAAGTACATTTTTACAGAGCAAAATAGTTCGAAAACAGAGCAAAGTCTTTGAAAAAAGGAGGAATTCATGATGGAACTAAAAACCCCGCTTTATGATGCACATGTAAGAGCCGGCGGAAAGATCGTACCGTTTGCAGGTTATCTGCTTCCGGTACAGTATGAGTCAGGTGTGATCAAGGAGCATATGGCAGTGCGCACGCAGGCAGGATTATTCGATGTCTCTCACATGGGAGAGATTCTCTGTGAGGGAAAGGACGCTCTGGCGAATCTTCAGATGCTCCTGACGAACAATTTTGACAACCTTGTGGACGGTCAGGCCAGGTACAGTCCGATGTGCAACGAGAACGGCGGAACGGTGGACGATCTGATCGTTTATAAGAGATCCGATGAGCATTATTTTATCGTGGTCAATGCGTCGAATAAGGATAAGGATTATCAGTGGATGTTAGATCACCAGTTCGGAGAAGTGACATTTACAGACGTATCGGACCAGTATGCACAGCTTGCGCTTCAGGGACCTAAGGCGATGGAGATCCTGAGGAAGCTTGCGTCAGAGGAGAGTATACCGAAGAAATACTACCACGCGGTGTTTGACAAAGAGGTGGCAGGTATTCCCTGTATCATATCCAAGACCGGTTATACGGGTGAGGACGGCGTAGAGCTCTACTTAGACAGCGGGCTTGCTGAGAAGATGTGGGACACCTTGCTTGCGAACGGCGCAGAAGAGGGGCTGATCCCCTGTGGACTCGGTGCGAGGGATACCCTGCGTATGGAAGCGGCGATGCCTCTCTACGGGCATGAGATGGATGATGAAGTGACGCCTCTTGAGACGGGACTTGGTTTTGCGGTCAAGATGGCGAAAGAGGATTTTATCGGCAAGGCGGCGCTTCTTAAAAAAGGGGAACCGGAAAGAAAGAGGATTGGCCTTAAGGTGACCGGACGGGGGATCATCCGGGAGCATCAGGAGGTTTTCGCAGACGGTAAGAAGATCGGGATTACCACTTCCGGTACGCATTGTCCGTATCTGGGGTATCCGGTGGCGATGGCGCTGGTGGATGCGGCATACACGGAGGCCGGAACGAAGGTGACAGTCGAGGTCAGAGGCCGGAAGGTAGATGCAGAGATCGTTGCACTGCCGTTTTACAAGAGAAGCAAGTAAGAAGAAAAGGAGAAGAAAATCATGGAATTAAGAGAAGAATTATTATATTCAAAGTCACACGAGTGGGTAAGAGTAGAGGGAGATACGGCAGTGATCGGACTTACGGACTATGCACAGTCTGAGCTTGGAGATCTGGTATTTGTTAATCTTCCGGAAGCAGACGACGAGATCACACTGGGAGAAACATTTGCGGATGTAGAATCTGTCAAGGCAGTGTCGGATGTGTACGCACCGGTATCCGGAATTGTCAGCGAGATCAACGAGGAGCTTCTGGATGCTCCGGAGTCGATCAATGAGGCGCCGTATGATGCCTGGTTTATCAAGGTAAAAGATATTACAGAGAAGGAAGAGTTGTTATCGGCAGAAGAGTATCAGGCATTCGTAGAGAGCGAGAAGGCATAAGAGAGGCGGTGACGAGTCTATGGGAACTTATATCCCCAATACGGATCTGGAACGAAACCAGATGCTGTCCGAGATGGGATATGGGCAGATCGGAGATCTGTTTGCTCATATCCCCGCAGACGTCAAGGTTAAAGATGGGCTTGGGATTCCGGAGGGAATGTCGGAGCTGGAGGTAAGAAAGAGCATGTCAGGCCTTGCATCGAAGAACCGGGTATTTGAGACGGTTTTCAGAGGTGCCGGCGCATACCGCCATTTTATCCCGTCGATCGTAAAGAGCGTGATCTCCAAAGAAAACCTGCTGACAGCGTATACGCCGTATCAGGCGGAGATCAGCCAGGGAATCCTGCAGTCTATCTTTGAGTATCAGACGATGATCTGTGACCTTACCGGGATGGACGCATCGAACGCCTCTGTCTACGACGGAGCGGAAGCTGCGGCAGAAGGAATCGTTATGTGCCGTGAGCGTAAGAGAAAGAAAGCATTTGTATCGGCGGCGGTTCAGCCTTCGGTCCTGGAGACGGTAAAGACTTACTGCTTCGGAAATGGAATGGAGATGGTTGTTATTCCCGAAAAGGACGGAAGGACTGACCTGGAATTTCTAAAGGAGCATGTGGACAAAGAGACTGCATGTGTCTACATCCAGCATCCGAACTATTACGGAAGTCTTGAAAAGGCAGAAGAGATCGGCGAGATCGCTCATGAGGCAGGAGCGAAATATATCATGGGCGTGAACCCCATTTCATTGGGAGTGATAAAGACGCCAAGAGAATACGGCGCGGATATCGCGGTCGGAGACGGACAGCCGCTTGGGCTTCCGATGGCGTTCGGCGGACCTTACCTCGGCTTCATGGCATGTGTGGAAGGCATGACCAGAAAGCTTCCGGGAAGGATTGTAGGACAGACGGCAGATCATAATGGCAAAACAGGATATGTGCTGACACTTCAGGCAAGAGAACAGCACATCCGCAGGGAAAAGGCGTCAAGCAATGTCTGCTCTAATCAGGCACTGTGCGCGCTGGCTGTCAGCGTCTATCTTGCGTCTATGGGCAGCGAAGGCATCAAAAACGCGGCAGTGCAGAGTATGTCAAAGGCACATTATCTGGCATCCGAACTTGCGAAGATCGGGTTTGTAACCTGGAATAAGGGAGAATTCTTCCATGAGTTTGTAACTGCCTCTATTGTTCCGGCGAAGCAGGCGCTTCAGGCGCTTGAAGAGAAGGGAATCCTTGGAGGATATCCGCTCTCCGAAAGCAGGATCCTCTGGTGCTGTACGGAGATGAACAGCAAAGAAGAGATGGATGCGGTGATCAGCATCTTAAAGGAGGTGTAGTGTATGCTGGTATTTGAAAAGAGCAGACCAGGCAGAGGATGCAGCATGCTTCCGGCATGTGATGTAGAAACGGTCCTGCCGGAGGAAAAGGACAGAAGAGAGCTTACATTACATCTGCCGGAATTATCGGAGAATGAATTAAGCAGACATTATACGGAGCTTGCGAAGAAATCTCACGGCGTCAATGACGGTTTTTACCCGCTCGGTTCCTGTACGATGAAATATAACCCGAAGATCAATGAGGATATGGCGGCTCTGCCGGGCTTCACGGAGATCCATCCGCTGCAGCCGCAAGAGACGGTGCAGGGCTGTATGGAGGTTCTTAAGACGGCGGAAGAGTATCTCTGTGAGATCACGGGGATGGACCGCATGACGTTTCAGCCGGCGGCAGGCGCCCACGGAGAGTTTACGGGGCTTCTTCTGATCAAATCCTATCATGAGAGCAGGGGAGACCACAAGAGAACGAAGATCATCGTTCCGGATTCCGCTCACGGAACCAATCCGGCGAGTGCGGTGATGGCAGGCTATTCTGTAGTCAGCATTCCGTCGGGAGAAGACGGATGCGTAGATCTTGAGAAGCTTCGGGCGGCAGCAGGAGAAGACGTTGCGGGTCTGATGCTGACGAATCCGAATACGGTGGGATTATTTGATAAAAATATTCTTGAGATCACAGATATCATCCACGAGTGCGGCGGTCTCTGCTATTATGACGGAGCGAATCTGAACGCGGTTATGGGCATCGTGCGTCCCGGAGACATGGGATTCGACGTGGTGCACCTGAATCTTCACAAGACATTTTCTACTCCGCACGGCGGCGGCGGTCCGGGAAGCGGTCCGGTGGGTTGCAAGGAGAAGCTGGCAGAATTTCTGCCGTCTGTCCTGGTAGAAGGTGAGGAGACGCTCACCTTCGTCAAACCAGAGCACAGCATCGGAGAGGTTAAGAGTTTCTACGGAAACTTCCTGGTAGTAGTGAGAGCCCTGACTTATCTGAAGACGCTTGGAAAGAATGGTATTCCTGAAGCGAGTACGAATGCGGTATTGAATGCGAATTATATGATGCATAAACTGAAAGACCTGTATACCATGGCTTACGACGAGGTATGCATGCATGAATTTGTCATGAGCCTGACGGATCTCAAGAAGAAAACAGGGATCTCGGCGATGGATATCGCGAAGGGACTGCTGGATAACGGGATCCACCCGCCGACCATGTATTTCCCGCTGATCGTAGACGAGGCGTTGATGGTCGAGCCGACAGAAACAGAATCGAAGGAAACACTGGATGAAGCGATCCAGGTATTCCGGGATCTGTATAAGACGGCGGAGGAAGAAAGCGAGAGACTTCATAATGCTCCGGTCACTACACCGGTCACAAGGCTTGATGAGGTAGGCGCGGCAAGACATCCGGTATTGAGGTATCAGTATGATTAAGACGATTAGTTACATAGAGAGTACGGATACATCTCCGTATCACAATCTGGCTCTGGAGGAGTATCTGCTCCTCCACTGCCGCAAGGGAGAATGTATCCTGTATCTGTGGCAGAATCAGCATACGGTCGTGATCGGAAGAAACCAGAATGCATGGAAGGAATGTCTGGTCAGCAGACTGGAAGAAGAAGGCGGCCGGTTAGTGCGCCGGTTGTCCGGCGGCGGCGCTGTCTACCATGATCTGGGAAACCTCAATTTTACCTTTCTGGTAAGAAAAGAGGATTATGATGTAGAACGGCAGACGCAGGTCATCTTAAGAGCAGTGCAGAAGCTTGGCATTGAGGCAGTAAAATCCGGGCGCAATGATATCCTTGTAGACGGAAAGAAATTCTCCGGAAATGCTTACTACGAACAGGGAGATCATTGTTATCACCACGGAACGTTGATGGTGCATGTAGATTTGGAAGGGTTGTCCCGCTATCTGACAGTGTCGAAGGAGAAGCTCCAGTCAAAAGGAGTGGATTCGGTTCGGTCCAGGGTTACGAATCTGGATACATTTGCTCCTGATCTGACGATCGATGCCCTGAAAGAGAAGCTGCTCAAGGCATTTGAAGAGGAGTATCTGCTGACGGCAGAGGTGAGAAAGGCCGAGGAACTTGATCAGGAAGAGATTGCCGGAAATCAGGAGAGATTCTCTTCCTGGGACTGGATCTTTGGGAAGAAGATTGATTTCCAGCATGAACTGTCGCACAAATTTCCATGGGGACAGGTTACCCTGCAGTTTGCGGTAAAGAACGGGAAGATCGAAGAGGTAAACGCATTTTCAGATGCCATGCTGCAAAGTCCTATCTGTGAGATACCAAGATATCTCAAGAAGATACGGTATAAGAAACAATCGATCTGTGCGGAACTGGGACTGTACTGGTCGGCAGATGAGAATGAAAAGAAGATGGTTGAGGACATCGCTGAATGGATCAAGACAATAGATATTTAGAATATTCCGGGAGAAGGAAAGGAGGTTGTGAGACATGGAACAGACATTTGATCTGATCGTGATCGGCGCGGGGCCGGGAGGCTATGTGGCGGCGATCAAGGCTGCGCAGTCAGGGCTTGCTGCCGCGATCGTGGAGGAGAGAAGAGTGGGCGGCACATGCCTGAACCGGGGATGTATCCCGGCCAAGGCAATGCTCCATGCGTCATCTCTGTACCGGGAGATGAAGGAAGCAGGAAGATTTGGGATCGGTGCGTCGGATATAACATTTGACTATGAACAGATCTTATCATATAAAGAAGAGACAACGGACAAATTATGCCAGGGAGTGGAACAGCTGCTGAAAGCAAACGGGGTTACGCTGCTGGAAGGAAAAGGGACACTTTTAAAGGGGAATCAGGTAAGAGTTACATCCACGGAAGAGTCCCGCGTCTTTGGGGCGGATAAGATCATCCTTGCAGCGGGCTCCAAACCGATCATGCTTCCGCTTCCGGGTATGGATCTTCCGGGAGTTCTGACCAGCGACGGACTGTTTAGGCTTCGTGAGCTTCCAGAGAGCCTGGTCATCATCGGCGGAGGTGTGATCAGCGTCGAGTTTGCTACAGCGTTTGCGGCGCTGGGCTGCAAAGTGACTATTATAGAGGCTCTGCCAAGACTGGTGCCGAATATGGATAAGGAGATCTCCCAGAACCTGAAGATGATCCTTAAGAAGAGGGGGATCGACATCCATACGTCAGCGGCGGTAAAAGGCGTAGTACAGGAGGGAGATCTGTATTCCTGCCTGTTTGCCGAGAAGGAAAAGGAGATGAAGGCCTCTGCACAGTATGTACTCTGTGCGGTAGGAAGATGCCCGAACACGGACGGATTATTCGGAGAGGACGTTTGTCCTTCTATGGAGCGCGGGCGTGTTATTGTGGATGAAGAGTTTGCAACCAGCCTGCCCGGCGTCTATGCGATCGGCGACCTGGTGAAGGGAATGCAGCTTGCACATCTGGCCAGTGCACAGGGGATGTATGTGGCCGGGAAGCTTGCCGGGAAAGAGCCGGAGAATAATCTGAAAGCAGTACCCGGCTGTGTCTATACAGATCCGGAGATCGCATCGGTGGGAATGACGGAAGAAGAGGCAAAGGAAGCCGGAAAAGCGGTAAAGACAGGGAAATTTATCATGAGCGCTAACGGGAAATCGCTGATCACCCAGGAGGAGAGAGGTTTTATTAAAGTTGTGATATGTGCAGAGACAGAAGTGATCCTGGGAGCACAGATGATGTGTGCGAGAGCGACGGATATGATCGGCGAGCTGGTAACGGCGGTATCCTTAGGGCTGACAGCGGCGGATCTTCTTAAGGGCATGCGTGCGCATCCGACCTACAATGAAGGGTTGGCAGAAGCGCTGGAGGACGCGGTTGGGGAAGCTGTCCATATCATGCCGAAGAAAAAGCGGTAATTTCCGGCCGAGGAGAGTGCTGACCGCTTATTGATAATGTATTGACAATGAAACAGAAATGATGATAAAAGATTGGAGTAGAAGATAATGAATATGATTCAAGAGGTAATGGATTATATCAGGGATTATGACGAGGAGATCGGCAATGCCCTTGATCTGGAACTGGAACGTCAGAGACGGAATCTGGAACTGATCGCATCAGAGAATATCGTAAGTCCGGCAGTTATGCTGGCTATGGGAACGGTGCCTGCCAACAAATATGCGGAAGGTTATCCGGCCAAACGTTACTACGGCGGCTGTGAGCATGTGGACATCCTGGAGAATCTGGCGATCGAGCGTGTCAAGAAGTTGTTTGGCTGTGAGCACGCCTGTGTGCAGCCGCATTCCGGAGCAAATGCCAACAATGCTGTTTATCAGGCGTTTTTGCAGCCCGGTGATACTGTAATGGGATTGAATCTGGCTCACGGCGGTCATCTGACCCATGGTTCACCGGTCAATCTGTCAGGGATCCTGTATCATTTTGTGCCTTATAATGTGAATGATGAAGGATTCCTGGATTATGATGAGATCAGGAAGACGGCCCATGAATGTAAGCCGAAGATGATCGTGACAGGTGCGTCGGCATATCCAAGAGAGATCCGCTTTGATATCTTTGCCGATATCGCGAAAGAAGTCGGGGCTTATCTGTTCGTAGATATGGCTCATATCGCCGGACTGGTTGCGGCAGGTCTGCATCAGAGCCCTGTTCCTTATGCGGATGTAGTGACCAGTACTACGCATAAGACCTTAAGAGGACCGAGAGGCGGAATCATCCTGTGCAAGGAGGAGCATGCGAAGGCCGTCAATAAGGCGATCTTCCCGGGAACTCAGGGAGGTCCTCTCATGCACATTATTGCCGCGAAGGCAGTCTGCTTCGGCGAGGCGTTGAAGCCGGAGTTCAAAGCTTATCAGGAGCAGGTGGTTAAGAATGCGAAAGCTCTTGCCGAAGCCATGGTTTCCGAAGGATTCAATCTTGTAAGCGGCGGCACGGATAATCATCTGATGCTGGTGGATCTGCAGAATATGAACGTTACAGGGAAAGAACTGCAGAACCGTTTGGATGAGGTATATATCACGGTCAATAAGAATGCAGTCCCGAACGACCCGGCGAGCCCGTTTGTGACCAGCGGTATCCGTATCGGAACGCCTGCCGTTACGACGAGAGGTCTGAAGGAAGAAGATATGAAGACGATCGCGAAACTGATCAAGACGACGGTGACAGATTTCGACACAAAGGCCGACGAGATCCGAAGCGCGGTTAACCAGATCTGTGAGAAGTATCCGCTGTACGTATAAAAGGCGGGACTTCACAGTCCGAAACATTTTGAAATGAAGAAAGGTATCTGCAGAGAGAAAGAATTCTTGCAGATACCTTTTTTTCTTTGATTTGAATCTCAAATCCGTATGCTTTGCTCATGCCAGAGAGGCACGGTTCATCTCGCTGACAGCCTTTTTGGTAAGTTTGATGAAAGCTTTGGCAGACACAGACAATGTCTTTTCGCATGAAATTCCGATTCCCAACGTTCGGATCGCGCATGGAGAGACCGGGATTTTTCTGATATTTTCATCGTTACCCTCCAAAAACATACCCGGAAGCAGGCTGATTCCAAGGTTATTCGCTACCATGGGGATAATCGTGTGGTCGTCGCGGCAGCGGAAACTGACCATGGGAGATACCTCGGAGTGTTCCATAGCAACACTCACATCATAATCCACGCCGGATTCGGAAGCAATGAACGGATAGTCGGCAAATGCCGCCAGGGGAAAGGTCCTCTGATATTCCTTGGGAAGTGGAAAATCCTTTGCCGTAATTGCGTACAAAGAATCTCGCGCAAGAGAAATAAACTTGTAACTCTGATTCCGGCGCCAGCTTAAGAAACCGAAATCAATACTTCCTTCCAGGAGCCAGTGCTCGATATCCTCCATGCCGCCTTCGCGGATGCTGATAGCGATGTTGGGATAGAGCTGCTGAAACCTTCGTATGATAGAAGGGAGCCATTTGGATGCAATGCTGCAATAGGTACCGATACAAAGGGAACCGCGTTTGAGTCCCAGGATGGAATCTACGATCTCATCCATCCGATTATAGTGTGAGACTACAAGACGTATGTAAGGCATAAGCAGTTCCCCGTCCCGGGTAAACTCTACGCCTCGCTTGGTGCGCTTAAGGATCGCAACGCCGAGTTCGGTCTCCAGCTTGCTGATCGCATGGCTGACACCGGACTGGGTATATCCCATACGCTCCGCACTTGCAGTCAGATTATTCGTATCGGCGATATCACAAAGCAAAACTAATCTACTGATATCCATGAATCATCCTCCTGTTTCCAATGATATGAAAGTTTGTCATGTTAATAATTAAACACTGTCAGTTTATTTATCACATGTTTAAGCTTATAATACAAGCATAAAGAAAAACAACACAAAAAGCAAGTGGATTTCAAGAAAAAAATATACATTTTACACAATGAAATCAATAAATCAACTTGTTTATAGAAAGGAGGAATGAACGGCATGGAATTTGTATTTTTGATGAAACAGCATGTGGGCGTACCCTGTGAGCCGGTTGTGAAAGCAATGGCGGCTGTAGAACGGGGGCAGATGATCGCGGTGCCGCCGAAAGGAGCATTGGGAAGTCCGATATATTCCAGTATATGCGGTATAGTAACGTCTGCAGACAAAAACAAGATCGTAGTCGAGGAACAGGAAACGGATTTTGACCGGTACAAGCCGCTGACAGGAACGACACCGAAAGAACTGATTGAAGAGTCAGGACTTGTGGGACTTGGAGGGGCAGGGTTTCCGACTTCTGTCAAGCTAAATGTAAAATTTAAGAAGGAAGGGACTGTGATCGTCAATGCTGCGGAATGTGAACCGATTCTGGCTCACAATATCGCGCGTATTGAAAAAGAGCCGGAGAAGCTTCTGAGAGGGCTGGCGATCGTGATGGAAGTGACCGGGGCAAAAAATGGGATCATCGCGATCAAAGGAATCTACAAAGAGGCTGTTAAGGAACTGGAAAGAGTCAATCAGTCGGACGATGTAACGATCTTCCCGCTGGAAAATATCTATCCAATGGGTGAAGAGCGCGCGATAGTCAGAGAAACGCTTGGAATCCTGCTTGAGCCGGAGCAGCTTCCGATGGCCGCAGATGCGGTGGTCGTCAATGCAGAGACCGTCTATCGGGTACGGGAAGCAGTAGAAGAGAGGAAACCGTTGATTGATAAAGATATGACGGTTGCCGGAAAGCTCATGGCGAATGCGTCCATCCATGTGCTCTTTGACGTACCGCTTGGAATCAAGGTTTCGGAGGTACTTGAGGAGGCGGGAGGCGTAGGCCCTGAATACGGCGAGCTGATCATGGGCGGGCCGTTTACAGGAAAGAGAACGTCTCTGGACGCTCCGGTGGTAAAGACGACAGGAGGTATCATTGTTGCCGAGATCTTCCTGCCGGGACCTAAGAAGATCGGACTTCTGGTGTGCGCCTGCGGAGCAGACAAGGACCGTCTCTCAGAACAGGCCGCCAGCATGGGTTCGGAGGTTGTAGGCGTAGAATACTGTAAGCAGGCCAGAGAAGTAAAAGCAGCGCGCAAATGTGAGAATCCGGGCAGATGTCCGGGACAGGTGCAGAAAGTAATGGCGCTTAAGAAGGCAGGTGCCCAGGGGTTGCTGATCAGTAATTGTACTGACTGCAGCAATACTGTAATGTCCTGCGCGCCGCAGTTAAAACTGCCGGTTTATCATTGTACAGACGGGGCAATGCGTTCCGTTAATTATAAAATGATAAGAAAATTCAGAAAAGAGTAGGAGGAATGAACATGTCAATCACACAAGAATCATTGCAGCAGCACTTAAAAGATCCGGCGATCTTCTGCTGCAGAAGAGAAAAAGGTCTGGTAATCAGCGCTGTGGATCTGGAAGATCCGGGACTATTTGACGATATGGTAGAGGCAGGTCTTCTGACCCTGAGCGAGGACGGTCTGCGTATCGAGCAGGTTATCGGAAACACTCTTCTTCAGGACGTTGAGGCTCTCACCCCGATTACAAGAGAAGTGCTCGACAAGGTCAATGAAGTGGAAGAAGAGAAAGTAAAAGAGCCGGCAGCAGCGCCTGCACAGACAGAAACAGCGCCGGTAGTACAGAATGTAGTAGGAGGAAATGGAATGATTCATATTGAAATCGGAAAAGCAGAGAAATTCGAAGGCCTGAAACTGGACGTACCGGTATTGGCGGGCGCGGCGCCTGCGGCAGCACCGGCGGCACCGGCAGCAGAAGCTCCAAATGCCGGAGAAAAAACCGTAATCCGCAGCCTGGTGAAGAAGCACATCAAGATCTCAGACGTGAAGCTTGGAAAAGAGACGTCCATCAAAGACGGTGTGATCACCATTAACAAGGACATCGTTAAGGATGCGGTAAAAGAAGACGGCCTGTGTAAGAGTCTTGAACTGGAGGTGATTTACCCGGATAAGAGACATATCTATACAGAGACGATCATGGATGTGTGCCCGATCGCAACTAAGGTAGAAGGCGAACTTGGCGAAGGTATCACCAAGGTGGCAGACGGCGTTGTATTCATGCTGACAGGCGTGGATGAGGACGGCGTACAGGTACATGAATTCGGTTCTTCCGAAGGATATCTGGATGAGAAGATGTACTTCGGACATCCGGGATGCGCAGATGAAAATGATATCATCATCCGCTGCCATGCAGTGATCGAGAGACTTTCCGGTATGACAAGACCAGGCCCGTTCGCGGCGCACAAGTGCCAGGATTACATCGTTCAGGCAATCCGTGACGAGCTTAAGAACTACGACGGAGAAGTCGTACGCGAAGAGATCTGCGAAGACGTGCGCAGAGTCGGCAATCCGCGTGTCGTATTAGTAAAAGAGATCATGGGACAGGGAGCGATGCACGACAACGTAATCTGCCCGACAGAGCCTTGCGGAATCCTCGGCGGACAGAAGAACGTAGACTGCGGTAACGTTCCGATTATCCTGACACCGAACCAGGTAAGAGATGGTTCTATCCACGCTTTGACCTGCATCGGACCTGCTACAAAGGAAATGACCCGTCACTATATCCGCGAGCCTTTGGTAGAGGGTCTCGCAGCAGACGAAGAGCTTGACCTTGTAGGTGTGATCTGCATCGGTTCTCCGCAGGTTAACGATGAGAAGTTATGGGTATCAGAAAGACTTGGTTCTCTTCTGGAGGCTATGGATCTGGATGGTTGTATCATTACAACAGAAGGATTCGGCAACAACCATATCGACTTCATCCAGCATATCGGCCAGGCAGGAAAGAGGGATATCCCGGTGGTCGGCGTTTCCTTCTGTGCATATCAGGGACAGCTTGTTGTTGGTAACGAGTACGCTACGGCGATGGTTGAAGAGAATATGGATAAGGGCGGATTCGAGAATGATATCGCGGGATGCTCCTGTGTAACAACAGAAGTAGCCGTACGTGCGATCCAGATGCTCAAGAATCGGATGGCAGGCGTTGAGATCCTTCCGGCAGAAAAGAAGTGGAACAACGACGTCATCAATGCGAACAACAAGATTATGGGACTTCCTGAGACCAAGCTTGTAGAGAGCGGAACTATGCACTAATGAAAATGGATTATATCATAAACCCGGTAAAGATGGGCGGGCTCGTGAAAGAGGTATACGAAGACAGAGTGAAGATTCATCTGTATGGAAGACTGGGAGTGATCAAGGTATCAAAAGATCTGATCCTCAGTGACGAGCCGATCACTGTCGGAGATGAGACAGAATTTTACTTCAGCTATATCCAGATCGTAGAGAATCCTTATGACTATGATGCGTCGGAGATGAAGCCGGATCATGAGCCAGAGCCGTGTTTGCTGGGAGGAAAGATAACAGAAGTGAATGACACCGCCATAGAGGTGGCGGTCATGAAGGATCTGGGAAGCGTCGCAGTACCCCGGCGTTGGGTATTTACACCGGTTGCGTTAGAGGAAGGACAGGACGTGGAGTTCTACTTTAGCTGCCTGAAGGTGATCGGGAGGCGCGATATCCCGGCAGAAACATGCAAAGTGTAAAATATCGAAGCAGGCAATTCATTTGCCGTGCCGATAGGCTATATAAAGGAGGAAAGACCATGAAATTAACAACAAAACAGGGATTACAGTCCGAGATTTTCGTGCCGGTTACACCGAAGCCGGTATTTACAGAACTGAAAAAACCGCTGAGTGAATGCAAGATCGCGTTCATTACGGCAGGCGGTATCCATAAGAAAGACCAGACGCCGTTTAATACCTCCGGCGACTTCTCTTACCGCACGATTCCATTTGACACACCGTCTGATCAGTTGATGGTAACACACGGCGGTTTCGATAATTCTGATATTAATAAGGACGTAAACGCCATGTTCCCGATCGACCGTCTCCATGAGCTGGTGAACGAAGGATACATCGGAAGTCTGGCAGACGAGACCTATACGTTTATGGGCGGCGGCGGAAATGTCGAGAAATTTACGAACGAGACGGGTCCTGAGATTGCCCGTAAGTTAAAAGCACAGGGCGTAGACGTTGTACTTTGCACAGGCGGATGCGGAACCTGCCACCGTTCGGCGACGATCGTGACCAGATGCTGTGAAGAGGCGGGAATGAGCTGCGTAGTGATTGCTGCACTTCCTCCGATCGCAAGGCAGCAGGGCGCTCCGAGAATCACGGCGCCGCATGTTCCGATCGGTTCCAACGCAGGCGAGCCGAACAATATCCCGCAGCAGACAGCGATCGTTAAGGAATCCTTAGAGTGGGTTCGCGACTGCCCGAGCTTCAACCAGACGAAGGTACTGCCTTACGAATATCGTCATAACGTATAAGAATATCGGTAAGCGACAGAAATGTATCGGTAGAAGGGCAGAATACAAGTTGCGAATAGTACGGGGGGAATCGTCTTTTTTGGACGATTCCTTTCTGACTTTGAATGGGAGGTAGGTTTATGGGACTTGGACCAAGTATTAAGATGACGACCTTGCATCACTTTAGATGTCCGGTGACAGAGGCGCTTGGGAAGGAAGAGGAGCTGGAATTTACGGGCATTATCGTGGACGGAGTGTCGGAGGTGTGCGATGATAAGATCTATACGGCGAAGCGCGTCGGGGATATCGCGCAGATGATGCGGGCGGACGCGGCGATTGTGGCGATCGACGCATGGGGGAATCATCATGTGGATTTTGTAAATGTGATCGAACAATTGGGGATTCGGGGGATACCAAGCGTAGGACTCAGTTACATTGCAAGACAGGGCCGTCTCGTGTGTACGAACAATTTCGTAGACTGTGTGATTGATTTTAATAAAAGTGAATCCGGGTATGAATCCTGCGTGGTCGGCCAGAATAATCTGACGGATTATGATGCGATGAAAGCGGTGGCCTTAGTAAAGAATAAGCTGAGAAAAGCAGGGAAGTCTGTGGATACAGCCGTGGGGACAGGACCGCAGGAGACCTTACGGAGGCTTACCAGAAAAGTATTTGCGGTCAAAGAGGTAAGGTTTGGAGAGAAGACAGAGATCAGCCGAGGCGTTCTGACAATCCGAAAGGGAATTGAGAACACGCTGATCAGCCAGGAAGACCGGATCAAGGATATCAAGGTAAGCATCTTAAAACCAGGTGAGAATGACTTTTTCGTGAATTCTAATCTGGATTATTCACCGATCGCCTGCAAAGTGCGGGGAGAGTTGGGAGAAGGCGTCACACATCTGCTTACCGGTGTGACGGTTATGCTTACCGGCGTAGAAGATAAGAGCGGATTTCAGCCGTCGAATATCGGTTCGTCCGAAGGAATCTTCAAAGACCAGGTCGTACTTGACCGGGCAGGTACTCCGGGGGCGGGGGATTATATCCTTCATGCGGACGTGCTGTTTGAAGAAGGCGAGGGAAGAACGGCAGAGGGCATCATGGCGGCTCACCGCGCGGCAGACTGGATCGTTTGCGAGATTCGCAAGGTACTTAGAGATCTTGATCATATGGCTTATACAAGAGAGGAATTCGCTGATCTGTCGAAGCCGGGAAAACGCAAAGTCATTCTGGTCAAGATCGTCTCCGGTCTTGGAAATATGTATGATACGGCTATGTTCCCGTATGAGCCGGGCGGTTTTCTTGGTTCTCATAACATGATGGATTCTAAGAATATTCCGTATGTGATCACGCCGAATCAGTGCCGGGACGGAGCGATACATTCTTTGCTGTAGGGGAGAATGATATTCTGTCCGAATAGATATAGAATTCGTCGAAAACATATGATAGAATAAGACCAGTAATGGGCGGAGGCTGTCATATGAGATATAATAAAAAATTTAATACGACGGGTATTTGCATACCTTCTCTGCATTATATGGTGGCCGGAGTTCATGAAGTCGTTCTGGGAGACAAGATATTGATCGAAGCGGTCGTATAGATCAGATATAACAAAATACAGATATGGAAAGTGGCAGATTTTGCAGTTGCAAAATCTGTCATTTTTTGATACATTTTTATGTATTGTAAAAAGTAGACAATATCCGGAAAGAAATATTGTGGATTATGTATAAATTTGGATATTTTGAATTTAAAGGTTGCAAATGTTTTAACAATCAGTTATTATAGATACAGGCAATGAGAGATATTAAAAATATCTATATAGATAGAGGATAAAGAAAATATCTATAAGAGTTGTCTATAAGTGAATATTAGAGTGGGTTGATATTTTCCAAGAGAGAGTCATGATGATGGCCGCCGAAGAGGCAAACCTGGCAGTTGTACTGCAGGCGAAACTTTCAGGCAAAAGGACTGGAAAAGGTACCACATTCTGAATCTTGTGCTGTATGATAATTTCTTAAACAGATTGATATGTTATCAGGGCAAAAGACAGAAAGGACGATTGCACACATGATTGTGTTCAAATCGTCCTTTTTTTAAATCCATAAACAAAATCGATTACAGCATTTTTAGAAACAGCAGCCTGAAGGGAGAGCTAAAGACAGATGGGCAGCAAAGATTACATGATAATAACCAATAATCCCCTGGTTTGGGGCAGGCTTAAAGAGACACATAATGTTATTTATAGAGAGATTTCTTTTGAAGAGATTCTAAGAGAAGCAAGAGACAGAATTCACGAGGGGCATGTATTGTTATCGCATCCGTTGTCCGGAAGCGTGAAGCCCAATGAGACGCCATACAAATCCATTATGCTGTCCGCAAGAAAGGAGGGAGTTGACGAAGGGTCGCTTAAATTGATTGAAAACGCCATACAAGCGTGCCGTAAGTTCATATTTAAATCTGACTTGTATGAGGAGTCGGTATATGACGATTTTCAGTTGATCGACTGGACCCTGCTGGAGAGCGGAATGGCATCTGCGGATGCCGGGTAGTCTTTTACTATAGGTTGTAGAAGCGTATAAGCTTTGAACAATAATATCAATATTCTAAGGAGGGAACCAAAAGTGAGATTAGAAATGGGACACATTTACATTAAGGATATTCAGTTTGCGGCTGAGTCTAAGATTGAAGACGGTATCCTTTATGTATCCGAAGAGGCCGTAAGAGCGGTTGCTCTCGAGGACGAGAAGATTAAGAGCGTATCTTTTGATATCGCAAAGCCAGGTGAGTCTGTAAGAATCACACCGGTTAAGGATGTCATCGAGCCAAGAGTTAAGGTGGAAGGAAGAGGGGGAATCTTCCCGGGCGTGATCGCTAAGGTTGATACCGTAGGCGAAGGCAAGACATATGCGCTTAAGGGCATGGCTGTTGTTACGGCTGGTAAGATCGTAGGTTTCCAGGAAGGTATCATCGATATGACTGGTCCGGGAGCAGATTACACACCATTTTCCAAGACGCTGAACCTGGTTATGGTATGCGAGCCGGTAGATGATATCAAACCGCATGATTATGAGAAGGCAGTACGCTTCGCAGGCTTCAGAGTGGCTGTATATCTTGGGGAACTGGCGCGCGAGCTTACTCCGGATGAGACAAAGGTATATGAGACCTGTACGATCAAAGAGGGTATGGAAAAGTATCCGAACCTTCCGAGAGTTGCTTATGTACAGATGCTTCAGAGCCAGGGACTTCTTCATGATACTTATGTATACGGCGTGGATGCAAAGAAGATCGTTCCGACAATTATGAGCCCTACAGAGGTTATGGACGGAGCTATCGTGTCCGGTAACTGTGTATCCGCATGTGATAAGAACCCGACTTATGTTCATTTGAACAACCCGGTTGTTCATGATATGTTTGAACAGCACGGCAAGACCTTTAACTTCGTTTGCCACATTATTACCAATGAGAACGTATATCTGGCTGACAAGCAGCGTTCATCTGACTGGACGGCGAAGTTATGTAAGATGTTAGACCTTGACGGTGTTATCGTATCTCAGGAAGGATTTGGTAACCCGGATACCGACCTGATCATGAACTGCAAGAAGATCGAGGCAGAAGGCGTTAAGACTGTTATCATTACAGACGAGTACGCTGGACGCGACGGAAAGTCTCAGTCATTGGCTGACTCCGATCCGGCAGCAGATGCAGTTGTAACAGGCGGTAATGCAAACCAGGTAATTATCCTGCCGAAGCTTGACAAGGTAATTGGAACTTTGGATTATGTAACAAAAATTGCAGGTGCAAGTGAGGAGACGCTCCGCGAGGACGGATCTCTTGAAGTTGAGCTTCAGGTACTTACAGGTGCAACCAATGAGACTGGTTTCAATAAGCTGAGTGCTAGATAAGAAGGGAGGATAAAAACATGGCTAAATTAAAAGTAGTTCATTACATCAATCAGTTCTTTGCACAGATTGGTGGAGAAGAGAAAGCAGATTATCCGGCAGAACTTCGTGTTGGTGAAGTGGTTGGACCGGGTATGGCACTGACACAGCAGTTCGGTGAGGACGCTGAGATCATTGCTACAATTATTTGTGGAGATTCTTACTTCAATGAGAATCTTGAGAAGGCAAAGGCAGATATCCTTGCCATGGTAAAAGAGCAGGCTCCAGATGTATTCGTAGCCGGTCCTGCATTCAACGCCGGACGTTACGGTGTTGCCTGCGGTACGATCGCGGCAGCAGTTCAGGAAGAGCTTGGTATCCCGGCTGTTACGGGTATGTATGTAGAGAACCCTGGCGCTGATATGTTCAAGACCCAGGTGTATATCGTATCTACGAAGAACAGCGCTGCAGGTATGAGAGACGCAGTTAAGAAGCTGGCTCCGTTAGCAGTTAAGATCGGAAGAGGCGAGGCGATCGGCGCTTCCTCAGAGGAAGGATATATGCCGAACGGTGTTCGTGTGAACTTCTTCGAGAAGGAGAGAGGATCTCTCCGTGCGGTTAAGATGCTGATTAAGAAGCTTGCTGACAAGCCGTTCGAGACAGAGTTCCCGATGCCAGACTTCGACAGAGTTGACCCGAATCCGGCAGTTAAGGATCTTGCTCACGCTAAGATCGCGCTTGTTACCTCCGGCGGTATCGTTCCGAAGGGCAATCCGGACCACATTGAGAGCTCCAGTGCTTCACACTACGGTGAGTATGATATCGCAGGTGTTATGGACTTGACAGAGGCGACATACGAGACAGCACACGGCGGATATGATCCGGTTTATGCAAATGAAGACTCTGACCGTGTATTACCGGTTGACGTACTTCGCGATATGGAAAAGGAAGGAAAGATTGGGGAACTCCATCACCTGTTCTACACAACAACAGGTAATGGTACGGCTGTTGCTTCATCCAAGGCTTTCGCTGCTGAGTTCTCTCAGAAGCTTAAGAACGACGGTGTTGACGCAGTAATCCTCACCTCCACATGAGGTACCTGTACTCGTTGCGGTGCAACGATGGTTAAAGAAGTAGAGAGAGCAGGAATCCCTGTTGTACATATCTGTACAGTAACTCCTATTTCCATGACAGTTGGTGCTAACAGAATCGTACCGGCTATCGCAATTCCACATCCTCTTGGAAATCCTGCATTGGATGCAGATGAGGAGAAGAGCCTCCGCCGTAAGATCGTTGAGAAGGCACTGGTTGCCCTCGAGACCGAAGTAGACGGACAGACTATATTCGACTAGAGCACTTGGCGAGGTATTGTCGAGCCTAGTGCGAAGCGCATCTGTGCACTTAGCGAGGTTCTATCGAGCTTAGTGCAGCAGATGATACTGCTAAATTGTATTAATTTTGGACAAATCAGAAAATTGTCCTTGCAGAATGTATTTTATTTTAATTTAATAAGTGATATAGTGTAACAAAGAGTTGCACTATATCACTATAAAAAAGGAGAAATTTCGTTATGAGCAAAATTTATGACGTAATTGTCCTGGGCGCAGGTCCGGCAGGTTTGGCAGCAGGACTGTACGCAGGAAGAAGCCGTCTTTCTGTTCTGATCATCGAGAAGGGTCAGGACGGCGGACAGATTGCTATCACAGATGAGATCGAGAACTATCCTGGACAGACCGTAGAAGGTGAGTCAGGACCGTCCCTGATCGCGAGAATGACAGAGCAGGCAGCAAAATTCGGCGCTGAGCGCGTATCTGACACGATTACAGAAGTATCCCTTGACGGAGAAGTTAAGGTGCTTAAGAGCGCGAAGGCTGAGTATCAGGGAAAGAACGTGATCATCGCTACAGGCGCTCATGCAAGGCCGATCGGCTGCAAGGGCGAGGCAGAGTATATGGGCAAGGGCGTGTCCTACTGTGCTACCTGTGATGCAAACTTCTTCGAGGATTTTGAAGTATATGTAGTAGGCGGCGGAGATTCAGCTGTTGAGGAAGCTATGTATCTGACGAAATTCGCAAGAAAAGTAACCATTATCCACAGAAGGAATGAGCTTCGTGCAGCGAAGTCCATTCAGGAGAAGGCGTTCAAGAATCCGAAGCTTGATTTCATGTGGGATTCTGTAGTAGAAGAGCTTGGCGGAGACGAGATCCTGTCCGAGATGACCGTTAAGAATGTGAAGACCGGAGAGATTACGAAGGTTACGGCAGATGAAGACGACGGTATGTTCGGTCTGTTTGGATTCATCGGAACCGTTCCGAATTCCAAGATTTTTGAAGGCATTATCGATATGGATGAGCGCGGATATATTAAGACGGATGAAGATATGCATACCAATATTCCAGGTGTTTACGCGGCTGGAGACGTTCGTATCAAGAGCTTAAGACAGGTAGTGACCGCGGCGGCTGACGGAGCGATCGCAGCAGTGCAGGTTGAGAGAAGCATGTCTGATTACTTCTAAGAATATTCGTTGATATACCAGATTATTCTACAAAACTCTTGCAAATAAGCGCGCTTATTTATATAATATTGTCAAGCGGGAGCGTGTTTATAGGAATCTTGCCGTTACACAGCAGGATTTCCATATTACAAATCAATAAAGGAGGATGATAGAAATGATAGATGTAGATAAGAACACATTCCAGACTGAGGTTCTGGAAGCAGAAGGTTATGTATTCGTTGACTTCTACGGCGACGGATGCGTACCATGCCAGGCTTTGATGCCGAAGGTACATGAGTTCGCAGATAAGTACGGCGATAAGTTAAAATTCACATCTCTGAACACGACAAAGGCACGCCGCCTTGCGATCGGGCAGAAGATTCTCGGCCTTCCTGTAATGGCTATCTATAAGGATGGACAGAAGGTTGAAGAGGTTGTGAAGGAAGATGCAACTCCAGAGAGTATTGAAGCGATGATTCAGAAATATATCTAATCGGATATAGTTCTTGATCATAGACAAATGTTTTTTACCACACAAGAAAGGAGAAAGCATAATTATGGCTATTTTAGAAGGGAAAAAAGCAATAATTATCGGAGACCGTGATGGAATTCCGGGACCGGCGATCGCTGAGTGTGTACAGACTGCCGGTGCAGAAGTAGTATTTTCATCAACGGAATGTTTCGTCTGAACGAGCGCAGGCGCAATGGACTTAGAGAATCAGAAGAGGGTTAAGGATTTTGCTGACGAGTATGGTGCAGAGAACTTAGTAGTAGTTCTTGGTGCAGCAGAAGGCGAAGCTGCAGGTCTTGCAGCTGAGACTGTAACAGCAGGAGACCCGACATTCGCAGGTCCATTGACAGGGGTCCAGCTTGGACTCACGGTATATCACGTATGTGAACCAGAGATGAAGGAAGAATTCGACGAAGCTGTTTATGACGAGCAGGTTAGTATGATGGAGATGGTACTTGACGTTGACGATATCGTCAGCGAGATGAGTTCTATCAGAGATGAATTCTGTAAGTATTTGTAAGAAATAGGATTAAAGAGCGGGGCAGACTCTATGGTGACCCACCAGGGTCTTCCCCCTTTTTTCTACCCTGACGGGCGGGAAGCACCTTAGGGATAAGGACAGCGGGATGCCCGGACAGGATGCAATACCCTTCGATATGAAGAAAAGAAAGGTGGTAAATAAGACAATGAACAGTGTAATCAAAGGTGCCAGCTACGTGCTTGCACATACACCACAGATGGTGGTATATAATGGAACAACCCAGACAACAGAGAGGATCGTTAATCCAGAGTCCGAATACCTGAAAGAGTTAGAAAGTCATCTGCGTTCCTATGAGGAATGTGTGAACTACTGGCCAAACCAGGTATATATCGGCAATGCGACACCGGACGACCTTGCAGGCGTGGAATTCCCATATTATGACAAGGCAAAGGAAGGCGCAGAGAGATACGGCAAATACGGCGAGATCATGCCGGAAGAGGAGTTCATCCTTCTGGTACAGGCATGTGACCAGTTTGAGGTTGTCAAGATCGATAAGGACTTCGTAAGCGCGCACAAGGATGCATTTGCGGCAGACCCGATCATCACAGACGACATTGTTGCAAGGGTTGAGGCGGGCGTTGAGCTTGCTGAGATCGAGGCAGCGGTAAAAGACGAGCATGCAGAGGGAATCTATGTTGCGGGCAAGCTTGTTGCATGTGTAAAGAGAGCGCACGATATCGATGTGAACCTTTCCGCACACGTTATGCATGAGAACCTGATGAGCAAGGCGTCAAGCGTACTGGCTCTGTTATACGGCGTTAAGAACGCAGGGATCAGCAAGGACGATATCGAGTATGTGATCGACTGTGCAGAGGAAGCCTGCGGTGATATGAATCAGAGAGGCGGCGGCAACTTCGCTAAGGCAGCGGCAGAGATCGCAGGTCTTAACAATGCGACAGGTTCCGACAGCCGTGGATTCTGTGCAGGACCATCCCATGCATTGATCGAAGCAGCAGCTTTGGTAAAATCCGGCGCATACAAGTGCGTAGCTGTAACTGCCGGCGGATGTACCGCGAAGCTTGGTATGAACGGCAAAGACCATGTGAAGAAGGGACTTCCGATCTTAGAGGATTGTCTGGCAGGCTTCTGTGTGATCCTGTCCGAGAACGACGGAGAGAACCCGGAGATCAACCTTGACATTCTGGGACGCCACACTGTCGGAACCGGAAGCGCTCCGCAGAACGTTATCGGAAGCCTTGTTGCAGATCCGCTCGAGAGAGCAGGACTTAAGATCACGGATATCGACAAATTCTCACCTGAGATGCAGAACCCAGATATCACAAAACCAGCAGGCGCAGGCGATGTGCCGATGGCCAACTATAAGATGATCGCAGCTCTGGCTGTAAAGCGCGGCGAGCTTGACAGAAAAGAACTTGCATCCTTCAGCACCAACCATGGTCTTACAGGATGGGCGCCGACACAGGGACATATCCCGTCAGGAGTACCATACATCGGATTCGCAAGAGAGGACATCCTTGCAGGCAAGATTAAGAATGCGATGATCATCGGAAAAGGAAGTCTGTTCCTTGGACGTATGACGAACCTGTTCGACGGTGTTTCCTTCGTGATCCAGGCAAATACAAAGGCAGAGGCAGAAGGCACGTCAGGCGTATCTGAGGAAGAGGTAAAGGGATTGATCGCAAAGGCGATGAAGGATTTCGCAGCTTCCCTGATTGCAGAGTAAGGGGGACGGTAACGATGGCAAATAATATTGAGAGAATGATTGCCGATACCTTTATGGAGATGGCTCAGGGTCTTGAGACGGGAAGCTTTGGAAAGAGACCGAAGGTAGCTCTTACAGGTATGGGCAGCGAGCATGGAGAAGAGAACTCCATGAAGGCGGCCGTAGAGGCGGCAAAAGACGGGATTGACGTATATTATATCGGAACATTAGAGGCAGAAGGCGTTACAACCATCAAAGTGGCCAACGACGAGGAAGGCCATGACCGTATGGAAGAGATGCTGAAAAATAAAGAAGTAGACGCGGCAGTTACTATGCATTTCCCATTCCCGATCGGCGTATCTACCGTGGGACGCTGCGTGACACCGGCTACAGCGAAGGAGATGTTCATCGCGAATACGACCGGAACATCCAGCACGGACCGTATTGAAGGAATGATCAAGAATGCGGTCTACGGAATCATCACTGCGAAGGCATGCGGCAATGCGAATCCGACCGTAGGTATCCTGAATGTTGACGGCGCCCGCCAGACGGAGAAGGCGTTGAAGCAGTTGCAGGAGAAGGGATATGATATCGCATTTGCAGAGTCCGGAAGGGCAGACGGCGGATGCGTTATGAGAGGAAACGACGTGCTGCAGGCATCTCCTGACATTATGGTAACGGATTCTCTTACGGGAAATATCCTGGTTAAGATGTTATCCTCCTTCAACACAGGCGGAAGCTTCGAGGCAACAGGCTATGGCTATGGACCTGGAATCGGAGAAGGCTACGAGCAGTTAGTCATGATCGTATCAAGAGCAAGCGGCGCTCCGGTGATCGCCAATGCGATCCGCTATGCGGGACAGCTTGTAAGAGGCAAGGTGTTCGAGGTCGCGAAGGCAGAATTCGCAGCAGCGAAGAAAGCAGGCCTTAAGGAGATCTTAGATGCGCTGAAGGCTTCCCAGAAGCCGGCGGCAGCGGAAGAGGACGTAAAGGAGCCTCCGAAGGAGATCGTAACTGCACAGATCGCAGGTATCGAGGTTATGGATTTGGAGGACGCTGTTAAGGCACTGTGGAAGATCAATATCTATGCGGAGAGCGGAATGGGATGTACCGGACCGATCGTCCGTGTATCTGACGCGAACCTTGCGAAGGCCGAGGAAGAGCTTAAGAAAGCCGGATACATGAACTAAAGGATTGGGCCGTACGGGACGGTGTTTTCGGCGGCTGTTCAGCTTGAATAGATGTGGATTTAAAGAAGAGTGGTGTCAAGACGCCACTTTTCTTTGTTTGGGCCGGGTTCTATAATAGAACTGTACCTTATCTTGATAAGGGTGCGTGTGCTCTTGGCAGGATAGGGGTAGGAAGGTTAGTATTTTTTATGGAAGCGGTTTTGAGATTAGAGATTCCAGGTACATTTATAATACCCTGGAGACAGATCATGAGAGGATGCCTGGTTCTGATATTGACCGGTATCTTGTGTATTTGCGTGCATAATTGTACGGAGGATATGGAAGAGCGGTCGGAGGCAGATGCGGCAGAATTGCAGAATACGGTGAAGGGGATCAGTGATAAGCTTGCCGGCATCAGCGGAAATAGAGCGGGAAATATAGATATCCTTGGAATTACCGATCATGATATTATAAAATTTCCCGGGAGTATAAATCCTGATATCATAGGCTCTCTTGGGCATACAGATTCCGGCATTATAGAATTTCCTGGGTTTATGTATCCCGATATCACAGATATCCCCAGGCATACAGATTCCGGCATTGCGGACTTCCCTGGGTTTACTGCTCCTGGTGTCATAGAGTCTCCGGGACTAAACGGTTCTGGTATTACAGATATCCCCGGGATTAAGGATCCCGGTATCATAGAAACTCCCGGCTTCACAGCTCCCGATATCACAAATCCGCCTGATGCCGGAGATTCCGATATTGTAGAGTCTCCAGGGCTCACAGGTCCCGATACCGCATATCCGCCCGATAACATAGATTCCGATATTACAGAGTCTCCAGGGTTCACAGGTCCCGATGCCGCATATCCGCCCGATAACACAGATTCTGATATTACAGAGTCTCCAGGGTTCACAGGTCCCGATATTGCAGATATTCCCGGAATCAAGGATCCTGATACAGAGGATCCTCCTGGAGTTAAGGATCCTGATACAGCAGATATTCCCGGAATCAAGGATCCTGATACAGAGGGTCCTCCCGGAATTATAGATTCTGATCCTACGGATATTGGGGCGGCAGAGAACCCTTCGGAATCAGGGGAGGCGGATTCTGAGACGGGAGAAGGACCGGCTGCCGCGGAGGATGAAGATACTTCGGCAGAGGATACGCCAAAGGATGATACGTCAGAAGATGCTGCCGGGCTTGAATTAATAGAAGGTTTTGAGGTGGACGCAGAGGGTTACATTACAGGATGTACCAACCAGGTGGTGATCATCGACGATATACTGCTTCTGCCTGCAAGCACCAGATGTGCCGGAATCCGTAAGGGCGCGTTAGACTCGGTCGGAAGCATGGTCGTGGAAGTATATATACCGGCGAATATCTGTGATATTGAGAAGGGTGCGTTTGATCGTTTCCTGTCGTTGATGTTTTTTGAGGTTTCTGAAGAGAATCCTTATTATTACAGCCTGGACGGAATCTTATACGCGGCGTCCGAAGAGGCGGTCGCGTATCCGGCAGGGCGGTAGAAACGGAAGGATAAGCGTTGAAGGGATGTTCCTTTTGTTCATGTATGTTATTTACTGTTATGAATGGTAAAATGACGTATGATAACAAAAGGAACATCTTTTATTTTCCGGATTCCGGTGATATAATTAGAAAACGCAGGCCGTCCAAGGTGCAGAGCGATGATGTGGGCAAGGAGGGACAGGATATGAAGATTCAGCAGATAACAAGAGATAAAGACGAATATATGGATTTGCTGCTATTGGCTGACCCGCAGGAAGATATGATTGAAAAGTATCTGGACAGAAGCGATATGTTTGTGCTGGTCAACGGAGGAGATGTCTGCTCCGTCTGTGTGGTGGAACAGCTTAAGAACCGGAAATGCGAATTGAAGAATCTGGCTACCCGGGTCGAGGACCGGGGAAAGGGCTATGCGAAATACCTGCTTCGTTATATCTGCGAGCGCTACAGCAGTACTTGCGATGTAATGTATGTGGGAACCGGCAATTATAAGAGGGTCGTGAACTTCTATGAGAAATGCGGATTTATCAATTCACACATTGTTGCGAATTTTTTTACGGAGAATTACCGTGAACCGATGTACGAAGACGGCGTCAGGCTTACGGATATGATCTACCTGAAGAAACAGCTTGACTCGGAGGTAGATGTGAAAAAGGTGGTGGACCTTGCGTTAGAGGCGGGCAGGATCTTGCTTAAGAACGGCGCGGAGATCTTCCGTGTGGATGAGACGATCACCAGGATATGCAATAGTTTTCATGTGGAATATGTGGATACGTTTATCTTAAGCCACGGTATATTTGTCAGCGCGGAGAACGGCGTGGAAGAGGCATACACGAAGGTGAAGCAGATTCCGCTGTCGTCTTCCCATCTGGGGATCGTGGCTGAGGTAAATGAACTGTCCAGGGAGATCTCCGGCGGCTTCGTCAGTATCGAAGAGGCGAAGGAGAGGCTTCGCAGGATCGATCAGATGCCGGCGAAAAAGAGTTATTTTCAGGTGCTCGCGGCAGGAGCAGGAAGCGGGAGCTTCGGATATCTCCTTGGGGCGACGGCGCTGGAGAGCCTGATCGCGTTTGGTATCGGATGTGTCCTGTATATATGGATATTGACGGCAAAAAAGTATAATATATCCAAGATGCTTGTGAATATCTTGGGAGGAGTGCTTATAACCGCCCTGGCGCTTGCGGCGTTTCATATGCCGTTTCCGGTTCCGGTGAAGATAGACGGAATGATCATCGGCGGGATCATGCCGCTGATACCCGGACTTGCATTTGTGAACGCGATCAGGGACATTGCGGACAGTGACTTCCTGTCGGGTACGGTCAGGATGATCGACGCGCTCCTTGTATTCGTCTATATTGCGGTAGGTGTGGGATTTACGCTCAGTGTATACAATAATATGGGAGGAGGGCTTATGCTGTGATACATGATTTTATTATGCATGTGATCTGCCCTTTTGCGGGTACGGTGGCGTTCGCGGTATTGTTCAATGTCCCTAAGAGGTTCTATCTGTGCTGCGGCTGCACCGGCACGGCAGGATGGCTGATGTACCATATGGTGTCTGGTTACGGAGGTTCCTCCGCAACAGCGTCATTTTGCGGCACGCTGGTGGTGGTCCTGTTATCCAGGATACTGACGGTCGTTATGAAGTGTCCGATCACGATATTCCTGGTATCCGGCATCATTCCGCTGGTGCCGGGGGCGGGGATCTACTATACGGTATACTATATGGTCAACAATGAATTTGCGGAAGCGACGAGAAGGGGGATGGAATCTGCGAAGGTTGCGTTTGCGATCGTGCTTGCGATCGTATTCGTAGTCTCCCTGCCGAGGAAGTATTTCCAGTCTTCATACTATCAAAGAAAAATCAGAAAAGGTTGAAGGTTATTTGGTGTGTGTGGTACAATGTGAAAAAGCGCATTGTATAGTTTTGAAGGAAGGTGAGCGTATGTTAGAAGATAAGTTGCTGCGGATTCTGCGGGAAAGCAGATACACGACGGTTCTGAGCGGATTTGGCATGCTGATAGAAAGCGGTTATCCGTCTCTTAGAGATGGCGAGAAGTCATACGATATAGAGCAGAAGTATGGGTATTCTATGGAAGAGATGTTCTCGAGTTCCTTTTATTCGACACGGAAGGTGCAGTTTTTTGAATTCTACCGCAAGGAGCTTCTGAGTCATCTTGAAAAGCAGCCGGGAAAGGGGTTCTTCCTGATGGCGGAACTGGAGAAGAAGGGATTGTTCCAGTCGATCATCACCAGGCGTATCTTCGGATTGCCGGGAAGGGCAGGATGTAAGAACGTAATAGAGCTTCACGGCAATGTATATGATAATTTCTGTCCGCACTGCGGACGCAGATATCCGATGGAATACATACGGGATTCTGTGAGGGTCCCGCTGTGCGAGAGTTGTAAGACGCCGGTAAGGCCGCGGGTGTGCCTGTTTGGCGAGATGGTGGATAACGGCGTGATCACAAGGGCTGCGGAAGAGATTCAGAAGGCAGAGGTGCTTCTGGTCTTAGGGACTACCTTAAGTTCGCATCTGTGCAGCCAGCTTATTGATTACTATGAAGGGGATAAATTGATCCTTGTGAATGAGGAGACGCATCACGCGGACAAATTTGCCGATATTGTGATCCACGAGAGAGTGGATGTGATGTTAGAGAGATTACAGAAAGAATTGGGAGATTAGACATGAGCAGAGTAAGAACAAGATTTGCACCGAGCCCTACCGGGAGAATGCATGTGGGGAATTTGAGAACAGCGCTTTACGCGTATCTGATCGCGAAGCATGAGGACGGAGATTTTATGCTCCGAATCGAAGATACGGATCAGGAACGTTTTGTGGAGGGCGCGTTGGATATTATCTATCACACGCTTGAAGAGACCGGGCTTGTCCATGATGAAGGGCCGGATAAGGACGGAGGCGTCGGGCCGTATGTCCAGAGCGTCAGGAATGCTTCCGGCCTCTACCTTAAGTATGCGAAACAGTTGATCGAGCAGGGGAGCGCTTATTACTGCTTCTGTGATAAGGAGAGACTGGCATCGCTGAAGAGCAGCGTGTCAGAGGATGGAGGGACAGAGATCGTCGTTTATGATAAGCATTGTCTCGGACTCAGTAAGGAAGAGGTGGAAGAGAACCTTAAGGCAGGGAAACCATATGTGATTCGTTTCAACATGCCGACAGAGGGTACGACGACATTTCAGGATGATATTTACGGAGAGATCACTGTGCCCAACGAAGAGCTGGAAGATCTGATCCTGATCAAATCAGACGGATATCCTACTTATAATTTTGCCAACGTTATTGATGATCATCTGATGGGGATCACCCATGTTGTGCGGGGGAACGAGTACCTGTCTTCGGCGCCGAAGTACAACAAGATCTATGAGGCGTTCGGCTGGGAGGTGCCCACATATGTGCATTGTCCGCTGATCACGGATGAGAACCATAAGAAGCTGAGCAAACGGTGCGGCCATTCCTCGTACGAGGATCTGATCGATCAGGGATTCATCACAGAGGCGGTCGTCAATTATGTGGCGCTGCTTGGATGGTGTCCGGCAGGAAATCAGGAGATCTTCTCGCTTGAAGAGCTGGTGAAGGAATTTGATTACCGCCATATGAGCAAGTCGCCTGCGGTATTTGATATCGTGAAGCTCAGATGGATGAACGGCGAGTATTTTAAGGCCATGGACGAAGAATGCTTTTATAGGATGGCAGAGCCGTATATCAGAGAGGTTGTGACGAGAGACTGTGATCTTAAGAAGATCGCCGGTCTGGTCAGGACCAGGATCGAGGTATTACCCGACATCAGAGAGCAGATCGACTTCTTTGAGGAACTTCTGCAGTACGATACATCCATGTACTGTCATAAGAAGATGAAGACGAATGAGGAGAAGTCATTAAGCGTTCTTGAAGAAGTGCTTCCGCTCCTTGAGGCGCAGGAGGATTACAGCAATGACGCGCTGTTTGCTGTGCTGAAGGGATATGTGGATGAGAAGGGATATAAGACGGGATTCGTTATGTGGCCGGTCAGGACGGCCGTGTCAGGGAAGCAGAATACTCCGGGCGGAGCAACGGAGATTATGGAGATCCTGGGTAAGGAAGAATCCCTTAAGAGAATCAGAAAAGGTATTGAATTGCTGAAGGAGAATCTATGAGCCTGAATCAAGCTCAGGGTATGGCAGTCGCCCACAGAGACGGACCGTGTATGGTCCTTGCCGGTCCCGGTTCCGGGAAAACGCTTACCATTGCAAAGAGAATTGAATATCTGATCACGAAGTATAAGGTAAGGCCAGAAGAAATTCTGGTCATTACCTTTACAAAGTATGCCGCCGCAGAGATGAAGGAGCGGTTTCGGCAGATCGCGGGGAGAGCGGGAATTCCGGTGACGTTCGGGACATTCCACGGGATCTACTATGGGATACTTAAGTGGGCTTACAGGCTGGATCAGTCGAATCTATTGTCGGATGAGGAGAAATACGCGCTGATCCGGCAGGAGGCGCAAAGGCTTGGATGGGAGGAGCTTGCGCAGGCTGAGGACGAGAGGGATTATCTTAAGGAGCTGACGGCTGAGATCGGGAACGTCAAGAATAACTGCCTTGACATAGAGTCATATGAATCGGTGCGTTACGGAGCGCAGCGCTTCCGCGGACTGTACCGGTCGTATGAGGAGGAGAAGAAGAAGCTTCGCAAGATTGATTTTGAAGATATGCTCATCATGTGCCGCAGCCTGTTCCTAAAAAGGCCGGATATCCTTGGAAAATGGCAGGAGAGATTCAAGTTTATCCTGGTGGATGAGTTTCAGGATGTGAATCAGGCGCAGTATGATGTGGTGCGTATGCTGGCAGCTCCTCAGAACAATCTGTTTGTAGTAGGCGACGACGACCAGTCCGTCTACGGATTCAGGGGAGCCAGGCCGGGGATCATGATGGAATTCATGAAGGATTACCCGGACGCCGTAAAGGTTCTGCTGGATGTGAATTACCGTTCTTCAGCACATATCGTGAGCGGCGCGCTTAAGGTGATCGGGCATAACACAGAGCGTTATGACAAGAAGATCCGGGCACAGAATGGAAAGGGCGAGACCATACATGTGCAGGAGGTCAAAGATCCGATGGAGGAGGGAAGATATGTCCTTCAAAAGATCAGGGAGTACAGGGAGGAGGGAGTTCCCTATGAAGAGATGGCGGTGCTGTACAGGACGGCTGTGGATGCGAGAGCATTATCGGAGGTACTGGCTAAGCACCAGGTCCCGTTTGTGATGAAGGAGAAGATCACAAGCCTGTATGATCATTTTATAGGTATGGATATCATGAGTTATTTCCATCTGTCACAGGGGGATTATGAGAGAAAATATTTTCTTCAGGTCGCTAACAGGCCGAAACGCTACATCGGGCGGGACAGTATGAGCGGGGGAAGAGTATCCTATGAGTCTCTGCGGAATTTCTACTGCGACAAAGAATGGATGATGGACCGCATCGATCAGTGGGAATGGGATATGAAGATGCTTAAGGATCAGGCGCCTTACGCGGCGATTCAATATCTGCGCAAGGGGATCGGATACGACGGTTTCCTGCGGGAATATGCAGCCGGTCGGGGAATCCCGGAGGAAGAGATCTTCGCGGTCCTGGAAGAGATTCAGCAGAATTCAAGGGAATATCGGACGATTAAGGAATGGTTTGCGCATGTGGAGCATTATAAGGAGATGATTGAGAGGCAGAGGGCGAAGAAGGGGAACGATCCCGCGGGTGAGAGCGGGGTTGCGCTGATGACGATGCATGGGGCGAAGGGACTTGAATATGACCTGGTCTTCATCATAGAGGGCAACGAAGGAAGCACGCCCTATAAGAAAGCGAAGACAAAGGAGGCGCTGGAGGAGGAACGGCGTCTGTTCTATGTGGCGATGACAAGAGCCAGGAGTAAGCTGATCATCAGCTATGTGAAAGAAAAAAACGGAAAAGACTTAAGTCCTTCCCGTTTTGTTGAAGAGCTACTCTTCGTCTGACTCTTCGAATTCCTGAGTATCCATCCATTCGTCGAAAGCGTCTGCAGCAATCTCGTATTCTTCATCATCCTCGATATTCTCAAGTTCAGGCTCTCCGTCGGGGGTCTCGACGTAGCGGTAGAGATAGACGTCGCCGTCTTCGGTATCGCCGTCTTCATTCAGAGGGAGCAGGGCAATGTATTCTCTGCCCGCTGCCTGGAATAAAGTCAGGATCGCGCATTGAACGACTTCGTCGTTGTCAAGGGTAAGTTCGACTGTCATGTATTCATCCATAGTATCCGTCTCCTTTGTCTTGTAGATATATTAACTGTACCAGAGGACGGGGCAAAATGCAAGAAGGTTCGGACAGTTATTTTAACTATTATAACTCATGCTAATTAGTGCGGGTTATACTAGCCAAACACATGAAAATGTTGTAGAATATAGGTGAATGTGCGAGAGAAGGACAGGGAGGAGAATGATTATGAGAAAGAGGGAATTGTTAAAGGTATCGGCCTTAATACTCATATGCATTTTCGGATTGTCTGCATGCAAGAAGAATGTAGGAACTCCTGAAGATAATGCATTGGCTGAGGAGACCGGGGAAGAAGAGGTGCAGGAAGAGGATGCATATGTATTTGGGTTTACAGGGATTGATATGGAGAATCCTTATTTCATAACGCTGGAATCAGCGATCAGGGAGAAGCTTGAGACAGAAGGGGCTTACAGCCTGATCACGAAGGATCCGGCCTCAGATCCCGAACTGCAGGCACAGCAGATCACGGAGATGATCGGAGAAGGGATCGACGCTCTGTTTCTGTGCCCGGTAGACTGGGAGAAGATTACTCCGTCCCTGGACGAGCTTAAGGAAGCGGATGTCAGGATCATCAACGTTGATACCCAGGTAAAGGAAATGGATTATGTAGACGCATATATCGGATCGGATAACAGGGAGGCGGGATATATCTGCGGCGAGGATCTGATCGGCCGGTGCCCGGAAGGCGGGACGGTAGCGATCCTGGAGTGTCCGACGCAGAATTCCATCAACGACCGTATTACAGGATTTGAGGAGGCGATCGCAGCAGCACAGAAGGGGTTTGAAGTTGTAAAAAGAGTAGACACGAACGGCGAGTTTGAGAAGGCTTTGGAGGAGGCGAAGACAATTGTGCGGGAATACCCGGACGTGACGGCGATCATGTGCGGGAATGACCAGATCGCGGTTGCGGCGAAGACGGCGGTGAATCTGTCAGGGCTTGACAAGGTTATTATCTATGGGGTGGACGGATCGCCGGATATCAAGAAGGAGCTGAAGAAAGCGAACGGCCAGATTGCCGGAACGGCGGCACAGTCTCCCATCAGCATGGGAAAGACGGCGGCGAAGACCGCCATAGAGATGTTGACCGGAGGGGATTTTGAGAGAGAGATTTACGAAGAAGTATTTATGATCGATAAAGACAATGTTGATATGTATGGAGTAGACGGCTGGCAGTAGAAGGCAGGAAGGATTAGGCATGAAGGAGATACAGGGGCGGCCCTTACCGTTAGGAACTACAATGATAGGCAATACAGTCAATTTTTCTGTGGCGGTACCGCAGGAGAAGGAGTGTCAATTATTATTATACCGTACCAGGGCAAAGAAACCATCTGCTGTTTATGAGATGAACAGAGAGATCGGGGAAGTGCGTTATCTTGCTCTGGAGGGTATAGAACCATCGAACTATGAATACAATTACCGGATCGACGGCAAGATCGTGGTCGATCCGTATGCAAAAGCGATCGCCGGGCGAAGGACCTGGGGGCGGGAATGCGACATTCAGAAGCACGAAGTAAGAGGGATCCTGTATAATGAGGAATATGACTGGGAAGGCGATGAACCTCTGTGCCTGCCCTATCACAGTATTATCGCGTACAGCCTGCATGTACGGGGATTTACCAGGCATGTTTCTTCCAAGGTCAGGAACAGGGGAACGTTCCTTGGGGTGATCGAGAAGCTCCCTTATCTGCAGGACTTAGGGATCAACCAGATTCAGTGTATGCCTGTGTATGATTTTGAGGAGTGCTGCAGGTATCGGAATTACTGGGGGTACGGACCGGCATACTGGTTCGCGCCGAAGGGATCTTACGCGGGTTCCGAGGATGCGGTGCGTGAACTGAAGGATATGGTTAAGGCGTGCCATAAGGCCGGGATAGAAGTGGTTCTCGAGATGCCGTTTACGGAGGAAGTCTCGAAACAGATGATGGAGGAGTGCCTGCGGTACTATATGATCGAGTATCATATAGACGGATTCATCCTGAATCCGCAGATTGCGCCGATGGAGGCCATCTATGCGGATCCGATATTGAAGAAGACGAAGATCATGGTACACCAGATTGATTTTCAGACGGTTATGCGGCGTTTTCTTAAGGGCGACGAGGGAATGGTGGACGGAGTGATGTACTGGCTCAGGCACATCTCAGGGAAAGATGGTATCTTCAATTGTATAACCAATCAGAATGGTTTTACGCTCCAAGATCTGGTATCCTACGACAGGAAGCATAATGAGGCGAACGGAGAACATAACCAGGACGGCCCGGAATATAATTATAGCTGGAACTGCGGGGCGGAGGGACCGACGAGAAAGAAAGCGATTGCTATGCTTCGGAACCGGCAGATGCAGAACGCGTTCTTCCTGCTTCTGTTGGCGCAGGGAACGCCGTGTATCCTTGCGGGCGATGAGTTCGGCAATTCCCAGAAGGGGAATAACAATGTGTACTGTCAGGATAATCCTGTGGGATGGACGGATTGGAGCAGGCTGGAGAAGAACAGGGAGCTGCATGATTTCGTGAAGCGTCTGATACAGATCAGAAAGGCGCAGCCGGTATTCTGGCCGAAGGAAGAGATGCGCGGGATCGATCAGGTGAGCTGCGGGGTCCCGGATGTGTCTTATCATGGTGAGAATGCCTGGAGAGCGCCGTCGGAGGTATTCAGCAGACAGCTCGGCGTCTATTACAGCGGGGCGGCAGTGGGCGGAGAGGATTGCTTTGTTGCGTACAATATGCACTGGATCGAACATTCCTTTGCACTTCCCGCCTTATCCAGGGGGAAGAAGTGGTACAAGATAGCCGCTACCGAAGAAGGGATCCTGGATAGTGCCAGGCTCCTTGATAATCAGCGCATGGTGGTTCTTAAGGAGCGGACGATCATGATCATCGTGGGAAGGAAGGAACATGAAGAAGGCGTTGCAAAAGCCGGGGCTGACATCGTACCAGCTTAAATGGATCGCGATCATTGCTATGGTGATCGATCATATCGGGGCGGTATTATACCCGGGAGAATTGCCGCTGCGCGTTATAGGGCGGCTGTCGTTTCCGATATTTTGTTTTCTGCTGACAGAGGGATTCTGCCACACCCATGACCGGAGATCGTACATGTTAAGACTCGGAGGGTTTGCCCTGATCTCAGAGGTGCCTTACGATCTTACCTTTCACGGCAATCTGTTGGATCTTGACCAGCAGAATATATTTTTCACCCTTCTTCTGGGTGTGCTCCTGCTTGCTATGCTTGAAAAGAGCAGACATTGGCTGCTGAAAGCGGCAGAGATCTATCTGGTGATGTGGGCGGCGGAAGTTGTTCTGAGGGTAGACTACGGATATGAAGGGATACTTCTGATCTGTATCTTCTATCTGTTCAGGGAGCGGATCTGGGTCAAGACGGCCGGATGCATATGCTGGAACTTTCTCTGGGAGAACCGTCTCCAGGCCTTCGGCGGGTTCTCCGTCATACCGATCATGCTGTATAACGGAGAGCGGGGAAGAAATATGAAATATTTTTTCTATATCTTCTATCCCGCGCATCTGCTTATACTTCATGTTATTGACGTATATTGTCCCAGATCGTTATTGCTGTAAGGCGCGGTGTACACTTTGAAGGATATGGTACAGCTCGTCGGTTTTGATCTGGCCGGGAGCGGATGCTTCGGATCCGGCGGCGAAGGTCAGGCATGATCCGAATGTCTCGCAGGAGAACCGGCTGATGCTGCCAAGGCCTGACATAGACATAGTGATGACTGGCCGGTCGGCGTATCGGGAGACCATCTCTTCTGTTGCGGCAAGGAGAGTGAGGACGTCCTTCCTGCTTTGGGGCATTACGGCGATCTTGGCTATATCTGCGCCCATATCCTGCATTTTTCTGAGCCGGTATACGATATCGGACTGCGGAGGGGTCTTATCAAAATCATGATTGGAAGCCACGACCTTCGTATGGTTCTCGTGGATATAGGCGATCAGGTCGGCGGCAACCGCGTCTCCGGTGAAGATCTCCACATCAATGAGGTCTGTAAGGCCTGTTGCCGCCGCCGATCTGATCAATGAGGCGTAGGCTTCGGCAGCTATCTTACGGGCGCCGCCTTCCCGAAGGGTGCGGAAGGTGAATAAAAGAGGGGTATCTGAGAGGATGTCCCGCAGTTCTTCTATGACTTCGATCACGCCGGGAATGTCATCTGCGCCTTCAAACCAGTCTGCGCGCCATTCCATCAGATCCATATGCATTTCTTTATATTCTCTGGTTAAGGAGAGTATCTCGTCTTTGGTCTTGCCTACATTCGGGATGCAGATTGCAGGAATGCCTGCTCCCAGTTCCAGATTTCTTACTTTTACGGTGTTCATAGCGTTATCTCCTATCATTTGGCTGTTGCAGTTATTGAATTTTTGATGTACTAGTACACCGAAAAATAAGTTCCTAGCCATATAACGCAGAATGATTTTTTATATGCAAGGCGGAGGAATGAGGCGTAGTGGGCGCTACGCCGATTGACGACAACGACGCAGATGGAAAATCAGGCAAGTTATATGGCTGGTTACTTAATATTCGGTGTACTAGTATTTTAACAAATATTTTGCGGGGAATCAAATATAAAAATTAGTCTAAACCACAGCATGGGTGCATATATTCTAACAGCATGAATGGAAGGGGCTTAGAGCATGGAGCAATATCATTTGTACAAGGACATACAGGCAAGGACGAACGGTGAGATATACATAGGGGTCGTAGGTCCGGTCAGAACAGGGAAATCCACATTTATCAAACGATTTATGGACGTACTGGTTCTTCCGCATATGGAAGATGAGCATGGAAAAGCAAGAACGAAGGATGAACTTCCCCAGTCTGCATCAGGAAGGACGATCATGACGACGGAACCCAAATTTGTTCCGAAGGAAGCCGCTAAGATCCAATTGACAGAGGATGTGACGGTACGGGTCAGGCTGATCGACTGCGTCGGGTACATGGTGGAGGGCGCGTCTGGATATGCGGAGGGCGGGGAGGAACGTCAGGTCAAGACGCCGTGGTTCGACCATGAGATTCCGTTTACCAAGGCAGCGGGCATAGGGACGCGCAAAGTCATCCATGACCATGCTACGATCGGGATCGTAGTTACAACGGACGGCAGTATCACGGATATTCCCCGGGAGAATTACAGAGAAGGAACGGAGAAGACCATACGGGAGCTGCAGAGTATCGGGAAGCCGTTTGTGGTGCTGGTGAACTCCAAGAAGCCTTTTGACGATGACGCAAAACAGGTAGCGGAGGAATGTGAGCAGCAGTACGGCGTGCGTGCGATACCGGTCAATTGCGAACAGCTTAAGGAGGAGGATATCACCCGGATCATGGAAGCGGTATTATATGAGTTCCCGGTATCAGAGGTGCAGTTCTTCATCCCCAAATGGGTGGAAATGCTTCCGAGAGACCATAAGATCAAGCAGGAATTGTTGGTACATATTAAGGATATCCTGAATCGGTTCGGGGAGATCCGGGATGCGGTGGCCGGAATCGAGATGCCGGAATGCAATTACATCGAAGAGATGAAGGTTGACCACATTGAGATGGATACCGGATGTGTGAAAGTGCGGATCGCAGTTGCGGATAAATTCTATTACGAGATGCTAAGCGAGCTGACCGGTACGCATATAGCCGGACAGTATGAGTTGGTGGCGGCCATGAAGAACTTATCAGAATTAAAGGCAGAGTACGAAGGAGTGCGGGACGCATTTGCTTCGGTACGGGTAAGGGGGTACGGGGTGGTCAGCCCCAAAAAAGACGAGATCACCCTGGAAGAGCCCACCATCATCAAGCAAGGGAACAAATACGGGGTCAAGATTCATTCGGAAGCGCCTTCCATTCATCTTATCCGTGCAAATATTGAGACAGAGATCGCGCCGATCGTGGGAAATGAACAGCAGGCGCAGGATTTGATCCGTTATATCAAGGATGCGAAGGAGAGCGAGGAGGGAATCTGGGGTACGAATATCTTCGGTAAATCCATCGAAGAATTGGTGATGGACGGGATGCAGAATAAGATGGCGATGATCAATGACGAGAGCCAGGAGAAGCTGCAGAATACCATGCAGAAGATCGTAAATGACAGCAACGGAGGCCTGGTGTGTATCATTATATGATCCGCGCTGCCAATACTGCCGTCAAAAAAAGTCTTGACATCGGCGTGCTGCTGTGGTAAAGTTCTATTAAACCGATGAGGAAGAGTGAGTACCGTTGGATATTTGCCTTACAGAGAGCTGCAGGCGGTGGGATTGCAGCAGGTCAGAACCGATGGGAATGGGCTTCTGAGGGCGAGCTGAAGCGTTTGATTCTTATTGAATTACAGGAGACGGGTAAGCAAGCCGGAGAGGGTACTCCGTTAACAAAGTACGCGTATGATGGTACGCATGAGTGGGTATATAAGATACCAAGCCGGGTGGCACCGCAGGAGTTGATGATAATTACTCTTGTCCCAGCAATATTTATTGTATGGGATAAGGGTATTTTTTTGTGTGAAACAATAAGCCGAAGATACCCTGTCCCTCTTATAACAGAATGGCAGATGCCGATGAAAGGAGAACAAGAATATGAGTGAACAGAAAATCCCTTACAAAATCTACCTGGAAGAGAGTGAGATGCCGAAGCAGTGGTATAATGTACGTGCAGATATGAAGAATAAACCGGCCCCGCTTCTGAATCCGGGAACACTAAAGCCCATGACGGCAGAAGAGCTGTCCGGCGTATTCTGCGAAGAGCTGGTGAAGCAGGAACTAGACAATGACAACCGTTATATCGATATCCCGCAGGAGATCACGGATTTCTATAAGATGTACCGTCCGGCCCCGCTGGTACGCGCGTACTGCCTGGAAGAGAAGCTTCAGACGCCGGCTAAGATCTATTATAAATTCGAAGGAAATAATACCAGCGGAAGCCATAAACTGAATTCCGCTATCGCACAAGCCTATTATGCGAAGAAACAGGGGCTAAAGGGCGTGACCACGGAGACGGGAGCCGGACAGTGGGGAACAGCGCTTTCCATGGCGTGTTCTTACCTGGAACTTGACTGTAAAGTATTCATGGTGAAATGTTCCTACGAGCAGAAGCCGTTCCGCCGCGAAGTGATGCGGACTTACGGGGCAAGCGTGACGCCGTCCCCGTCCATGGAGACCGAGGTGGGAAAGAAGATCCTGGAAAGTCATCCGGGAACTACAGGAAGCCTTGGATGCGCCATCTCAGAGGCGGTTGAGGTCGCGGTGGGAAGCGAAGGCTACAGATATGTGCTTGGAAGCGTGCTGAATCAGGTATTGCTCCATCAGTCCATTATCGGTATGGAGACGAAGAGTGCGCTGGATAAATACGGGATCACACCAGATATCATCATCGGATGTGCGGGAGGCGGCTCTAACCTTGGAGGCCTGATCTCTCCGTTCATGGGAGAGAAATTAAGAGGCGAGAAGGATTATCATTTCATTGCTGTAGAACCGGCGTCCTGTCCGAGTCTGACCAGAGGCGTCTATGCGTATGATTTCTGCGATACGGGTATGGTGTGTCCGCTGGCGAAGATGTATACGCTTGGAAGCGGATTCATCCCGTCGGCTAACCATGCGGGAGGCTTAAGATATCACGGTATGAGTTCAGTCCTGTCTCAGCTCTACGCGGACGGTTATATGGAAGCAAGAGCCGTAGAACAGACGGCTGTATTCGAGGCGGCGGAGAAGTTCGCAAGAGTAGAAGGAATCCTACCTGCGCCGGAGAGCAGCCATGCTATTAAGGTGGCCATCGACGAGGCGATGAAGTGCAAGGAGACCGGGGAGGAGAAGACTATAGTATTCGGTCTGACCGGTACGGGATATTTCGATATGGTGGCTTATGAGAAGTTCCACAATGGAGAGATGAAGGATTATATTCCGACGGATGAAGATCTGAAGTCCGGGTTCGACGGAATTCCAAGATTCCCGGGGAATATGGAGTAGGAGCAGAATATGAATGTTTTAGTTGTGGTAGATATGCAGAATGATTTTATTGACGGAGCGCTTGGGACAAAGGAAGCGGCGGCAATCGTTCCAAGGGTAGCTGAGAAGATCAGGAACTTTGACGGGGAGGTATTATATACCAGAGATACCCATGGGGAGGACTATCTGGACACGCAGGAAGGGAAGAAGCTGCCCGTTGTCCACTGTGTCAAAGGAACGAAGGGCTGGGAACTTCATCCTGAGATCGAGGCGCTGCGCGGGAAAGAGCCGATCGATAAGCCGGCGTTTGGAAGCACGAAGCTTGGCAGTATATTGTGCGCCATGGATAAGGAATATAAGATGCGTGCGATGGACGGTCTTGAATCCGTTACATTTGTAGGGCTGTGTACGGATATCTGCGTGATCTCAAACGCGATGATCGCGAAGGCGTCCGTACCGGAGGTGCCGATCATTGTGGACGGGAACTGCTGCGCGGGAGTGACTCCCGAAAGCCATAAGAATGCGTTAGAAGCAATGAAGATGTGCCAGATCACCTGTCTGGAATAGTAATAGAAGAAGAGAACTGCAGGGGTATGTCCGGCAGTTCTCTTGCGCCGTACTATGCAGGATAGTTCAGGCGTTCATCTGTGATATCCGTAAGGACTTCCTTAAGATACTTGCGAGCTAAGTATCTTGCCATCGGAAGGTTCATATCCAGATAGTTGCCGCAGTCTTTCGCGCAGGCGCCGGGGATATCCCCCTCAAAATCGGCGATAAAGGCGAACATCTCAGTCATCAGCGGTACGATATCTCTGGAGGTATATTCTCCCGCAAGCAGCAGATAGAAGCCTGTCCGGCATCCCATCGGTCCGAAATAGATCGTCTTGTCTGCATAGGCTACATGATTGCGCAGGAAGGTAGCTGCCAGATGTTCGATGGTATGTACCTCTGCCGTATTCATGACAGGTTCCTCGTTGGGGTTCGTGATGCGGATGTCAAAGGTGGTAACAGGATGACCCTCTACCCGGTCGATACGGGATACATAGAGTCCCGGGATCAGGCGCAGATGGTCTATTGTGAAGCTAGTGATCTTTTCCATGGTATATTGCTCCTTTTGGTTTAATTTGGTTTATTATAGCACTTTTTCGGGAGGTTTTCCAGTCGCATTCATTGCGTAAAATACGGAGTATGTGAATTTCTTTTTGGGATTCTTTGATGATGTAGAATATTATAGAAGGCGGAAAAGGTTTTTTATGGATGGCATAATTCTTATAAAAGATTTGCATATCCAAAACGGATATCGATATATTCAGTGATATCCGTAATGTCGTAGATTGCTTCCATGGTGAGAAGAATGTTATAACCGGGCATGCCTTCGATGCTCCCTTAGTTCGGCAACCTTCTGAAATGCATCTGCAAGCGGCAGTTCCCGGCCGGCTTCCATATCGCAGATCCCGTTCTCTAATATCCGGAAAAGGCAGGTATCTTCATATTGAAGCAGGATGCAATCCTTTTTTATAGAATTTCTGAAATTTTGGCAGTTTTTACCTGCTTGCCTATGGAAAATATTTTGATATATGATATACTTATCCACTGAGGGTACAGATGTTTGATACTTAGGAGGTGCAATATGAAGTTGTATATGGTCAGGCACGGGGAGACTGATTGGAACAAAGCGAGAAGAATCCAGGGGCAGGTGGATATCCCTCTGAACGAGTTCGGAAGGAGGCTTGCAAAGAAGACGGCTTTGGGGCTTGCCGATGTACCTTTTGATCTGTGTTATACGAGTCCGATGTCCCGGGCAAAGGAGACGGCAAAACTGATTCTTCAGGGAAGAGAGACGCCGGTTATAGAAGATGAGAGGATCATAGAGATGGCGTTCGGCGAATTCGAAGGAAAGTGCTGCGCGAAGAGCGGATGGAACCTGCCGGAGGAATTCCGCAGATTTTTCGACGGGCCGGAGAGATACCAGGCGCCGTCCGGGGGAGAAGATTTTGCCGCTGTAAAGAAGCGGACCAAAGAATTCCTCGAGGAGCTGTACGGGAAAGAAGAATACAGGGACAGCAGCATACTGATCACGACCCACGGTGCGGCTCTTGCCGGGCTTTTGAATAATATCAAGGGCAGGTCTCTTGCGGAATACTGGGACGGAGGCGTACATAAGAACTGTGCGGTCACGGAAGTGGAAGTTGTCGGCGGGAAACCATATATCGTCTCGGAAAATGTAGCTTACTATGATGATGAAGTAGAGCCGTGGGAAGACTGACAAGAATATGAAGTGTTTAGAATAGATTAGAAAATATGTACGCGGAGGAAATAGAAGATGATCAATGATAAGAAAGTATTATTCAGCGGTATGCAGGCAACAGGTAATCTGACTCTTGGGAATTATCTGGGAGCGCTGAAGAACTGGGTGACCTTAAGCGACGAGTACGAGTGTTTCTACAGTGTGGTAGATATGCATTCCATCACAGTGAGACAGGACCCGGCAGTCTTAAGGAAGAGGGCGAGAGCCCTGCTTACCCTGTACATTGCGGCAGGTCTTGATCCGGAGAAGAACTGTATCTACTATCAGTCGCATGTGTCCGGCCATGCAGAGCTTGCATGGATCCTGAATTGTTTTACCTATATGGGAGAGCTGAACCGTATGACTCAGTTTAAGGATAAGTCTGCGAAGCATGCGGATAATATCAATGCCGGATTATTTACCTATCCGGTGCTGATGGCGGCGGATATCCTGCTCTATCAGGCGGATGTGGTTCCGGTAGGAGTGGATCAGATGCAGCATTTGGAGATCACCAGGGATATTGCGGAGCGGTTTAACAACATTTACGGCAATGTATTTACCATACCGGAGGCGTATATCGGCAAGGTGGGGGCTAAGATCATGAGTCTTCAGGATCCGTCAAAGAAGATGTCCAAGTCGGATGAGAATCCCAATGCCAGCATCTATCTGATGGACGATCCCGATACCGTCATGCGCAAATGCAAACGCGCGGTGACCGACTCCGAGGCACAGATCCTTTATCGTGACGAGCAGCCGGGAGTGAAGAACCTGATCGATATCTACAGTGCATGTACAGGAAAGAAGCCGGAAGAAGTAGTGAAGGAATTCAGCGGCAAGGGATACGGCGAGTTTAAACCGGCGGTAGGAGAGGCGGTCGTATCTGTATTGAAGCCGCTTCAGGAGGAAGCGGCAAGGCTTGAAAAGGATAAGGCTTACATTGACGGAGTCATCAAGAACAATGCGGAGAAAGCACAGTATTTTGCGAATAAGACGCTGCGGAAGGTGCAGAAGAAGATCGGCTTCCCGGAGAGAGTAAGATAGGATGATGCATGGCGCAGACGACGCGCCGATGGGAGCATTAGCGTAAAGGATCGGGAAGGAGCCGGATATGAGTATACAGACAGCGGGTGAACAGAAATATTATGACTTTATCGAGGAACGGGCGAAGAGTCTGCGGACGGGGATGATCGTGTGGGGAAGCCTTCTGGCGGTGGCATTTATCGGGATGTTCTCGGATGCAAGGCTTGGGGTTATATTGGCTTTGGTGGGATTCGCACTTGCGGTAATGAATGTGAAGTCCCAGAAGGCGCTTAAGAGTAAGCTTGATATTGTAGACGATAAGGAAGAGTTCTTCCGGCAGTTAACGGACCCTGATCTGATCGAGATCAAAGACTGTGATCTGATCATTATGAAGGATTACGCTCTGGTCAGAAGAGAAGATATAGCCGTCTATCCCTTTGCTCATATGGAGAAGGTAGAGGTAGGTATTCAGGGGAAGACGGGGAAGGTTCTCTTCCTTACAGACAGGCAGGGCAAACGGCATAAGATCGTCTCCTGCATGAGCCAGGACAGGCTGCAGGAGGCGTTCGATAAGGCGTACCGGGCGTTGAGTGAGAGAGTTAAAAGCCGTTAAAAATGCATGAGACCGCCAGGCAGATCGTGCCGGCCGCCAGAAAACAGAGCGATACGCCTGCCCGTTTCTTGCGGGATACCATGATGGAGCGCTGCTCTTCGGTCATGACGGAGGGATATTTCTTCCTGCCGAGCAGGTAAAGAAGCATGCCGTTTCCTCCGTTGTTGCCGCCGGAGAAGAATACCGCCCAGAAGGTAGGGTGCTTGAATCCCCGGCATGCCGCGTCAAGCTGAATCATGCGGAATACCTGGTAATACAGGGTGGAAGCACCAAGCAGTGTAACAAAAGCAAAAATTATCATATACCATGTCAACATAAGATTATCCTCCTATAATTTCAAAATGATTTGGTAGAACAGGGTGCACGTACTGATCACGCCGGCGGCGACGCTGCCCGCGATCAGGTAAGTGCTGCGGGCGATCAGGCCGTTGAACAGGACGAACAGGATCAGGAACAGGATATTGACCGCGACTGCCGTGATCAGCCTGCGGTTGCTGTTCACAATGTTCGTGCTCTCCTCCAGATGACCGATCATTTTCTCATCTCCTTTCAGCAGCTCGTCAAGGCTGATGTTATAGAGGTCGCTGAGTTTGATAACGCTTACGATATCAGGATAGGACCGCTCGTTCTCCCAGTTTGATATGGTCTGGCGGGATACCTGTACGGCTTCTGCGACATATTCCTGCGTCAATCCCGATCTGGACCGTGCGTCTTTTAGTTTCGCTCCAATTTCCATAATCTTAACTCCGTTTCTGCAACATCTGTTTTCACAACATCTATTTCGTGTTCCACAATATCTGTATCATGTTCTGCAACATCTGTTTCATGACTTGCTGTTTTGTATATTGTGTCTGTCTGAGCACATATTCAGTATGCCGTTTCAAGGCCGATCTGTCTATCAAATCCATTTTACATGGGCATTTTTGCCTGTCAAAATCCTTTTACATCGGAATCTGAAAAAGAAACTGCCGCAAAATGACAGGTTTATACAGCATTTTGCGGCAGTCTGTTTATCCTTTGATCATATGTTCTCTAATCGTCTTCTTCACCCTGGATGGTGTAAGTCTGTCTCTTTCTTGCCATCTCATCATTCTCCAGGTATTCGTCGTAGGTCGTGATCTTATCGATCAGCTTGCCGCCGGGAACGATCTCCATGATACGGTTGGCGGTGGTCTGTACGATCTGGTGGTCTCTGGAGGAGAACAAAAGCACGCCCGGGAACTTGACCATACCGTTGTTCAGGGCAGTGATCGCTTCCATATCCAGGTGGTTCGTCGGCTCGTCCAGGACCAGTACGTTGGCGCCGGAGATCATCATCTTCGATAAGAGGCAGCGTACCTTCTCGCCGCCGGAGAGGACCTTGACCTTCTTCACTCCGTCGTCCCCGGAGAACAGCATACGGCCCAGGAAACCGCGCACATAGGTCACGTCCTTTTCCTCAGAATACTGGGTCAGCCATTCTACGATGGTGTAATCATTGTCGAATTCGCTGCCGCTGTCCTGGGGGAAATATGCCTGTGAGGTGGTGATCCCCCACTTGTAGGTTCCCTCGTCCGGTTCCATCTCCCCTGTAAGGATCTGGAACAAAGTGGTCTTGGCAAGCTCATTGCCGCCCACAAATGCGACCTTGTCGTCATGGTTCAGTGTAAAGGAGAGGTTGTCTAAGACCTTCTCTCCGTCTATGGTCTTGCTCAATCCCTCTACGGTAAGGACTTCATTGCCGATCTCGCGGTTCGGCCGGAAATCAATATAGGGATACTTACGGCTGGAGGGCTGGATATCGTCCAACTGGATCTTCTCCAACGCGCGTTTTCTGGAAGTCGCCTGCTTGGACTTGGATGCATTGGCGCTGAAACGGGAGATAAATTCCTGCAGTTCCTTGATCTTCTCTTCCTTCTTCTTGTTGGCCTCCTTCATCTGACGGATCAGAAGCTGGCTGGATTCGTACCAGAAATCATAGTTGCCGGCGTAGAGCTTGATCTTGCCGTAATCGATATCCGCGATCTGGGTGCAGACCTTATTCAGAAAATATCGGTCGTGGGATACCACGATCACCGTATTGTCGAAATTGATCAGGAATTCCTCCAGCCAAGCGATAGCGTCTAAGTCCAGGTGGTTGGTCGGCTCGTCGAGAAGCAGGATATCAGGATTGCCGAAAAGAGCCTGGGCAAGCAGGACCTTTACCTTCTCAGGACCGTTGAGATTCTGCATGATCTCATAGTGCATCTCAGCAGGGATTCCAAGGCCGTTTAAGAGGGTCGCGGCGTCGGACTCCGCTTCCCATCCGTTCATAGCGGCGAATTCTCCCTCTAATTCACTGGCTTTGATACCGTCCTCATCTGTGAAGTCTTCTTTTGCGTAAATGGCTTCTTTTTCCTTCATGATTTCATAGAGCCTTGCATTGCCCATCATGACGGTGTCAAGGACCGGGTATTCATCGTATTTGAAATGATCCTGCTGCAGGAAGGAGAGACGTTCGCCGGGAGTGATGGCGATCTCGCCTTTGCTTGGCTCGAGCTGCCCGGAGAGGATCTTGAGGAACGTGGACTTGCCGGCGCCGTTGGCTCCGATCAGGCCGTAACAGTTCCCTTCGGTAAATTTGATATTGACGTCTTCAAACAGGGCTTTTTTCCCCACGCGTAATGTAACATTGCTTGTACTGATCATAGTGTATTCGCACTCCTTAATTATTGAAAATATGCCTTTCTGTACAGAAGCCTTACTTTGGCAGGCGGCCGCACAGAAAGTAATAGTTAGAATTGACATGGTTTCGTCTGTACCTTGCCTATCTTACCAAATATGGAAAGAAATAGCAAGGATAACCATGGGTTTTTCGGAGGTTTTCACAGTTATTTAATTTTCACTGTACTGGATCTGAAAATGGGTATATAATAGCAAATGAGCAGGCAGACGATTCTGCCGTGTGAATCGTTTATAAAAAGTGAGGTATTGTTTATGATAAAAGCAACAATGGTGCTGGAAGGCGGAGCAACCAGGGGAGTATTCACTTCGGGGGTTCTTGATTATCTGATGGAGAGGGACCTGTATACGTCCCATGTGATCGGGGTGTCCGCAGGATCCTGTAACGGTGTGGATTATGTGTCGAAGCAGCCGGGAAGGACACGAGACTGTATGATTCACGAGGAGAGGAAATACAGCTATTATTATGGGTTCAGGAAATTTATCAGAGAAAAGAGTTTGATGGATATGGATATGATCTTCGACCGGTATCCCAATGAATTCTTTCCATTTGATTATGACACGTATTTTGCGTCTGAGACGGAGTGTGAGATTGTGGCAACTAACTGTGAGACCGGGCAGGCGGAATATCTGACGGAAGATAAGGACAAGGAGAGGCTTATGAAGATCTGCCGTGCGTCCAGCAGTATGCCGCTGGTGTCGCCGATCGTGAATGTGGACGGCACGCCTTATCTTGACGGCGGTCTGGCGGATTCTATTCCTATCAAGAGAGCGGCAGAGAAGGGAAATAAGAAGATCATAGTAGTTCTGACCAGGAATCCGGGATACAGGAAGAAACCGACTTCCCAGGCGGTGGCGGACCTGTACCGCAGGGCGTACCGGAAGTACCCGGAATTGGTGCGGACAACGATTCGGAGGAATTATGAGTATAACAGGCAGATCCGGCTGGTGGAGAGGCTTGCCCGGGAAGGCAGGATCTTCGTATTTCAGCCGTTGATTCCGACGGTTTCACGGCTTGAGAAGAACTGCGATGCACTGATGCATTTCTATAAGCACGGGTATCAGCAGGCGAATCGGAAATATGAGGAGCTGCAGGCGTATCTGGCAGGTTAGTATCCTGCAGAAGAAGGAGGATTTGAGATGAATTTGTATGAACATAGGATCTCGACGAGAGATGCACAACAGATGGCGAAGGTGACGGATATGGTACGGCAGGATATCGCTAAAAGCGGAATCAAAGAGGGGATCGCGGTGGTGTATTCGACCCACACGACAGCCGGATTCACGATCAACGAGAATGCGGACCCAGATGTAGTGCATGATATGCTGTACGGGTTGGAGGAAGCATTTCCCACCAGAACGGGATATTACCGGCATATGGAAGGGAACTCCCATGCGCACATCAAGACCAGTTTCGCTGGACCGTCTCAGACCTTGATCGTGCATGAGGGAGAGCTGGTGCTTGGAATCTGGCAGGATCTGTATTTCTGCGAGTTTGACGGGCCCAGGAACCGGAAGTTCTATGTGAAGATCGTGGAAGGGTAGTCTGGCTGAGAAGGGTAAGAGATTTGATGTAGGTATTAGATATTTTTTGGAAATTAAACTAAAATGTAGGTGTTCGAAAGAGGACACCTACATTTTTTGTATCATAGGAAAGTCTGCCGAATTTCTCTATGATACAAAAGTCCTCCGGGCAGGATTCTGCGAAAGAGTGCCACGAATGGCTGGAACCAGTGGATGATACTTCCTATGATTTTTAAGTTGACTTTTAGGGCGGCTTTAATTATAATTAAAACAAGTGATTTTAAACATATGATTTAAAACAAGTGATTTTAAAAGGAGAAATAGAGTATGCCGCCGAAAGCAAAATTTACAAGAGCAGAAATTATTGAAGCCGCATTGAATATTGTCAGGACGGACGGATATGAAGCATTAACTTCCAGAGCATTGGGAACCTACCTCGCCAGCTCGGCAAGACCGATTTTTACTGTATTCAAAAATATGGAAGAAGTTCAGCAGGCTATGATCGAGGCTGCTAAAACCTTGTATAAAGAATATATCAATAAAGGTTTAGCAGCAGCGCACCCTTTCAAAGGCGTAGGTTCGCAATATATTCTTTTTTCTGTTAATGAGCCAAAGCTTTTTCAGCTCCTTTTTATGACGGAGCAAAAGCATATTCCCGACTTATCAGGCGTGCTTCCGCTGATCGATGAAAGTTATGAGCAAATTCTATTGTCAATTCAAGATGACTACAAGATCTGCATGTCATCTGCAAAAAAGCTATATTATCATCTCTGGATCTATACACACGGAATTGCATCGCTTTGTGCCACAAAGATGTGCCGCTTTACAGACGAAGAGATCAGTACAATGATTACTGAGGTATGTGTGAGCATTTTGAAAAAGATAATGGAGGAAGAAGATAATGATTAAAGCGGAAGACATCATAAAATCATACGGAAACGGAGAAAGCCGATTCCAAGTATTAAAGGGCATCAGTCTGGATATTGAGGATAATGATTTTGTGGTTATTCTCGGTGCGTCGGGTTCGGGCAAGTCTACTTTCTTGAATATCATTTCAGGTCTTGAACGTCCTGACAGCGGTAAAGTGTTTTATGACGGTAAGGATATTACAGCGCTTTCTGATAATGAAGTAACTTCATTCCGTAAGGAAAATGTCGGATTTATTTTTCAGCAGTATTATCTGCTGCCCAATATGAGCGTCGATCAAAATGTGAAAATGGGCGCTGACTTGGCAGATAACAAGGATTACAAAACCGTCATTGAGGCAGTTGGGCTCGGAGAAAAGCTGCATAAGTATCCCAGCGAACTTTCGGGCGGCGAACAGCAAAGAGTATCGATCGCAAGAGCTTTGGCAAAAAGACCGAAAGTCCTGTTTCTTGACGAACCGACAGGAGCATTAGACGAACAAACAGGACGGCAGATCCTTGATTATATCTGTAAACTTCAAAAGGAATATGATTTTACGATCATATTGGTAACACACAATCTGAATATTGCCAAGATGGCTGACACAGTTATAAAAATGAACAGCGGAAAAATATCTGAAATCTATACAAATGAAACGAAAAAGACCGCTTATGAGATTGGATGGTGATGGTATGCTCGTTGGAATAAAAAATGCTTCAAAACTCACCGGCATTTCCATTATCGCCTGTTGCGCCGTACTTATATGTACAATGTTTGTGAATTTTTATTTTGATGTCCGGCTAATTGAGAATGAAATAACATCTGAATTGTCAATGATTTTTTATCATGCACAGGTTTCTACCGTAAAAGTCGTCTGCCTTGTAAGCGGCGGATGCATGCTTTTAACCGCGGTTGTTATGTTGTTGTTTTATATTAAGCATTATATTGATACGCATAAGAAGGAACTTGGGATATTAAAGGCATTGGGATATTCAAATCTGAAAATTGCAAAAAGCTTTTGGGTATTCGGGATCAGTGCTTTTATCGGAACCGCAATCGGATATGCAGGAGCATTTCTTATAATGCCGCGTTTTTACGCTCTGCAAAATGAAGATAAACTGCTTCCTGAGATAGCTATAAATTTTCATCCAAGCATTTTGTTTTATTTCGTGTTATTGCCGACTGTGTGTTTTTCGGCGCTTTCGGTTTGTTACGCCTGGTACAAATTAAAAAAGCCGGTATTGCTGCTTTTGAAAGATCATCTGCAGACTGCTGCTAAAACACCGCATCACAGGATCGAAAAAAACAGAGAATTGCCGTTTGTGGAGGATTTGAAAAGGAACACCTTGAAATCGAAAAAGGCACTTGTATTTTTCATTATTTTTGCTTCGTTTTGTTTTTCAGCTATGACACAAATGTCGTTTAGCATGAAAGATTTGTCAAGTGAAATGATGGGGGTGATGATGCTGGTCATCGGACTTGTATTAGCGTTTACAACTCTGTTTCTTGCCATAACTACAGTAATAAGCGGAAATACAAAAACGATTGCTATGATGAGGGTATTCGGCTATTCGCAGAAAGAATGCTGCAGGGCGATTTTAGGAGGATACAGACCGATGTCCTATATCGGTTTTGTAATTGGAACAGGATATCAGTATGGGTTGCTGAGGCTCATGGTGGATATTGTATTTAAGGATTTTGAGGATGTACCTGTATATAAATTTGACGTTCCTGTTATGCTTGTTTCTCTTGTTTGCTTTATCACAATTTATGAAATCCTGATGTATGTATATTCTGAAAAAATTAAGAAGATTTCGGTCAAGGAAATTATGATCGAGTAACAGGGGGAAATGCATTGATATGGAAATGATCATATATGCCGCCGCTATGGATAACACCATAACGGCGGTTTTTCTGTCTGCCGGTTATCTGCTGTTTCAACTGCGGCAGCCGCCTTGTCCTGTTACCTGCTGTTTCAACTGCGGCAGCCGCCTTGTCCTGCAATATCCCCCGCCGGCGGCTGCGGATAGAAAAATGATGATGACATATCTTCCGAATGTATATTAGATATATATAAAATATAATTGACATAAATCTAATCATATGTTATCTTGAATAAGAAATATATAAAATATATTAGAAGGAGATAAAACAATGAAGAAATACTGGAAGAAAAACGGATTCTTTTTGGCGGTGACCTTGATGGCCGGTATCCTTGCGTCTGTTCTTGCGTCAGGTATCGCCATTGTGCTTCAGAAAGTAGTGGATGTGGCGGTGACGAAGCAGACGGAGGCTTTCGGGAAGCTTTTTCTTTTTGCGGTCGGTTATATCCTGGTGTTATGCGTGATGAATTATACCAGCGCCCTTATGGAGAAGTACCTGACAGAGAAAATGATCAAGCAGTACCGCCGGGATATTTTCAAGGGAATTATGGACCGCCGTCCCATCCGGTACTACAGGGAAAATACAGCGGACTACATCTCGGCGCTGACGAACGATATGAAGCTTATCGAGGATAACTATATTGCCGCATTGCTGAATACCTTCAAACTGGCAGTGATGTTTGCGGTGACATTGGTTATTCTGTTGATTTTAAGCCCGATGGTTACGGCGATCCTGATACTGACATTTTTACTGATGTTTTTACTGCCGGCTACGATCGGGCGTTGTCTGGAAAAACGGCAGGACCGGGTTTCCGCGCAGATGGCCGCATTTACAGAGAAGCTAAAGGATATTCTGTCGGGGTACGAGGTGCTGAGAAGCTATGACCGGATAGAAGCTGCCAAGTACCGGTTTCAGGAAGAAAATGAAGAAGAGATTAGGGTGAGGTTTCGGGCGGCCAGATTATTCGCGCTGAATGAAGGGCTTTCTGATACGCTGGCCGTTCTGTCAACGATCACGGTGATCTTCGTGTCTGCGTATCTTGTCCTGATCGGGCAGATCACGATGGGGACATTGCTGGCGCTGGTACAGCTCAGCAGTTCATTCATGGCTCCGGTCATGCTGCTGATGCAGAATGTTCCCAGGATTCAGAGTATGAAAGCGGTTATTGCACGTTTGAATAGTTATGCAGAGGATGATCCGGCTGTTAAGCCGCTGCCGCTAGAGCTTCCGTCCTTTGAGAAGGGAATAGAGTTGGATGGGGCGTCATTTTCCTATGACGGGGAACAGACTGTATTGGCGGATATTACGATGCAGATCGATAAGGGAGGCAAATATGCGGTCATGGGCCCCAGCGGGTGCGGGAAGACGACATTGATCAAATTGCTGCTGGGTTATTTTGAAGATTACGGCGGCAGCATACGATATGACGGCCGGGAACTAAGGGCGCTGGATATGGATAAGATTGCGGGGATCATTTCCGTCATCCATCAGAATGTCTATCTGTTTAATCTGTCTGTCCGGGAGAATATTCTTCTGTTCGAGGAATTTGACGAGGCTGCGCTGGCTGAGGCAGTAGAGAAGAGCGGAGTGTCTCTGTTCATTGACGAGAAGGAAGGCGGGCTTGACCATGGGGCGGGAGAAAACGGCGCGCTGCTCTCTGGAGGGCAGAGGCAGAGGGTTGCGCTTGCGAGGGCGCTGATTCGCCGCGCGCCGTTCGTGATATTGGATGAGGGGACGTCTGCTCTTGACAGGAAGACCGCCTGTGAGATAGAAAGCCGTCTGCTGGAAGATGAGGAGCTTACGCTGCTTACCATTACACATAATCCCGATCCGCAGCTCATGCGCCGGTATGACGGAATTTACCGGATGAATGACGGGCGGCTTGAAAATTGTACGAAAACCTTTTATACTGAGTAAAGATAAATCTTATATCCGTTACAGAAACGGGGAGGATATGGTATGAAGGTAGAATATAAAAAGGAGCTTCATCCGCTGTTTGAGACGCTGGGGCTCATATTCCTGATGAAGAATTGGGAGAATGTCAGATCAGAACTTATGCAGTCCTTGGAGGAAATGGAGATTGACGGGGAAGGCTTTTACAGTAAGAATCTCATTTACCTGGAGAGATATGTAAGGGAATTTGAGAAAAAATATGTGCCTGATCCAGGCGAAGACTTTTTCTTTGGGAATAATGAGAAATTTTTCATGATATTTACGGCGCTCGTGATGGAATATCCTGAGCTGGAAGCGGATATGGAAGCGGATATGGAAGCGGGGGTGGATGAGAAGCTTCGGGATCTGATCGAATTATTCTTCCTGGATGAGGAGTGTAAGGTTCCTGCAGGCTTAGATACTATGGAGAAGCGGTTTGCGCTGGTCCAGTCACTAGATTATTCGGAGGATACCAAATGGAAGCTTCTTACGCTGCTGAATCATCCGTCTGAAAAATTCTGTACGCTTTTTGAGATCTACAGAAAGAATAGACCGGCGTTTGCATATACGGCGGAAAAGAATCAGGAATGTCTGGCGGCCCTTCTTAAAAAAGTGCCGTCTGACATCCCGGCAGTAATGGAAGAACTGATCACCGGCCTTGAAATGGATCAGATCACCGTCTATCTAACGGCGGCGCTCCCTTTGATGGGGTGGCTGACCTCTAAGACGGCGTTTCAGGGGATATTGCTTGATAAGCTGTACCTGTATAAAAAGAACAGGGAGGATGCAAGAGAGATCCTGCCGGGAATGCTGAAGGTCCTGGGGGATAAGAGTAAGTTTGAGATATTATATTCTCTTAAGGAGCGGGGGAAATATAATCTGGAGATTGCAGAGGAGCTTCGGCTGACTCCTGCCACCGTATCTCATCATATGGGGATCCTGCTGTCCAATCGCTTTGTGACGGTGGAAAAACAGGACGGGAAAGTGTATTATCAGTTTAACCGGGAGCCGTTCGGAGAGATGATCCGGTTCCTGGAAGAAATTTTTCTATAAAAGCTTAAAAAGAGGAGGAGACGTATATGTCAGTATACGAGATATTCATTCCGCAAGGAAGATGTCTGTATCGTATCGGTTCCTTCTTACGGCGGAAGAGTCCCGGGTGCTGCCGTATCGCGGCTGCGCCGGATGAAGGGAAATCAGGCGGGAGCGATACTGATCACAGTGTACGGGAACCGGGCTTATGACGATACGTTTGCAGAATTGCAGGATGTGCTGGAGGGTTCCGGCTTTTCCTGCATGGCGGCAGTTGCGGCGGTTGCGGAACATTCTATTATGCGGCAGTTCGCGAAAGGCCGCCCGGATCTTAAGGATAAGGAAGAGATCTTAAAGTTTGCGGCTGAGATTCGTTCTAAGATGGAGGCGGGCGCTCTTACAGGGGAGCTTCGTCTGCCCGGGAACCGTCCTTACCGGGAATACGGCGGTGTTCCCATGAAACCGCAGTCCGGGAGATCTTGTATAAAATGCGGCCTGTGCGCAAAAGAATGTCCTGTGGAAGCGATTCCCTATGACCGTCCGAATAAGACAGATACGGATACCTGCATCTCCTGTATGCGGTGTATCTCTGTCTGTCCGCAGAAGGCCCGCAGCGTGAGCAAGATCCTGCTTGGCGCCGGCAGTATGAAGCTTAAGAAAGCATGCAGTGAACGGAAGAAGAATGAATTATTTGTGTGAGGGCCATATCATTCACTTAATGTCGGTTTTTGTTAGCAGTGCAATAATTGCAGGCAAAGATATTTTGGATATATCAAAAGAACATTTAAAATTTAGCTGTTTTTAATAACCTTTTCTAAAAATTCTCCTGGCATCATAATCTCTGGCATTTCAATCTCTACATCCAAAAAATCTTTGTCACCTGTAATAAAAATATCTATATTTTCAATGATGGCAGTATAAAGCACTGGATAATCATTTATATCTCTAATATCAAAAAGATTTCCCGGCATATGCCGAGGCGTGTAAACAAGTTCATATGACAAGTCCGATAAAAAGGAATCAACAGCATATCTCTTTTTCGGAAATTTTCTGGCTACAACAGCGGTTAATTCGTCAATTATAAAAGAGGACAAAACCAGTTTATGATTTCTTGTGATATAATCTAAAAGCTTCCTGAATTGTTCATTTGGGAAGAGCAACATTGAAATCAGGATATTTGTATCTAACATTATTCGCATTTATATTGTTCTCCTCTTTCTGCTCGAATTTCCTTTACAAGTTTTATAATATCCTGCTCATTTTTAATTCCCAATTCCTCTGCCACACCTTGAAAAGCTTCCTGCGCTTTCAGCAAAGCATTTGTGGAAGCATTTGTTAAAATAACTCTATCTCCTTCTTCCATAAAAAGAATTTTATCTCCTTCTCGTATTCCAAGTGCATTTCTGATTGCGATAGGTATTGTAATTTGGCCTTTCGACGTTACTTTTGCCAACTCCATATTTGTAGTCTCCTTTCAGTATTCCTTACTTTCCTTACATTTTATTATATTTAATAATAGTAAAATGTCAACCTGTTTTATAAGCTTGCCTATTAAACTTTGCTTAATATGTATTTGGTTTATAGAAAAAACAAATAAATACTGTTATTTATAAGGATTGCTGATTTTACGGAGGAAAAGGCAGATGATATACTGGGTAAGGAATTATTTAAAATATTTACAAAGGAGAGATTGAGATGCAAAAGAAATTCACAACGAAAGAGGTCGTTATCGTTGCCATGGTGGCAGCAGTCATAGGAGTGGTTTACACGCTGCTTGACTATGCTTATATGCCGTTATCGGCAGTGTTAGGCACTGTATTCATGGAGTTAACATTCGGAATCTACCTGCTGTCGGCATCCTTACCTATGTATATTGTGAGAAAGCCTGGGTTTGCAATATTCGGGGGCCTGGTTACTGCGGGAGTGAACCTTCTGCTCGGAAGTCCTTACGGATTGCAGCTTGTACTGGCTGGTTTTCTGCAGGCAGCAGGTATGGAGGCAGCGTATGCAGCCGGGAAATATAAGGGCAGCATGAAGGAGATGGTGATCGGTGCGATTCTGTCCGCAGTTCTGGTATTATGCCGCGATGGATTCATGTGGAGCACACCCTGGGTCTACGGAACAACGATCGCGATCGGCGTTATCGCTGTCCGTCTGCTGAGTGCAACGGTAATTGGGATCATCCTGGTGAAGGTTATCACAGCGGCGCTGGTTAAAACAGGCGTCCTGAAGGGATTCGCATGTGCCAGGGCATAGACGGTATGAAGGATAGGAAGATCCTGGAGATCAGAGATGTTACATATACTTATGACGGAGAGGAGCTTCCGGTGTGGGAGCATCTTTCCTGTTGTTTTTATGAGGGGAAGATCCATGCGGTCAGCGGACCGAGCGGCTGCGGTAAAAGCTCTGTTCTAAGCCTGATAGACGGGTTGATCCCGCACATGTATGAAGGAGAACTTAAGGGAAATGTCCTTCTAAGAGGTGAAGATATTACAGGAACACTTCCCAGATACCGCTGCGACAGGATCGGTTTTGTAATGCAGAATCCAGAGAGTCAGTTCTGTACGTTTACGGTGGAGGAAGAACTGGCTTTTGGAATGGAGAATATGGGATTGCCGGAAGAAGAGATCAGGCGCCGCATCCGGGAGATACTTTCCTTCATAGGCCTTTCGGGATATGAGAAGACGGAGCTTGACAAATTATCCGGGGGACAGAAGCAGAAGATTGCTATAGCCTCTGTATTGGTGATGAAGCCGGAGCTTCTTCTTCTGGATGAACCGACGGCGAATCTGGATCCTGAGAGCCGGGCGCAGATCTTCCGTATGATCGTCAGGATATCGCGAGAAGAACATATGACGGTCATAATCGTGGAACATAACATTAAGGAGATCATAGATGAAGTGGACTGGGTGATCGGGCTTGACAGGAGAGGAACTAAGATAGCCGATTGCCCGAAGGATGAGGCAGGCGATATATTCCGAAGAGAGGTGTCGGCAGAATATGCCGATGCCTGCCGGGGAAGGCAGGATTCCAAAGCGTGCGGCGAGCAAGAGGGCAGTTCGGAGGTTATACTGGATATCAGTCATTTGAGTTTTGCCTATCCGGTTCCGGGTAAAAAGAGAGAGAAGGGGAAGCAAATTCTGGATGATTTTCACATGCAGGTGCATAAGCAGGATTTCCTTGCGATCGTGGGAGAAAACGGCGTAGGGAAATCGACGCTTATGAAATTGATCTTCAAAGTCTGCAGGCCGGATTCCGGTTCTGTCCGTCTGTACGGAAAAGACCTGAGAGATTATCACACGAAGAGGTTATACCATATGATCGGGCTGGTATTTCAGAATCCAGAGAACCAGTTTATCAGGAATACGGTCTGGGATGAGATGATGTTCAGCCTGAAGCGTACCGGCGGCAGCCACGAGGAAAAGGAAGCCCGTGTATGGGAAATGCTTAAGCGGTTCCATCTGGAAAAGGAAAAGGATAAGAGTCCTTTTGTGTTAAGCCAGGGGCAGAAGAGAAGGCTTAGTGTCGCCAGTATGCTGCTCACGAATCAGGAGATATTGTTTTTGGATGAACCTACTTACGGGCAGGATTTCGAGAACAGGCAGGAATTGATGAAGGATATGCAGAAGTTGGTAGAGAGCGGTATCACGATCGTTATGATCACACATGACTTGTCTCTGGTCAGGCAGTATGCGACCCGCGTAATCGAGATAGAAAATGGAAGGGCAGCTAAGAGTCTCTTGACAGAGGAATATTTTGCCCGGAAAGGATAGATAATGTTTGCTTATATTGAACAGGATTCTTATCTGCACAGAAGGAATCCGATGATAAAGCTGGCTGTTATAGCGATATGGACAATCGTCGTGTGTATGTCATATTTTCCGGTGCTTCCTGCTCTGACTTTTCTGCTGGCATTTTTTGTAACATGGACGGCGGGGAAGATACCGATCGGCAACCTGCTTCGGAGACTTTTGATATTTCTTGCGGTGAGCGCATTGTTCATGATTTCTATGCTTATCCTGCGGGGATTGAATGACGAGCCGGGAATTATCCTTAGACTGTGGATTTTCCGATGGACCAGGAAGGATATCGTCCATGCGGTAGCTTTGGGGTTCAGGATACTGGCGTTAGTAACGATGTCCATGGGATTCGTGCTGACGACGAGGCCGAGAGATCTGATAATGAGCCTGATCATGCAGTGCAGGGTATCGGTGGTGCACGGGTATGCGGCCATGGCGACATACCGTTTCCTGCCGGAGCTTCAGTCACAGGTGGATTCCATACATCTGGCGCAGGAGATACGCGGGATTCCATGGAATAAGGGGCTCCTGTCAAGATTCACATCGCCTTTTCGGGTGCTGCTTCCGCTGTTATGCGTGGCGGCAAGAAGGGGAGAGCGTGTGGCGTGCGCTATGGAGAGCCGGGGGCTTGGACGGGAGAATGCCAGGACATTTTATAAGAAGACATCGATAGATAGGGCGGATTGGATCTTTTTAGTTATAGCGGTATTAAGCTATGGTATTATAGCAGCCGTTTTGATAAAATTTGATTTGTACAGGTTCAGTTTTGCAGCAATACAGTAAGGAGGAAGAGATATGCCATATAAACACAAGAATATTGAATATGGGCTGCCCCATGAAGAATACCCCAGAGAAAGAATCATTGAGTGCGTGAATACTCTTAAGGAAACGATCGGATTAAGCCGCGAGCCGGTGGGGATCACGTTTTTATTTACAAAAGAAGACTACGACAAGTATCCGGTCGAAGAGATCAGGGCGGCGACCGCATATTGCGTGATGGTAAAGGATGCGGCGGCGAAGGGCAGCGGAATAAAGTGCCGGCTTGAACATCACCGCTGTGACGGCGCTACGACTGCATTTGCGCTGGAAGAGAGTACGGAGAGGATCGAGAGCGGGCAGGAATATTTTTCTTACAAATTATATTCCTCATTGGCGGTTGCCAGGAGGATGCGCGCAGCGATCAAGAGCCTTCACCGGGAACCTGTGTCCACCTATGGGATCGCAATCGTTCCGCTTACAGAGTGTGTACAGACGCCCGACGTCATCATCATGATGACCAATGCCCTTCAATCTATGCGGCTTGTGCAGGGATATGAATATCATACCGGAAGAAAGCCTGCTGTCGATATGGGAGCCATGCAGGGGATGTGTTCGGAGCTTACGGTTTCGCCTTATCTTACGGGAGAGATGAACGTCAGTGTGTTGTGTCCGAGTACGCGTATGCTGTGCAAATGGGATGAAAACGATATGGCAGTCGGGATTCCGTTCGAGCTGTTTGAGACAGTTACAGAGGGAGTCGCGGCGACGAAGCCGAGTTACTAGTACACCGAATAATAAGTAACCAGCCATATAACTTGCCTGATTTTCCATCTGCGTCGTTGGTCTACACTCCGTT
>ERZ808046.143-NODE-143-length-91514-cov-10.327034_pt1 | contig 91514 bp, 65 predicted proteins | sample MGYA00380196_ERZ808046 | MGnify/ENA primary metagenome ERZ808046 (study PRJEB31490, sample SAMN06133421) | mouse gut metagenome | isolation source: Z6_2 | host: mice | place: China: Chengdu | collected 2015-05 ... | reverse complement strand
GCCAACCGCACCTCCCCCGACCTCGCCGACGTCGCCTCCCGCGTCTACACCCGCGACCTCTTCGCCCGCGACTGACCCTCCCCCGCCCTACACAAATCCAGACAGACTCTCTTTATTTGTTAATAATACACTCCAGCGGCGCTGTGTCAAGTCTGACACAGCGCCGCTGGGCTTTTCTGGGGGAAAGTCGAATGTCGGGAGCATTTGCTCGGAATAGATTCAGGTGTAATCCACTAAGTAGTAGGGACATGCCTTTGGCATGTGAATCAGGCGTGAGGCAAAAAACTATGTGTCAATGTTGTTCCACATGCCAAAGGCATGTCCCTACAATGCAATACAACTAAATATCAGACGTGTTAAATCGCCTACGACACAATCAATTGACCGTGAGGCGGTACTGATTCGGCGTAACGCCGGTCATCTTTTTGAACCAGCGGCTGAAATGCTGAGGGTAAGAGAAGCCCAAGGCATAGGAAATCTCGCTTACCGTTTCGCCTGTGCCGAACAGCTGCTCCTTGGCCACATCCACCATCTTCATCTGAATGTGTTTCAGTGCCGACATACCTGTCTCCTTCCGCAACAGGTCGCTCAGGTAATTTGGCGACAGACATAGCTTATCGGCGCAATACTGCACCGTCGGCTGTCCCTCGCTCCTCTCAGGAGCGGCATACCAGTCGTCGAGCAACTGCTCGAAGCGGGCGAATATGTCGCTGTTTATGTTTTCGCGGGTTATGAACTGGCGGTCATAGAAACGCACGCAATGGTCGAGCAGCAGTTTGATATTGTCGATAATCAACGCCTTGCTGTGCTTGTCGATGGGATGCGACAGTTCATGCCGTATGTTCTCCATGCAGAACAGCACCGTTGCCCGCTCGCGGTCCGAAAGGTGCAACGCCTCGTTTGAATTGTACGAAAAGAACGAATAATCCCTAAGGATGTGCGAAAGTCCCGTGCCACGCAGAAATTCAGGATGGAACGCGAGAATCCATCCGGCAGGCTGATGCAGCTCCCCGTCGTCCTGAGCGCCGACAATCTGCCCCGGCGCCACAAACAGCATGGTGCCGCGCTGATAATCATAGACACTGCGCCCGTATTTCACTGTCCCGCAGTCCACATCCTTGAGCATTATAGCGAAAATGCCCATGGTCTTCTGCCCGTAGCGCAGCGGCTTCCCCTTACTCCCCTCTATCACGGTGACAAGCGGATGCAGGGTCTCTATCGAAAAATAGTCGTTGTAATCCTGGATGGAATCCACATGCTGTATCTCGTTCATGATGCGTCGTTTATTTGTACACTTGCAAAGATAGCCGTTTTCGCCGCATACACCAGTATCAATTTCACCGTCATTGTTACCAAAATCTATTTTATCAATCCTTTAAGGTAAAATTGGTTGGCACTTCTGTAGTTTGGATAACCTGCAGTTCACTTTATAACCATAAATTTGCACCGTGAACCTATTTATCAAGTCCGCAACATGAACATAAAGACATTTATTCCGCTCATAATGCTAATTGCATTGAACTTCAACATTATGGCACAGAACAAGATTACCCAGACCGCCGGACGCACCGCCCTCGGCGAGTTCGCCCCCAAATTTGCAGAGATTAACGACGACGTACTGTTCGGCGAGGCCGTATGGAACGACACCACCCTCAGCCTCCACGACCACAGCATGATCACCATTTCCATCCTCCTGGGCAAAGGGATGATCGACTCCTCATTCCGCTCACACCTCGAGCTTGGCAAGAAGCACGGCATCACTCGCAAGGAGATTGCCGCCCTGCTCACCCAGGCTGCATTCTATGCCGGATGGCCCAACGCATGGGCAGGCTTCCGGATTGCCAAAGAGGTATGGGCCGACAACGATGCCGCAACCGAAAAAGAGCGCTTCCAGCAGGAGATGATCTTCCCCATCGGCGAGCCGAACACGGCATACGCAAAATATTTCACCGGCAACAGCTACCTCGCTCCTGTATCTTCCCAGCAGATACCCTTCGCCAACGTGACCTTCGAGCCCGGATGCCGCAACAACTGGCACATCCACAAAGCTGAAAAAGGCGGTGGCCAGATGCTTGTAGGCGTGGCCGGACGCGGATGGTATCAGGAAGAAGGCAAACCTGCGGTAGAGATTCTTCCCGGTACGGTAATCAACATACCTGCCAACGTGAAGCACTGGCACGGAGCTGCCAAGGACAACTGGTTCGCCCATCTCGCATTCTCGGTTCCCGGAGAAGAAGCCTCTACCCAATGGCTCGAGCCCGTCAGCGACGCCGAGTACAGCAAACTTCCCTGAGCTACAGCCATCCCCGAGCACGAACTGCCCTGAGTGCTCATAAACTCAGACATCAGTCCTTTCATATAGGCAGCAGCCGATAGCCCCTGCGGGCTACCGGCTGCTTTTGTTTAAGTCTGGGATGTATGTCAGGGCACCACAACCTTTGCGGTAAGGTTTCCGGCAGTTACCACATAGATTCCTGCAGGAAGTGTCACAGTGGCATCGCCGTCGGCTGCATAAAGCACGCGTCCGTCGGCCGCATTCACAGTCACATGGTCGGTGGCTTTGGCACCGGTCACCATGATGCAGTGCTTCTCAACCTTGATTGCCAGTCCGTTGCCATCGGCGAATACCGAACCGATTCCGGATGTAGCTACATCGGCAGCATTCGATGCAGCTGAAAGGCCACGGTTGTAGTTCACGACAACATGATACGTATGCGCTCCGTTTCCTGCAGTGGCATCGGTAAACGCGGGAGCCGTAAGCAGAGCGGTGTTCAGCTTCACGCCGTCGCGATAAACGTCATATCCGGCAATCTCGAGAGTGGTGTTGGCCACCTTCATCTTCACGTCGTCGAACATGAGCATGTATCCGTCGCCCCCTGCGTTGCATGCACGGATGGCAAGACGTTTTGCTCCGGCCGGCAGCTGGAAGTCGTAGAAAGTGTACTCGGCATTTCCGAGAGCGTCAACCTTCTGCGGCACTTCAATCGGACCGTCGGCACAGAGGGTCACGAAATCGGCCGGGTCTGTGGAATTCTTCAAGGAATAAAGAACCTCCATTTTGTCAGGAAAATCTGGATGATAGCTGCGCGCATAGAACGACACTGTCTGTGCCTCCCCGTTAAGTTCGGGCGAAATGGCCCAGTCATCCTGCTGAGCGGAGTAGCTCAGGATGAACACCGCTGCCATGCTCCGGCTTCCTGAATGTGCGCCGAACAAAGGCTGCAAAGCAGGATTGTAGTAGATTATCTCCTCGTCCTCATTGTCGAACACGAAGAACGAATGACGTGTACGCATCCCCACGGCATCGGGCATACCCACGGCATCAAGATTACCTATCTGCTGGTCGTCGCGGTCAATCATGGTCCAGCCTTCCACCTCGTCGGTCCAGGGAGTTGCATCCTCGAAATCCTCGGTCTCCTTGGCATCGAAACCGACGGTGGAGGGTGCGCTCCATGTCAGTTCAACACCTGCGCCGGAACGTTCAGCCTTGAGATCGGCCACAGCAGGCCAACGCGGCAGCTTGAGTTCAGGCAGCGCGGCGGGAGTGACGTTGTTGGAAGCATCGGCATCGTTGGCGATGTTCACCTCGGCCGTGAACGCCGGATTCTCGCCGGTGAGCGGGCTGAGCGTGCAGCTGAACGGCACGATTGTCTCAGCACCTGATGCGAGCTGACCTTCGGGAGTGACGGTTGCAACGGTCTCGCCGTTGAGCTTGAAGCTTACGGAGTAACCTTCGGCTGGTTTGCTGCCGAAATTGGCCACCGTGGCGTTGAGCTTGAACGGAGTATCGATCTCAACACGTGCGGGAGCGGTAAGGCGCGTAGCTGCAAGATCGGTGTCGGGCATGTTGCCTATGCGCAGATTGTCAAATGCCATGTTGTAGTGGCTGTTGATATAAGTGCGCACTATGAAGTAGACAGTCTGCCCTTTCACCTGTGTGAGCGGGAAGTGAGCCAGATTCCATCCGTCGGCATAACCGTCGGCATGATCCACCAGCCCGAGGCTGGTCTGTTTACCGTCGGGCGTTACTGCAAGCACCTGGAAGCGGTTGGTCTCGTTCGAGGACAACACATAATGGTAGAATGAGAGCACCGGATTCTCCACACCCTCAAGGTTCACCTTACCGGTATAGAACGCCGGCATGGCATACTGGGTGGGGCAATAGAGGTAGAGGAACGCATCGTCGCCGTCCTGAGCGTTTATGCCTGCTGTCTCGAATTTGCCCACCGACCATTCCGAATAGCTTCCTTCGGGAGCTAGGATACCGACAATGTTGGCGGCACGCTGCTCATCGGTGTAGCTCTGTGCATACGGCACTGCTGCACTGCGTCCTACGGGAGTCATCTCGCAACGTGGCATCTCCTCCGACGGCAGCCCGAGATTCAGGGCCTCGACGTAGAGGATGGCAAAAGCTGCCTCGGTGGGTTCGCACACTTTTATTGTGGCCTGGGTTGTCGAAACAGGGGCGTCGAGCACCTCGACGGCGCTGTTGCCGCTACCACGTGTATAAACCATGTAGGTAAGGTTCTCAGGCTTGATTTCCTTCCCTTCAACGGTCTTGGCAGGGGCTGTCCAGCTAAGCTGCACAGTGCCCGGCACGTCGGTTTCCACAACCTTGATATTGCTTACTGGTTCAGGAGCCACCGGGCCGACATATACACTCGCCTTGACCTTACGCCCTGCGGAGTTTCCGTCAGCGCTCTCGGTCTGGAATTCATATGTGTAGGTTCCGGATTCCGGTATGTCATTGTCTGTGAACGTAAGGCGTGCGCCGGGCTGCTCGGAGGCAAACACCTTCACGGGTTCATCCTTTCCGGCACGTGTCACCGTCACCTTGCATGCGCCTTCGAGTGCGGTGCCCGACACATTGACAGCCGGGACATTGAATGCGCCCTGAAGTGTGAGATGTCCGTCGGCATCGGGTGTAAGCTCGATAGAGGTAACTTCGGCAGGCGAACCGGCGGTGAGCGGAGCGCTCATTGTCACCTCATCCACACGGATCATGAAACAGGGAGCGGGGCTCACAGCATGCCAGCCGATAAAGTAGTTTCCGCTTTCCGTGGGTTTGATGGTTACGGTCTTTACGGTAGCTGTGGCCGGGTCGTTGGCAAGCTCTTCCTCGGCAATGAGGGTGGTTGTCATCGCTGCAGGATCGGCTGCTTTACCCATGGCCAAAGCATAGCGCTCCTTGTACATGGTGCTGCCAGCACAGATGCGGAACGAGAATTCATATATCTTTCCGGCCTCGAAATGGAACGCCGGAGTTATGAGCCAGTCGTTGTTGGCGCCCTCATTCACAAAGTCAACCTTGAAGCATTTATAGTACGAGGTGTAATACCAGTACGAATTGTCATCATTGAGGTTGAATGTGGAATAAAGGTCGCTGTCGGGCTTGTCAGTGTCGAATGTGCAGGCATAGGGAGGTGTGATTGCGCCGATGCCGGCCACGCATTCAGCCACGGCAGACTCTTTTCCATCATACACGGCTGTCACGGAGTACGTGAGTTTCACATATGTGTCAGGTGTGGCGGGAGTGTCAGTGTACGATGTGCCGGTAACGCCGGTGGCAACCGTCTTGCCGTTGCAAGTGATGTTGTATGTGACATCAGCGGGCGAGATATAGCCGCCGTCGGCCGATGCCGTTACAGCATCCCACGAAAGCGTCACCGTCCCGTCGCCGTTGACTTTTGCCGCCACGGACGCAGGTGCGACAGGCACACCTTTACCAACGAAAAGATCCACCTGCTTGCGTGCTCCGTTGCCGACATCGTTGGTGGCGAAAGCCGTGAACGCATGCATCCCTTCAGTGGTGAGTGTGACCGTCCCCTTCACCTCCGCTCCTTTGGCAGCAGTGCCCTGAGCCTCGGTGACGCCGTCGACCATAAGTGTATAGCTCATTGTGCCTTCTGCTTCCGAACCATCGACATTTTCCGTAGGCATCGTAAGGGTATAGGCCGCAGTCATGCTTCCGTTCGGAGCTTCAACCGAAAGCTGAGGGGCAGCGGGCGCGAGGGGTTCCGCTCCGGTGCTCGTCACCGTAAGGCACGTGAGCTGCTCGCAATCGGGAAAACTCAGGGCCAGCTCGGATGCGGCGGTGGCCGGGTCAATGGTCCAGAGAGCACCGGTGCCGGTCACAGGCGAATAAGCGAAAATGATTTTACCGGCCTTGTTGTCGAAAGTTGCACTGGTGGTGTAGTACGGACGTAGTCCGGTGTCGCCCACCACCTCCATGTCGCCGGTGGTTTTGTTTATCTTCACAAGATTTCCGTTTTCAAGAATGGCATAGAACTGGCCGCTGTCGTCGCAGGCCACGCCCCACATCTTTTCATCCTCGGAAAGCACCTTGATGGAAGTTGAAACTCCGGCAGCGTAATTAGCTGTAGCCCAGTTGAGATTAGCGCCGTCGGCGTCATAATAACAACCATAGACAATTCCCGAAGTGGGATCAACGGCATTGTCGGTGCAGAGAATCGAGAAATCAGCTTCGTCCACCGGATCTGCAAGCTCCCAGGTGTCGGTGTTGTAGACATCAAGATAGGGTATCACATAACCCATACCCCAGTTCACCATTCCGGCGAGATAAAATTTGCCGTTACCGTCGTCGTAACCGCCATATTCTGCCATCACATTGTAGCCGATAAGCTCAAAGGCGCCACCTTCGGTGGTAGGCACTTTATAAAGACCGCGATCAAGCATGAAGTTCTGCGAAGAGATTACGCTGGCCCTGAGCTCCAGTCCTTCGGTTATCGCACTGGCACGCATCGGCACTGCCGAACGGCGCGCGGGAGCCACCGGTTTCACCAGACCGAAAGGAGCGTTTCCCACAAGCCCCTTCACTGTTGCATCATTACCGCGGACACCATTGCGGACCACGGCACGGTGTTTCATTGTCACCCCTCGGGAAAAATCGGCCGCTTCGGTTATGTCGGCCGTCACTTTTTTGGCACCCATATGCGGCGCGACACCACGAGGTGCTCCCGTCGCCGAGGCCATCGCCACGGCGATCATCGCCGCAAGCGTCAGCTTTCTTACATTCATGAGGTTAAAGAAATTTATGTTAATGTATTTATGTCCACCTGCAAAAATAGCACTTTTTTCATTTCCGACACATTTTGCAACACATAAATCTCTTTTAGCCCTCAAATTTATATCATTTTGCTGCCACTTCCACCCTTATCCCCATCCATTTTTTAATCTACATTAATTAGTATCCCTCATAATCTGAGCCATGCGTTCGTCGCCCGGCTCCTCCATCGACGTCAGTCGATAACTATTCATTTCTTTCTGCGAGAGCGCTTTCGCGGTTACAGCTTCCGACATAGTATAATCTTTTATTATTCAACGCCAACCTTTAGATCGCGATAGGTCAATAGCAAATGTCGGTCAAAGGCCGGTTCGCGATGCCTAAGGCAGCAGAACCTATCGCAAAATTATAAAAACTTAATCAAATCAGCAACTTGTAAAAAGAAGTCGTTTGACCACAGGTCAAGTTCCTTCTGATTACGGATAAACGACATGAAATAGTAAAATTTTCGGAGCTTAATCCTATTGTATAGGATTTTCTACCTGAAATTTTATCATAGTACACTTTTTTGTTCCTGAAAAATGGTTCGGGATAAAGACAGCCGGCCACGTTTATGCGCAGCCGGCTGCCCGTGTTTATCTTGATTATCTGTCAGACATCAATTTATTTCACTTCCTCAAATCTAACCATATCTGATTATCAATGCCTTGGTGTTGCATGGTACAAATATGAGATTTCAAGTTCATAGGAATGACATCGGTTACTTTGTCGTTTTGGGTCTCATCTTGTTTCTTCCCATTCCTTTTTAACTCGCTCGACTTCCGCTATCAACTGCTGCTCTGTGGGAAGATAGAGTTGATATTTAGATGCAACAATAGTGTTATTGTCCGAGGGAAGGGTCATCTTAACCAATGTGTCGTTTTTGGCAGTGCATAGTAATATGCCGATTGTGGGATTCTCCTCCGGTAATTTCTCAGTACGGTCGTAGTAATTGACGTACATCTGCAATTGTCCAAGATCCTGATGTGTTACCTCGCCTGTCTTTAACTCAAAAATCACGAACCGGCGAGCAAGACGGTTGTAAAAGACTAAGTCGATGAAAAACTCGTCATCTTCGAGTAATATCCTTTTTTGACGCGCTACAAAAGTGAACCCATTTCCAAGTTCAAGAATAAATTCCTGAAGGTGATTGATTAATTCTGTTTCAAGGTCACTCTCGTAGTAATGAGTTCTTTTTTCAAGACCCAGAAATTCTAAAACCATAGGATCCTTGACAATTTCCTGCGGTGCTTCGGGTGCTCTCTCTTTCCGCGCCATTGCGAGCACAGCTTCTTTATCGTTGCTGAGAAGCAAGCGTTCATATAGCATTGAATTGATCTGACGCTGCATCTGGCGTGCAGTCCAGCAATTACTTGCCGCTTCAAGCTCGTAATATTCGCGTTTGTCTTTGTCTGAAATTTGAATTAATGCACGGTACTGAGTCCAGTTGAATTGTGAACGCAGTGCGTTCACTTTTGGGTATTCCAGGAAAAACTGCCTTGCAAAATTAAGCTGACGATAGCTAAACCCACTTCCGTATTCGGGTTCTATTTCTTGGGCAAGATTTTTTATAAGACCTTTACCATACTCAGCACGCGCACTCCCGCCCTGTTCCTCCTCGACAATACGTCGTCCTATTTGCCAATACATCTGTACACGACAAAAGTCAACTGATCGGACAGCATTAGACCGAGAGGTTTCAATAATCGAGCGTATTTCTGATACTAAATCTTTCATTTTTGTTATTTTGTAGCTTTCCTTTCCGGAAGGATAGTCGAAGCCCAGTTGGGAAGCTCATCGACATAGCGTTTCGCAAGCTCGCCGTCGCTCAATCGGAATAAAAGCCGAGCTTCCGCATCCTCTATCGAGTTGTCATAGACATAGAGCCTGTCAACGTATGGAGCCAATGCTATACAGTTAGCAATGGATTTGTCGTAGCGGGATATGATTTTGGGGATGGGGACATCATGACCGCCATTCAGCACACGGTTTGCAACGCGCTTCGCATTGATTGTCGGAGATTCAGTGGATACGAAGAAAAGGCGGATGAAGAATCCGGCTTGCTTCGCTCTGAGAATGTAATCGACCTTATCCGTAGCAGACATCACGGTCTCAAAGATATGGCTCTTGCGTTCTGAAAGACAGCGTTCACGCCATTCATTGCAATAGTTGGCGGCTTTGAGAACAGACTCCTGATTGTTCCAGTCACCGAAAATATCGCGTGCAACATTGTCGGGATTGATGTATTCAGAATCCTCAAGCCACTCATGATGCAGAATCTTGGAGGTGACAGAAGTCTTTCCCGACCCATTGGGTCCGGCAATCACAATTAGAACCGGCTTGTGTTCACTTGTCGCCATTGCGAAGCCTGTTTAAGGTTTCTTCAACTCTTGCGCGAGCCTCATGCGTAGCAGCCTCTATCCCGGCAGCCACGCGCTCGGCAGCTCGGCGGGTGCTTTCGCGGGCATCTTCGGCAACCTCTCGCATAATCTGTGCCATGCGCTCATCGCCTGGTTCCTCCATCGACGTCAGTCGATAACTATTCATCTGCTCTTCCGACATAGCATAATCTTTTCTTATTCAACGCCAACCTTTAGCTCGCGATAGGTCAATAGCAAATGTCGGCCAAAGGACAATTAACCTATATTTTTATCTACGGCTAAAAAGACTGTTTAGAAGTATTACCTTTCTCATATCGAAAACATATTGATCTTGCTGCGTCATCAATCATCCTTGAATTTTTATAAAAGCTTTCCCATGCTGATTTTCAATAATTTTCATCGCAGGTGTAGATGAAAATGTATGTGTTGTTGCATGAAAAACAGATAGAACTAAGTCTTGGAACTTAGCATCATCTTCAAGATGTTCAATATGTAAGCCTATTGTCTCTGCTTTTTCTCGAGAGATATGACGACCATGACTCTTGAAATTATCGTGATTAGCTAAGAAGCTGGCAATTTGGTTGATGATAACATCTTTGTTCGGGGCCTGTTCATTTTTGAACATAAAACGAGCTAACCAATCTCTTACCAATGCTTCCGACATTTTAATGTAATTTTCACATTGGGTAATAATCGAGGGGCCATATTGGTTTAATAATATAGCCCAAGCCTTTTTATCAGGTTCGTTTACTTCGCTCAATGCCTTATAGAATTGATCAATTATAGCCTTGGCTGGATTGCTTGTCGGTCCAGATGGACCGTTAATTATCAATTGTGGGTCAACTGGTCCTAGGTTAGAATGTTTACCCATAACAATAGAATTACCTGAACACGCTATCATTGTAGCAGCAGACATTGCTATTTGAGGGATAACTACACGCACTTCAGGAAATTGCGCATGAAGATACTCTACAATGCCTTCTGCTGCTTCAGGACTTCCGCCGGGACTGTGTATTATTAAATCGACAGGTTTACTCTTATCTAGGCCATGAGATACCTCCATCATGCCTTGAACATCTTCCTCTGTCACAGAAAGCAATTCGGGAGCTCCTCCTTTCTGGGTAAACGCACTAGCATACAAAATAACATTTCTGTCCGTATGATTTGACAACGAAGAAAGGTAATTCCTTCGCACATAATCAAAGGGTGCTGAATTACCTTGTGCACTTAGTACTTTTAATTCTGTCAAAATTTCACTCCATGTGGGCATACTATTTCATTTTTAAGATTAATATTCTTATGCAACGACACATTCAAAGATGATGTGTTACTTACCGTTTTATAATGAATACCTTTCGTTATTTCCCATTTACGTTTTTCTTGTTCACCAAGAATTTGACTTATTGTGGGATTATCCACTTTTAGCCTTTCGACAAATGAATTCATTATAGTATTTTTTTGATTAACGTGTTAAACCAATTGCAAAGATACAAAATAATCTCTGCTTTATCAACAATTTATTTGAGTATTCATATTTTTCATTTCTCAAAGTGGCACCCCCTTTAATTCGCTACTTGACAACCCGAATCCTTCTATAATTGACATCTATATCTTCAAAAAAGGTAAATAAAATCTTAACCCCCTTTACCCATATTTTGTTTAGGGACAGAATCAAACTCTGAAAAATTCATATCGGCACATATCATCTTGTCAATATAATTTTTTGGCGTTATCGCCATTGTGTCAGAATATTTTAGTAATTTTGTATTATGTAACTCAACTTCCGATAATAATCTATTATCTGCTTATAGTATGACGCAGACATTCAATACGAACCTCAGTGAAGAAGACACCAAACGTCTTTATATTACTCCGGCATTAGAGAATATCTGGGATAAGAATCTTATCCGCATGGAATACTCTTTTACGGCAGGAAGAATTGTTGTGCGTGGTTCTATGAAGAAAAGGAAACAGGGTAAAAAGGCCGACTATCTTCTCCATACTGCCGAGAATTATCCTATTGCTGTCGTTGAAGCAAAGTCTTCAAGCCATGCTCCGGCTGATGGCATTCAACAGGCCATAGATTATGCAACCATTCTTGACATCAAATTTGCATACAGTACCAATGGACGTGAATTTGTTGAGCATGACCTTATAACCGGAAAGCAGCGTACATTTCCGATGAACGCATTTCCTACGGCTTTAGAGCTTAAAGAACGATTAACGCAGGGCTTGAAACTTTCAGTAGAAGCCGAGCAGATAATCGATGTCCCATATTACAGCAGCGCCGAAACATTTCCTCCAAGATATTATCAGCGTATTGCAATTAACCGCACGGTAGAAGCCGTGGCCAATGGCCAAAACCGGATATTACTGGTTATGGCTACAGGCACTGGCAAAACCTATACGGCTTTTCAAATCATCCACCGTTTGCACGCTTCGGGAATGAAGAAGAAAATCCTTTATCTTGCCGACCGGAATATTCTTATCGACCAAACCATGCGTCAGGACTTCAAGCCCTTTCAACGCATAATGACCAAGGTACAGCAAAAGAATCCCGCCAGTGGATATGAAATTTATATGTCTCTTTACGGTCAATGGGTAAGATATGATTTGCCTGAGGGTGAAAAACAGCCTTACGAATATATGGCGCCCGATTTCTTTGATCTAATCATCGTGGACGAGTGCCACCGATCAAGTGTCAAAGATGATTCCGAATGGCGCGCCATACTTGATTATTTCTCATCTGCCACGCAAATAGGTTTGACCGCCACACCTAAAGCCGTTGACGGAGCCAATAATATCGAATACTTTGGGAAGCCCGTATTCACATATTCATTGCGACAAGGTATAGAGGATGGTTTTCTTGCACCATATCGAATTACCAAGTCTTTCCTCAATGTTGATTTGGAAGGATATGAACCTCGCAAGGATGAGGTTGACATTTACAATCATCCACTGGGCGACCAAATATATACCCGGAATCTTATCGGGCGAGGCATCCATATTACAAAGCGACAGGTCATTGTCGCCAAGCGTATCACCGAAATGCTCAAATCTATGGGAGGTATGGTGAAAACAATCGTTTTTTGCCCCGACCAAGAGGAGGCGCAGGTTATGCGCGATTTGCTTATAGAGATGAATCAAGCCAGGGTTCGCAAAAATCCCAAGTACATAGTTCGCATAACAAGCGACGATAGAGTCGGCAAATCATTACTTGACGATTTCATCGATCCTGATTCCGACTACCCCGTTGTTGCCACCACAAGCGAATTGCTTTCAACAGGCGTTGATTGCAAGACTTGCGGTCTTATTGTCATTGACAAGGAGGTTAACAGTATGACTACCTTCAAACAGATGGTTGGCCGTGGTACTAGAATTTACGAGCGAACAGGCAAGATGAATTTCGACATCCTTGACTTCCGCAATGTTACGACCCTTTTCAGTGATCCGGACTTCGATGGCGACCCCGAACCACCCGAAAGTGATCCGGACAATCCGCCTACTCATACGCCCAAACCTTATCCACCGCAAGACCTTCCAAGCGACGTGGTCTCTGAACCGAGGAAACTATATGTCACTGGACGGAACATTAGGATTGTCCATGAAGTCGTACAGTATCTCGGCGAAGACGGTAAGACACTCTGTACTGAGAGTGTTACTGACTACACCCGAAAAGCAATCAAACAGCATTATCCTACACTTGACAGCTTCAGCGGAGCATGGCGTCAGGCCCGCAAGAAAAAAGAATTTTTTCAAGAGATGGATGACATCGAGGCTTTAATTGAGGCAGTTCGTGAAGAAAATCCCGCGCTCGCCGACAAGGACGAGTTCGACATCATTTGCCATGTAGCATTTGATGGGAAACCGCTCACTCGCCGCGAGCGTGTCGATGGTGTACGAAAACGCGGCTATCTTAATAAGTATAAGGGTGAAGCGCTCAAAATTATTGAGGCACTTATGGATAAATACACCGAAACCGGTGTATTGGATATTGAGAGCATCAATATTCTCTCGATATATCCGTTCAATCAATTCGGCAAGACGCCAAAGATTATGAAAATATTCGGAGGTCGTGATGCATACAACAAAATGATTGCGGAACTTGAAGAACAACTTTATCTCCAATCAGCATAAAGCAGAACAATGGCTATAAACAATCTCGTCAAACGACTACAAAATATTATGCGTCAGGACGCCGGTGTAAATGGCGACGCACAGCGCATTGAACAGATGGTATGGATATTCTTCCTTAAAGTATATGATGCTCAGGAAGAAATTTGGGAATGTGCCGAAAACGGCGACGAATTCCAAAGCATTATCCCCGAAGAATTGCGATGGCGCAACTGGGCGCCGTCCAAGGACGCTGAAGGTCGCATGAAAGGGAATACTCTTACAAGCGAGAAACTGTTGTCGTTTATCAACGACAAGCTTTTCCCGGTTCTCAAAGGCCAAAAATCCACAGACGGCACAATCCCTGGAATTGTCGTAAATAATGAGACACCAAGAGGCAAAGCCATTGTTCAGGAGGTGTTCTCGGAGGTCAACCAATATATGAAAAATGGTGTCCTTCTCCGTCAGATGATTGATGTAGTAGATGAGATCGATTTCATGGACTCAGCCGAATCGCATACTTTCGGCGACATTTATGAAAGTCTGCTCAAAGACCTGCAAGGTGCCGGTCGCGCCGGTGAGTTCTACACTCCCCGTGCGCTTACTGATTTTATTATTGACCGTCTCAACCCTCGCCTCGGCGAGCGTGTAGGCGACTTTGCTATGGGTACAGGCGGCTTCCTCGTTTCCGCACTCGAACACCTTAAATTGCAGCAACGCACCGAGGACGATGTACGCAAATTCCAGAATACTGTTGTCGGTCAGGAATGGAAACCGTTCCCGTATCTTTTGGCCGTCACCAACCTTTTACTACATGGTGTCGAGCATCCCGACCTGCATCACACCGATTCACTCGGTCGTCCGATGTCCGACTATAACGCTCCCGATGCAAAGGTTGATGTTATAGCTATGAATCCTCCTTATGGAGGCAGCACCGAGGCCAGCGTCAAACAAAACTTCAAAGCAGAATTCCGCTCCTCGGAAACCGCCGACCTGTTTATGGTTCTTATAATGACACGCCTTGCCAAGAACGGACGTGCCGGGGTCATTGTTCCTGACGGCTTCCTGTTTGGCACGGACGGTTCCAAGCTCGCCATCAAGCAACACCTGCTACGTAACTTCAACCTGCACACGATCATTCGCTTGCCGGGAAGCATTTTCGCACCATATACTTCAATCGCAACCAACATCCTTTTCTTTGACAACGATAGAGCCGTTGATGCGCCCGAAGAATATGCTACCAAAGAAACGTGGTTCTATCGTATGGATATGCCCGAAGGGTATAAACATTTCTCTAAAACCAAACCGATGCAGGTAAGCCACGCCAAGCCTATTTGCGATTGGTGGGACAACCGTGTTGAAATCGTGGACGACGAAACCGGCGACGAAAAGAGCCGTTGTTTCTCCGTTGAAGAACTTATTGCAAGCGACTGCGACTTTGACCGTTGTAAATTTCCCAAGGACGAGGAAGAAATTCTTCCGCCCAAGGAACTTCTTGAAGAATACTATAAAAAACGTAAGTCGCTCGAACACCAAATAGACAAAACGCTTCAAGAGATACAGGACATTCTCGGCTTCAAAATTGAAATTGACTGACCCATGACAGGCAAACAACTCCTCAATAGCATTCTCCAGTGGGCCATTCAAGGTAAACTTGTACCCCAAGATCCTAACGACGAACCAGCGAGTGTTCTGCTTGAACGCATTCGCGCAGAAAAAGCTCGTCTCGTTAAAGAGAAGAAAATCAAAAAGGATAAAAACGAATCTGTAATCTTCCGAGGTGAGGACAATTCCTATTATGAGAAGATGGCCGACGGCACAGTCCGCTGTATCGACTCGGAAATCCCATTCGACATCCCCGAGTCATGGGAATGGGTTAGATTGGGCAGTATTTTCAATCATACAAGTGGCAAACAGCAGAGTAGCTCTAATAAATGCGGAGGCACACCGCAGAGATTTATTACGACTTCAAATCTCTATTGGGGACGTTTTGTTCTTGACAACGTAAAAATAATGAATTTTACCGATGATGAGATAAAAACATGCTCAGCAACTAAAGGTGATTTACTTGTTTGTGAGGGAGGTGCGGGATACGGGCGCTCAGCGATATGGTGTTATGATTATGATATTTGCTTACAGAATCATGTTCACCGTTTAAGACCATATGTGAATGGCACATGTGAGTATGTGTACCACTTTATATATTTTTTGAAAGAAACTAACCAACTTGCTGCTGTTGGAACTGCAATGCCCGGCCTTTCAGCTAATAGGTTAAAGGGATTACTGATGCCGTTGCCTCCCATTAATGAGCAACAAAGAATCGTCGCAAAATTACTTAACCTTGAAGATTATATTCATCACTATACTGCGATGGATATAGAATTATCAAATTTGAATAATGACGTTAATTCAAAAATATATAAATCAATTCTTCAAGAAGCAATTCAAGGACGGCTTGTTCCTCAGATAGAATCGGAGGGAACCGCCGAAGAATTACTTGATGAAATACGAGCTGAGAAGAAGCGGCTCGTCAAAGAAGGCAAGCTCAAAAAGTCAGTGCTTGCAAACGAGAGCCGCATCTTCCGAGGTGACGATAACAGGTATTATGAGCAGATAGGTAGTTCGACCATAGATATAACGGAAGAATTACCATTCGAGATACCAGAAAATTGGGTATGGGGACGTTTAGGAAAGATTGCAAATCTGCACATTGGTAAAACACCGCCACGAGGTGAACCGATATTTTGGAGTAATGGTAAATGGCCCTGGGTGTCAATATCAGATATAAGAGACAGTGAAATCCTTACTGAGACAAAAGAAAAGGTGTCAGAAGAAGCAGCCGCAAAAATATTCAAGGGTAACTTTTCTCCCAAAGGGAGTTTGATAATGAGTTTCAAACTCACAATAGGCAAAGTTGCTACATTGGGCATCGATGCGTTTCATAACGAAGCAATTATTACCGTCCGGCCCTATTTGAAGAGCGAGATACTTCTCCAATATTTGAAGCGGGTAATGCCTTTATTCGCCCAGATGGGTGACTCGAAAGATGCTATAAAAGGTAAGACTCTAAATAGCGCGAGTCTTTCTAATTTATATATACCGATTCCACCGAGCCAAGAGCAAAGGAGAATAGAGCAAAAAATATCAGCTTTGTTTCATATGATGAAGTAAGCCATCTATTCGCTCTATAATTCTATTCTGTTCATCTATTGGCGGTAGAGGGAACAAGGTGTTCAATAATACTTCTCTTGAAATCCCCGGTATCATACTCTTTGCTTGCTTATGCAGGATTTTTATCATGGCTTCAAGAAAATATTTAAGATAATGCAAATTGATTTTGCTACCTCTTATAGCCATTATCTGACGAGCGATGTGAATTTCCCCTATAGTGTTAAATGCCATTTGCCCGATTGTTCCTTTGCAGGTGATAAGCAAATCTCCAGTTATTGATATGGTTGCTGGCTTTTCAGTCCACCGGTTGACAAGCAGTTTCTCCGATGAGAAATTGCTTGCGCCAGTCATATAAGGTATGCCTTTATGTATGTCATTGTAATCGGTTGGTTCTAAATCTCTGCCGGATAATAATTGAATTACAGTTGAAAGTCTGCACCATCTCCAATTCTCGGGAGTGTCAAACGACAGTAAATCAGTTACATCTATTATCTTTGATTCTATCTGCTCATAATACCTGCTAACGCTTCATCAATTTTAGATACAATGCGTTGCTGCTCAAGATATGGAGGAAATGGCACAAGATAAGTTCTAACGGTGGTAGTTGAGAGTTCCTTTTGCTTCGTACTCCCATCTGATTTATCTTCAATCACAGACTGAACAGTGTGACTCGAAAAATAGGCAAACAAATATTTTGAAGAGACTTTTGCGCAAGGGCGTATAACTGTGACATGACTGTCAGCAACGGCTATTCCGTAAGGGTTGAGCTTTTCCCAATATATCGCCATTCGGCCAAGAGTTCCAATCCCTGTGGAGTTCCACATTAAGTCCCCGTCTTGAAGCTTTCGCTCTTCTCCATAAGAAGACATAGTAGACGGTTCAATGAACTGAGCTTTCTCTATTTGAAAACCCGACCATTGATTACACTTTTGAGCAACAACGGGAATTTGCTTAACCAAACTATATTTAGGGGATTTTCCTCGCTGTATATATGAGCATATATCATCCAGCCTAACCCAAACCCATGTTTCAGGTATCGCAAATGGTATTTCCTCATCTATACAATGTATTACGCCATTGATATTCTCGTAGTACCTGTTATCCTCACCTCTGAAGATGCGGCTTTCGTTGGCAAGTGCTGACTTCTTCAGTTTGCCCTCTTTTACAAGTCGCATCTTTTCGGCTCGAATCTCAGCGAGCAATTCTTCGGCAGTTCCCTCAGATGCAATCTGAGGAACAAGCAATCCTTGAATTGCTTCTTGCAAAATACTTTTTCGAATATTTGCGTTAAGTTCTTTATTTAATTTATCAAGTGATGTTTGGCTTTTGATAAATCTATCGCAAATAGGGAGTAATTCAACGATCTTCGCCGTTATACGAAGCTGTTCTGCAATGGGTGGCAAAGGGAACAATTTATTTTCTAAATAGCCCGATATGATACGTTGTTGATTTGCCGTACCTTTGAAAGTGGCTTCTTCTACAAAATATGCACTTTCAAGGAAGTATAGAAGATATTCCGCAAGAATTGTAGAGCCATATGCTCGAAGCACTTTCAATTCAGTTGTACCTGCGCCTATGCCATTTGGCAAGTTCTTCAAAATCATTGATTTACGATTTTGAAAGCAAGGGGTTATTTTAGCAACAGCGACATCGCCATCTGAGAAATGGGTAAATCCATTTTTGATATCTCCCCATTTCCTCTCAATGAAATCAAATGCTGAAAGATAGGTCGCCTCTATTTTTTCCATTGGAATAAATCCTGCAAGTATACTATCTTCCGCTTTATTCTTAGGGTTTAATTGGACGACATATTGTAGACGGCACCATTCCCATGACTCGGGGATGTCGAATGGGATTTCCGAGTCGATACAGCGGACTGTGCCGTCGGCCATCTTCTCATAATAGGAATTACACAATGTAATTCATTGAAGCGTCAGTCTATTTTTATATAACCATTTTTATAAAAATAGCTATGACCGAACAATTTGAAAATCATCTTGTAGATGGCAACATGGCGAAGAACACCGTCAAAGCATATTGCTATGCTGTTAACGAGTTCTTAACCCTCTACAAAAGTGTGAGCAAGACAAATCTCTTGCTTTACAAAACGCATCTAATCGAGAAGTTCAGCCCTAAAACGGTGAACCTGCGTATCCAAGCCATCAACAAGTACCTCGAATTTATCAAGCGTCCAAAACTCCGCTTGAAATCAGTAAAGGTACAAAACCGCTCGTTCCTTGAAAATGTAATCAGCAACGCCGATTACACTTTTTTCAAGAACAAGCTCAAAAGAGAGGACAATCGCGTGTGGTATTTTGTAGTTCGCTTTCTCGCCGCTACTGGCGCACGAGTTAGCGAATTGGTGCAGTTCAAGATCGAGCACGTCACAGTCGGCTACTTCGACCTCTACACCAAAGGGGGAAAGATACGGCGTATCTTCATTCCAAAGTCTCTCCGCGCCGAAGCTACGGAATGGCTCACAAACCAGCACCGCACATCCGGTTATCTGTTCCTTAACAGGTTCGGAGAACAGATTACCCCACGTGGAATCGCTCAACAGTTGAAACAATATGCTGTTAAGTTCGGCATGAATCCCAAAGTGGTCTATCCTCACTCGTTCCGTCATCGTTATGCAAAGAACTTTCTTGAGAAGTTTAATGATTTATCCTTGCTTGCCGACCTCATGGGTCACGAAAGCATTGAGACAACACGCATCTATCTCCGGCGCACATCTACTGAGCAACAAGCAATCGTAGACAAGATAGTGACTTGGTAACCCTGATAAATTTTGCCCTCTCGGAATCTTATCCGGGAGGGCTTATTCCTGTTTAGATATTCAAATTTTCTAATCTCATGCCGAATGAACTATGATGACAATATTGAAAGGATTCATGAAAATTGGTTCAATTAAGCTTGGAAGTCAGTCATAAACAAAAGAAAATTCCGAGGGTAAGTTGTTGATGGATAATTATGTATTGTTATGGGTGGTTATGATTTGATTATGATTGAGGATATGGGAGGAATCAGCATTGAATCGCCATTGGTTTTTGCTATTCTTTTGCAGAACGCTTCGATATTGAGGCGCAACGCAAATACCTGTTATAATGGTCGAAAGAACCACTATCAAATTCGAGGATATGCCCAAAGCTCTGGCATATCTGATTGAGAAAGTTGAAGAGCTTGACCGCAAACTTGAATCGCTCGGCGACGCTTCGTCATCCGACAAAGATGTATGGATGGGAATTAAGGAGTTGTGTGCGTACCTTCCTACGCGTCCGGCAACGCAGACCGTCTATGGATGGACGAGCGCACATCTTATTCCGTTCCACAAGAAGGGGAAGCGCATCATGTTCCTGAAATCGGAGATAGACAAATGGCTGATTGGAGAACAGCTCAAATCAATTCGTGAAATCGAGGCTGATGCAGAAGCCTTTTGCGCCGGCAGAAAGGAGCGTAAACTATGACCTCCATGCAAGACCCGCTTGGAGGCTTCATCGCCGAGGTTGAAAGCGGTGCCGGGCTACAGTCATCAGATCCAGCGACAATGCGATATGAGAAGCTGTGTAATGAGGCGCAACTTGATATCGACAATGAGGTGCCACCGCCGCCGGTTGCCATTTATATAGGCGATTCGCCTGCCTGTACCTTCGGCAATTTCAGTGCCTCTATCGGAAAACCCAAAGGCAAGAAGACCTTTAATGTGTCGGCGATGACAGCAGCTGCCATGACCAATTCCACGATTCTGAATTATCGTGGCAACATGCCGTCGGACCAGAACGGTATCCTATACTTCGACACCGAGCAGAGCAAATATCACGCCTTCCGTGTATTCAAGCGTATCGCTCGACTGACCCACAGAAGCAACGCGGAAATCAAGCAGCGCATAAAGTATTACGCTCTCCGTAAATATTCCGTGGAAGACCGCATAGGCATGATTGACTATAAGATTCGTAGCACACGGGCGGTAGGACTGGTTATCATCGACGGCATCCGCGACCTGATGCTTGACATCAACAATCCCCGTGAAGCGACCCTCATCGTCAACTATCTGATGAAATGGACGGAGGAATTCAACCTCCATATCCATACCGTCATACACCAGAACAAGAGCGATGAGAACGCACGCGGACACATCGGAACCGAAATCAACAACAAGTCTGAAACCGTTCTCCGTGTCGAGAAAGACAAGAACGATGATGCCATCAGCACCGTCGAGGCGGTCTATATCCGGGATATCTCTTTCCCTTCATTTGCCTTTCGTATTAACACCGAGGCTTTGCCGGAACTCATCAAGGACTATGTGCCGACACCCGAAGCCAAAGGCAACGAGGCATGGGACCCGTACCATGACATAGCCGAAGATACTCACCGCAGTGCTCTTGATTCAGCGTTCCCCAATCCTGACACATTGCTGCGGCATGGCGAACTCATGGACTCGCTCCGGGACGCATACGCTTACGAGGACATCGAACTCAGCGACTACAAGCTCAAGATTCTGATAACTTTTCTAAAGAATAAGCGGATGATTGAGCAGGTGGACAAGGGCAAGAAGAAGGGCAACCCGTACCGCTACCTTCAGGATTTTTACTATTGAAAAAGTTAGTTGGATGAAACGGGCCTATATATACACGACACCTCACCCAACCAAAATTCAAAGGACAATGACAAATGATTACCGATACCGGCTTGACAACACCCGTCCACGCATCAAAGTGACATGCCCTGCCTGCGGACGGCAGAAGAAACTTGTGCGCTATGTTGACACACAGACGGGGCGGTTCCTTGCCGATCATGTAGGCAAGTGCGACCGTATCTTCAAATGCGGATACCACTACACACCATCCGACTATTTCCGGAATCATCCCTGGCTAAGAGAGGCATCATCGTGGCAGTCCTCAACATCGCTGCATCAGCGAGCACCTCAACGGGTAGAACCGATAAGAAAACCGTCCTTCATAGACACGGGCTTGATGAACGAGACCGTGAAGCATTGTCAATCCTCCACGCTGTTCCAATTCCTCAGTTCTCTTTGGGGTGAAGACGAGACATTTCGGTTGTTCCGATTATATAATGTCGGCGCAACCAGTCGGATGACCGACGCGGCGGTATTCTGGCAAACCGACATTAATGGTTGTATCCGAACAGGCAAGGTAATGAGATACGGCAACGACGGCCACCGCATCAAGGCAGACGGTGTGGCAAGTATCACTTGGATTCACCGTATGAAAGCCGTAGCCGATAGTCAACCCGATTTCAACCTTGTGCAATGCTTCTTCGGCGAGCATCTGCTTTCTGCCTGTCCCGATTCAAAGGTCATGATAGTGGAATCAGAGAAGTCTGCGATAATCGCCTCTCACTATTATCCGCAGTACCTGTGGCTGGCGAGCGGCGGATGTTGCGGATGCCTCAATCAGACGGCTTCGCAGGTATTGAAAGGCAGGGAAGTATGGCTCGTGCCTGACCTTGATGCCGAAGACCGTTGGCGAGACAAATTGACAATGCTCCGTGCGATTACTCCGACTGTCGGGATTGTGACTACCATATCCAATATGGCAACCATAGAACAGAGAGCTGCAAAACTTGACATCGCCGACTTCCTCTTGGACGCGGCAAGACGGAATAACCCCATTGTAGGAGCTGTCGACCGGACCGGTCAGCTTGCTGAATGTAGGGAGGATTTTAGTAATAAAATTCCGTAGCTTATTATGGCATTTTCAGCCGAAGTCTGCGACCTCTACCGAAAAAGCCATCAGACATCGAGCCTACTCCCGGCTCTCCTTTGCGATTGATACGGAATTTTACCTTAACCAATTTAATTCAAGACTATATGACAACACAATATGCAGTGTGCCACTTGGAACGTGGCGCAGGCAACGACTCGGGAATGTCCTGCCACATCGAGCGCAAGACCGCCGATGGCAAACCACACATCCCCGACAACGCCGACGAGAGCAGAACACCCCTCAACCGTGAGCTTATCACCTTCCCCGAAGGCGTTCAAAACCGCACACAAGCGATTCAGCACCGTATTGAGACAGCCGGACTTCAAAGAAAAGTCGGCAAGAACCAGACCCGTGCCATCCGTGTGCTTCTGACGGGCACGCATGAGCAGATGATGGCTCTTGCAAACAGCGGTCACCTTGATGACTGGTGCCGGGCCAACATCAAGTGGCTGCATGACACCTTCGGCAAGGATAACCTTGTTTCATGTGTGCTTCACATGGACGAGAAGACACCACACCTTCATGCAACGGTTGTTCCCATTGTAACCGCACCACGCACACGCCGTAAGCGCGAGGGTGAACAGAAGTACAAGGAGAAAGCTACGGCACCGAGGCTATGCGCCAATGAGTTGATGACACGCGGCAAGCTCCGGCAATATCAGGATACATACGCAGAGGCAATGGCCGGATTCGGATTGAAACGCGGTGTCGTTGCGAGTGGTGCGAGACATCAGACGCAACAGCAATACAACCGTCAGCAAGTACTTGAACTTCAGTCAGACATCGAAAGACTGAACGCCGAGATTGAGAGACTTGCAGCCGAAAAGGAGAAGGTCGAGAAAGGAGCGAAGGACGGCAAGAACCGTATCTTGTCGTGGCTCGGAACCGGAGAACTGCCTAAACTGGAAAAGGAAGTGGCCGACAGGGACAGGCAGATTGCCGCATTACAAAAGCAACTCTCCGATATGCAGAAACGGTACGATGATTTAAAAGCCAAATCGCTTCGTGAGCACAACTCTTACCAGAAAGAAATCGACGCGGCAACCAAACGAGCTGCCGAATGGGAAAGCCGTTATAATGCCGAACACAATCGGGCAAAGGAGTTGCTCCGCCTGGCATTCCCCGAGCGTTACCGCCTGTCATCAGGCGCAGACCTTGTCAGCGGCTGGATTCCCAACCGAATGTATCCCAGTCTATCAATCACGACGCTGTTTCATGGCAACGAGTTCAAGAATACCTCTTACGATGTTCCTCAGAATCTTCTCGACAAGTACGACAGTGGCGCACTAACTCTTCATGAATTGGTCAACGAACTGTTTGAGCCGTGGGAGCAGGTCGATGAATCACAACACAGCCTTCTCGCCATCGCACTCCAGACTGCAGCCGGAGGAATCCCGACGCCCCATGTCGGCACCGGCGCAGGCGGTTCATCTTCCGATTTACCGTGGAACGATAACGACAAGGAAAAATTCCAAAGACGAAAACACAAAGGTCGTAGATAGCTTTTCAGTCTTTCATAATCTTCTCATCAATCTCGACAGCATGGGTACCACGGATATTGCGAAGCGTCTTTTTGATTGATGAGAGTTCTGTATTGGCGAACCATTCGCCGAAAGTAGCTTTGACAAATGATGCCGTGGTGTCACCATCAATGGTATATTGGAACGCGATGTTCCATGCAAAATTCTTCAAAGATGCTTGAGTCACTTCAGGTTTCTTTGAAATTTTCATGGCGTTCACATCGAGTACATCCTTATGGCTGACAAAGTATCTCACGCAATCCAAAATCTGAGCGACTTCGGTTTGAGAAAAATCCAGACGCATAAATGTCTCCTTAGTGTACGAGAGAATTCTGTCAAGTTTCTCGGCATCCTCTCGGACCAGTTGTTCTCTTACTATGCTGGTCTCGGCAACATAATGGTCGTGAAATTTGATTGCGTCTTCGTAATCTGGCTCCTTGACTATGACTGTCGGCTCAACATTTTTGAGGGCTTCTTCTACCGCTTCCTGCTGTTTGCGCATAATCAAATCGCTATGAGTCTTATCAAAAGCATTGACTACGCGCTCACTAAGTCTATTACATCCGGCATAAAATAGCTTCCAGAATGCAAAATAGGCAGGGACGAGCAGCAGACTCCATTGCAATCCCAAATCAAATTTGGCACAGGTTCCCCACGCCATTGCAGTAGACAGGGTAAGGTTTACTCCGGTGATTATTCCCGGAGTTATTTGGGGGAGAGTTCTCGATATCATTTTCTTCAATTTTCCACAAAGTTAGAAAATCCATAGAAAACGATAAAGAAATCGCATCGTAATTCCCTCACTTTTAGGCTTTTTTATCTATATAAATATAGTCGCTTTTCTATAAATATTGTTACTCAATATCATTGAAATTCAAGTCAAGACTGATGGCGTTTGCAGCTTCATCTTTCAGTCTATCAACAACTTTCGCATATATCTGAGTAGTACGGACATTTGTGTGACCTAACATCTTGCTGACTGTGTAAAGATCTGTTCCACCGGCAATTTGAAGCGTTGCAAAGGTATGTCGAAAGCAATGGAAGGTGACTCTTCGCTTGATTCCGGCTGCTTCAATCCATCGTTTCAGCGGGCGTGAAACCCACGATGGATCAGGCAAATCCTCAAATATGAGTCTATCTGTATCTCCCGGTGTACCACATAATTGATATGCCTGTTCGGAAATTGGCTGGTATTCTACGCCCTTCGTTTTCTGTTGAGTGAAGTTCAGACGGTATTGATCTCCCACCTTTTGAATATCGCCCCAATGAAGTTTCTGAATATCGCAATGGCGTAGCCCTGTCAACGCAGCAAACAATGCCGCACGTTTGATGATTGGCTTATCGCAGGGAGTTTTTGCCAATGTGTTGAGTTCGGCGATGGTCAGGAACTCACGACGGCTTTCTTCTTCTGCGATTCCTTTTGCTTTAGCCGAGAGGTCAACAGAGATATAACCATCAATAAATGCCTGCTTCAACGCCGCCTTAAAGATTGAGAAATATGTCGCAGCCGAATTTTGCGACAAAGTTCCCTTTTTCCCACCTCCTTGTGGAGCAGTCAGAAGAAAATTCTTGAAATCGTTTATCAGCTTAGTGTCAATTCTTCCGAATGGTATTATTCCGTCTTTAGAAAAGATTTTCAATAATTCACCCATTCGTTTCCAGTTTATGAGAATTGATGCCGAGCTGTTCTTATGTCGCTCGACAGTAATCTTCTTCACATAGTCGATGAAATTGGCATTGGCTTTTTCCTGTATTTCAGCCTGAGCCGCATCCTGATCGGAGTAGAGGGCAGCCGTATCATATTCCTTTTGACGGATTTGCCTTACCTTATCGGCATAGATGCACGATTCCTGATCTATCTGTGATTTGCACATGATAACGCCATTGATATCACGTTTCGGTTGGAAGCCTCCGCGAGTAGGCCTTTTCTTATCCCATATCGGTGTCGTTATGATACGTTTGACATATTCACGTACTCGTTTAGGAGTTTCATTCTCCTTCTCATAGACAGGGTATGCCTCGACATAGAGATACCATTCATTCCGAATTTCACTCTTTCGCAGTTTTACGGATACTGTTGTATGTTGGAGTCTCTTTTTCATTTCTCGGACTTGAAGATTTTGTCAATGTCAAACTTAGGAACATATACATATCGGCCTATCTGACGCATAGGAATACTATGTCTTCGCAGATTACTGTATACTGTTGACTCGCTTATTCTGTATTTCTTTGAAACCTCTCCAATCGTATAGCAATCTTCCGGCTCTAATGAATATAGCCGTTTCTTTGGAGTCTCTTCTAAAGGATTCTTTCTTATCTCCAATATGCCTTCAATGTCAGAGACACCAATGAGAGTCATTCTGTCGCCTGGATTGTGATCTTTAATTTTCCCTTGACGAATCCACCGATAAAGAGTTGGACGAGAAATTTGATAGCGGCTGCATACCTGTACCACTGTTAGCAAGGCATTACCCTCTGATTTAGCTAAGATCGCCTGACGCTCCATTTCTCTTTTCTCAGCTCGCTTTTTGTTACGATATGTCTCATTGGAACACTTCTTTGAGCAGTGAACAGAATCAACATTCTTAGCGAGGAATGGCTTCCCGCATACAATGCAGTGTCTCATTATTTTAGCTTTACTTTCGGGCATAGGGCATATCTGTTATTATATCACTTAATCTTCAAATTTGTAACGTAAGTATACTTCGTCTTCATATTTCTGTAATGGTACAAATTTGATGCAAATATAAGCTAAAAATCCATAGAAATCAAGTATTCGTAGAGAAAAGTGTAAATAAAAATGGAGTGTAACTCGTTGAGCTACACTCCATTTTGTTATCGTTGGTTTGGGAACTTACTTCACTTCCTCGAAGTCTACGTCGGTGACACCGTCGTCGGCTGGGCCGTGGCCGGCTGCGCCGCCCTGAGCACCACCCTGGAAGGGAGCGCCCTGCTGGCCGGCTGCGCCGCCCTGAGCCTGGGCCTGTGCGTTGAGGATATCCTGCTGGGCTGCACCGAAAGTGGTCTCGATCTCCTTGATGGCAGCATCGATGGCAGCGAGATCCTGTGCCTTGTGGGCCTCTTTCAGTTTGGCCACTGCAGCCTCGATGGCAGCTTTCTTGTCGGCAGGAATCTTGTCGCCGAGGTCGGCGAGCTGCTTCTCGGTCTGGAATACGATGGCATCAGCCTGATTGAGTTTGTCGATGCGCTCTTTCTCCTTGGCATCGGCAGCGGCATTGGCCTCGGCCTCATCCTTCATACGCTTGATTTCTGCGTCGGTCAGACCGCTCGAAGCCTCGATACGGATGCTCTGCTCCTTACCGGTTGCCTTGTCCTTGGCCGAAACGTTGAGGATACCGTTGGCATCAATCTCAAATGTAACCTCAATCTGAGGTATACCGCGGGGAGCGGGAGCGATGCCGTCGAGGTGGAATTTGCCGAGGGTCTTGTCATCCTTTGCCATGGGGCGTTCGCCCTGAAGCACGTGGATTTCAACCGAAGGCTGATTGTCGGCAGCGGTTGAGAAAGTCTCGCTCTTGCGGGTAGGAATGGTCGTATTGGCCTCGATAAGTTTAGTCATCACGCCACCGAGGGTCTCGATACCTACCGACAGAGGCACAACGTCGAGCAGAAGCACATCCTTCACGTCGCCCGAAAGCACACCGCCCTGGATGGCGGCACCTACGGCCACAACCTCGTCGGGGTTCACGCCCTTCGAAGGAGCCTTGCCGAAGAATTTCTCCACAATGGCCTGGATGGCGGGGATACGTGTCGAACCGCCCACGAGAATAACCTCATCGATATCCGATGCTTTCAGACCGGCATCCTTCAGAGCCTGCTCGCAGGGAGCGATGGTGGCATTGATAAGCTTGTCGGCAAGCTGTTCGAATTTTGCGCGGGTGAGGGTCTTTACAAGGTGCTTGGGCACACCGTTCACCGGCATGATGTAAGGAAGGTTGATTTCGGTCGAGGTGGTCGACGAAAGCTCGATCTTGGCTTTTTCGGCAGCCTCTTTCAGACGCTGGAGAGCCATGGGGTCCTGACGGAGGTCAACGCCTTCGTCCTTGATGAACTCGTCGGCAAGCCAGTCGATGATTACGTGGTCGAAATCGTCGCCGCCAAGGTGTGTGTCACCATTGGTCGACTTCACTTCAAACACGCCGTCGCCAAGTTCGAGGATGGAGATATCGAATGTACCGCCACCGAGGTCGAACACCGCGATTTTCTGGTCCTTGTTGCTCTTGTCAAGACCGTAGGCCAATGCGGCCGCGGTAGGCTCGTTCACGATGCGTCGAACCGTAAGACCTGCAATTTCGCCGGCCTCCTTGGTGGCCTGACGCTGAGAATCGTTGAAGTAGGCAGGCACCGTGATAACGGCTTCCTTCACCTCCTGACCCAGATAATCTTCGGCGGTTTTCTTCATTTTCTGAAGAATCATCGCCGAGATTTCCTGAGGAGTGTATTCGCGGCCGTCGATGTCGACACGCGGAGTATTGTTGCTGCTGCGCACCACTTTGTAAGGCACGCGCTCAATTTCTTTCTGAACCTGGTCGAATGTCTCGCCCATGAAGCGTTTGATTGAATAGACTGTACGGCCGGGGTTGGTAATGGCCTGACGTTTTGCGGGATCGCCCACTTTACGTTCGCCACCGTCAACGAAAGCCACCACGCTCGGGGTGGTGTTTCTACCCTCGCTGTTGGGGATGACAACGGGATCCTTACCTTCAAGCACTGCAACGCACGAGTTGGTTGTACCTAAGTCGATACCTATGATTTTTCCCATAATGATATAAAGTTTTTATTTGTTGTTTTCTGTTTGTTTGGTTGATTTGTGAATACTCTCGAACGGTACGCCCGTCGGCCGGGCATCGCCGCTCGAATTCAAATAGAAAACAAATGTTATGCCAAAAAGGTTGGGAGGCGCTCCAAATTATGGTATGAGCCATGCAGACTGCCGCACGTGTCAGTTTTGGCAGTTGCATGGCCCGTAAGGGTGACAAATTTGGCAGACGGCGTCCCTGACATAGCGTCAGCAACAGTCAGGCGCCACAAAATGGTGGTGGTGCGTGCCGCATTCGTGCAGGGTTCTGTCAACAATCAGATGCCGGTTGGCCATTGTGGAAATCACGCTCAGTTCATGGCTCACAAGCAGAATGGTGGTACTCGGCGCAACTTCTTCCAGAATGCCGTAGATGCGATCCTCGAAATGTTTGTCAAGATAGCTCAGCGGCTCGTCGAGCACCAGCACCCCGGGGCGTGAAATCAATGCACGTCCCAGCAGCGCCCGTTGCAGCTGGCCGCCCGACAGTTCTCCGATCGAAGCGCTGGCCTTCTCCTGAAGTTCCACCATGCGGAGAATCTCTTCCACACGCCGGCGTGTCTCTGACTCAGACAATGCCGCCTGCGCCATCAGTCCGGATTCCACCACATCCTTCACTGATATAGGGAAACGGGCATCTATCATGTTCTTCTGCGGCAGGTAGCCGATGGGCAACCGCTGGCATTCGGCTCCGGCGTCGTAATATTTCACCCACCCCGAAGTAGGCTTCAACAATTTCAGTATGATGCGCAGCAACGTGGTCTTCCCACCCCCGTTGGGACCGGTAATAGCCATGAAATCACCGCGGTTCACCGCAAGCGACACATCATTGAGAATATCCTTGCCCTGGCGCATCATGCCGATGCCTTCCAGTCTGATAATGGCGTCATTCATAATGTTTTTTACAACTAATCGGACAAAACAATCACGAACCCCGGGTCAACGCCTCGGCTCAGCAATGGCATTCACCACTTTGTTCATTTCTCCCTCCCAGTCCGAACTCATCACATCTATTTCAACAGGACGCACACCCAGTTCAGCCGCCACCGTCACTGTCTGTGCCGGGTTCACCCCTTTTGCTACAAACAGCGCCCGCGCGCCCTGACTGCGGGCCTCCTCGATAACATCGCGTAGCCTGAGCGAAGAATTTTCCTTATTATCCACGTTCAGGGCAATCTGACGCAAGCCGTTTTCCCGAGCAAAATAGCTCAACGCCGGATGCCACACCACAAAAGCGTCCCCGGCCTTGGGCGCCACGCGCTGATGCCATACCCCTGCAAGTGAGTCGAGTCGCGCCTGGAGCACCCGTCCGCGTTCACGATAGTAGCCACCATGTTCAGGATCGGCCAAAACAAGGGCCTCCACTACATTCCCGGCTATTATACGGGCGTTTTCAACCGACGACCACACATGCGGATCAGCCTCGCCGTGCGCATGCCTTTCATCCCCGGAGGCTGCCCCGTGACCGTGGTGGGCGGCATCGTGAGTACCATAAATCAACCTCACTCCATCCGAGACACCAAAGCGGAGTGTACTCTCGGAGCCGGCGCTCTCAATCCGTTTTTCAAACGGGAGCAGCCCGGTTGTCAGCAACACATCTGCAGAGTGCATCTTTTTCATGGCCGTAACGCCCGGCTCGAATGTCTCGGGATCGGCGCCGCGAGGCATCACCACAGAAATATCCACCGAATCCCCGCCGACAGCACTTACAAAATAACGCAGCGGCTCAATGCTCACCGCCACGTTCAACCGCTCCCCGCCATCGGATAAATCAGTCCTCCCCCCATTACATCCGGCAAGCGTCACGGCACCAACCACTGCCGGTAAAACTACACGGCAGACTGCTATTACCATTGCCTTTATCCTAAGTTTCATATCACTTTTTCTGTCATTTTTATAACGTGCACCTTACTTCCGTACACCCGATGTCAGGCGCAATATTTTTAATTTCGGCGAGCCACACACACAAATTTAACAACAAATTTAATATCTGGCACCATTTTGTAATCAATGCAATATAAAATTGTGACTAAAATCTATTTTATATATCAACACTATTTTATATCTTTGCATTGTATATTCTCCGGCATCAACCCAAATCCGGACGGTAACTAAAGGGTCCCAACAATTAATACCACTGAATTATGGCACGATTGAACATCGACAATCTCGACACCAAAATCCTGCAGATGTTGGTCGACAATGGCCGCAAGCCATTTCTTGAGATAGCACGCGAGTGCGGCGTTTCCGGGGCAGCTATCCACCAGCGTATAGCCAAATTGCAGGCAACCAACATTCTTGAAGGGTCACGCGCCCTCATCAAACCCACCACATTAGGCTACGACACATGCGCATTTGTAGGTGTGTTTCTGAAAGAGCCCGACAAATTTAATGAATTTGTAGAAAACCTGAAAAACGTACCTGAAGTTGTGGAATGCCATTTCACCACCGGGCAGTACGACATGCTGATCAAAATGTATGCCCACGACAATGAGCACCTGCTGCACCTGATTCACGAAAGGCTGCAGCCGCTCGGCATCCTGCGCACCGAAACCCTTGTGTCGTTCCGCGAAGTGTTCTCCCGCGCCCTTCCTGTCAGCACCGACCCCTCCTGACATCGCCCCGGCACTATAGACTGTCCTGACATCATTTCTCAATCACCCGTTACATCTCTCACCCATAAGGCGGCGTACCATCATTCTATGGCTCGCCGCCATTATTTTATCCGGATATTTAGCAGACTGGCAGCCCTGCCAGTCTGACATCCGCACCGCACCCCCTCGCCGCATAAACACAAAATCCACATCCGGCCCAAACTTTCAGGCAAATTTGGGGTTAAAAATTTGGCGGTTGTAATCATTAATTTTACCTTTGCGATGCTGTACAGACAAGCCCCTGCAACGCCTGTGCCACCGCAACCGCTCTCCACATTGATTTTTAAAGACAAACACCCCATGATATTCAATTTCAGAATTGTTTCCGACGAAGTAGACAACTTCAAACGTGAAATCAAAATTGACGCCGACGCATCGTTCCTCGACCTCAAAAATGCAATTTGCGACAGCGTGGATTATGACAAAAACGAAATGTGCTCATTCTTCATCTGTTCCGACAACTGGGAAAAAGAGAAAGAAATCACCCTTGAGGACATGGGCAGCGACTCCTCGGAGGACGTATATCTGATGGAGGACACCCTTCTGTCCGACCTCATCGACGATGAAGGCCAGCGCCTGCTGTTCACCTTCGACTACATGACCGACCGCTCTTTCTACATGGAGATGAAGGAACTTGTCCCCGGCAAGAACCTCAAGGATCCTGTATGCTCGCTGGCACTCGGCAAAGCTCCCGCACAGTCTGTCGATCTTGACGAATTCGAGGCAAAGACCGACGCCAAGGCCAAAGCGGCAGCCGTGTCGGCAGCCGACGACATCGACGAAGACTTTTACGGCTCCGAATCGTTCAACGACGACGAATTCGACATGGAAGGATTCGACGAAATGACCTTCGACCAGTAACGAGTCTCCCTATCTTCGGTAAATGGAGCACAACCGCGAACTCGAACTGGCTTGGGAATACGTTGAACACACCGGCATAAGCATATTCCTCACCGGAAAAGCCGGAACAGGCAAAACCACCTTCCTGCGCACCCTCCGCCAGAAAAGCGCCAAAGCCATGATTGTGGTTGCGCCCACGGGCGTGGCAGCCATCAATGCCGGTGGCGCCACAATACATTCATTTTTCCAGCTGCCGTTGTCGCCCTACGTGCCAGGCAGCGAATACCGCGACAAATTCAACTTCTCTCGCGACAAACTGCGCATCATCCGTGCGCTCGACCTGCTCGTAATCGATGAGATATCGATGGTGCGGGCAGATCTCCTCGACGCCATCGACAATGCACTCCGCAAATACCGCCGCAACCCGGCCCCATTCGGAGGCGTACAGTTGCTCATGATCGGCGACCTCCAGCAGCTCGCCCCGGTGGTGACTCCGGCCGACGAGGCTTTGCTCAGGCCGCACTACGCCACCAACTATTTTTTCGGATCGAAGGCACTGGCCCAGACCCCCTACGTTACCATCGCCCTGCAGAAAGTCTACAGGCAACAGAACCAGCGGTTCATCGAACTGCTCAACAACGTTCGCAACAACACACTGCAGCCGGCCGACTTATCATTGCTCAACTCCCGTCTTTCACCCGGATTCATCCCGCCCCCCGACAGCGATTTCATCCGCCTCACCACCCATAACCATTCGGCCGACAGCTACAATGCCAGCAGGCTCAATGCGCTACACCAACCAGAAGTCACTTTCAATGCCAAGATTTCAGGCGCGTTCCCTGAATACTCCTACCCCACCGCGCAGACACTTCGTCTGAAAGTCGGCGCTCAGGTGATGTTCGTACGCAACGACCCCTCGGGCAACCGCCAGTATTTCAACGGCAAAATCGGCCATGTGGTAGCGGTAACACCCCACAGCGTCAGCGTGCTGTGCCCGGGCGAAAGCGAACCCATCGAAGTCAGTCCGCAGACATGGGAAAACGCCCGTTATACCGTAGACGACGTCACCCGACAGATTTCCACCGAGATTCTCGGCACCTTCGAGCAGATGCCCTTACGGTTAGCCTGGGCCATCACAATACATAAAAGTCAGGGACTCACCTTCGAGCACGTGATTATCGATGCAGGAGCCTCATTCGCTCCCGGACAGGTGTATGTGGCCCTCTCACGATGCAAGACCCTCGAAGGCATCGTTCTCGCCACCCCCATCAGCGCATCCACTCTCAGCTCCGACCCTACTGTGGCCACCTATATCGAACGTCAGGACGAAGAGGCCGCACGGAGCATCGGTACACTCGACCGCATAAAGCAGGACTACCACCGCGCCATGCTCCAGGATCTGTTTTCGTTCAGCCGGCTACTGACTATCCAGACATCAATCACCGGATTGCTCGCACAGACATTCGCCCATTCATTCCCCTCGACGCTTGCCGACCAGCAGCAGATCAACGACCGCCTGCGATCAGACATCCTCGACATCGCCGACAAATGGATCCAGCAACTTGCCGGCACGGATTTCCACGCACTTGTCTCCGCCCCCCTGCTCGAACGCGTAAAAAAAAGCGCCAAATATTTCAGCGACACCCTTCTGGACATTTTCGGCACATCGCTTAAAGACCTCGCCTCAGTGCGCACAGGCGACAAGAAAGCCACACAGCGCATGGCCGAGCTGACAGCCGACCTCCGCACCCGGCTTCAGTTTCACCTCTCGCTGCTGTCGCACATGTCGGTCACCGATTTCTCCGTGCCGGCATACCTCAAACTGAAACTCCAGGCATCGCTCGGACAGGCAGATGTGCCGCAAAAATCCACCGCACGCCGTCAGGCAGCCGAGCAGAGGAAGGCCGAACGAGAAGCCAGAAAACAAGCCGAGAAAGAAGCCCGCGCAAAGGCTCGTGCCGAGCGTGTGCCATCCCACGAACAGACCTACCGCATGTTCCAGCTCGGCATGACACGCGAGGAGATTGCACAGCAGCGCGGCCTCGCCATCTCAACCATCAGCACCCATCTCGAAAACTACATTCTTTCAGGACATCTGACCGCAGCCGACATACTTACCCCTGCGCTATACAATGCCATCGTCTCGGCCATCGAACTTGCAGGCGAGGGCGCCACGATGACTGACATACGCCTCTTCATCCCCGAAGCATCGTTCGCCGACATAAAACTTGCGGTTGCCCAAATCAAGAAAAATTTGTAACTTTGTGGCTTAAAGGCATCGCCTGCTGTGGCAGGCGCTTTTGCTGTGATTCAACCAACAACAAACTAAAAATCATAACATCCCCTCTGACACAACCATGGCACAACAAGAAGATGTGTTTAAAAAGATAGTATCCCATGCCAAGGAGTATGGGTTCGTTTTTCCCTCGAGTGAAATCTACGATGGCCTATCGGCCGTTTACGATTACGGCCAGAACGGCGTTGAACTCAAGAACAACATCAAACGCTACTGGTGGGAAGCAATGACTCTGCTCCACGAGAACATTGTCGGAATCGACTCGGCCATTTTCATGCACCCGACCATCTGGAAAGCATCAGGTCACGTCGATGCCTTCAACGATCCCCTAATCGACAACCGCGACTCGAAAAAACGTTACCGCGCCGACGTGCTCATCGAAGAGCAGATTGCAAAAATCGACGATAAGATTGAAAAGGAAGTGGCCAAAGCCGCAAAACGTTTCGGCGAGAGCTTTGACGAAGCCATGTTCCGCCAGACAAACCCTCGCGTCCTTGAACATCAGGCAAAACGCGACGCACTGCATCAGCGCTTCTCCGACGCCATGAACGCCAACGACCTCGACGAACTCCGCCAGATCATCATCGACGAAGAGATTGTCGACCCCATCAGCGGCACAAAGAACTGGACCGACGTGCGCCAGTTCAACCTCATGTTCAAAACCGAGATGGGTTCCACAGCCGACGGCGCCATGACCGTATTCCTGCGCCCCGAAACAGCCCAGGGCATCTTCGTTAACTACCTCAACGTGCAGAAAACCGGCCGCATGCGCATCCCCTTCGGCATCGCACAGATCGGCAAGGCGTTCCGCAACGAAATCGTGGCCCGTCAGTTCATCTTCCGCATGCGCGAGTTCGAACAGATGGAGATGCAGTTCTTCGTACGCCCCGGTTCGGAACTGGAGTGGTTCAACAAATGGAAGGAAACCCGACTGAAATGGCACAAGGCCCTCGGTCTGGGCGATGCGAAATATCGCTACCACGACCACGAGAAACTGGCCCACTATGCCAACGCCGCCACCGACATCGAGTTCCAGATGCCGTTCGGCTTCAAGGAGGTTGAGGGAATCCACTCCCGCACAAACTTCGACCTCTCGCAGCATGAGAAATTCTCAGGCAAGAAAATCCAGTATTTCGACCCCGAGCTCAACGAAAGTTACGTGCCTTACGTGATCGAGACCTCAATCGGCGTGGACCGCATGTTCCTGAGCGTGCTCTGCTCAAGCTATGAGGAGCAGGCTCTTGAAGGCGGCGACACCCGCGTGGTGCTCCATCTCCCCGAAGCTCTTGCACCTGTGAAATGCGCCGTCATGCCCCTGGTGCGCAAGGACGGCCTGCCCGAAAAAGCCCGCGAGATTGTCAACGACCTCAAGTTCGACTTCAACACCCACTACGAGGAAAAGGACTCCATCGGCAAGCGCTACCGCCGTCAGGATGCCATCGGTACCCCCTTCTGCATCACCGTGGACCATCAGACACTGGAGGACAACACCGTCACACTCCGCGAGCGCGACTCAATGGAGCAGAAACGCGTGAACATCGCCGACCTCCACGCTCTCATCCACGACCGTGTAAGCCTCAATTCCCTGCTACGCAAACTGGCCTGATCCACCCCCTCTCCGCCCTCTCTTCAATAATAAAAACTACTTACAAAATGAACAAGAAATTAATCACCACCGTAATAGTGGCCGTCGTAATCCTCATCCTCTTCGGAGGCGGCTGCTCGTCCTACAACGGAATGGTCGACGCCGACCAGGCTGTACAGAAGCAATGGGGACAGGTTGAGAACCAGTACCAGCGCCGTGCCGACCTCATACCTAACCTCGTGAACACCGTAAAGGGTTACGCCGCACACGAAAGCTCCACGCTCCAGAATGTGACCGATGCACGTGCCGGACTTACAAAGGCATACAATGACGCACAGGCCATCACCCCAGAGCAGGCACAGGCCAACATCGAGGCATACCAGCAGGCGCAGAGCAATCTCAAAGGCGCTCTCGACATCTATGTGAACGCCGTCCGCGAAGCCTACCCTGACCTCAAGGCCAACGAAAACTTCCTCAACCTGCAGGCACAGCTTGAAGGTACAGAGAACCGCGTGAGCACCGAACGCCAGCGCTACAACGAAGCTGTGGAAGTCTATAACCGCAAGGTGCTCCGTTTCCCCGGCAACATCTTTGCCAAACTGTTCGGCTTCGACTCCAAAGAGATGTTCAAGGCCGAGGAAGGCGCACAGCGTGCCCCCAAAGTGGAATTCTAAGAGTGCGTTTGAATTTAAAACCTCAGTAACCTAAAGTGAAAAAAATCCTCTTCATGCTCGGCATTGCCGCCTTTGCCCTCTCTTCGTGCACCAGCGACGACAATGACGACACGCTCCAGCAATATCAGGCATGGCACGATTCCAATGTGGCATGGATCAACTCCGAGCTGCAGCGTACCAATCCTGACGGCACCTCCTTCTACCAGCCCGTCACTCCGGCATGGGCTGTAGGACAGAAAATCTACGTCCACTGGTTCAACGACCGCGCCGCTACGGCAGGAAACGTCACCCCGTTCGAGACCTCATGGGTGAGCACACACTATGAGGGCTACCTCTACGACGGCACGCTGTTCGACGAATCGAAAGGCAAAACCGCCGATGACCTTTTCACCGGCCGTGTCAACCAGTTCATTGCCGGTTGGCAGATTGCTCTCCAGAACATGCATGTGGGCGACACAGTGCAGATTATCGTTCCCTACGACCTTGCCTACGGACAAAGCGGAAGCGGAAGTATTCCTCCCTATTCCGCCCTTCGGTTCAACATGCGTCTGATGGATGTTCCAGGCTATGAGGCCCGACCCTGACAAGTAAACCCTACACACAATAAACGCTGCCGCATGAAAGCGGAATCGCATCGGATTCCGGCCTTCATGCGGCAGCGCTTATTTGTACGTTTATGACCGATGCCTTCAGTTCAGCACCTTGTATCCGGCAGAGGTCAGGGCATTCTTTATCTGTGCGATATGCTCCTCATTGAGGGTTTCAAGCTCGAGATGCAGCATGCACGAATTGATTTCGGTTGCTGCGGCCACACGCTCGTGGTTTACGCCAAGTATATTTCCGCCTGTGTCGCCCACGATTTTCAGCACGGCCGACAGTTCGCCCGGTTTGTCTCGCAACTCCATTTCAAGCTGACACACACGGCCGGTTTTGGCAAGTCCGCGGGTGATGATGCGGTTGAGAATGTTTACGTCGATGTTTCCGCCGGAAACCAGACATACCACCTTCTTCCCTTCAAGCGGCAGCTTGTTGAACATGGCGGCAGCAACAGCGGTGGCACCTGCGCCTTCCGACACAAGTTTCTGCTTCTCAAGCAGAGCCAGGATTGCAGCGGCAATCTCGTCATCGCTCACTGTCACAATCTCGTCGACATACTTCTGGCAGAATTCAAAGGTATTTTCACCCGGCTCCTTCACTGCGATACCGTCGGCGATGGTCGACACGCTCGCAAGCCGCTCGCGATTCTTTGTGCACAACGATTTTACCATTGAAGGCGCACCTTCGGCCTGAACGCCATACACCTTGATATCAGGACGCAGAGTCTTCACGGCGAAAGCAACACCGGAAATCAGGCCGCCGCCACCAACAGGCACAACGATGGCCTCAACATCGGGCATCTCCTCAAGAATCTCAAGTCCGATTGTACCCTGTCCGGCAATCACCAGCGGGTCATCGAACGGATGCACGAACGTATAGCCGTGCTTGTCGCGCAACTCCAGCGCCTTGTTGTAGGCATCGTCGTACACACCCGGCACGAGGCACACCTCGGCTCCAAGTCTCTTAGTCGCCTCGATTTTCGAAATGGGTGCGCCGGCAGGCAGGCAGATAAGCGATTTGATGCCGTTGTGAGTGGCACCGAGCGCCACTCCCTGGGCATGATTGCCGGCAGAGCAGGCTATCACACCGCGTTTCTTCTCCTCGTCGCTCAGCTGCGAAATCTTGTAATACGCACCGCGGAGCTTGAACGAGCCTGTGTGCTGCAGATTCTCCGGTTTCAGATATATCCGGCACGTCGGTGAAAGCGAAGTCGGACCAACAATTTTCGGATGGCGCGCCACATCCTTGAGCACCATCTGGGCGCGGTAAACCTCGCCGATATTAAGTTCTGACATAAATATGTTTATGTTTAAATTGTAAGGGCAACTTATTGTTACTTCTGATTATGCATTATTTGTTCAGCAGGGCATCCGCCATTGCGGCCGCCGCCTTGCGTCCGTCGCCCATGGCCAGAATCACTGTGGCGCCTCCGCGCACAATGTCGCCTCCGGCATAAAGCAGCGGCAACGAGGTCTGCAGTGTCTCCTCATTCACGGCCAACGTGCCGCGGCGGGTCACTTCCAGCCCCTCGATTGAGTTTGGAATGAGCGGATTGGGCGACACACCCACGCTCACAATAACTTCATCCACGTCGAGCGTCACTACATCCCCCTCTACCGGCACAGGCGAACGGCGCCCTGAAGCATCAGGCTCGCCAAGTTCCATGCGCTGCAGGCGCATGGCCTTCACGTGCCCCCGCTCGTCGGCAAGGTATTCCACCGGATTGTGGAGCGTAAGGAAAGTAACACCCTCCTCCTTGGCATGACGCACCTCCTCCACACGAGCCGGCATCTCGGCCTCGCTGCGGCGGTATACTATATACACTTCTTCTGCACCCATGCGGCGTGCCGTGCGGCATGAATCCATGGCGGTATTGCCGCCGCCAATCACTGCCACTCGGTGTCCGCGGATCACCGGGGTTGACCAGCCGGGACGACCGGCGCCCATAAGGTTGACGCGCGTGAGATATTCGTTGCTCGACATCACACCCACGTAATTTTCGCCTGGAATCCCCATGAAGCGGGGCAGTCCGGCTCCCGATGCCACAAACACACCCTTAAAATCGCGGGCGAGAAGGTCATCGTAGCTTATGGTCTTTCCCACCACGCAGTCGGTCATGAATTTCACACCCATCTGTTCAAGGGCACGAATCTCCACATCCACCACCTCGTTGGGCAGACGGAATTCAGGGATACCGTATTTGAGCACCCCACCAATCTCATGCAGAGCCTCGTAGACGTGCACTTCAAAACCGCGCTTGGCCATGTCGCCAGCAAATGAGAGTGAGGCCGGTCCTGAACCCACAACTGCAACTTTGATGCCGTTGGCGGCCTCACGCGCGGGCAAAGCCGAATTGCCGGAAAGCCGCTCGGTGTCGGCGGCGAATCGCTCGAGGTAACCGATGGCCACCGGCTCCTTTTTCATTTTGTTGTAGATGCATTTCGACTCGCACTGACGTTCCTGCGGACACACACGGCCGCAGACGGCCGGAAGCGCGCTCGTCTCTTTAAGCACAATGGCTGCATCCCCGAAGTTTTCACGTTCTATGTTCTTTATGAAGCCGGGGATATTGATTCCCACCGGACATCCGGTGACACACTGAGGATCGGGGCAATCGAGGCAACGTGTGGCCTCGAGCACAGCCTGCTCGCGGCTGAGCCCCTGATTGACTTCCTCATTGCATGTCACGCGATAATCAGGCGCCAGCTCTGTCATTTTCGCACGCGGAATTGCCGAGCGCTCTTTTGCTGTGTGAGCCTTCCGGAGTTCTTCACGCCAGGCGGCATCACGGGGTGATATGGTAGACATCTCTATTTATCGTTTTATTGTTAGAGCCACGCCTTACGGACGCAGACGCATTATCATTTCGTCAAAATCAACCTGATGGGCATCGAATTCCGGTCCATCCACACACACGAAGCGCATCTTGCCGCCCACCGTGACACGGCAGGCCCCGCACATTCCGGTTCCGTCAACCATGATGGTGTTGAGCGAACAGATGGTAGGAACATCGTATTTCTTGGTAAGCAACGACACGAATTTCATCATGACGGCCGGCCCGATGGTGCAAACAAGGTCAACCTTCTCGCGGGCTATCACTTTTTCAAGGCCGTTGGTTACCAGACCTTTCTCGCCGTATGAACCGTCGTCGGTCATAATGATAACCTCGTCCGAATGTTTGCGAACCTCATCCTCAAGAATAATCAGATCCTTTGTGCGTGCCGCAAGAATGGAAATCACCTTGTTGCCGGCTGCTTTCATGGCCTTGAGTATCGGAAGCAGCGGAGCCACACCGACACCGCCGCCACAGCATACAACAGTGCCGTAGGAAGCTATGGCAGTGGCACGACCCAACGGGCCGACCACGTCATGAAGATACTCGCCCGGCTCCTTGGCGCAGATTGCCGCGGTGGAATCGCCCACAGCCTGCACCACAAGGGTTATCGTACCGCGTCGTTCATCGGCATCGGCAATGGTGAGAGGTATGCGCTCCCCCTTTTCGTCACTGATCACGATCACGAAATGACCGGGACGGCGCGAATGGGCAATCAGCGGTGCTTCCACCACAAGCTGCACAACCTTTTCGGAAAAATGTTTTTTCTCGAGGATTTTATTCATAGCAAGAAATGGTATTGACTTTCAGTGTTTTGCAAGCCATCAGCACGTTTACGCGCTTCAGACCGGCATTACGTGCAAATTTAAGTAAATTTGGAGATAGCCCGAAACTTTTTCCAAAAAGTTTTTCACCCCTGCACTTACACCTGCCTATAATCCCCTTATCCCAAATTATAACCCCCGTTTCAGTCTCGGCGGAACAGCGACCCGCATTTTCTGCACGCAAGAAAAACAGGCAGCCGGATACGTGCCACGGCTGCCTGTTTATTCGAGCGAAGAGCCACTGCCCTATCGCATATTCTTCAAATCCACTTTATCTTCAAAATCCTGAAATCCGCTTTTACCTGACGCCGTTTACGGCACCATGGCGCCTGACGACGGGTTGCGCGGGTGATTGGTGTGAGCCTCGTGATCCGTAACATACCCTATCAGGCCATGCAGCCATTCTGTGTTGAAATTATCGATGGTGGCAGGATCCATGGTCATGAATTTCTTCACATCGTCCCCGAAAAGTACAATCTCACTTGTAGCCTGCAGAGAATGGTCGTGCAATTCGCACAGCAGACACGCTTGTACGAATGTGAAACGAATTCCTTCCAGCCGTCCTTTGCCGGTAGCCTCACCTTCGAAGGAAATTCGCCCGGGACGGTCGGCCTTGGGCGGAACGGCCTCAAGCACATTGGCCACGAGCGAGAAGCGATCGGTGTTGACAATGAACTGCGCCTTGTGAAACAGGTGCGGATCGGCAATAGTTATGTCGGTAAACTGAGTGTCGGCAATGTCACGGGTGAACCGCGGCCAGTCTGACAAATTCGTGAGATAAGGCCATACTTGCTCAGGGGTGACTTTGTCTGTCATGATGCGCGATGTGATGTGAGCATCAGCGTTCTCGGGAGCATGTTTCGGCGGCCAGTTTATGCGATCTGTAATCATAGCTTCTGTGGTTTGGATTATTCTATTATTATCAACAACCCAATTCCCTCAAAGTTCGTTATCGGCCGGGGGAATATGCTAACATACAGATAAAGTCAGAGGCCCACGCCGTAGACTTGGGCGTGGAGAGCGTCAATAATGCCGGATGCGTCCGCCCGCGATATTCCGGATGTGGCCATCAATAGCAAAGGCACCGCCGACTGACCGGGTGCGTACGGCGGTTGCATGTAGTCCACATCATCCCACAGTTCAAAGCCGTTACGCCGGTAGAATCCGATACGTCGGCGCGCAATATCGGTGTCGGGATGCTCCACCTCGAGTAATACAGGTCTATCGCTTTGCGTGAGAAATGTCTGTAGGATGGCGGAACCGATGCCGGCACCACGCATATGCGGATCAGTGGCAAAATGCTCTACGTACAGGCACAACCCGAGATCCCAGCAGGTGATAAATCCGGTGGGCGTCCGATTTCCGTCGGTGGCCAGCAGGCACCTGAATCTGCCGTTATTGTCGGTGTTGTTGCGTTGAGCGGCAAGCGGCCGCCGTTCGTCAGGCGGAAATGCATCCACAAACAGCTGCTCGACAAAGGAGTAGGCTGAATGATTCGTTTTTATCGGAGTGAGGTTGACTACAGAGAGTGTATGATTCATAGTGAATTTGTAGTAAACAGAAGTATTTTGTTAACATTTCAATCGGCTTTGCAGCTGACCCGCGAACAGACATTAGCCTGTAAATATGAGCGTTATGTCGGATACTCGGGCCGAGCGTCGCTGCGTAACGGGTTCTGGTGCCGGGGAGCGGTGATACGAAAAAGGCGATATGCCGTTTTGACAAATCGCCTTTCTAACCTGGTGGCGGGAGGAGGACTCGAACCTCCGACCTTTGGGTTATGAGCCCAACGAGCTACCACTGCTCCATCCCGCGATGTTTTGTGAGTGCAAAGGTAGGAGTTATTTGCGAAACCTCAAAATTTATCGCGATAAAATTATGTTAATTTTGCCTAAACGCTGAGCTATGCACGTGGGTGCGTCGCAAAATGGAGTCGCATGACGAGGGTGTGATGCCAGTTGGACATTACGTTTTCAGGCTTTGCCGAGGAAGTCGAAGCCGGCTTCAGTGACGGCGCGCTGCACTTCAACGGCAGGAACGGCCCCGTCGACGGCGACATTGCCCGTGGTAAGGTCTACTTTTACCGAGATGGCTCCGGGAAGAGCGCCTACGGCTTTTTCAACAGTTGCTTTGCAGTGGGGGCACGACATGCCTTTTACTTTATAAATGGTCTGCATGGTTGTGGTGTTATTTTGAGTTTGATTGATGTATTGTTTACGTTCGCGGCGGCTGCGCACAAAAGCGTTGGCAAGGAGTGCGAGCAGGAGCACCGAGCAGGTGGTGGAGAACCAGTTGAGGTGCAGATGGCAGTTGGCCATGGGTGTGGCTGCACTTGCAGGAATGAACCATGATGCCGGCAAAAGATAGTCTATGAATATGCCGAACATGATGGCGGTGACTACAACAGAGCCTACATACAATGCAGTGGCGCGGCTGCCCAAAGAGCGTTTCAGCACCATTACCGAGGCGAAATTGGCGGCCGGGCCGGCCATCAGCAGCACGAATCCTACTCCGGGGGTCAATCCTTTCAGGATGAGCGACAGTGCAATGGGGATGGAGCCTGTGGCACAGACGTACATAGGTACTGCCACCGCTACCATGACGAGCATGGCCAGCAACGGATGCTGTGCGAGCGAAAGGAAAAGTTCGTCGGGTACGGCCACCGTGATTATGGCGGCAACAATCAGGCCTATGACGAGCCATTTCCCAACTGAAGCTACCATGTCGACAAATCCGTAACGAACGGCTCCCCACAGTTTCTGCATTACTGTTTGCGGAGCTTCTGTTGTGTCAGGGATACCGCATGCCCCTGTTTCACAGGATGCCTGAGTGTCGGCTGCGGACGTTGCCGCATCGCGTGTCCGGTCTGACCGGTCGACGGCCATTCCTCCGGCGAACGAGCCTACAAGTGCGGCCAGCGGGCGCACAATGGCAAATGGCAGTCCGAGCAGGGCATAGGTGGCGGCGATGGAGTCGACGCCTGTCTGCGGAGTGGCTATGAGGAACGAGGTGGTGGCTCCGCGCGATGCGCCCTGACGTTGCAAGGCGACAGCAGTTGGGAGCACTCCGCATGAACAGAGAGGGAGGGGAATGCCGAACAGGGCGGCTTTCACCACCGGTTTCCAGCCATGGCCCGAAAGGTGACGGCTCATCACTTCCGGGCGCACGAAAGTGTGCAGAAGTCCTGCCAGCAGGAACCCGAGCAATATGTAGGGCGACATCTCGTTGAGGATGTTCGCAAGTGTGTACAGGAGATGTTGTAAGTTCATATCCGAAAAGTTTTTTCGCAATACAAAGTTACATCCTTCCATAGGGAAAAATGTTACATCATCCTGGGTTGCCGGTTGTAAAATTTTGGAGGAATGAAAAAGGCGTGGCCGGAGGGTGTCACACTTCGTTGAGCGGAATCCGCTGCGGGCGCAGTTTCTGGTAGGCCGACGGGGTCATGCCGGTTACGGTCTTGAATTGCCGCGACAGGTGTGGAACACTGGAATATCCCGCCTTGAATGCCACTTCCGAGATGTTCAGCTCGCCGTAGCTCAGCAGCTCTTTGGCATACTCCACGCGTTGGGCGATGGCGTATTTTTCTATAGTGCGCCCTTCATGGGCAGAGAAGAGTTTGCTCAGGGCTATATAGTCGGTGCCGAGCCGGTCGTGCAGGCAAGCCGAGAGATTGAAACGGCAATCGTGGTTGCGCACATGGTCTATTATGGTCTGCTTGGTGCGTTCCACCAGCTGGCTCTCGCGGTCGAGGATGCGGCTGAAACCGTGGGCTTTCAGTTCGCGGTCGAGGGCCGCCATGAGATTCGGATCGGCTGTTGCAGTGTTTGGAATATCGGCTTCTCCAAGGCTGACATGCGCCTCGCCGAGGCCGAGCGAAGCCAGAATGGCTTCCACGGCCTCGATGCAATGGCGGCACACCATCCCTTTTATTGCAATGGTCATGTTGATTGGCAGGGGGATATAGATGATTAGTCTCAGATGCGGTCGAGCACGGTAGTAATGAGGTCGCGCACGGCTGTCTTGTAGTTGGGTGTCACATCGTGACGCATGCGGTTGGCTATGATGGAGCATACGGTCATTGCCTTGTGGCCCATGAGTTTCGACAGGCCCTGCAGCGGAGCGCTCTCCATTTCATAATTGGTGACCTTGCGACCGTTGAAGCGGAACTCCTCGATGCGGCGGTTGAGGTCGGGGTTGGCCAGCGGCAGGCGCAGTTCGCGTCCCTGCGGGCCGTAGAATCCTACGGCAGAGATGGTGTTGCCGCGCACCATGTCGTCGCGTGCAATCATGTTGACAAGTTCACTGTCGGCATCAACCACGTAAGGCTTTGCCCAGAGAGGATTCCAGCCGGTGTGGTCACAGAAGGCTTTCTCGAACTCAAGGTCGGCCACTTCGTTTCGGCCGGCATAATAGTTGAGCACTCCGTCGAATCCGATGGCTTTCTCCGCCACTACCGGTGTGCCTACGATAAGTTCGGGCTGGAGTGCGCCGGAGGTGCCGATGCGCACCATGGTGAGTGTGCGGTGAGTGTCCTTTACCTCGCGGGTGGCGAAGTCGATATTGGCAAGGGCATCCAGTTCGTTGATTACTATGTCGATGTTGTCCGGGCCGATGCCGTGGCTGAGACACATGATGGGCTTGCCTTTGTAGGTGCCACCGATGGTGTGGAACTCGCGTGAGGAAACCTCGAATGTGCGGGTGTCGAAATGTTCGGCCACGATATTGACGCGTGCGGGGTCGCCTACGAGAATTATGCGGTCGGTGAGCTGCTCGGGAAGCAGATGCAGATGGAACACAGATCCGTCGGAATTGATTATGAGTTCGGAAGGTGCGATAATTTTCTTTTCCATGGGTTTAAACGGTTCGTTATTTAAGATACGGCGCAGATGGCCGCATTTAGTCTATTATTATAAAGCTTTTAAGGCTTTGAAAGTTCAGTTGCAGGAAGCTGGTGCGCTTCACGGCGGTGGAAAAAGACCGGAGAGCCTGTGGGGGAATGTCAGGCCAGGCGGTAGCGGGCGCCTGGCAGAGAGAGCAGCATCCCGTTGAATTCAAGCTCCACCAGTGTGGCCATGAGTTGTCCCACGGGGATGCCGAGGTCGATGGCCATACGGTTTGTCTGTGCCTCGCCGTTCTGCCTAAGATAATCCACAACGTCCTGCTGTATTCCGGTGAGTTCGGGGAACATGGTTGCCTGCTGGCCTTCGGCGGGACGCGGTGTCCAGCACATGGCGTGGATTAGGTCGTCGGCGTTCTCGATGAGATGAGCCGTATTGCTGCGTATCAGAGCATTGCATCCGCCGCTGTAGAGGTCGGAGGTGCGTCCCGGCAGAGCGAACACATCGCGGTTGTAGAGCATGGCCACCTTGGCAGTGTGGAGCGCCCCACCCCGCTGTGCGGCCGATTCGGCCACCACCACACAATCGGAGATGCCGGCCACGATGCGGTTGCGGGCAAGGAAATTGCCCCGGTGCGGGCGTGTCCCGTGCGGATAGTCAGTGAGTATCATGCCACCTGAACGCACCATCTGAGCCGCATAGTTGCGGTGTTCGGCAGGATAGAGCGTGTCGAGCCCATGCGCCACAATGCCGATTGTCGGCACTCCGGCCTGCATGGCCCGTCGGTGAGCCGTGATGTCGCATCCGGTGGCCAGTCCGCTAACAATCACCAGCCCGTCGATTTTGCGGGCAAGCTCGTCAACCAGAGTGTTTATGAAGTTCACCCCATAGGCCGTGGCGTTGCGTGTGCCCACGATGCTCACCATGTGAGCCGCGTTCAAATCTGTGGCGCCCGTACCGTAAAGCATCAGCGGAGCGTCCTCGCATTCAAGCAGGCGTGCCGGGTAATCGCTGTCGGTGAAGTATCGGCATTCAATATGGTTGCTTTCGATGAATTCCATCTCCGAGCGGGCTTTTTCAAGCAACTCCGCGCGATAATCGTTGTCGATAATCGAACCGTTGAAATCAAGCCGCGACTGCAGCGCCGTACGGGGGAGGGTGAAAAATTCCTGCTCGGACCCCAGACGGTTGATTATTTCGTTGGCCACGGCCGGTTTCATGCCGCGCACCATTGAAAACGCTATTTTATAGACGAACTGGTTCATGCGCAATCAGAGGTTGAATGCTTTGGCAAGCTGTTCGCCGCGCGACAGGCGCCCGTTCTCCAGCGCCACAACCTGCACCTTGGCCCGGACAGCGAGCTGACCGGAAGGTTTGTAGATGTCCTGATGAAAGATGAAGCGCGGCCCTTTCCGCTCAAGCCACAGACATGAGCGCATTGTCTCGGCCAACCGCAGCGGTGTGTGATATTCTATCTCTATCTTGCTCACTACCGGGTCGATGCCCTGACGCTGCATGTCGCGGAAGGTGAATCCACGGCTTTCGCAGAATTCATGACGGGTGTGCTCGAGGTAGTGCAGATAGTTGGCGTTGTTCACAATGCCCTGCGAGTCTATCTCGTAGTCGCGTACTTTCAGCGGCATTTCAAATATGTATGGCTGAGGCTGGTTCATTGCGTGTGAGGTTCCCTTGTGTTTGAAACGTGAAAGAGTATGCACTGACGGTGCAGTGTAAAATTAGTAAAATCCACCTGATTCACCAAACAAATGGTTAAATTTGCAGTGTGAAACCGATAAACCGATACTTTGTCCGTTTGTTGCCGGCTGTGACTGTGCTATGTCTCTTTGTAGTGCAGACAATGCCGTATGTGCGGGCGTGCACCTCGGCCATTGTCCGTGCCGACGCCACGCGCGACGACCGCACACTGCTGTGGAAACACCGCGACACAGGGCATGCGCATAATTTTGTGGAACGGGTGGAGAAAACCGATTCCACCCTTGCATTCGTGGCCTTATTCAACGCCGGCGATGTGAGGCTGCAGGAAGCCTGGGTAGGTTTCAATGAGGCGGGATTCGCAGTAATGAACACGGCAAGTTATAATCTTGCTCCCGACACGGCCCGTGTGCGCGACCGCGAGGGGGTGATAATGGCGCGTGCGCTTGCCACCTGCCGTTCGGTGGCCGATTTCACCTCAATGCTCGATTCGGCCATCTCCTGCGGCACAATGGGCGTTCAGGCCAATTTCGGCGTGGTGGATGCCTCCGGTGCAGGTGCATATATAGAGGCTACCGACCATGCCTACAAAGTGTTTCCGCTGGCTGATGCTCCCGACGGGCTACTCGTGCGCTCCAATTATTCCTACTCCGGCGGAGATGAAGGCAAACTCGGCGTTTGCCGCCATGACAACGCTGTGAAACTCCTTGCAACTCCGGTGAAGGAGAGAAATATCAGCCCCGAGACATTCACGGAGAATCTGAGCCGGTCGTTCTACGATTCCGGTGCCGGGATTGACCGGATGGAAGGCAATGAGCGGCATCCCGCCGACGATGGGAACATGATTCCGCGGCGGTCATCGTCGGCATCGGTGGTGATAGAAGGGTGCCGTCCCGGTGAAAATCCCGCAGAGGCCACGGTGATGTGGGTGGCGTTGGGGTTTCCGGCGGCTTCGCATGTAGAGGCGGTAACGCTCGATTCCATTCCGGCCATGTTGCGCCCGGAGGGGAAGGAATGCCGTTCGCCGTTCTCAACCGAAGTGAACCGGCGGCGCGACAGGACGTTCACCCGCAAGAATAAGCGCGGCAAGTGGCTGTTCAATATGGATTATCTCCGGCCGCTTATGCAGACAGAGCGCAAGCTTTCTGAAGAAAATTACCGCGAAGGGCGTCTGCGCCGCGAAAAGCGCACCGGTTCAACCCGCGAGGAGGCAAAAACTGACAAATAAACAATCTTACTGAAACATAGATAACATGAGTCCTGCAGTTACCACAATTATAATGTTGGTGATCTCCAACATCTTTATGACATGCGCCTGGTACGGGCATCTGAAATTGCAGTCGGCCGGAGTGTCGACCAACTGGCCGCTGTATGTTGTGGTGCTTTTTTCATGGGGCATCGCCCTGCTGGAGTATTCCTTTCAGGTGCCGGCCAACCGCATCGGTTTCGAGGGGAACGGCGGCCCATATTCCCTCATGCAGCTCAAAGTGATGCAGGAGGTGATAACTCTGGTGATATTTGTGATATTCAGTGTTATAGCTTTCGACAGCTTCACGTTGAAATGGAACCACTATGCAGCGATGGCACTCCTCGTCGGTGCCGTCTACCTGGTTTTCATGAAATGAATCACTGAATATTAGCACCCGCATGATTCACATGCCGAAGGCATGTCCCTACAACTTAAATGATTACACCTGTGCCGATGCCGAGCAAATACATCTGACATTCGGCTTTACACCTCTACTTTTTTTCTCATCTCCGAGGGAGCCTTGCCATATTCACTCTTGAAACATGTGCGGAAATATCCCGGATCGCTGAAGCCGCAGGCATAGGCTAAATAAAAAGCCTTTGTTTTTAGGTTAAAGCCTTTGCGATTTGGCGTGAGATGTCTTTATCTCTAATGAAAATATGTTGCCGGGGCGGGTTATCAAAGTGGGTGGGAGACTTGTTATTTTTTGTCAATTAAGTTGACTTCGACGGCAATTTGTTCTAAATTTGTAGGGTGGAGAATCGCTGTGGATTATCCTGCGGGATGATTTGCGGCTCTCCATGCCGGAATCATGGCGCAAAGTGGGTCAAACCGAACGTCTGATGCATCGTTATGGTAAACTGAAGTCGCATCCGCCAATTTGTAGGGACATGCCTTTGGCATGTGAATAAGGCGTATGCTAATGTTCAGTAAACCAAAGCTGTTCCACATGCCAAAGGCATGTCCCTACAAATTGGATAGAGCATTGTCATTGATAAATGATGATTTCCATGCACCAAAATTTCGGATTGGCCTGCGCAAAGTGCCGGATTCAGTTTCAGAGCGAAAAAAAATACAAATAAACCGATAATGAAAACATTTCTAACAGGCTTGACAATAGCAGCCGCAAGCATTATGACATCAGCACAGAATCCGCTTGAAGCACCGTTTGCCACCGTGCATCAGACAGTGCCTTTCAGCAAAATAACAAATGCCGACTATGAACCCGCCATCGACCGCGGCATAGCTCTGGCCCAGAAGGAGATCGATGCGATAACCTCAAACCCCGAGGCACCGACATTCGACAACACCATCGTGGCGCTTGAGCGAGCAGGTGCCGACCTCAACCGGGTGCTCAACGTGTTCTATCCGCTCCTGTCGGCCGATGCCGACAATGAGATGATGGAAATCTCCATGCGTGTAGCCCCAAAACTGAGCGATTATTCCACATCAATCACTCTTAACTCTGCGTTGTGGGACCGCGTGAAGACGGTTTACAACAACCGCGCACAGCTCAATCTGGATGCCGAGGACGCCATGCTGCTCCAGCGCACCTACGATTCATTCGCCCTTTCGGGCGCCGAACTGCAGGGCGCCGACCGCGAGGCGTACAAGAAACTAAATGCCGAGCTTTCGGAACTTACCAACAAATTCGGTCAGAATGTGCTCAAGGAGCTCAACACTTATGAAATCTGGCTTACGTCGGCCGATCTGGCCGGTCTGCCGAAAGGTATCGTCGACGAGGCAGCCCAGCTTGCCGAGGCCAAAGGCCGCAAAGGGGAGTTCCTGTTCACTCTGGCTCAGCCCACCTACATGGCTTTCATGAAGTATTCCGAGCGCCCCGACCTGCGCGAGCGTTTCTACCGTCTTTACACAGGCCGCAACATCAAGGGGGAATATTCAAACGTTGAGAACATGAAGCGCATTGCCGAGCTGCGCCGTCAGATAGCCGGGTTGCTCGGGGCAAAGACCCATGCTGAGCAGTCGCTGAAACGCACCATGGCCGAAAAACCTGAAAACGTGTATAAACTCCTGGACCAGCTGCGCGACGCCTACACTCCTGCCTACAAGCGCGAGATTGCCGAACTTACCGAATTCGCATCGAAGCTTGAAGGGAAGCCCGTCACCATCAACGCATGGGATTACAGCTATTATGCCAACAAACTCAAAAACGAGAAGTACAGCTACGACGAAGAGCAGCTCCGTCCGTATTTCGAACTTGACAACGTGATTGACGGTGTGTTCGGTCTTGCCACGAAGCTTTACGGGCTGCAGTTCACCCGCAACGAATCGGTGGAGGGCTATCATGCCGATGTGAAGGCATTCGACGTGACCGATGCCGACGGAAACTTTGTGGGGATTATCTACACCGACTTCTTCCCCAGGGAGACCAAGCGCCCCGGCGCATGGATGACTGGGTTCAAGGACCAGTGGGTCACTGCCGACGGTACTGACGAGCGTCCGCTGGTGTCGATTGTGATGAACTTTACCAAGCCTACTGCCGACACCCCCTCGCTGCTCACGCCCTACGAGGTTGAAACGTTCCTGCATGAGTTCGGCCACGCTCTCCACGGTCTGCTCACCCGCTGCAAATATGCATCACTTTCAGGCACAAGCGTATATCGCGACTTCGTGGAGCTTCCGTCGCAGTTCAATGAAAATTATCTGACAGAAAAGGAATTCCTTGACTCGTTCGCCAAGCATTACAAAACAGGCGAGAAGATTCCGCAGGAACTTGTGGACAAAATCATCAAATCGTCGCAGTTCGGTGCCGGGTATGCATGCCTGCGCCAGTTGGGCTTCGGATATCTCGACATGGCATGGCACACTGTGACAGCGCCGGTTGACGATGCCGTGGCTTTTGAGAATCAGGCCATGGCCGGTGTGCAGCTGTTCCCGCCGCAGGAAGGCTCTATGACCGGCACAACCTTCAGCCACATATTCTCCGGAGGTTATGCCGCAGGCTATTATTCATATAAGTGGGCAGAAGTGCTTGACGCAGACGCTTTCGCCGAGTTCAAGGAGCATGGCATTTTCGACAAGGCTACGGCCGACAAGTTCCGTACCAACATTCTGGAGCGCGGCGGCACACGCCATCCGGCAGAACTCTACCGTGCCTTCCGCGGCAAGGATGCCACAATCGATGCCCTGCTTGAACGCGACGGCATCAAGCAGCACACCACTTCCTCGGTGCCTGTAAAGAAAGACTGATGATACAGCCGTTCAGGCAATCCCTGTAAGAATAAGCGTGGGGAACGTCATGCTGAATTGAGATTTGCATGATGTTCCCCATGTTTTTCTATATAAATGCCGGTGAATGGGGCATTTTCATGCAATTTTAATGCTTTTTGGCAAGATTTTTGTATGGTAACAGGTGTTATATACCTATAAACAATTTTCATGGATACGAAAACATTCGCCCAGACGAGGCGCAAAATATATGGTTCGGTTGAATCCGGACAACTTTACGATGCTTTCACTCAGGCCCGTTCGCTGGCTGTGGGGATGGGCAACCATGCCATTGCCGCTGAACTTGAACAGGCTGAGGAGGGCTACAAGCGCATGCTGCATTATGTGGTGCAGGGTGCCGACGACCCCTCGCGTGCCGACATGATGCATGCCTTCGGGCGAGATGTGCTCGATCGGGTGGACCGCCTCGAACGCGACATGAAGCGTCCGGACACCCCCACAATCTATTACAATATCCTGAGATACGAGCAGTTGCAGAAATCCGACACCATAGCTTCGCTGCTGCAGGCCTATGGACGGATTTTTGCCGACGGCTCGATGTTCGGATTTGCCCTGAACAACGCACATTCCACCAAATATCAGGAAAATCTGACTGAGCGCGAGGCGCTTGAACGCCGGATTTTCAACCGAATATGGACCACGCATCCGCTTTCGGCGGCCGATTCCGATGCCATCACGCAGGCGCTTACGTCGACTGCGCTGCCGGCATATTTCCGTGCGCACGTTGTGTGGGCGCTCACTCTCGGCGGTTTTGAATTTCTTGATGAAAACCGTGTGCAGCTGCTCGCATTGGCGTATGACGACAAGAATGACACCGTTTCGGCAGCGGCCATGATCGGGCTGCTGCTGTTGCTGCACCGCGGACGCAGACGCAGCTATTCGAAAAAACTCCTCAACCGTCTGGCCGCCCTTACCGAACGGCTTGATTTCGCAAAGGACCTGCGTTTCGCCTATCTCGAACTGGCAAAGACCATCGACACCGAGCGCATAGCCCGCAAGATACGCGACGAGATTGTGCCGGAGATGCTGAAACTGCGTCCCGACATAAGCAAACGGCTCAACATGGATGGCGACAAGTTCGACCCCGAGGAATTCGAGGAGAATCCCGAATGGATAGAGAAGCTTTCGAAATCCGGTCTGGCCGACAAGCTTAAGGAGATGAGCGAGATTCAGGAAGCCGGAGGCGACGTGATGATGGGGACCTTCTCGCATCTGAAAAGTTTTCCGTTCTTCGACGAGCCTGCCAACTGGTTCCTCCCGTTCCACAGCGATTACTCCGAGTTCACGGGCGACAACTCTGCCCTCATGCAGCCTGTGGCCGACCTCATGGCCAATGCGCCGATGTTCTGCGACAGCGATAAATATTCGTTCATGTTTACCCTCAGGCATGTGCCTGCAGCACAGCGCGACCTTATGATGCAGCAGTTCCGTGAGCATGGCGACCAGATTGCACAACTGCAGGCGGCATCGCTGACGGTGAATGCCGCCCGCAAGGATATGTTTACCAAGCAGGTGCAGAATCTTTACCGGTTCTTCCGGCTGTTCCGCCGCAAGGGGGAGTTCTACAACCCGTTTGCCACCGGCATGAATCTGGTGGAGATAGAGCCGTTGCGGAAACTTATCGGAAACATGGAGATTCTGCCGCTAGTGGGCGAATTCTATTTCAGTCACGGGTATTATGAACCGGCGCTGAAAGTTTTCGCCATCCTTGAAGAGGAGGGGGATGCCGCAGGCAACGACCAGTTGTGCCAGAAAATGGGATATGCCAACGAGAAGCTTGGAAACTACGAGGCGGCTGCCGGGTATTTCAGTAAGGCAGAGATGCTCAACTCCGGCAGCGACTGGACATTGACACGTCTGGCACGAACGCTGATGGCGCTTGGCCGTTATGAAGAGGCTCTTGAGCGCTGGCAGGCACTCGACCGCCGCACTTCAGGCAAGCCGTCGGTGGCATTGAACATGGGGCGCTGTCTGCTTGAACTGGGGCGTCATGACGAGGCTGTGGCAGCGTTTTTCAAAGCTGAGTATCTCGATGAGAAATCCGGCAAAGCGTTGCGCCCGTTGGCCTGGAGCCTGTTTGTTTCCGGCGATTATGAAAAGAGCGGAAAATATTATGAACGGATTTTCACGAGCGGCAATATCCTCCCGTCCGACTGCCTGAATGCAGGTCATCTGGCGCTTGTGGAGGGGAAGATGCTCGAGGCGCGCAACTATTACCGCACTTATATTGACATGTTGCGGCAGAAGGATGATAAACTCACTGAGCGTGATGCCTTCACCCGTCTGCAGACCGATTTGCAGCATGACATGGCTGTGCTGACCCAGCGCGGAGTTGCACCTGAGCTTGTGCCACTGCTGCTCGATTCGATGCTCTACGGCTGCTGACGGTTGCGGTAGAACCACACAAGCCGGCTCATGTCGTGCGGCAGATGCACCATTACGAAACTGATTGTGGCGGTGATCACCACCGGGAGCATAAGCAGATATGCCCCCGACATCTCTATGGCCAGAAATATGGCCATGAGCGGGGCGCGGAGTGCTCCGGCCATTACCGCTCCCATCCCCATGAGGGCAAAATCACCCACCGGCAGATGCGTGCCGCAGAAAGCATTGCTGGCAGCAGCGAAGAGATAGCCTGTGATGCAGCCTGCAAACAATGTGGGGGCGAAATCTCCTGCCACACCGCCGCCGCTGTTCGATGATGAAGTGGCGAAAGGTTTCACCAGTATTATAGCCGCCGCAAGGATGATGAACAGGGTCTGGCCGTCGTGCATCGATGAGAAAAGACTGTAGCCGGTGATCATGGAGGCTTTGCCGTTGAGCACTTCGGCAATGAAACCGTAGCCCTCGCCCCACAATGGCGGGAAAAGGAACACGCACACGGCTACGATGCTGCCCGAAAGAATGTTTTTTATCCACGGATTTTTCATGTTTCCGTAAAGGCAAACCATGCGGTGCATCACGGCAGAATAGTAGATGGAATAGAGTCCGCAGAACACCCCGAGCAGTATTACCCATGGCAGCAGACTGCCGTCGAGCGATTCCATGTGATGGAATGCAAGGTCGATGGTGCATCCGGAGCACACAAATGCCATGAGCCATGATGCGATGGAGGCTACGAAAATGGCAAGTATCGCAGGGACCGACAGTTCGATGCTAAGCACTTCAATGGCAAACAGGGCACCCCCTACGGGAGCCTTGAAGATGCCGGCGATGCCCGCGGCCGCGCCGCATGCAATGATGAAACGCATCCCGCGGCTGTCGAGCCGCAGTTTGCGGCCTATGTTGCTTCCGATGGCAGCACCGGTGTAGGCGATCGGGCCTTCCGAACCGGCCGAACCTCCGAACCCCAGTGTGAGGGTGCTCGCCAGTATCGGTGCATAGCACAGGTAGAACGGCAGATTGTAGTGGCGCTTGTTTACGGCCATACCCAGACGGTCCACCCCGTGATAGATTTCATGCCTTAGGATATAGCGCTGATATATACCCGTGAGGAGAATGCCGACGAGCGGCCATATCAGAATGGTCAGATTGAACGAATCCGGGTTGAAATAATCGGTGAGCAGATGCGACACTCCCCCTATAAGCCGCTTGAGGATGAATGCACACAACCCCACAATCACGCCTGTAACCACCGCCGACAGCATCAGCATGTGGCGCCCCGAGATTTTTGCCCGCAGGCAGCGCAGCATTATGGCGGATTGGGAAATGGACATGTGTGAATTAGTTTTGTCCTTAACGGACGATGGCACGCAAAAGGTTGAAACGTCCGGGCCGATGCCTCGTGTGGATTGCAATGTCCCGTTTATTTTATAACCCTGCCGATGCCACGATAGTTTATTTCACCGCGCTAAAAAAAGTCGGGCCAACATTGCCAGGCTGATGTTTCGTATTATTTGCGTGAATCAGGAAAAAATGCTAACTTTGCGCCGGAATTTCGTAACCGCTGGCGGGACAAGGCTGCCCGTGAATGTTGCGAGCATTGTTAATTTTAAAGCTTTAAAAGAAAAATGGACTTAATTAAGGTAGCCGAAGAGGCTTTTGCAACTGGCAAACAGCATCCGGAATTCGGTCCCGGCGACACCATCACCGTGGCTTACCGCATCAAGGAAGGTAACAAGGAGCGTATCCAGCAGTACCGCGGTGTGGTTATCAAAATCTCCGGTGAAGGCGCAAAGAAACGTTTTACCGTACGCAAAATGAGCGACAACATCGGCGTTGAGCGTATCTTCCCCCTCGAATCGCCGTTTATCGACTCGATTGTGGTGAACAAATACGGTAAAGTTCGCCGTGCAAAACTTTATTATCTCCGTGGCCTCACAGGCAAGAAAGCCCGTATCAAAGAGCGCCGCGTAGTGAAGAAGGAAGCTTAAAAACAGCTCCTTCACGCCCGGCCGTCCGGTCAGGCATCACTCCCAACAAAAAAGCGCTGTGTCAAAATTCGGAATTTTGACACAGCGCCTAATTTTTAAGCCGGATGGCGGGGGTGCTGTCAGAATGGTTCAGATGGTAGGAGCCCAAGGGTGAGGGCGAAGGGAGTTGACTAAGGTCAATGACCGAACCCGTTATCGGCTTTAGCCGCTTCGCTTAAGAAGAATCCCTTGGGCGACGACCCAAATGAGCCGTTATGACACGCCCTCATCATTTACTTAACGATGGTTACGCGGGCTGAGGCGAACAGACTCATGTCCAGACGACGCATCACCTCGATAATGGCACGCGCGGCCTTGATGCTCACGCCGGCGGCATTAAGTTCGGGCGCATAGGCCGCGATTGCGAACACACCGGGATATATGCCGAGGATGGCACCGCCCCACGAGCGTTTTGCAGGCAGACCGGAAAGCACCAGCCAGGGCGCATTCATCTTGTGCGGACCTTTTGCGGCCATAAGGCCTACGATGTTCTGTGTGATGGCTCCGTCATAGACAATCTTTCCGGTCACGGGATTCACACCGTCGGCGGCGATTGTGGCACCCATCATGGCCAGCTGTCCGGTGGAGGCAGTCATGGAACGCGCACGAGTGTAGAGATCCACCGACATGGCGGCATCGTCATACAGATAATATCCTGCATCGGCGAGAGTGTCAACCACCTTGTCATCGGCCACACGACGTTTCTCCGACTCATAAAGCTGGTCGTCGAGTTCGGGAGCCGAACCCATGAGGTCAATCACACGCCCTACGTAGAGATCCCACTTAGAATCCGGATCGCCTGTAGGCTCAACAGCTGAGAATGCCCTGATGCCGTGGGCACCCACTCCATGAGGCTTCTTCTCCACCTTGTCCTTGGGGCACATGCCCGATTTCTTCACAAGTTCCTCGGGAGTGTTCTGGGTGAACAGCAGCGAATGCAGAGGTACCTTGCTGATATCGGCCATAGGCGATTTCACATCGGTGTCGCCTTTGCTTATGATTGTGCCGTCGGCCAAAGTCAGCGTGATGCCGAACTGGCCGGCCTTTGCCCGGGTGTTGCGGGGGTCGATTGTACCCTCCTTTATAGATTTCACTGCCTCATAGGCTTCCTCGACAGCCCTGCGGACGTCGTCCAAAGAGATTTTTCTTTCCATATCTTCAATATGTTTTTTTGTGTGTTTTAGTATACTTTTGAATCACTACAGATAAAACACGCGGCACGGGGTTAAGGTTTACTCCCCCGGGGCGCACATCACAGCTTACTACACCTTATTTATATAGTTGACACACTTTATGTCTGCACGAATGCGCGGTTAGCAGAATTTTTCTTAACTTTGCACGTTGAAAACAACGACGATTTAGCAAACAGAAATGCAGAACATCCGCAACATTGCAATCATTGCCCACGTCGACCACGGCAAAACCACTCTGGTCGACAAGATGCTACTGGCCGGCAACCTTTTTCGTGAGAACCAAAACGCCGGCGAACTGATTCTCGACAACAACGACCTGGAACGTGAGCGAGGCATCACAATCCTCTCCAAGAACGTTTCCATAAATTATAAAGGCACAAAAATAAACATCATCGACACTCCGGGACACGCCGACTTCGGCGGCGAAGTGGAGCGTGTGCTCAACATGGCCGACGGCTGCCTGCTCCTTGTCGATGCATTCGAAGGCCCCATGCCACAGACCCGCTTCGTGCTGCAGAAAGCCATACAGATGGGCCTGAAGCCTGTGGTGGTCATCAACAAGGTTGACAAGCCAAACTGCCGCCCCGACGAGGTGCAGGAGATGGTGTTCGACCTCATGTTCAACCTCGACGCCACCGAGGACCAGCTCGACTTCCCCACCATCTACGGCTCGGCCAAAAACGGGTGGATGAGCACCGACTGGCGTCAGCCCACCGACAACATCACCCCGCTACTCGACACCATCCTCGAACATATCCCCGCTCCCACCACCTATGAGGGCGACCCACAGATGCTCATCACATCGCTCGATTACTCCAGCTATGTGGGACGTATCGCCGTAGGACGCGTTCACCGCGGCACCATGCGCGAAGGGATGGAGATCGGTCTGTGCAAGCGCGACGGCTCCGTAGTGCGCCAACGCATCAAGGAGCTGCACACCTTTGAGGGTATGGGACGCAAAAAGGTGCAGGAAGTATCCTCCGGCGACATCTGCGCCATCGTTGGTCTGGAGAACTTCGAAATCGGCGACACCGTAACACTCGTCGACAAACCCGAACCCCTGCCGCGCATCGCCATCGACGAGCCTACAATGTCGATGACCTTCACCATCAACGACTCACCGTTCTTCGGTAAGGACGGCAAATACGTCACCTCGCGCCACATTCAGGACCGCCTTACCCGCGAACTCGACAAGAACCTCGCCCTCCGTGTGGAAAAAACAGGCAACGAGGATGCATGGATCGTGTACGGGCGCGGTGTGCTCCACCTGTCAGTGCTCATCGAGACCATGCGCCGCGAAGGCTACGAACTTCAGGTGGGTCAGCCCCAGGTTATCATCAAGGAAATCGACGGTGTGAAATGCGAGCCTGTGGAACTTCTCACCATCAATGTCACAGAGGAATACGCCTCGAAAATGATCGACATGGTGACCCGCCGCAAAGGCGACATGCTCTCAATGACCACACAGGCCGACCGCGTGCACATGGAGTTCCAGATCCCCTCGCGAGGCATCATCGGCCTGCGCAACAACGTGCTCACCGGCTCGGCAGGCGAGGCCATCATGGCACACCGCTTCCTCGAATATCAGCCGTGGAAGGGCGACATAGAGCGCCGCACCAACGGCTCGCTCATCGCCATGGAGGCAGGTACAGCCTACGCCTACGCCATTGACAAGCTGCAGGACCGCGGCCGCTTCTTCATCTTCCCTCAGGAAGAGGTCTACGCCGGTCAGGTGGTGGGCGAGAGCGCCAAGGACAAGGACATTGTCATCAACGTCACCAAATCGAAGAAACTCACCAACATGCGCGCCTCCGGAGCCGACGAGAAAGCAAAGATCGTGCCCCCCGTTGTGTTCAGCCTCGAGGAAGCGCTTGAATATATAAAGGACGACGAATACGTGGAGGTGACCCCCAACCACCTGCGCATACGCAAAATCATCCTTGACGAACTCGAACGCAAACGCGCCAACAAACAGTAAACTCCCCCTTCACACTTTTCCCATGAAACCCTCCATACCCAAAGGCACCCGCGATTTCTCGCCTGCCGAAATGGCAAAACGCAACTATATCTTCTCCACCATCCGCGAGGTGTTCGCCCTGTTCGGCTACAACCCTATCGAGACTCCCGCCATGGAGAATCTCTCCACCCTTATGGGAAAATATGGAGAGGAAGGTGACAAGCTGCTGTTCAAGATTCTGAACTCGGGCGATTTCCTGCGCGGCATCGACCCCGCCGACATCAACTCCGACAACTGTCCGGCTCTTGCCGCCAAAATGTGCGAAAAAGGATTGCGCTACGACCTCACCGTGCCCTTCGCACGCTACGTGGTGCAGCACCGCAACGAGCTGCAGCTCCCGTTCAAGCGCTATCAGATTCAGCCAGTGTGGCGTGCCGACCGTCCGCAGAAAGGCCGTTACCGCGAATTCTATCAGTGCGATGCCGATGTGGTGGGCTCAGATTCGCTCATCAACGAGATTGAGCTGCTCACGCTCATCGACGAAGTGTTCCGCCGCCTCAAAATCAGCATTACCCTCAAGCTCAACAACCGCAAGGTGCTTGCCGGAATAGCCGAACTGATAGGCGCTCCCGAAAAAATCGTCGACATCACAGTAGCTATCGACAAGATCGACAAGATAGGCATCGACAACGTGAACGCCGAGCTGATTGAACGCGGCCTTTCCGAGGAAGCCGTGCAGGCCCTGCAGCCCCTGCTTCAGATTTCAGGCACGGTGGAAGAGCGGCTCCACCGCCTCGAATCGCTCCTGGCATCATCCGAAACCGGCTCGCTCGGCGTGAAGGAGCTTCGCGAGGTGATAAACGGCGTTACACCGCTGGGACTTTCGGCCACACTCGACCTTGATGTGTCGCTCGCCCGTGGTCTCAATTACTACACGGGCACCATCATCGAAGTGAAAGCCAACGATGTGCAGATAGGCAGCATCACCGGTGGCGGCCGTTACGATAACCTCACCGGAGTGTTCGGCATGCCCGGCATCTCGGGCGTGGGCATCTCGTTCGGCGCCGACCGCATCTACGACGTGCTCAATGCCCTCGACCTCTACCCTGCCTCCACCTCTGCCTCCACTCAGATTATGATGGTGAATTTCGGTCCGAAGGAGGCTGCGGCCTCGCTTGCACTCATGAAGCAGCTGCGCGCCAATGGCGTAAGCGTGGAGCTTTATCCCGATGCCGCAAAAATCAAGAAACAGATGGCCTATGCCAACGCCCTGAATGTCCCCTACGTGGCAATGGTGGGCGACGAGGAGATGGCTCAGGGCAAACTCACCCTCAAGAACATGGCCACTGGCGAGCAGCAGATGGTCACCGCCGACGAGGCAGCTGCCATTGTCGGTGCCAAAGCCTGACCACCAGCATTCCAACAGACATTTTCCCTCCCCAACCTCATCCACCGATGAAACAGCTTTTAAAGACTATCGCTATAATCCTGATATGCGCCGCAGCGGGTTCGCAGGCATCCAAAGCCGAATTCCGCTGGGGTCCCACCGCAGGCGTCACCATCACCAACTTCAACTTCAAGCAGGACCTTGTGCAGACCTCCAACGGCTTCGGCCCCGTGGTAGGTGTGCAAGGTGAAATGATGTTCCCCGGCATTGGCTTCGGCATCGACCTCGGAGCCATGTATGCCATGCAGGGGGCCACTCTCGACCTTGGCCGCTGGCCGCTTTGGAATCTTCAGGGCTACGGAAAGGAGCATATCAACCTCCACACACTCCAGATTCCGGTGAACCTGCGTTTCAAATGGACCCGCATGAACGGCTGGGAGGATTATGCCGCGCCCTACGTCTTCGGCGGTCCTGTGGTCAACATCACCCTCGCCCACAGCAGCTGCAAGGCATTTGAATACGCCAGCTCCTTCGGTCTGCAGGCCGGTCTCGGGTTCGAGATTTTCAAACGCTGGCAAGTGCAGGGTTCCTACATGTGGGGACTCACCTACGCCACCAAGGCATCGCAGCTCATCGACTACTCAGCCCGCCTTAAAGGCTGGACCGTCCGCGCCACCTACTTCTTCTGACACATCCCTACATCACACCACACATGACGTAGGGTCGCGACCTGTCGCGACTGCAACACCGGATTATCAATCCGTTAGCCTGCCGAATTCCACCGGGCTGCAGTCGCGACAGGTCGCGACCCTACAACTCTGACACTCCCCTGACGGTGTTACAGGTAGCAGCCTTTCGCCGGAAGCGATAGGCTATGGATTTTTTTCATGTTGGCATTGAGTGTCACGGCCTGATTGGCCGAACAATATATCGAAAAGGGAGCTTCCGGACTTACATCCGCACTTCCGCTACCGATATATCATAACCTCAAACTAAATAACACAACATGAAAAAAATCTTTACTCTCGCCGCTTGCGCAGCACTCTGCACAGGCTCCATGTGGGCCGACATCAAAATCGGCGAAACATCCTACGAAAAAATGAGCGACGCCGTGGCTGCTGTCACTGCCGATCAGGTCATCACCGTTTCAGGAACCGTCACCATAGACAAACGCCTCCGCAACGACAATGCCGTTGTCACCATCAAAGGCGAACCCGGAGCCGTAATCAACTATGCCGCAAGCCTTTCAGTGCCCTTTGTTGTTGCAAAACAAGGTCTGGTAATCAGCGATGTCACACTTGAAGTTGACGGCGAAGGCAATCCCTCCACAGCCCTGTTTGAATTCGGCGGCGGGACAAGCTCGCTTACCAATGTGACATTCAACAACATCAGCACCACAGCCGCCAACGGCATCATCCAGATCAAAGGCAGCGGTAAAGTCACCCTCGACAACTGTACTTTCAGCAACTGCTCGGGTGTTGAGAACGTAGGTCTCTGCAAAATGGGCGGCAACAAGGCGCTCACTCTTGCAGGCGATATCAATGGCTTCTCGCTTATGATTGAGAAGAACAACCACGCTATCGTGGCATCCGACCTTGCCGAAGCCACTCCCGCCATCAAAATCTACGCCTTGGCTGCAACGGACGGAAATGTGCTTGTTTCCGGCACAACCGATCTCTCTAAATTCGACATCGTATGCGCCGAGGGTCTCAAGGCTGTAGCCGGCGACGCCGACATCGTATGCCGCGACGCATCTTATACACCCGACTACCTCGCCACCATCGGCGAAACCGGCTATATGTCGTGGCAGGGTGCATGGGATGCAGCTGTGGTAGCCACAGAAGAGCCCATCACTGTCAATCTCCTTAAAGATACCGAAGTTGCTGCCCGTTACATAAATAACGTCAAGAACTCAAACGTGGCTTTCACCGGTGCAGGTGAAGGTGTCACGCTAACAAACACCAACGGAAACAAGGGTCAAACCATGTTCGAGGCCAACAGCGGCACCACCGCATTCAAGAACATCAAGTTTGTCAGCACAGATGAGCGCACCCAGAACGGTATCACCGCACAGGCAACCCTCGTTTTCGACCACTGCGACATGGCATTCTACAGCACCGCTCAGAACCAGCTTTACATCAAGGATAACGGCAAGGTTACCGCAACTGCAACCGCACTCCCCAAAGTATCCGTAGCTAAGAAAGGCTCTCTCAATCTCGGTGCCGGCTGCGAGATCGAGACAATCAATATCGAGATCAACGAAGCCGGCGTTTATCCCTGCATCTTCGTGGGTGACGCTTTCAACGCCGTTGCCCTTACCTTCGGTGATGTTACCGACATGACAGTCGTTCTCGGCAAGACCCTCATCTCCGGTACAACCGACGCCACCAAATTCACACTCCCCGAAGGTCTGGAATATGAACTCGTTGCCAACGAGGCAAACGACGGCCTCATGTTCTCCGACAACCAGTCGGGCGTAGAGAGCGTAATCGTTGAAGACGCCGACGCAGCCGTTGAATGGTACAACCTCCAGGGCGTACGCGTTGCCAACCCCGACAACGGTGTTTACATCCGCCGTCAGGGCAACAAGGTAGAAAAAGTAGTGCTCTGATTCCACTCCTGAAATCCGGAATATCCGATAGGTAAACACACATATAGTTTCTGATTTCCCTCATCCGGGCGATGCGCCGATTCACCGGCAGCATCGTCCGGATTTTTTTGCATTGACATTGAGTGCCATGGCCCATTTATGCGAACAATAATTCAGACGGAGTGCCCGCACACGCACCCTCCCATACCCCATGAAGAACTTTAACACTAAAACAACAATGCAATGAAAAAAATCTTTACTCTCGCCGCTTGCGCCGCTCTCTGCACAAGCACTCTCCTCGCCGACATCAAAATCGGCGACACCACATACAACACCTTAAGTGATGCCATTACAGCTGCGACTAACGAAACCGATGTCATTAAAATATCCGGATTGGTTGAAATCTCCGACCGCATAACCATAAGTACCAAAGCCACAATCGAAGGAGTTGATGCCGAAGCTGCTATAAGAATGACAAACCGCGGTAAAATTGCATTCAACATGGGTAATGGCGCAAATTTCACATTCAAGAACATAAGTTTCGATGGTAACGGTAAAGTCTGGGACACAACAGTTTTCATTGAAGCCGGTGCTACTGGAACATTCATTTTTGACAATGTGACATTCAAAAACATAAAAATGTTACGCAAAAATAATGGCACAACTGATGGCATCATTCATCTCAAAAGTCAAGGAAAAGCCATAATTAAAAACGTGGCATTTACAGATTGCGAAATGCAGCAGGAAGGCCGAGGCTTTATCAGCAACAATAGTGATGTTGCTGATGCATCTACCGCCCTTCAAATTGAAGGGGACAACTCCACTGCAAGCTTTTTCTTATATGGCGGTAAAGGAATAAAAGTAACTGATGCCGGCATTTCAAATGCAACCAAAATGCCTGTTTATTTCGATGCTTCCTACACATCGGGATCAACGGCTGTTTATAACTGCACTGACCTTGATAAATTTGCATTCAATTGCCCCACAGGGTTTGCTGTTGAGATTAATGGAAACAACCTGCAATATCTCGCCCAATCCTATATTGCGAATGTAAATAATAACGGCGTGAAATCTTGGGAAGCATTATTGGATGCCCTCACTGAAACTGAAAACATTGTATCGCTCAATGAGGGTATCACAATTCCAAGCCGCTGGCTCATCAATACTGCAAACTTCAATGCAACATTTAAATCTGCGACAGACGAACCTGTCAACATTACCCGCGGAACCTTCACTGACAACAACGTATTGATTGAATTGACAAATACTGCAACTAATCCGATGCTTCGTTTTGAAAACATCAATTTTGTAAATGAAAACGAAAAGGTTACAGGCCCAATGCTGAATATTGCAAGAGGCAACATGTATTTAATCAACTGTACTGAGAATTTCATCACTACAGCAAAAAAAGTCAATATAAAAGATGGAGGCAGTGCACACCTTGAGAACTGCCAATTCAGCTCTGTTAATGTAAATGCCAACGGTAAATTATATCTAAGCGGTGATAACAAGATAACAGCCAACATCTGTGCAGTTTCGGGAACAAAATATCCTCAGATTATTATAGAAGCAGCAGAACCCAAGGCTGTTATAACACCAATTGAATTGACTTTTGACAATGCAGAAAGTATCGCCGGTCTGGATAAACCGTTTATAACCGGAACAAACGATATCAACATGTTCTCTCTGCCGGATGATTTAGGCTACAAACTTGAACCTAACGCTGATAAAACTGGTCTAATTCTGAAAACAAAAGTCCAGAGTGGTGTTGAGAACGTCATGGCTGAAGATGCCGATGCACCGGTTGAGTGGTTCAACCTCCATGGCATCCGCGTTGCCAACCCCGAAAACGGCATCTACATCCGCCGTCAGGGCAACAAAGTTGAGAAAGTAGTTCTCTGATTCAGATACAACATCGCCAGACTTCAATGCCTGGACTCATTTTATCCGGGCGATGCGCACCCTCATGGCAAGCGCACCGCCCGGATTTCCGTTAGACAAATAGCTCACAGCAGCTACATTTACATCTGTTCCGGATGGCATCCATAATATTTCACTGCAACCCGACGTTGAGTGAATAGTGGGCCACAGGCGTATATTTTAATAGTATGAAGACCCGTAAACTACTCCCAACATTCATAGCGGCCGCCCTGTGGGGCATGGGCTGCCAGTGTGCCATTGCCGATGGCGCAACACCCCGAGAAGTAGAGAAATGGAAACAGAAGGTGGAGGCCATGGTCGACAGCGGCCCCCACTGGCTTGAATCGCGCCTGCAGATGCACTGGAACACCCGTGCCCGGCAGGAATACATCAAAGGCGAGAACTATGCCGGCGTTGCCGAAGGCATTCCCGCCGAAGCCCCCACGGTGCACCTCAGCGGCGCACGCAGCCATGCCACCAACTATGCTCGTCCGTCAATAGCCGAACTGCCACCCTATGGCAGCGATGACCCGCGAGGCATGTATCTTGCCAACAACACTCTCCCCGGCAAGCCTAAAGAATGGGCACCCATCGGTGCCACCGGATGCATTATAAACAGCATCAACAACGAGATAGGAGGCCTGGCAAAGACAGCTGCCCTCCTGTGGCAGGCCACCGGCGAAGAGAAATACGCACAGGCGGCTGCCAACGTGTTCGACACCTACATGACCGGCATCTACTGGAAAGAGATGCCCCACGACCTTGAGAACGGCCACCAGCAGACACTGGTGGGATTGCAGTCGTTCGAGGTGATCCATGAGGATGCGCTCGACCAGATGGCCGCCATCTATCCCATCCTAAGGCCCTATCTGGAAAAGAACTTCCCCGGCAAAAGCACCGTCTACGACGCCGCTTTCAAGAAATGGGCAGATGTGATCGAGGCCAACGGCGTGCCCCACAACAACTGGAACTTCATGCAGGCGCGCTACATCCTGAAAGTGGCCCTGCTGCTGCAGCCCGACGAGGCATATGCCGACGGCAAAGGACGCCGGCACTACATCGACCGTGTGCTCCACAACTCTTCCATACGCCAATGGAGCGTACCCAAGCTTGCCGCCTACGGCTATGATCCCGCCACAGGCGTCTGGGCCGAATGTGCCGGATATTCCATGGTGGTGCTCAACGACTTCACCGACATAGCCGACATCGTGGGCCGTGAACTCGGCATCGACCTCGTGGAACAGATTCCCGTCATTGCCAAGGCTGCCGAGGCTTACCCACAGTACATGATGCCCGACGCCCTCACCATCGGGTTCGGCGACACCCACCCCTCGCGCGTGAACCCGCGCATCTATCAGCGCCTCATCGACAACGCCGTGCGTTTCGGCAAACCGCAGCAGGAAGCCCGCTTCCGCCGCATGCTCGCCGCCGTGCAGGCCGACTCGCTCCTCCCCTACGTCACCCCAACCTTCCATGCCCCCAACGCCTCATGGCTGGTGCAGCGCACAGGCATGGATCCCCAGCGTTCGCTCATGATAGCCCTCAACGGCAGCGAAGGCAACCACATGCATGCCAACGGCATAAGCATGGAGCTCTACGGCCACGGGCTGCGCCTCGCTCCCGACGGCGGCATAGGCCTTACGCTCTATTCCGGGCTGGACTATAAGGAATACTACAGCCAGTTCCCGGCGCACAACACCGTATGCGTCGACGGCATCTCCTCCTACCCCGTGATGAAAAGCAATCACCCCTTCCGCGTGGATGGTCTGTTCCCTGCGGCATCCACTCCGGAATACACCCCGGTGAGCGTCAGCGACATCTATTTCCTCGAACCTGAATCGCAGGCCGACCAGCGCCGCATAAACGCCATCGTCGAGACCTCCGACTCCACAGGCTACTACGTGGACATCTTCCGCTCCCGTCGTCAGAACGGCCGCGACAAATTTCACGACTATTTCTACCACAACATGGGCCAGCACATGACGCTTGCCAACGCCGACGGCACACAGTTGCAACTCTCACCCTCGCAGCAGCTTGCCTTCGCAGGTGCACACCTCGGTGCCTACTCCTATATCTATAACCAGCAGGAAGCCGTCACCCCCGCCGATATCCGCGCCCTCTACACCGTGGATATGCCCGACAGCTCCAGGGTGGAGATGAACATGTGGATGCAAGGGGCTCCCGACCGCACGGTGTTCTCGGCACTCAGCCCCATGACCGAAGGCCTCTCGCGCATACCCGGCATGCCTTACGACATCAAGGCACAGCCCACCCTTACCTTTGTGGCACGTCAGAACGGCGAGGCATGGAACCGCCCCTTCGTGGCCGTGTTCGAACCGACCAGAACCGCATCACCCTCGCGCATCGTATCTGTAAGCTATCCTGAGGTGAAGGCCGACGCAGAGGGCAGCCATGTGGCCATAGATGTCGCACTCACCGACGGCATGCACGACCACATCCTGTCGTCCGATAATCCCGACGCCACAGTAAGCATCCCCGGCCTCTCGGCCAAAGGCACATTCGCCCTGGCATCAGCCGGCAAATGGCTCCTCACCGGAGGCACATCGCTTGTGACCCCGCAGATCTCCGTGACCACCGCCACTCCTGCCGATGTGCTCGTGACCCTCCGGCCCGACGGCACTTACGCTTACCGCGCCACAGCTCCGGCCACCATCACCATCGGCAAAAAGCGCCACAAGCTCCCCGCCGCCGACACCCTCACCCCCATCGCCCGCTGATCAGAAAAGGCCTCTGGAGACCTCTGTATCGCAACAATTAAGAAATTTTAACCTCCGGAAGGTGACTGGAATTTCCGAAATGAGTTAATATTGCATTAAAATCGATACCAAAGCTTCTTATCTACGGCCTTATTTGAACTGTGAATCTCCGAAAACTCTGCATATTCTTTTCAGCCTTATTGGCAGCCACACTATCTTTATCCGCGAAACCGCTGGAATCGGTCAACATCAACGACGGCCTGAGTGACCACGTTGTAAACCGGATTTTCAAGGATTCGCGCGGCTTCGTTTGGTTCGGCACGGGTCTGGGTCTCGACCGTTTCGACGGCAACAGCATAAAAAGCTACCCCATTCCGGGCGAGAATCTCAACATCAAACGCGTCAAGGCCATCACCGAAGGGGAGCGCGGCGAGATATTCATGGGCAACGCGTCGGGACTCTACCGTCAGACCGGACTCTCCGACGAGCTCGAAGCCATGTTCCCCGACCGCATCAACACATCCGTCAATGCCCTCGGTTACGTCAACAGCACCCTTTTCGCCGCCACCAACACAGGGCTGTTCGCCATCGACTTCACAAAGAACCGCATGCAGCGCTATCTCCTGAACCCCGATGTGATGTCGAGCGCCAACAACCTTACCGCACTGCACATCACCCCGTCAGGCGACGTGTGGGGTGCATCGGCACGCGGTCTCCACCATTTCCTCACAGACAAAGGTGAGTTCCAGCACTTCCCGTTCAACGGCGTTTTCAGCCCGTCGGACATCGTCTCAATCGGCGACACACTGTTCGTAGCCTCGCGCGGAGGCGGCATCCTCCCTTTCATCATGAGCAAAGGCACTCGCCTGCCACTCATTAATCTGGGCAACAACATTGTCACGGCCATGTCGGTGCGCGAAGGGCTTCTGATAGCATCGACCGACGGCACCGGCGTGTTCATCATCGATCCGGCCACAGGCGACGCACTCCATCATCTGCATTTCAACGGTAAGACTGACGATGTGCTCCGCTCGAATTCCGTCTACTCGGTTCTTGCCGACGACATGGGGCTGCTTTGGGTTGGATATTATCAGGACGGTGTGCAGTACACCCCCTTGCGCCGTGACATATTCACCGCCTACTATCCCGCCAACTCAACCGACACACGCCACATGGCAGTCCGCGCCGTGGCCGTGGAGGGACCGCGAAAACTTATCGGAACACGCGACGGCCTGTTCTATTTCGACGAGTCTACCGGGCGCTCAGCATCATTCACCATGCCGCAGCTCCGCTCCAACATGATTTTCTGCATAGCCAAGTGGGGCGACCTTTTCTATATAGGCACCTACAACGGCGGCATGTACACCTTCAATCCTGCCACTCTCACACTGAAGTCGTTCAGTCCCGCTCCCGGTTTCAACAACAACGAAACGGTATTCGTCATCACGCCCGACCGCTACAACTATCTGTGGATCGGCACATCCGACGGCATATACCGCCTTTCCAACCGCCCGTCGGCCGGCGACAACCTGCACTTCAGCTCCAAAAACTCACACCTCCCCCAGGGAAACGTCTACGAAATTTTCTTCGACAGCACCGGGCGCGGATGGATGTGCACCGAGAACGGCATCGCCGTATGGAGCGTAACCGGCCTGAGCACCGAAGGATTCCCCGCCGGATTCGTAAATAACCAGAAAATCCGCGACGTGTTCGAGGACAAGAACAAGCGCCTTTACTTCGTGCCCGACCGTGGCGACATCTTCACCAGCAACCTCGACCTCACCGATTTCCGCCCACTCACCGAAGTGGCACCCGCAACCAACCGCGCGGCCACATTCATCACCGACGATGCCGACGGCATGCTCTGGATCGGATCGGAAATGGGGTTGGTGCGCTACGACGGTCGCGAGACACTCCGGTATTTCAGCGAGTCGGACGGACTGCCAAGCAAGGTGTTCACCCTCTGCAGCCCCATCCGCGACGAAAACAGCGACATATGGATGGGGACCACCCGCGGACTGGTGCAGCTCAACTACGACAACTTCCGCCAGCAGGCCACGGCAATGCGCCTGCCCGACATCACCGACATCACCTCGAACGGCCGCAGCGTGATGCACCGGCTGCGCCGGGGCAACAAAAGGATGCGGCTCGACCTGGCCGACAATGAGAACAACTTCTCGATATCGCACGCAAACTTCGACTATATCGAACCGGCCAACCAGCGTGTGGAATTCATGCTCGAGGGGGTCGACCCCTCATGGCGCATGAAAAACGGGCATGAGAAAATCCAGTATTTCAACCTACCGCAAGGCTCCTACCTGTTCCGTATACGCCAGGCCGGCGACCCCACAAGCGAAACCTCCATCGACATCACCGTGCGCCGGGGCGTCAACTGGGCCATTGTGGCGAGCATCATTCTCATCCTCCTTGCCTCTGTGCTTGCATTTTTACTCATCCGGCTGCGCATGCGCGCCAGAGCCGAAAACCTTCTCCGCATCCGTCAGGAAGAGACCGACCGCCATGCGGCCGAACAGGCAGCCCTCGACGAACAACTGAAACGCTACCGCACCACACGCCTTTCCGACGAGGAATGCCGCCGCCTCCACCGCAAGCTCGAAACTCTGATGAAGCAGGAAAAGCCCTACACCAACCCCGACCTTAAAAGCTCGGATCTCGCCGAAATGATCGGCTCGTCGGCTCACGCGCTTTCATTCCTGTTCAATCAGTTCCTGCACAAAAACTATTACGACTATGTAAACGAATACCGTGTGGCGGAATTCAAGCGTCTGGTCAGTCAGCCCGATTCCTCGAAGTACACCCTCACGGCAATGAGCCAGAAATGCGGTTTCTCCTCACGCGCCTCTTTCTTCCGCCACTTCAAGAACCTCACCGGCATCACTCCCGCCGACTTTCTCAAAAAACAGAAATCTTCCAATTGATGGTGCGGCGGCCAGAAAGGAATTTAGGTGCGCTGCCTGAAACGCACACAGAGTTACCGCCATTTATTTGTAGGAAATCTGCCTTTGGCTTTGGAAACGGCGAGTGCAAATATTCTGTGAAAATGATTTCACATGCCAAAGGCATATCCCTGCAATCCCGTCAGTGCTTCGACTCAGTCCGGATGATTCCCGGATTCCATCTTGGCAAAAGCAACAAATGCAGACGAAATAAAGAAATTTTTAGTCTCAAACTTTTATGAAACTACTCGTCTCAAATTCTTAAATAACTACACTTCAATATGATATAGCATAATTTGTCTAACTGCAACAAACGGGATATTCCCGCAGGTAAAAATGTTGTACAGGGTTGATTTAGCCTCTAATTTTGCATCCGAAGATTATGGACTAATCAAAATCAACATGCCATGAACAACTCAACCTGTCAGAACGCCGAACTCGTCGCCGACCTCTACACCCGGCACTCAGCCACACTGCTGCGCTTCATCGCGCAACGCGTGAACTGCATGGCCGATGCAGAAAATCTGGCGCACGACGTGTGGATGAAGATGCTTGAATGCGAAAAGCCCCTCAATGCCGAAAGCGTGAAGGGATTCATGTTCACCATCGCCCGCAACACAATCAACGATTACCTCCGCCACATATATATAGCGGAAAACGTGCATGCCGACCTGATGAATTCAGGCAGCATCTACGCCTCCGACGTGGAATCGGAAGTGTCGGCACGCGACCTGGCAGCAAAGGAACTGGAACGCGTATGCCTGCTCCCCACACAGCGTCAGCTTGTCTACCGCATGAGCCGGTACGACGGGCTGTCGATCGACGAAATCTCGGAAGCCACCAACCTTTCGGGACGCACCATCGAGAACCATCTGCGCATGGGCCGCAGGGACGTACGCCAATACATCGTCGCCATTGCATAAGGACGCCATACCAAAGGCGCCCTTACATGGCAGAAGACGCCCTCCTTATGGCACGCGGCAACTCCACCGCCCACATCGCGGGGATGTTGCCCGGAAATTACCCTGACAACATTTCTATCTTTTTAATCTTAATATCTAAATCCAAACAAGTCTCATTTATGCGAAAGAGATTCCTCAAAATTTCGATGCGCGGCATACTCGCGTGCGGAATGTTCGCAACGGCACTGGTGTTGGTTGGCGTGCCCCAGAAGGCACACGCCCAGGCGGCCACTGAAGCCGCAGCGGCAACCATCACAGGTACAGTGACCGACTCTGCGGGCGAACCCCTCATCGGCGCCACAGTGGCCGTCAAGGGAACCACCAACGCCACCTCGTGCGACATAGACGGTAACTTCTCGTTGCGTGCAGCACAAGGCTCCACACTCACAGTGTCGTATGTTGGCTACAAGCCCCAGCAGGTCAAAGTCACCGGCAGCCATCTTGACATCGTGCTCGAGGAGGACAACACAATGCTCGACGAGGTTGTGGTTGTCGGCTTCGGTACAGCCAAGAAAGAATCGCTCTCAGGTGCCGTGACAGTTGTGGATGCCAAGGCATTCCAGGAGAAAGGTAACCTCTCCAGCCCCCTTCAGGCTCTGCAGGGCCAGGTGGCCGGTGTAAACATCACCCGTGGCTCGTCGGCTCCCGGCGACGAAGGATGGTCGATGAACTTGCGCGGTGCATCGTCAATCAACTCCACCGAGCCCCTTATCATCATCGACGGTGTGGCCTCGGAAAGCGTCAACGACCTGCGCCTCATTAACTCCAACGATATTGAAAGCATCAACTTCCTCAAGGACGGTGCCGCCGCCATCTACGGTTCGCGCGCAGCCGGCGGTGTTGTGCTCATCACCACAAAGCGCGGTCAGGAAGGCCGTGTGAAGGTAGAGTACAGCGGTTCGGCCACAATGCGTCATCCCGGTCTGATGGCCCGCCTGATGAGCCCCACCGAATGGGCCGACATGATTATAGCCGCCAACCAGAATCCCGGTGCCACCAACGACGTATGGCGCATGTATGCCGAAATGGTAAAGAAATATGCCGGACATGTAATCAACGTAAACAACCCCGCCATAGGCTTCAACGGATCGTCCGAAAGTCCCTGGGGTTCGGGAGCATTCTCCGATGTAGGTGACTTCGTGTTTGCCGACGATGTCGACTGGGTCGACTCTCTGTTCGGCGACGCATGGTCCACAGCCCAGAACCTGAGCATCTCCGGTGGCACGGAAGCCAATAAATACCGACTGTCGCTCGGATACATGTACGACGGTTCCCCGCTGAAGTACGGCAAGAACAACAACCAGCGCTACAACATCCGCCTCAACGACTCTTGGCAGCTCTCCAAGCGCATCCGTCTGGAATCCATGATTGCCTACAACCGTCAGGAGCAGGTGTCGCCTACTCTCATCGGCGAAGCCATCTCCGCAGGCGAGATGCCACAGCCTTGCCTCCCGCTGACCACCATCTCCGGCAAGCCCTATAAATGGGGTACATGGGTATCGCCTGTGGCCCGTATCGAAGAGGGCGGCGAGAACAAGCTCACCGTCTCGGCCATCAACATCAGCGAAACGCTTTCAGCCGACATCGCTCCCTGGCTCGACGCCAATGTGAACGTGGGTTACAACTCGTCGGCCGCATGGCGCGACATGGTGCGCAAAACCTACGACACGTTCACCTATCTCGACGTGCCTGCAGGCAAGGACGAGAAGCGCTTCCCCTACTCGCGTTCCACCAGCAGCCGCACCGACTTCTATTCGTTCACCGGCTATCTCCACGGCCATCACACCTTCGCCAAGCAGCACAACCTGAGCCTCACCGCCGGTGTGCAGTATGAGTTCAAGGACTACCGCGTGTTCGGTGTGGCCGTACGCGACCCGAACACCGCCCTCGACATCATCAACGGTTCGGGTGAAGTCTCGATCAACGACCTCGACGGCAACAAAGCCAAACTGGCCAACCGCTGGCAGTTCTCCAACCTCAGCTACTTCTTCCGCTTCAACTACGATTTCGACGGCCGCTATCTCCTCGAATTCAACGGACGTTACGACGGCTCCTCGAAATTCCAGAGCAAGAACCGCTGGGAATTCTTCTACGGCATCTCCGGCGCATGGCGCATCAACCAGGAGAAATTCCTGCGCGACGTTGACTGGATCTCCAACCTGAAAGTCCGTCTCAGCTACGCCGAGATGGGTAACCAGAGCGGCATCAGCAACTACGACGGTTATCAGCTCTATGTGGTCAACAGCAACAACGGCGCCTATATCGGCAACGACAAGCTCAGCACCATCACCACCAACGGTACATTCGCCTCGAACAGCCGCTCGTGGGAACGTATCAAGAACTTCAACGTCGGTCTCGACTTCGGATTCCTCAACGGAGCCATCTCCGGTTCGGTGGACTACTTCGAGAAACGTAACGACAACATGCTCATCAATATCACCCCTCCCGCCATCCTCGGCGACAAGGCGCCCAAGACCAACGCCGGTAAATTCAAGGACTGGGGCTTCGACGGTCAGCTGACATACAACGGACGCGTGGGCGACTGGAACTACCACGTAGGCGGAACATTCACCTTCGCACGCAACAAGATCATTGACATCCAGGGCCCCACAGTGCTCACCTCCGGATTCACTGAAACCCGTCAGGGCTATCCCATCAACTCATTCTTCGGCCTGCGCTACGGCGGCAAAATCCAGAACGAGGAGCAGCTGAAAGCCTATGTCGACAAATACTTCCCCAACAACGGCATCGGCATGCCTGAGAACCTCCGTGTTGGCGACAACATGTACTGCGACGAAAACGGCGACGGTGTGCTCGACTACAACGACTACATCTTCCTCGGCTCCGACACCCCCGAAATCAGCTACTCGTTCAACTTCGGCGTGAACTGGAAGGGCATCGACGTGAACTTCGTGTTCCAGGGCGCAGCCAACCGTTTCGTCTACCGCGGTATCGACAACCTCACCGTTCCTGCCCGCGGATGGTACACCAACACCTCAAACGCCTCCGTAGGCAACATATGGAGTCCCGAGAACCCCGACGCATACTTCTCGCCCTACATAGTTGACAACAAAATCAATAATTACAACTACCAGACATCGTCGCTCACAGCCCAGGACGGCCGCTACCTGCGTCTGAAGAACTTCACCGTAGGCTACACCTTCCCCGCAAAATGGATGAAAGCCACCCACTGCCTCACCAACGCACGTGTCTACATCACCGGCGAGGACCTCTGGGAGACCACCAAGCTCAAGGACGGTTACGACCCCGAAGCAGGCCGCTCGGCCGCATCCGGTTTCAGCCGCTACCCCTTCACCCGCAACTGGACATTCGGTCTGAACCTCACATTCTGATCCACTGCTGAACCTTAACAAAAATCAACACCGGCCTCCGCGCCGGTAAAACAAAGAAAAAACAAGATTCAAATGAAAATCAAAAAATATATCACCGCCGGATGCCTCGCAGCCATGGCCGCTGTCCTGCCCTCGTGCATGGACCTGGAGCCCAAGGCTGAAATGTCCGACAACCATGTGTGGAGCACGGCCGAGAACTTCCAGCTCTTCGCCAACCAGTTCTACGGATGGCTTCCCAACCTGGGTCGCGGCGTGGTGAACGACAATATCCACAGCGACTACCGCAGCGACCTCCTCTGCACAAACACCGTGATTCCGGAGAACCAGGGCACAAACACAATTCCCGTGTCCGACGGCCTCTACACCGGCCACTTCAAGAATATCTACTACTGCAACCTTCTGCTGAAGAACGCAGCGGATTTCGGCAACCTCGAAGCCATTAAGGTGCCGGTGGCCGAAGCCAAGTTCTTCCGCGCCATGCTCTACTTCGAGCTTGTGCAGGCATATGGCAACGTGACACTGCTCACCGAGCCAATCGATATCGACTCCGAGCAGCTTTACGGTCCCCGCACAGACCGCTCGCTGGTGATCGACCGCTGCGTGCAGGATCTTCTCGAAGCCGAAGCCGGACTTCCCGAGACTCCCACCGAGAACGGCCGCCTCTGCAAGGACGCCGCCCGTGCAATGCTCAGCCGCGTCGCACTTTTCGAGGGAACATGGCAGAAATTCCACACTGACGGCGCCAACGCCACATCCACCAACGCCCGCGCAGCCTCCCTGCTTAAAACCGCCGCCGATGCCGCAAAGCGTGTGATCGACGGAAACCGCTACTCGCTGTTCAAGCCGGCAGCCCTCGGCACTGAAGCCTACCGTTACCTTTTCATCCTTGAGAACGAACAGTGCAATCCGGCAGGTCTCACCAAAGCCGACAACCACGAGTACATCATCACACGCCGCCAGCGTGAGGAGGACAAATGCGTGACCAACATCACCCACGCACTCTTCTCATCCGACATCTTCTGGGCCACACGCAAGCTCGCCGAGATGTATGTATGCCAGAACGGTCTGCCCATCAAGTACAACGGTACCGTAAACCCGCAGTTCAAGGGCGACGACATCAGCAGCGCCGCCGCCGAATATCAGAACCGCGACAACCGCATGAACAACACCCTGCTCATGCCCGGCACGAAATACTTCACACACGTGCGTTCGCGCTCGGCTTGGAACGACAGCGATTTCGACGACGAAAAGAAATATTTCGTGGCAGGCGCACCCACCAATTCCACCGGCTACGCTCCCCGCAAATGGGGCACCGAACGCCACGTGGAAACCGGCTACGAATCGTACGACTATCCCGTGATCCGTCTGGCAGAGGTTTACCTTAACTACGCTGAAGCTATGTTCGAGCTTAACAACCGCATCGACAACGCCGACCTAAAATGGCTCAACGAAGTGCGCAAACGCGTCAACCCCAACATGACGGAACTCAGCAATGAGCTGGTAAACGCCAACGGCCTGAGCATGCGTGAGGAAATCCGCCGCGAACGCGCTGTAGAGCTATTCCTCGAAGGTTTCCGCATCGACGACCTCAAACGCTGGGCCACCGCACCCGAGGAGATGTCGAAGGACCTCACAGGCGTACAGATCACCGGCACATGGTATGAGACCGGCTGGGCACAGCACGGCGGCAAACCCCTCGATGCCAACGGATGCATCATCCTCTACACCGGCCGCGGAGCATGGAAACAGACCTCCAAACTTTATCTCTACCCTATCCCCAGCGACCAGCTGCAGATCAACCCTGCCCTCGAGCAGAATCCGGGCTGGTAATCAGGCAATCACTTTCAAACACAACATCAGAATAACAGAATAACATGAAATTCTTAAAATTCCGAAATATAGCAGGAGTTCTCGCAACAGCAGCCATCGCGGTGTCGCTCTGCGCATGCAGCGATGACGACGAACCGGGCCAGCTCAAAGAGGCGATATACCCCTCTGCCGTGGAGTTCTCCTTCCCCGACGAAGTTAAAAGCTTTGTCTATGATGAAGGCAACGGGGTAAAAACTCTCCCCATGATCAAAGGCCAGAGCGTGCGTCTGTCGGCAATGCTCCTTCCCGACAATGTCACTTTTCAGGACAAACTCTGGATGACCTCCAACCCCCAGAACGTATCGGTCGACGGCGACGGTAACATTACCGCCCTCTCCTCCGAAGGCGACGGCTACTCGATAATCACCGTAGCTCCCGACCCCTACTATCCCGGCTCGGGCATCAGTGCCTCCATCCGTGTGCGTGTCAGCGATGCCCTGGTTCCTGCCACCCAGATTGTGGTAAGCTCCGACAACGATGCCATCTACGCATCGCAGACCATGCAGATGAAAGCCAGCATCCTCCCCGCCGACGCCACCTACCGCACAGTGCGCTGGACCTCGTCGGACGAATCAATTGCCACCGTGGATGAGAACGGTGTCGTAACCGGCATGGTTACGGATGCAATTCTCGCCCAGGTCACCATCACAGCCACCGCCATCGACGGCTCTGGCGTGAGCGGCTCGAAGGCAATCACCATCATGCAGATTGTACAGCCCGAGCAGATCACCATCGATCAGGCGTTCGCCAAAGGCAACTACGAATGTGCAATCAACGAGCATAAGGTAGCTCTCGACTTCACAACAGTGCCTGCACAGGCCACAACCAACCTCATCGAATGGACCTCGTCCGACGAATCTATCGCCACCGTGGCCGACGGCGTCGTGACATTCAACAAGAACGGCATGTTCGGCGACTTCACCATCACCGCCAGATGTCCCGAGACCGGCAACACAGCCACCATCGAGATGACCCTCCCGGCCGGTCTGCACCGCGAACTCTTCCTCAATGAGGACGACTACGTATGGAAGGACAACACCGGCGGCAACAACACCGTCTGGAGCCCCGGCTACATCACAATCACCGCCTCCGGCAACGGCAAGCTCCGTCAGGACTTCAAGTGCTTCGAGAGCGTCTACCTGCACGCCGGCAACTATCCCATAATCGCCGTGCGCATGCACGACCTCATGGACCATCCCGAGGTGACAAAGCGCAACATCACCCTCGACACCTCCGGAAAATGCGAAGGCAAGGACTTCAAGGGCGGTCTGAACGGCACCAACAACAAATGGGCGCACGACTGGAAGATTGACGACGGCACGCACGTGTTCATCTACGACCTCGCCACCCAGAACTTCCAGACCGGCGGCAAACTGCCCACCACAGCAGTGGCCACATTCGGAACATTCCAGTTCAAGTATGCCGACATCGAGAAACCCAGCACACCCCTCACTTACGAGATTCACTGGATCCAGACCTTCAGGACCATCGAAGATGTAGAGAACTACATCGCTTCCGAAGGCCGCACCATCGAGAATAAAATCAAATAAAATTCCGACACAGTTTTCCACCGGAGCGCCGCATGGCTCCGCCCACGGGGCGCTCCGATTAAAACGAATCATACAACAATGAAAATCCAGATATTATCTTTCCTGACCGCCGCTGCCATTGCCGCCGGCATGACCTCCTGCCAGGAAAACGAGTATGGTGTGGTCGACCTCACCCCCGTAGAACGCTACACTCCGGTCGACGGACAGTACACCTACAACCACCCCTGCGTGCTCTACAACCAGGCCGATTTCGACCGCGTGAAGAACTCGCTCGCCGATGGCTCGGCACCTCAGGCCGTCAAGGACGAACTGGCCGCCCTCAAGTCCAGCCGTCATGTCGACAAGAACTACACCCCCAATCCCACCACCGACGTGCGACGCGGCATTTCAGGCGATGAGAACTACACCATCGCCATGCGCGACGCAGCCGCCGCCTACCAGATGGCTCTGCTGTGGCAGGTGACCGGCGAGAACGAGTATGCCGATGCAGTGGTCCGCATCCTCAACGCGTGGGCCAACACCTGCACCCTCGTCACCGGTAACACCAACAAGGCTCTCGCCGCAGGCGCACAGGGCTACACATTCGCTGCCGCAGGCGAAATAGTACGCAACTACTCCGGTTGGGCACCGGCCGATTTCACGAAGTTCAAGACATGGATGAAGGATGTATGGGCATCCGTCTGCCTCGACTTCCTCGAGACAAAATACGGCAACTGCGCCACCCATTACTGGTCAAACTGGGATCTCGTAACAATGAACGCCTATCTGGCCATCGGTATCCTCAATGATGACAATGCGATGGTTAACTATGTGGTCAACCTCTTCCACAACGGCACAGGCAACGGCGCCGTTAAGAACCTTGTGAACGCATTCCATGTAAACCCGCTCGATCCCACCGAGACCATCGGCCAGAATCAGGAGAGCGGCCGTGACCAGGGACACGCCATGATGTCGTGCATGGTGGCAGGCACACTGGCCCAGATGGCCTACACCCTCTACAAGGACAATACCCAGATCAAGGAACTCGACTTCTTCGCCGCCAACGACAACGCACTGATGAAGATGGCCGAATATGTGGTCCTCACCAACCTGCGCGACGGTTCGGACAATGCCAACAAAAACGGTCTGTGGGTAATCTCGGCCGACAAGATTCCTTTCACCACCTACAACTACTGCATCGACTGCGCATGCAACGGCGGACGTCCCCACGACCACGGTGCCGTACAGACCAAATTCGCCGACGACGGCGGCCGCGGAGGTGTACGTCCCGGATGCGAGATTTATCTCCACCACTATGCAAAGGTGAAAAACCTCGGTTCCGGCTATAAGTACATCAAACAGATGGCCGACAAGATGCGCCCCGAATGCGGTTCAGGCGACACCCGCTACTCTCTCAACTCCGGTGGCTACGACCAGCTCGGCTGGGGCACACTGATGCTCTACACCGAATAATAAAAACACTCTGACTCTCACAACGGGGAGGCACGATGAACCAACCCCTCACCCTGCCTCCCCGTTTCTCTTTAACCAACAATCCAATAATATCACAACCCGACTCCATGAAACATTTCTGCGCAGCCATAGCGCTCACGGCGGCACTGGCATCTCAGGCCGAGATAATCACCTACCCTGCAGGCCAGGGAGTTGAAACCAACAACGACTTCACAGTGGAAGTGCGTCAGTCCGACGGCCCGTGGCAACCGGTGTGCACCTATCCCGTAAAGGTTGACGAGGTGCTCAACGCCCGGCACAATGTACGCATGGCGTCGATGGCCTACTTCGATTTCGACGGCGGTGCCGTTGAAGTGAAAGTGACCTCAAATAGCTCGGTGCCCGTCGATTCCGTTCGTGTGCGCCCGCTCTCACGCGGCATCCGGCCGCAAACCGACGGCAACGAGGTGACATTCACCATCGACCGCCCCGACAACCTCTCGGTGGAAGTGAACGGCGACATTTTCCACAATCTCCATCTTTTCGCCAACCCCATCGACTCTCACCGGCCTACAACCGGACAGATCAAGAACCTCAAAAAGCAGAAAAACCTCATATACTTCGCTCCCGGCGTGCACAATCTGCCGGGTGACAGTCTGCGCCTCGCCTCCGGCACAACTGTATACATCGACGGCGGCGCACGTGTCAACGGCCGTCTCATTGCCGACAGCGTACGCGACGTGCGCATCTACGGGCGCGGCGAAGTGCATCCGCAGGGACGCGGCGAGGGTGTCTACATCAAGCGTTCGCGCAACATCGATGTAGACGGCATCATCCTCACGCAGATTCCTATAGGCCAAAGCGATTCAATCAACATCAACAACGTGAAATCCATCTCGTCCTACGGCTGGGGCGACGGCATGAACGTGTTCGCCTCGAACAATGTGACATACCGCAACGTCTTCTGCCGCAACAGCGACGACTGCTCCACCGTCTACGCCACACGCAAAGGCTTCAAAGGGGGATGCCGCAACATCCTTATGGAGAACTCCACCCTGTGGGCCGACGTGGCACACCCCATAATGATCGGTCTGCACGGCAGCGCCACCGAAATAGGCCCTGACGCTCCTGCCGACACCATCCGCAACATCGTTTACCGCAATCTCGACATCCTCGATCACCATGAGCAGCAGATTGACTATCAGGGATGCTTCGGCATCAGCTGCGGCGACAACAATGTGGTGCGCGACGTCACATTCGACAACATCCGCGTGGAGGATTTCCGCCGCGGGCAGCTTGTGAACATCCGCATCTTCTTCAACAAAAAATACTGCGCCGCCCCCGGCACCAGCGTAAGCAACGTCCTGTTCAAGGACATCACCTACAACGGCAACCATGCTGAAATGTCGGTGATTGCCGGATACGACGACACCCGCAAAGTGTCGGACATAACATTCGACAACCTTGTGATCAACGGACAGAAAATACACGACGACATGCCCGGAAAACCGAAATGGTACAAGACCTCCGATTTCGCACGCATATTCATCGGCGAGCATGTCGACAACGTGACATTCAAATAACCTTTCCCAAAACACATCGCACCATTTTCATATCTCAAGACCATGCAAAAAATCCTGATTTCAGCCGCTGCCGCACTGTCCCTGTTTACCGCAGGAGCCGCCGACACGCTCACCATATCCTCGCCCGACGGACGTAACCGGGTGAATTTCTCCAAACCGGGCAAAGAACTCATCTATGAGGTGAAACGCGACGGACAGGAGCTTATCCGCCCCTCGCGCGCTGGCCTGCACGTTGACAACCGCGTGTGGGAGATGGCCCTTGGCAAACGCAACCTCGCACAGCCCGAGTGCTGGATGGACCTCCTCACCACCGACAGCGTCACGGTGCATGCAGCCGTCGATTCCGTATGGCATCCGCTCTACGGCGAGCGTTCCACCGTGTGCGACAATTTCAATTCGGCCACACTGCACATGAGCCGCAAGGACAAGAGCGACTACCGGCTTGATGTGGAGGTGCGCGCCTACAACGAAGGTATCGCCTTCCGCTACTTTTTCCCCGAACATCCAGCAGCGATTTTCCACAAAGTGGTTGACGACCTCACCGACTACACCTTCCCCGAAGGCACAATGGCATGGAGCGAACAATGGGCGCAGGCGTTCTTCGACCATACGCCGGTTGACAGCATCAAACGCCCGGTGGAACGCGCCCTGACGCTCGAACTCCCCTCGAAACAGTGGGTTGCACTGCTCGATGCAGATGTTGACGACTGGTGCCTTACCAAACTCATTGCCCGCGAGGGACATCCCGGCACGCTGTCGTCGGTGATGTACTCCCCTGTGGACATAGTGACCTATTATGCCACCCCCTGGAAAATAATAATGACTGCCGACACCCCCGGACAACTCATAGAGAACAACGATATCGTTCTCAACCTCAACCCCGAACGTAAGGGAGATTTCGACTGGGTGAAACCGGGCACAATCATGCGCTGCACCTCAATCTCCACCGAGGCAGGCCTGAAGAACATCGATTTCTGCGCCGAGCACAACATCCCCTACATGCTGTTCGACTGGCTGTGGTATCTCCCCTGCACAAGCCATGACGGCGATGCCACCAAGGTGGTCGACAAGCTCGACATGCAGCGCGTCGTTGACTACGGCAAGGAGAAGGGGGTGGGAATATGGCTCTATGTCAACCAGCACGCGCTCATGAAGCAGATGGACGAACTCTTCCCCCTGCTCAACAAGTGGGGAATTGTAGGCGTGAAATCGGGGTTCGTGCAATACGCCTCGCACCGCTGGGCCACATGGCTGCACGACATGGTGCGCTCGGCCGCCGACAACCACCTGATGATGAACATCCACGATGAATTCCGCCCCTCCGGATTCTCGCGCACATATCCCAACCTCCTCACTCAGGAGGGGATATGCGGCAACGAGGAGTTCCCGGATGCCACGCACAACACCACCCTCCCCTTCACACGCATGCTCAACGGCGCCGCCGACTACACCATATGCTACTTCGACAAGCGCCTGCGCAACACTCACGCACATCAGCTTGCCGCCTCGCTGGTGTTCTACTCGCCCCTGCAGACCATCCTGTGGTACGACACCCCCGACCGCTACCACGGCGAGCCTGAAATCTCGTGGTTCGAGAACCTTGCCACAGTTTTTGACGAATCGCGTGTGCTCAGCGGTTATCCCGGCAAAGGGATTGTGATGGCGCGCCGTAACGGCGACACATGGTTCGTGGGCGCGATGGCCAACAACGATGGTGACAACGTGGAAATCGACCTCTCGTTCCTCAATCCCGGCACTTCCTACAACGCAACCATCTATACCGACGGAGGCGAAGAAGTCAAGACGGCCACACACGTCAGGATCGACAGCAAAAAAGTGTCGGCATCCGACCGTCTGAAATTCAACCTCATGCCTCGCGGAGGTGCTGCAATACGCATCGAGCCTGCAAAAAAGAGCTGAAAGCATTAAGCGCACAGCGCACCACGGGCGTATATTAATATGAATGATTTTTTCATGTAAGGTAAAGATAAGTTAGGTATTAATTAAATCCAGCTAACACAAACGCTTATGAAACGCAACAAAATCGCATCGATTTTAAATTGTTTGTTAGCACTGTTGACAACAGTTGGCTTTCCGGTGGCCGCGACGGCTGCCGGAGGGCAACTTGTGTCAAATCCAGTCAATCTTTCCTCTAAGAACTACACCAACCCCATCATATTCTCCGACTATTCCGACCCCGATGTCACAGCATCGGCCGACGGACGCACATTCTATCTCACCGCATCAAGCTTCCAGTGCACTCCGGGACTGCCGATACTCAAATCCACCGACCTCGTGAACTGGGAACTTGTGAACTACGCCCTGCCGGAACTCCCCGACAGCCGTTACGACCGCGTGCAGCACGGCAAAGGCGTGTGGGCGCCCTCCATCCGCTTCCACAACGGCGAATACTACATCTACTGGGGCGACCCCGATCTCGGCATCTTCATGGTCAAGGCCTCAGATCCGGAGGGTGAATGGAGCAAACCGGTGTGCGTGCTTTCCGGACGCGGCATCATCGACACCACCCCGCTGTGGGACGAGGACGGACGCGTGTATCTTGTGAACGCCTGGGCGGCATCGCGCAGCGGATTCAACAGCATCATCACCGTGAGCGAGCTTTCGCCCGACGGCACAAAGATAATCTCCAACCCGCGAATAGTGTTCGACGGCAACGATGGCGTGAACCACACCGTGGAAGGCCCGAAATTCTATAAAAAGGACGGATACTACTGGATTTTCGCTCCGGCCGGCGGCGTGGTTGAGGGATGGCAGCTGGCCATGCGCTCCAGAAACGTATACGGTCCCTATGAGCCGCGCATAGTAATGGCGCAAGGCAAAACCGACATCAACGGCCCGCATCAGGGCGCATGGGTCGACACCCCCGACGGACGCAGCTGGTTCCTGCACTTCCAGGACCGCGGAGCCTATGGCCGCATCATCCACCTCAACCCAATGGAATGGAAAGACGGATGGCCTGTGATCGGAGCCGACCCTGACGGCGACGGATGCGGCGAACCGGTGAAAACATTCTCCCGCCCCGCTCCCGCCGACCGCTCGCTGACACTGGATACTCACCAGTCGCCCATGCTCTACGAATGGCATGCCAATTATGCGCCCGACAATTTCGGCTATCCCACCTACGACGGGATGATGCGCATCTACAGCCAGCGCTGCGACAGCACATACACCAATCTGTGGGATGTGTCGAACCTGTGGCTGCAGAAATTCCCGGCCGAAAAATTCACCATGACGGCCAAAGTGCGCATTTCGGCCAAACAGAATGCCGAGGGCGTGGCCTCCGGTCTGGTGGTGATGGGATGGGACTACTGCACATTCGGTGCGGTAAAGACTGCCGACAGCTTCACCCTGACCATGGCCCAGTGCACCGATGCCGAACAGAAAGGCGTCGAAAAGACTTTTGAAATAGCCACCCTCTCCCCCACGCGCACCTACACTGCCGGTCTTATAGCCAACATGGAACTTGACCTGTGGCTGCGTCTGGAGGTGACGGAAGGCGCCATGTGCCGCTTCGCCTACAGCACAGACGGCAAAAAATTCACATCCGCACCCGCTTCGTTCAAGGCGCGTGCCGGCAAGTGGATCGGAGCAAAGGCCGGATTCTACAGCATCGCGCCTGCCGGCATGCCCGAACGCGGATGGATAGACGTACTCGACGTCACCATCACCACTCCTTACCACAAACGATAATAAATACAAAAGCTTACCTAATATAAAATCATGCCGGCATCCTCCGGCAACAGATATAAGAAGAATACCATAGCCATGCAACTGTTGAAAATAGGAATTTTTGCTGCTGCAATCACCATGATAGGAGCATGCAGCTCCCGCACAGAAACCGTCGCACAGTTTGACGTGACCAAAGCGCTCGGATACTGCGACGGCAAAGTGAAAAAGACCCTTACTGACCTGCGCCATGGAGGCGACACAATCGACTACACCATGATGCCGCGAAACATCGAGGGAGCCGATACCATCTGGCATTGCCGCAAGGCCACTCCCGACGAATGGTGCGCGGGATTCTGGCCCGGAGTGCTCTGGATGGACTATGAGCTGAACCGCAACGAGGACACCCGCTGCCAGGCCGAACGCTTCACCGAAGCGCTCGAGTATCTTTCGCAGCGTCCGATATTCGACCACGACCTCGGATTCCTGATGCTTTGCAGCTACGGCAACGGCTACCGTCTCACCCACAATCCGAAATTCAAGCAGGTGCTTCTGGCATCGGCCGATTCACTCGCCACACTGTTCAACCCCGCTGTGGGCACCATCCTTTCGTGGCCTCGCAACGTGGAGATGCTTGGCGGACACAACACAATCATGGACAACATGATAAATCTGGAGATGCTGTTCTGGGCATCCAAAAACGGCGGCAGCCGCGACCTCTATGACATTGCGGTGAAACACGCCGAAACAACGATGAACAACCAGTTCCGTCCCGACAATACCAGCTACCATGTGGCCGTCTATAACCCCACAACAGGTGAATTCATCAAAGGGATGACACATCAGGGCCTGAACGACGATTCGATGTGGGCGCGCGGTCAGGCATGGGCCATCTACGGATACACCATGGTTTACCGTGAGACTCAGGACCTTCGGTTCCTCAACTTCGCACAGCAGGTCACCGACGTGTATCTCGAACGCCTCCCCTCCGACCTCGTTCCCTACTGGGATTTCGATGCACCCGAAAGCGCATCAACCCCGCGCGATGCATCCGCAGCCTGCGTTGTGGCCTCCGCCCTGCTCGAACTGCAGGAATATGTTGAAAAGGAAAAAGGGAAGCACTATCGTGACATGGCCACCCAGATGCTCGCAAGCCTCAGCTCCGACAAATACCGCTCGGCCGACAACCGCAGCTCATTCCTCGATCACTCCACCGGCCATCATCCGGCAGGCTCTGAGATTGACGCCTCGATTATCTACGCCGACTATTATTACCTCGAGGCACTCCTCCGCCTCAAGAAACTTGAGGAGGGCACGCCGGTTCTGGCAAAACTCTGATATCCGGAACTTTTCAATAGGTAACACACATACAGCTCAGTCAGCACACAACAGCGCCATGCATGTGACACACACAACTGCATGGCGCTGTTTTATTCGTCGTTGATGATATTGCATCAATCGTTGATGATGTCGAGCTGCTGGCGCACCGACTCGTCGTGGAGGGCAAGCAGGAATGTGCGCATAAACTCGGCCGACATTCCCAACTGCACACCGGCATCGATGCGTGAGCGGAGCACATCGTTATAGCGTCCGGCCTGAACCACCGGCATGCTGCTCTCCTTTTTGTAACGGCCTATCTCACGCGCCACCTCCATGCGGCGGGCAAGCACATCGAGCAGTTCATTGTCGAGGCCGTCGATCTGACGCCGGAGCACTTCAAGCCTTTCCGAAGGCATATGCTGTCCGCGCACCTTGAGAGATCCGAGAATACTGTCGAGCTGACATGGTGTCACCTGCTGTGCGGCGTCGCTCCACGCCTCGTCGGGATGGCAGTGGCTCTCGATTACGAGGCCGTCGAACCCCATGTCGAATGCCGTCTGCGACAAAGGCGCTATCAGGTCGCGCCGCCCCCCGATGTGCGACGGGTCACACAGTATGGGCAGAGCCGGGAACCGCAGCCTCAGCTCCGTGGGGATGTGCCATTGGGGCATGTTCCGGTAGATGTGGCATCCGTCGGTGCTGAATCCGCGGTGAATGGCGCCCAGACGCCGCAATCCGGCATTGTAAAGCCGCTCCAGCGCACCGATCCACAGCTCCAGATCCGGATTCACAGGATTCTTGACCAGAACGGGCAGATCGGCGCCCCGCTCTCCGAGCGTATCGGCAATCTCCTGCATGGCAAAGGGGTTGGCCGAGGTGCGTGCACCAATCCAGAGCATGTCGACACCGGCATCCATAGCCTGCTCCACATGCGCCTTGGTGGCCACCTCGGTGGCAATGTGCATCCCGGTGGTTTCCTTCACCTTCTGCAGCCATTTCAGGCCGGGAGCGCCTACTCCCTCGAATCCACCCGGTTTGGTGCGCGGCTTCCATATGCCCGCACGGAAAATGCGCACACCCATGGCCGCAAGCGCATGGGCAGCCTCAAGCACCTGCGTCTCGGTTTCGGCACTGCAGGGGCCGGCAATAATCACTGGCCCTGAGGCATCCATGTCCGGAAATATAACTGGCTGTAAATCTTTCATAATCTGGGGGCGGGAATGGGGTCAAATCGTTTTATCTGCCAATCGGGACGGTGCTTATGCAGCGGCATCTCAATCGTCTGCAAAGGTAGCAAATTTTCACGGTACCCCCTCGGCCGATACAACGCCACACAAATTTTTTCAATTGAACAAATGCCGCCCCGGGGCGTTTTTATATTGATAAAGCATTTACGGAAACTACAACTAAAGCAGACTAAAGCTAAACAACAACTAAAGCTACTGTTATGAAAAAACTTATTATGGCCGTAATCGGCGTTCTCGCACTGGGCGTCATGCCGGCAATGGCACAGAGCGAAGATGCTCCCGCACGCATCAACAAGGTTTCAGCATTCTACGACCTCACCACCCTATATCCCAAAGGTGCCGATAATGTATACTTCAACGGCTTCGGCGTAGGATACAACATCGATTTCCGCGTGTCGCGCACCATGCCTCTGTACGTAGGCACCGGCCTTAACGCACGCTTCCTCTTCAACGAGAAGGAGATTCTTGACGACGACGTGTACGACCTTGTGGACATTGAGGCTCACAACACGTTCATCAACCTCAACGTGCCCCTCAACGTAAGCTACCGCGTGCCGGTGGCCGACAGCTTCTATCTCACCCCTGAGGTCGGCCTTGATTTCCGCCTCCAGCTCTATGCCCACAGCCAGATTGACACCGACATAGACGGATATATCGGCGATCTCGCAGGCGAATTTCAGGAAGGCAGCCGCGGCGTGAACCTGCTGAGCAAGGACCAGATGGGCGACGAGCATCTGCGCCGCTTCCAGATGGGATGGCATGCCGGGCTCAACTTCGAGTACCGCCACGTGAACCTCGGCCTTACCTACGGAACTGACTTTGTCAAGCTGCACAAGAACCTCGGCGCAGGCCATTTCCTTGTGTCGCTGGGATATACGTTCTAACCGGTCCTATAGTTTGAATTCTAACGGCAGTGTGTCATGACCTGGAATCATGACACACTGCTTGTTTTTATACTGTCCTCATACCGTGGCATCCGGCGGCATCACGGCTTGTTCGTATCCCGAATTTGTCATTTCGGGAAAAATGTCTAACTTTGGGTTATATGAAACCCGAGACTCCACGCATCATCAACCTGCCCCGTATCCACGATCCGCGCGGCAACCTCACTGTGGTACAGAACAACGAGCATATCCCCTTCGCCATCAGGCGTGCATACTGGATTTACGATGTCCCCGCCGGCAGCGAACGCGGCGGCCACTCGCACCTCGACATGTCGCAGCTGCTGGTGGCTCTCAGCGGCAGCCTCAACGTCAACCTGTGTGACGGCTATTCATGGCGCACTTTCACTCTCAACCGCCCCTTTCAGGGGCTGTTCATCCCCCCGGGTATCTGGCGTACGCTCGACAACTTTTCGTCGGGCACAGTGTGCCTGTCGCTTGTCTCGAACGATTACGATGAAGCCGACTACATCTACGACTTCGACCGCTTCAAGGAGCTTTCGCGTTCGCACGAGCCCATTTTCTGACCGCAACATCCCATTCAGGAGCCATCCTTAACCCAATGACCACACCCAAGAAATACCCGTTTCTCGACCTTGCCACAGTCAACACTCCCTACCTCGACGAACTCGAGCAGGCAGCCCTCCGTGTGGTGCGCTCCGGCCGATACATAGGTGGCGAAGAAGTCGACGCACTTGAGCGACGGATCGCCGACATAGCACGCACCCCGCATGCCGTGGCCGTGAGCAACGGGCTTGACGCTCTCCGCCTCATTCTGCGTGCCTACATCGAAATGGGACGCCTGAAGCCCGGCGACGAGGTGATTGTCCCTGCCAACACCTACATCGCGTCCGTGCTTGCCATCTCCGACGCCGGCCTTATCCCCGTGCTCGCCGAACCCGATGCCCTGACCTCCAACCTCGACATCCATAAGGCAGCGCGCCTCGTAGGAAGCCGTACCCGCGCCATCATGCCCGTGCATCTTTACGGCCGCGTATGCTTCAACGAGGAGCTGGCCGACATGGCCACCCGGCACAACCTGCTTGTAATCGAGGACAACGCCCAGGCCATCGGAGCGACATCCGGCATTGCAGGCCTCTATGGGACACACGCCACCGGCGGACTCGGTCATGCCGCAGGCCTGAGCTTCTACCCCACAAAAAACGTGGGAGCGCTGGGCGACGCAGGCATTGTCACCACCCACGACCCCGAACTTGCCGCCACCGTCCGCGCTCTCGCCAACTACGGGGCCGACCGACGCTACCACAATCTATACTGCGGATTCAACTGCCGCATGGACTCCATCCAGGCCGCCATGCTCATGGTCAAGCTCCGTCATCTTGACGAGGAGAACGACTACCGCCGGCAGATTGCATCAGTCTACTGCTCCGCCATAACCAACCCACACATCTCGCTTCCGCTGTTTGCCCCCGACTGTGTGTTCCACCAATTTGTGGTCCACACCCCGCACCGTAAAGCGTTCACAGCGTGGCTCGATGCCAACGGCATCGGATGGGACATGCACTACGCCACCCCGCCGCACCGTCAGCCATGCTACATGCAGCCACAGTTGACGAACGCACCTGTGCTGCCACCCGATGGACTTCCCGTCACCGAGCGGCTGGCCGACACATGCGTAAGCCTGCCCATATCCCGCTGCACATCGCCCGACGACGCACACCGCATTGCGGAAATAATCAATGGCTTCCAGCCCTGACACCCCTCTGTATGCATGTCTCGATGCGTGTCTCTTCACTTACCGACGACAATTCATTTGCTCGATTTAAATTCCGTAGAATTGTTGGCCTTTTTGGTTACAAAAGTATGTCAAAGAGCACAAAAATTTGTTGTGGAAATAAAAACATCGTATATTTGCACTTGAAAAGAAGTCCGAATACCGATTATCTGCTGAACTGTTAATACCCAGATTATTGCGGAACTAATCATACAAGGACCGCTCATCCGCCGTGAGGCGCCGTGCCGCCGGTCTGTTCGACGACTTTTCAAGATGAATGTAAGTAAGATATAATCTCTACACTGAAGTTGTGAAAACAACTCTAATTTTAGAATCACTAATTAGCCTTTTGGCTTGAATCCGAAGCAACCTGTGAAGGAAGCCCCGGATTTTTTTTTGCACTTCCCCAACGGGGCGCCCCCAGCCAGACGCCACGCTGGCAGCCACCGCTGCCAGCTCAAACATATAATTCGGATAAACTGGTTCAAGCCGAAAGTTCGGTGCATTTGATTCTCGTAAACCGACGTCGCCTCCATCCACTTGTAGGGTCGCGACCTG
>ERZ808046.141-NODE-141-length-92621-cov-10.375638_pt1 | contig 92621 bp, 75 predicted proteins | sample MGYA00380196_ERZ808046 | MGnify/ENA primary metagenome ERZ808046 (study PRJEB31490, sample SAMN06133421) | mouse gut metagenome | isolation source: Z6_2 | host: mice | place: China: Chengdu | collected 2015-05 ... | reverse complement strand
GAGCCGAAGTACACCTTTGACACAGGGATCAAGCAGACGATTCAGTGGTATCTGGAGAATCAGGACTGGTGGAAGCATATCATCAGCGGAGAATACAGCCAGTATTTTGATAAGATGTATGGAGAACAGTTAAAATAATTAGAATATGGTATAAAAGCTCTTGGCAAAAGATGTGAGAGGGAAAATGCCCTGTTTTTTGCAAGAGCTTTTATACCCTCAGTGAACAAGAACCGTGCGTCCCCTTGTCCACTGAGGGTGTCATGTGTCATTATAGAAATATTGGAGAGACTTAGATGGAATTACTATTTTTTATTTCTTTTTTGGTACTAAAACAGTTTTATATCCTTCCGTCTGGCAGCATAGGACTAGCGGATCTGTGTTTAGGGACAAGCGCTTTAATGATAATGGGAAAACAGATAAGAGAATATCAGAAATATAAAAAAGAAGGATTTTCTGGCCGCCTTATGCTACATAAAATATCTAACTGGGAGGAAGACAAGTTACTGTACATTTTTCTGCTCTGTGTTGTGATTATTAATTCTGTTTATATGTGCCGGGAAAGAAATATAGGATTCGTAAAGTATACCATTTACTGGCTGTATAATGGTATGGCAATCTGGTGCTTCCGATATATTGGAAGAGAGCAGAATTTTAAAAAATACAGTGTAGTCGCAGTGAGAACAAATATTTTGATCCAGACAGGAATCTGGATATCCGGAAGGGGTCGCTTCTTTTATGAATATTGGGGAGGGACCCGTTATATGGGAACTTTTAACGATCCAAACCAGCTGGCATTCTTTTTATTTATGATGATACTCCTTCTGTATCTCTTGAGAGAAAAGAGACAGATATGGGATGGAATTTTTTATGGGATGGCAATAGTAATAATCATTGCCAGCAAGTCTACGGGGATTTTTCTGGGGGTAGTGGCCTTTGGCGGATGTTTGGTAGTAAAATGGATGTATAGGATTTATAAAGCAGATAAACTACCTAGACAAGTATGGCGGATGGGAGTCGCAATATTATTGATATCTATAACAGCAGGACTTTGGGTTTTGTGGCCAGATGCGGATTTTTCCATACAAGAAGGAAATTTCACTTTGATTGAGAGGACACAAGAAAAAATATGGAAGCTTAACCAGGACGGAGCAGGGGGAATTTTTATGGACAGGGGATTGGATAAGCTTATACTGTATCCCCAATATGTTATTTTTGGAGCCGGAGAAGGCGGATTTGCCAGATTCCCTGCATCTGTCCAAATAAATGAGATTCATTGCTGTTTGTTTAGCATATTGTTCTGCTATGGCATTGTTCCTACAGGGATTTTGTTGGTTTGGCTTGGTAGGCAGCTAAAATTGCTGGAGGAATGGATGTGGCCAGCGGCATTAGCGCTTTTAGCTGAGAGTTTTCTACTGATTAATTACCGGCAGCCGCTGTTTTGGCTGATATTGGTGTATGGAGCAGTTATCAGTGAGAGGAAGGAAGAGGTACTGAAAAATGAGAGAAAGAAAATACGCCGCTGAGAAGCGGCGCTTTTTCCCGCGACAGGAAAATCTCTTTCGCTACCCTCCTCCATTTCCAGATTTCCATAGAAAGCGGTTCCGTCAATCATGAACTGCTCAGGTATTTTAACTTCGATGCCCAAACATCCACCCTTTTTGCTTTTTACCAGCAGCGCCCTAAGCTTTCCGATGATGTTTTCCAAAAACTTTTTTACAGCTTCAACACATACTTCAAGCCCAAAGCCCTGCTCAAAGGCAGGTACCAGCTCCTTGCATGTGACGGGTCTGGATTTACCTTTACAAGGAACCCGAAAGCTATTACGACCCCAGCGGGCGATCTGAAAAAGGCTATAACCAGAGGTACCTCGTCCCTTTGTATGACCTGCTGAACAAGGTTTATACCGATGCAGTCATCCGGTCCATGTGCAAAAGAAATGAATTTGCCGCATTATATGAGCTGATCGACAAGGTACACCCCATGCAGCAGGACAGTCCCTGTATTCATCGCTGACAGGGAGTTTCATGCGTACAACGTCTTTGCACATGCCATTGAGAACGGCGCCTTTTTTGTTATCCGAGCAACTGATGCAAAACTGAAACGGCTCCTCGGCCAAGGGCACTGTCCACACTGTTTGCTCCAGGACTCATTCCCGAATGATGCTTTATTCCTATGTTCAGACCGTTTATTCATTTTTCAGAGTTTTAACTAACTGACATTGGGTGTGAACAGTAACTAAAAAATGGGTTCCAGCAAGGCGAAACCCATTCTATTGCAATACAACAATTTATATACTATAATTTACATGGTTTTGTAGAGAAATTCAGGCTATCATTAAGAACTGTGGAATGGAGATAATATGAAAAAGGGTTTATTAATATTGGGAATAGCAGCATCATTAATATTGGAGGGATGTACAAGGACGGAGAATCAGATTATGATTACTGCTCATCGGGGGGATCAATCTGCTGCACCGGAAAATACATTGTCAGCATTTGAAGCTGCCATAGAAAATGGGGCGGATTATGTTGAACTGGATGTAACAGAGACCAAAGATAGAATATTGGTGATTCTTCACGACGACAGCTTAATGAGAACGGCGGGATTGGAAAAAAATATCTGGGATGTTACCTATGAAGAGACTCAGAAGCTGGATGCTGGAAGTTGGTACTCAGGGGATTTTGTAGGGGAAAGAATTCCCACTTTGGAAGAGGTGATTGAGCTTTGCAAAGGGAAGATAAAAATGAATATTGAGATAAAGGTAGCTGGACATGAATCAGAAGAGTTTGTCGAGAAAGTAGTGGATCTCATCCAAAGAGAAGAGATTTTAAGCCAGTGTATTGTTACTTCATTTGATTACGATACGGTAAGAAAGGTAAAAGAGCTGGAGCCTTCAATACAAGCCGGACTGATACTGTCAAAGGAAGGGAAGAATTTGGCAGATTATCAAGATATGGATCTATTCAGTATTTCCAGAAAGATTCTGACAAAAGATTTGGTTGAAGAAGCACATAAAATGGGAAAACCAGTTTATGTTTGGACGGTTAATAAAAAGAGAGAGATAAAGAAGTTTTGGCGGATGGGAGTAGATAATATTATTACGAATGATCCGGGATTGGTTAGAAAAATTGTACAATAAATTAAAGAAGGCTGCCCTAAATTGCGTTTTCAGGACAGCTCTCTTTAGGTGCAGAAAGAGCCCTTTATATCCCCACGCCCCCACTCATAAAAACCTTCTCTTTAAGCCCAGGCGTGTCAAAAGAAGCCCCTGTAAAATCACAATTAATTATATTTACTCCAGGCAGGGAAACCAGCTTTTTTATACAGGGAACTTCCGCTGATTCCTGGTTTTCCTTCAGGCCGGAAGCGTCATAAATACAGATAGTTCCGTCACTGGATACACTGGCGATGAGCGTGCCGTCCGGGGACCAGGAAACATCCCATACGAACATTTGATGTTCTTTGAGATGGCATATGGGCTTGCCGGATGTGGTTAGCCATATCAACAAGGTTTTGTCTGTTGAGCCGCTGATAAAGTAAGTTTCGTCCGGGGACGAAGACAGACAGTATACGAAATCTGTGTGGCATTTTAAGGAATGGTTATGATTCCAGGGCAATCCGGTAGTTCCGTCCCATCTTTTTATCATACAATCATTAGAACCGCTGAGAAGCTGGTCGATTTTATGAAGCCATTCCACACATCGGATGGCCTTTTGGTGGCTTATGATCCCTTCTCTTGGGATTCGCTTTTCCGGGATTTCTGTGTTTCTGGTTAAATCCCAGAAGCGAAGAGTTTTATCGTCGGCTCCGCTTACTAATATCGTCTTTTCCTGATTCAGTTTCATGCTGTAAACACTGTCTGTATGCCCGTCCAGCCAGGTATAACGATTTTCTTTAAACTCCCAGATGCAGATGCGGTTGTCGTCGGCCCCGCTGATAATTCGGTGATTGTCCAGCCAGAGAATACAATTTACAGGCCCGCTATGCTTTTTCATCTCATATTCAGGCTCATATGTAGCAGAATTCCAGAGGATAACCCGGTTATCGTTTGCCCCACTGGCAAAGAAAGTTCCGTCAGGCGACCAGGCCAAACATTTTATCCGGTTGGTATGGCCTTCTAAAATATGACAGCATCGCCCTTTTTTCACATCCCATATTCGGATTAGATTATCATCGTATCCGGCAGCCAGGGTATTACTGTCCCAAAACCAGGAGGCACAGCGTACCGGAACAGAATTTCCCTCAAAAATATGGGAGCAGGACCAGGTGCGCTTCCAAAATGGATTTCGCGCTTTCCATGAGCGGATAGCGCTGTCATCACTTCCGCTTATCAGGGCTTTTTCGTGTTCTGACCATGACAGAGCATTAACAATGCCCTGATGACCGTCTAAAGAAGAATAGCTTTCCGTATTAAGCGGGCTGTCATTCCATAAATAGAGTTTCGATCCCACAGCAGCCACGAAGAAATCTTTTTCCCAAAGGATGGCGGTAAGAGATGCGGGAAATCCGGAAAGATATTTTAGGCAATAAGTTTCTTTTGCGTTCCAGTTCCAGACAATGATGGAGGGCTGTGCCAATAGTTTTTCAATGTCCCAGATATACAATCCGTTTTTGGAAGCGGCAGCCAGATAGCAGCCATTGGGAGACCATGCCAACGCTTTCACTGTCCCGTTCATACCCTTTAACAGGATATTTTTTTCGGAATGTTGCTCCCATATACGAATGGTTTGATCCTCAGAACCACTGGCAAAAACAGATTCTTTTTGCGGATTCCAGGCAAGAGCGAGGATTTTCCCGGTATGCCCTAAAAATTTTTTTGAGGACTGTGTTGCCTTATGGAGACTCCACAGCAGGATTTCCTTTTCGGAATCTCCTGACAGAAGATAATGTCCTGTTTTAGACCAATCAATGCAATAAATCCAGCCTTTATGCCCTGTTTTGATTAGGGGTTCCTGGCGGTCCCTTTGATTAGCAGAAGCATCCCAAATCCGCAAGGTTTTGTCATCGCCGCCGCTTGCAATTTTTCCTCCGTCTGCTGACCAGGATACACAGCGAATGTAATGGGTATGGCCGGAAAACTTATCAATACAAGCGCCGGTTTCACTATTCCAAATAAGAAGGGAATTGTCGTAAGCAACGCTGGCAAATCTTCCGCCGTTTGGAGACCAGGACACGCCGGTAACCGGCGCTTTATGGCCGGGCCGGGAAAAGGTATGAATACCGATTTGTGTGTTCCGAAAAACGGCCTGATCAGTACGGGAAGAGAATACAGTTTTAGATAAATCGGCTTCTCTTAAATCCATATCAGAGAAATCTATTTTTGACAAATCTTTATTTTTGCAGCGTTTCAACAGTTCGATTCCATTAAATGCGGCAAATTTATCAGAGCAATTGGAAGCTTCCTTTAACTGTTTCCACAAAGCCTCTATTTCTGTAGGGGAGAAGCTTTGGCTCATCAGAGTTAAAACATCGTAGGGAAGCTTAGCTGCTGTAAACGCGCCAGCAAAGAGCTGCGCCTGGGAATATTTTATACTGTTTTCTATATAAAGTAAATGAAGGACATCCTGAAAATCCTGATGAACAAACATAACTTCATTGTCAGTCTCAATTAACAAATCTAATACGGTTGTCATTAAAAAATAGATTTGGTTTTTCTTAAGCTGTTTAGGATTTATCGATAAATTTTCTTTTTCCTTTACAGGCTTTAACCGAGTTTTAATATATTTACTTTTTGATTTGAAGTCTTCTTTTAGCAGATCCCGTCCTTCTTTTAACCACTCTTTTACAATACCTGTGTTTTGTTTATACAGCCCTGCGCTGTTCATCTTCGCCGCCAGATAGGGAGCGATAAATTCAGCAGTTAATATTACATCACAAAGGTTATAGGGGTGTGTTTCCTCCATTGGGGATAATACAGAATACGCATAATAAATTTGGCACTGAATGTAATTCCACAGGATGTGACTGGGAATCGCCATATTTTCTTTCCAGTTTAAGTAAGAAAAGGCTGTGATCCCAGGCGCATTTTTACATTGAAGCTGAATCTGTGCAAACATTCGAAGCATTAAAGGAAGCCCTAAAACCTCGCTCATCAGGCTTTCATTGGGGAGAGGGATATTACGGCTGTTTAAATAACTTACCACCTGTTCCCAGGTTAATCTCTGCATGGTAATACGCTGGACATCTAATGTCAGGCAGTCTTCTGCCTCTAACGGCCTTCGGGAGGTGATAATGATCTGAACAGAGGCATGGAAAGCCATTTTCCCTATTTCATCAATAACTGCATTACGAGTATTCTCCGCCAACTCATTAAACCCATCCAGAAAAAGATAGACTTTAGAGAACGTTGGATGTAAGCCGGAAAAAATGTATTCAAATTTTTCGTAATAACCAGGAATATTTCTAAAAATATTTTGGTGGATATATGCCCGTATAGAGTTGTATTTTCTAAGGTCCCGAAAGGGAACTACCATGGCAATTTGCTCTTCTTCTAACAGCTGATTACATGTTCCGTAAACGGTCGCTGTCTTTCCGATACCGCCATCGCCGACCATTAAAATTGTCTGTTTTTCGGGAGGAAGGTCCGGATTTTTTTCGATGCTTTTTATCTTTTGCAGCAATGCTGTTTGGTTGAAATTAGCTCCAAAAATCTGATTATCCTCATCTAAAATGTCAGGATATAAACCGGGATCCAGCTCCTTTAAACGCAGAGTAGAATGTTGAATTGTATGCAGTTGTTCCTTACATGCAGCATATAAACGTTGATGAAAAACTTCATCTGAAAGAATCTCTTTTGAGGAAGATGAGATTGCTTCAGATTTGGGATAAAACTGGCCTATCATATATTTCTGCTGTTCAGATAAACGATTCTACTAATACATAGTTCTCAAACTCTTCATAATCAATAGACAGATCTTGCTCCCTAATCTGGTTTAAAGAACTTTGGTTTAATAAGTTGGATAATTCTTGTTTTTGCTTTTGATGTATAGATAAAATTTCTACAGTATCAGTGAGACTGTTTTTAAAATGATCCTCTAAGAAGCCTGAAAAAATTCCGGCAAGGCTGCCAATCATAAAATTTTTTTCTTCCATAGCCAACGTTTCCCTCCCCAGATACTATTGAAAATAAAAGCTATACAATTATTATAATATATCGGAAGGATGAATAAAAGAATAATAGTATACAAAATTTGACAGTTTTTTTAGAAAACAGAAAGAGGATATATTGAGTATAAATACCTTTACCAGGAAAAGATATTTATGATCCCAATTTATTCCACAACCTATTGAATTATATATAGAAAAAACATATAATATATATAAAAGTATTGACGGTAATCTACAAAAGACAGGAGGGCCCAATAGTATGTTAGTAAATGATACATTGCTCAAATGGAAAGAGACATCAAAGCTGCTGGAGTATTTTGGAGAATTTCATGGGAAAATTCAAAACCTTATAGAGACGGTTCTGTGTGACAATTCACCGGAGAGGGAGGCAGATGCCATTGATTTTATCCGGCAGGTCTGGGGAGCTTTTCCGGTTTTAGGGCCGGTTCCACCCATAAAGCTGTTGCAGGATTTTGAATATGACCGCAAATTTTACTCCAATTATAGAAGTCATGTATCCCATGTGGCAGAGGTATACCTGCTGGGATTATATATCTACGAAAATAATCTGACCATAAGGAAGGAGACCGCCGGTTACTTAAAAAAGGCTGGCGGGGAGAACCCGGATAAAACTTTTTTGCTGGTATGGACGGGGACATCATTATTTCATGATATTGGATACCTGCTGGAAAATGCCGGGGCAGTGGTTGGAGCGGAAACAGAGGCGGAAATCTGTAAAAACTTAAGCAATGTTTTTTCCTGCCTGCTGTCTGCCACCCCTTATTTTAAAAATAACATTACACCTGTCAAGGAAGAGCAGATTATAAGGGATAATGAGATTTTTACAAAGCAGATAAAAAGGATCAGCGATTTAGAGAGCAGCAGCACGTTCCTGAAATTGCGCCCTATGGGAAACGATTCTAATTTAAACTATTATCGAGATACTTCGGCCAGTAATGCTTTAAAGGAGTATTACGATTATGCCCAAAAAACAGCGCCAAAAGGGAGAAATGCATTTCGGGATCATGGCATCAGCAGTGCATTAATATTGGATAAAATATGGACAGCTTATAAACAGGAATTAGAAACACTGATGGAGAGGCATAAAAACGTGGATGCCTCTTTGATGAAGCAGATAGAGGCAGTCAACAGTGAGATAGAGAAGGCAGAACCTCTCATGAATATCATTCTGGGGGCGATTGCTTTACACAATATTGACAAAGAAATCTGGATCCCGGATGATGCGATCCGCAGCGGCATACAATTAGAGCAGTTCCAAATTTGCCTGAAAGAGGAAGAACCCTGCAAGGCTCTGCCGATGGCATTTCTGCTGCGTCTGTGCGATGAACTGCAAAGCTGGGATCGGCCCAGATTTCGGGCGCCGGAAAAAGGAGACGTAAATACCGGAAATAAGGATGTCCACATAAGCGCTGACAGCAGCAGGATCTATGTATTATATGAAGCAGATAGAATTTATGTAGATCCGTCTGCAGTGAAAGACAGCTCTTATAACAAGTTGATGAAAAAGTTAAAGCTGTATCTGGCTGAGGATACCGTAAACGGGCTGATGCGGTGCAAAGAGGAAAGAGAGACAAAAGAAAAACCAACAGTGACGGAAGAAAAGGGTGAAGAAGATGAGGTCAGCGCCACAGGAATTCCGGAAGTATACCGGCCTCTTGCATTGCCGCCGGCAGATGAGATAGTAACGGTTGATTCCACGGAGAGAGGGGTAGAATATGCATTACTGTGCAATACCGGAAAGAAAGCGTACAGAGAGTCGGTAATTAGCAGAAAAACGCTGTGTTTAGTAGAAGGAAGTAACGCCGAAACGGTTACAATCCGCCTTTTGCAAGAAGGAACTATGGATGAACAGGGGGAGATCTGCCTGAAAAGAGGACAGTCCCGGGATATTTTGGTTACCGGAAAGGGAGTGGTTTTAAGAGTTCTTCCCTGTGTCAGTACCAATAGAGGCCAGCGGCTGGAATATGTAGGTCAGGGAAGCATTGGATTAGCCCTGTATGATGAAACGGATATACAGAAGAGAACCGGGCCGGAAAAAATATGGACCGTAAAACAATGCCAGGGAATTACTAGCTTTGCGGCAGATGGAAAAGAAGGATTTTTGGCTGTAAAAGAAGGAGAAATTTTTACAGATTATCTGGAAGAGGACGCCTTGTATTATGACGCGCATTTAAACCACGAGAAAGATAAGAAAACAAAGGTTTTGGAAACCTGGCTGGAAAACGGCTGCTGGTTTTTCTTAAAAACCAACGGGGAAATCATCAGTAATGCCAGGGTAACGGATGAGACGTATCAGAGAAGAATCATATCGGATCTCAGATAGGAGGGAATTAATGGAACTGCATAAAATGGTTCAAAACTATTTACCTACAAACAGAGAGTATCCCTGGGAAAATAGAAAGGACATGAAAAGGGCGGAACAGCTGCTCTGGGAATATTCCGGGGGCGGGAGATGCGAACTTGATAAACTGATGCGGCGCATGATAGAAAATGACAGGATAATGGAGCAAAAAAAGGCGCTGGATGAGGAAAAATGGAGAGAAAGGGAGAATTTAAATACTGAGAAGCTGTTAAAGGAATGTTTATCCCTGTACAATGATTATTTACAATGTGAACCGAAAAAAAATGAGTTTTACCGGCAAAGATTTTTCTCAGAGGGCGGCGTTGTGCGGTGCATGGAGCAATATATTGGATTGTGGAAAAATGAACTTCCATCGGCTACAACTCTGGAGATTATGGAGAAAATCCTGTGGGGAGGGAGCCTGCAGTATCTGGAATATGAACTGAGTAAACTGAATGGGGCAATGGAAATAAAAGAAGAACCCATTTATAACATGGATCATTACAGAGAGCTTTTGACTTCCCAGGGCTTTGCAATTGACGTTCCTGATTTGGAACGGATTAAAAAAATAAACCGTCAGAACCTGGAAGAAGAGGAAGAAAAACGGAAAAAGCGCAAAGTCCGTGAAGAGGTCCATCAATGTCTTCTGGATAAGGAAGTCCAAAATTATCTGAGAAAATTAGGACCGGAAGCGTTGAATAGAGAGGAAGCAGAGGAAGGAAACAGAATTGTAGAATATTTTAATACTGCAGATCAGCTGGGGCATATTTTTGAGAGATTACTAAAAAGGTTAAAGGCGGAATAATACATTTAGGGGATGAAAAGATGAGTCTATGGAACGGATTTGATATTTCTGAATATTGGGATGAAAAGCAGTGCAGATTTAAGGAAGATGTGACCATACTTGCGTTGGATTTTGGCCATGGACAATGCTCTATGGCTCAGCTAAAAGCAGACAGAACAATTAAAGACTGGGTATTTGATGACGAGGCCTATACAATTCCCACTGCTATCCGGTATGAGGGAAATGAGATAAAAATCGGAAGGCAGGCAGCGGGAAAAGAGGATACCATTTATTATTTTAAAGACAGCCCCAGGCATTTTGATGATATTTTATGGGGAAGAACCAAAAAGGATCTGATGGAGGACTTTTTGGGGAAACTCATGTGTATGGCGGCAGAGAGGAATGGAGGAGTGGGCAGGCAGGCAAAAGTGCTGCTGTTTGTGGGCTGCCCGTCGTCAGAGGAGGAATGGCTGTCTGCAAAGTTCCAGTATGCGGCTATGATTGAAGAGGCAGTAAAAAAGTACATCCATAAAATTAAAGTAGTCATCCTTCCTGAATCCAGGGCTGCCTGCATCCATGCAATGCAAAATGGGGATCTGTCAATGGATGAAGGAGTTTTGGTACTGGATTTTGGATCCTCAACAGCAGATGCCACCTGGCTGAAAACAGGGAAGAAAGCTATAGAGAGGAGCTGGCGGCTGGGGGCATCGGAAATTGAGAATGCCATGATAAAAGAAATCCTTGAAAGAGAAGGGTATCATATGGGCTTTCTGACATTACAACAAAAAGCCCTTTACCAATTTGATCTTCGGGAGAGAAAAGAACGGTTTTATAATGAAATTCCCACCAGCAGCACGGTAATCCAGATTTTTTGCCTGGATAAAGACGGAAATCCTGTAAAGACGATTAACCCCCACACAAAGAAGCGGGTCAACGCAACGGCTGCCGTGATTCCGGTAAATGTAGATGAAGAATTTATGGACGCAGTAGTAGGAAGTTTTGGGGCAGGAAGAAGTCCGCATACAGGCCGGGAATTTGCCTTAAGAGGAAGCGGAAAAAGCGACACCTGGGCAGGGCATTGCCGGGGGATTATCCGGACTATTCTACAGGAAATGAAAGATTCAGGCTGTAAATGCCAGGCGATTGTTTTAACCGGCGGGGCCAGTAAAATGCATTTTATCAAGGAGCTTTGCAAAGAAGAGGCGAGACGCGTATATGGTTCAGGGAAGATTCGGGTTAAAATTGCCGTAAATCCTTCTCTTACCGTATCCAGAGGACTGGCAGAGGCCGCAAAGCAGGATATGCAGGCAGAGGAAATGAAAAGCGAGGTGATCGCCAGGTTAAAGGAGCAGATAGAGAAAGAGCTGGAGCAGTTTGCCGCTTATTTAGCCAAAGAGATTGCCCAGATTTATTATAGAAAAGAATTGAAAATATTGGAGGCCTGGGCAGACGATAACATGACTCCTTCAGGACAGAGAAACTGCATGGCTGTTAAAAACAGATTGAAAAATCAGTCTGTTGACAAGAAAATAATCGAAAACCTGGCAAAGGAGGGTTTTAAAAATACTGTGGGATCCTGCAGGGGAAGAATCCAGCAGATAACCAATGAAGCTCTGGAAGGGATTTACCATAATAAGCTGGATGAAAAATCTTACCGCCTGGATGAGAACAGGTGGAAGCGGATCATGAAGCATTACGATTCGGACAAACTGAATCAACTGGAACTGCCGGATATAGACGGCTATGGGGTACTGGACTATATTTTTATTCTTTTGATAGGGATACCGCTGGCTGTTCTTGACGGAATATTTGATACAGAGATGAGCGACGCACTTTTAGCCCACTATGAAACAAGAGAGCTTTCCTCAGAAAAAAGAAAAAAGATTTTGGAAAATGCAAGAGAAAATCATTTAAACAAGCTGACAAAAGAGGTGGAGGAGAAACTGATAAAGAATATTGAGGACAGCAGGGAGAAGGGCGTCCTTAATCTGGAGGAAACTATTGCCAGTGAATTAGGAACTGCTTTTGATTTAATGGCGTTTTATGGATAACTGACAATATTATGGACATACATACCCTCAGTGAACAAGAGGCCGTGAATCGAAAAACAGGTTCCCGGCCTTATTCCTTCCTTTCAGATGTAAATTCTTTTGCGAATTGGATTAAAAAGTGACTTACAAAACTGATTGCAATGCCAAAAACCTTAATATATAATATTATAAAATATAGATATTAAAATCCCAATACCTATATTTTAGGAAAATTTTATAGTTGGAGGGAAAGATTATGAGGAGCGCAAAAGAAGTCCTAAGTCAGGTTCCGTTTCTAAAAAGCTACAGAGGATACGAAGACATGATCCTGTGTATGGAATTAGTGGCTGAAGATGAGGAACGCCTTGTAAGAATCCGGGAACGGGTATATTTACCGGTAGCAAAGCTTAGAGAGGAAAGCGTACATACGCTGGAAAAGAACCTGAGGACGTTCCGCCACGCATTTTTGATGAATGGAGGGAGGGAATATTTAGAAGTATGCTTAAAGAGGAAAATTGACGCCAGAATATTTCCGAGAGAACTGATAGAAGCGTTGGCAGAGTGCATGAAAATATCCTGACAGGAATGGCGGCTTGTCTGATAAGGATACGATAACAGGCTGACGAAAAGAGGGCTTCCCATGAAACTTTGAGGATTCTCTGAGACGAAGGATGAGAGGCAGAATGTATCCTATGGCTGTGGGGAGTTTTCTTAAAGCATAATTACGTTTTTTAATATCTGTAAATTCTGAAAATCAATATTTTCACCTGTATAAGGTTCTATAAAATCTTGCAACATTCCAAATTTCTGTACGTTAATGATATTGTAGTTAAAAGATGTCGGAAAAGGTACTTTTTTGCCGTTTATTACCGTATTTGGTAGTAATTGAGTTTCGTTTTTGTATAAACTATTAAATAATGAAATATTCGGCATAAAGGGGGAAGACAATGGAAGAACAGAAAATACTGGCAAAGCGAATTAAATTTTTGTGCCGGGAAAGGGAGCTTTCTTATTATGAGCTGTCTTATAAAGCTGCAGTTCCGCTGACTACATTGATGCATATTATAGATGGTTCTACAAAAAATCCAGGCTTATTTACCATATCCAAGATTTGCGGCGGATTAAAAATCACTTTAAAGGAATTTTTTGATACTCAGGAATTTGAGGGGATCGAGGAAAGGCTGGAATAGCCAGAGCTGTTCCTGAAAAGTTCTATATCCGGTCTTTTTGTCATACTTTCTTCTGGGTTACGTTTATAAAATAGAACCGGATTTACAGCCGGAAAAAGTCTAATAAAGTGTTAAAAAAGTTGAATTTTGGCTAAAAAAGTCTTTTTTTCGCTATGGCCTCCGTTTTCCCGTATACTTATAACCACGAAATGGAATGGGGGGATGGTATGAAATCAGCGGAAGAGGTATTAAATGATTTTCCACTTTTAAAGAGTTACAAGGGATACAGTGTCTTGGTTGCATGCCTGGAAATGGCCGGAGAGGATGAAGGGAGGCTGGTCCATATCAGGAAGCATATTTATACTCCAATTGCCCAGACGCGAGGGGAGACGGTACACAATTTGGAGAAGAACCTGAGGACTGTAAGGGACGCATTTTTAATGTATGGCGGCAAGGCTTATTTAGAAAGGACATTGCGAATAAAAATTCATCTGCCTTTATATCCCCGGGAAATGATAGAGATGCTTCTGGAATGTATGCGGCGGGGACAGGAGGAGAAGACGCCTGGCTAACAAATATAGAAGAAATAGGCTGAGGGATGGAAAGAGATGCCAATGCCTCCGGCTTGCTTTTCATATCATCTACCGGGGGTCCGACAGCTTGCGGCTCCGGGCTAAATTGTCCGGTATGATGAGCATTTCCCGAAGCTGCCCGCTTTCCTTCCAGAGCTGAAACGGACATTGTTTTTTTACATAGCAGGATAAGATGTCGATGAACTCTCCGTTAGTTGGCTTAACCTGGATACGGCATCCGGCAATCTGAAAAAGGCGCTCCCTGTCGCCCCGGTTCCAGCACAAAGAAATGACGGTCCGGATATTGCGTTCAATACAGGTAGGGGTGGTACTGTGGAGCTCGGCTACCAGGGGGTAGAGAAGCTTGGAGATCATCAAAAGGCGGTTTTCATCTTCCAGAACCAGAAGTATGGCAGTATTCAAATAGTAATAGCCCAGATGAGTGGCGGAAATTCCCAGGGATCGAATAATCGTAACAGGGGGATTAGAATTCATAGATAGCTGCTCCTTTCTTTTTTTCTATTGTACTAAAAATAGAAGAAAAGTCAGCGGAATGGATGAAATTAGACTTTTTTCGACAAAAATAGAGTATTATCCACTTATGGGAGAGAAGAAACGCGATTATTTGTAACCGACAATTTTTGCAGAAAGAGGCGAAAATTCGTATACACGATTTGGTATACCGATTAAAAAAGCACACCATATTTGGCACATCGGGGGAAGCATAAACCGGATAAGGAAGGAGTATGAACAGAATGGCAAAACGATATAAACACATATGTCGAATAGCGCGACGATTTTTACTTTTCAAAAATAAAAGAAAGATTTATATTAACAGCATAGAAAAGGAGGTTATGCAGTATGAGTGAACAAGATAGGGTGCTGATGCTGGAGCGGGAGAACCGGAGACTGAAAGAGGACAATGAAATGCTCCTGTCCGTTATCACTCAGTTAAAGACTACATTAAACCGCATGGTGGAACGGTATATAACCAATTCTGTAAAAAGTCAGTCAAAAGGATGAAGAAAGAAAAAGCAATAAGAAAATGACGCTGGCCAGGGTTGCCTTGCGTCATTTTCTTATTACTTCAGGTTTTTCTGTTTCTTTACCATATCCCAGATGGTCTGATGCATCCATTCTACCGTGGACTTCAGAGTTTTATTTTCTTCTTCCAGCTCCTGGATACGGCAGGTAAGCCGGGCAATGGTTTCCCGATGATTAGCGGCTTTATGAGGAGCTGTCAGCCGGGCAGTCAGAGTGGGAGCGTGGAGCAAAAGCTGATGGGTTAAAAGTGCGTCACGCTCTTCACAGTCTAAATCCATAAAATCCTGATAACGCATAGGCAGATGTTCCATTTTGAAATCACACTTGGGACAGACTGCGTTGCGGGAAAGCTGATAGTAAGCATAATAACCACATTTGGTGCAGTAATAGACAGCTAATTCTCTCATAATTTCCTCTTTCTGACGCATTTACTGCGTCATCCAGGTAGATTTGGAAGTTTACTTCCAAACGTTCCTCTTTCTGACGCATTGACTATTTTACTCTAACCTATATATAACGCAAAAAATTAGAAAACATGACACAAAAATCAAAAAAAGCCGGCTTCTCTGACAGAAAAGCCAGCTTTTTTGATTAAATGAACGGATTTTTACATATAACGGATGACTTGTAATCGCAAGAGGATTTTCATTTTACCGGGGACAGTGTATTCAGGCTGTCCCCGAAAGAAACTTAGGGTTACTGAATCACACCCTGGGTATCTACTACCCAGATCGTATCATTAGAATCCTTCACATCCTTAAAGCCATTGCCTAAATCCGGCTTTTGAGAGGACTTGGAGGATGCAGAAGCACGCTGAATCATGCCGCTTGCATTTACCAGATACTGCTTTCCTTCAAATTCTACAGGTGCATAACGCAGCTCGGCATCGGCATCCTGACGTTTTCCGCCAATATACAGGCGGTTATCCTGGATACCGCTGAAACCGTGGCCTTTTTTAGATCCGTCAGTGTGGAAGTACCAGTACTCGGTAACTCCGGACTCTTCATCAGTAATGGCCTGCTTGCCGGTTTTCATTACACCGTCCTGAGCAAAGTAAGCGTTGGCAGTCTGACCGTCCTCTGTGGTAATTACCTGCTTACCGGTCTGCATTTCACCCTTGGTGTTAAATGCATACTGTTTGGAGTCAATGGTAAAGATCTGTACGCCGGTCTGGGCAGCAGTAGGCACGCCCTTCTTGAAATAGAAACGATGGGTGTCGCTGTCATCGTTGATTCCTTCTACACCATAGATGTCATACCATCCGGAAGCGCGTTTGCCGTCTTCCTCATAATACTGATATCCGGCGATAGAAGCAGGCTTTTCGGCGCTATCTCCAGAAGTGGTATCGGCATTGGCAGGGGTAGCGGTAGGATCAGCAGGAAGCTTGTACCATCCTGTCTGCATAACGCCATCTACGAAGGTGTAATATTGTCCGCTGATCTTCTTGTCCAGCTCATTTACCACCATTTTGCCGTTCTTTTCAAAATAATACCAGGAGGACTCGTCGGTAGGTCCTTCAGATTCGTCTGCAAGCTGGATCCATCCGGTGCGGCGGGCTCCGTCATCACCTAAATAGTAGATAGAATCCTCAATAGTCTGCCGGCCGGTCTGCATAATGCCGTCCTCATTAAAGTAGTACCATTTATCGCCGATAGACTGCCACTTAGAGCGAACAAACTGACCGTCCTTGCCAAAATAGTACCAAAGCTTTTCCTGAGCATCAGGCTCATCAAACATATCTTCATTGTCAACGGAAACCCACTGGTTGGCTACCTTTTTTCCGGTTTCATCTACATAGTATTCTTCAATTATTTCATTAGTAGCAATCTCGCCTTCGTCGTTTAAATAGTACCAGTCACTGCCGCGCTTCTTCCAGGCGTCGGTTACATAGTAGCCGTCAGAATCGTAATAGCGGAAGCTTCCGTCCTCTTCCACCCATCCGGCAGAAGCAGCAAAAGCGGTTGCAGGACCATTTAACAGGGAAGGGGTTACTGCAGACATCACTGCCGCAGCGGATAATACAGCCATAACTTTCGTTGTGTTTTTCATAAATAAATATTCTCTCCTTTTTTTGTGTGGTCGGCGGTTTGTTTGCCGCCTGTGGTATCGTGGCCGAAAATCCATCGTTGCATTACGGTGTGATTATAGCGTATGTTGATAGGGTAGCGAAAGTGTAGGTTACTGCCAATAATGGAAGGAGACAACAAATGATAGAGAGGATGGAAGAATTTGAGGCGTATCTAAGGAGAGGAAACTTGTCAGAAAACACGGTAAAAGCTTATTATTATGCGGTAAAACAGTATGACTCCCGGTATTCTAAAATAACCAAGGGGTACCTCCAGAAGTATAAGCTGTTTCTTTTGGAGAATTATAAACCTAAGACGGTTAACTTAAGAATTCGGGCAGTAAACTGCTATTTGGAATTTGTAGGGAAAAAGCAATGGACGGTTACATCCGTTAAAGTTCAGCAAAAAACTTTTTTAGAAAATGTAATTAGCGAGGCAGACTATACTTACTTTAAAGAATGTTTAAAGAGGGATGGAGAAATGTTCTGGTATTTTACAATTCGTTTTATGGCGGCTACAGGGGCCAGGGTCAGCGAGCTGGTGCAGATAAAAGCGGAACATGTGCAGATTGGATATCTTGACCTTTACTCGAAAGGAGGAAAAGTAAGGCGAATTTATATTCCGGTTGCCCTGCGGGAAGAGGCGGATCAGTGGATGCAGGAGAAAGGAATCGAAAGTGGATTCCTTTTTTTAAATCGCTCTGGGGATCGGATTACTACCAGAGGGATTGCCAGTCAATTAAAAAAATTGGCTATCCGTTATGGGATTCCTACGGAGGTGGTATATCCCCATTCCTTCCGGCATCGATTTGCAAAAAACTTTTTAGAACGATTTTCCGATATTGCCCTGCTGGCTGACTTAATGGGGCATGAAAGCATTGAAACCACCAGGATTTACCTGCGGCGCACCAGTTCAGAACAACAGCAGATTGTAGATTCGGTAGTAGACTGGTAAAAACCAGAGAAATAAAACCTTTCAATGTTGTAAGAAAAAGTTTATTAGGAATTTTCAGGAAAGTATGCTATACTGGGTGGGTATAAAAAGAAGAGAGGGAACTAGGAGGAATGGGCATGAGAGTCAAGGTATCGGATTATATTGCGGGAAAGCTGGTGGAAGCCGGTATCAGTCAGGTGTTTACGGTGACCGGGGGAGGAGCCATGCATTTAAATGACGCCCTGGGACACCGGGACGGATTAAACTGCCTGTACAATCACCACGAGCAGGCCTGCGCCATAGCGGCGGAGAGCTATGCCAGAATCCATAACCGGATTGCCGCCGTCTGTGTTACTACCGGGCCGGGAGGCACTAACGCTATCACCGGGGTTGTAGGCGGATGGCTGGATTCGATTCCAATGCTGATTCTTTCCGGACAAGTTCGTTATGATACTACGGCCCGCTGGTCCGGCGTGGGAATTCGGGCCATGGGAGATCAGGAGTTTGATATTTGCCGGGCGGTTGCCTGTATGACGAAATATTGTGAGATGGTGATAGATCCTATGCGGATCCGGTTCTGCCTGGAAAAGGCTCTGTACCTGGCGGTGACCGGCCGGCCGGGCCCCTGCTGGCTGGATATTCCTTTAAATGTTCAGGGAGCTTTTGTGGAGAGCACAGAGCTTGTGGGATTTGATGCAGGAGATTATGAGGCAGGAGGAACCGGCTGGGCCTTAAAAGGAGAAAATCCCCATGAGATTTCAGAAGACCAAAAAGGGCAGGGGGAGGTACGCCCTGAGCCAGCTCCCCCAATTTGCCAGGATACCATAAAGATTATTGTGGAGAAGATCCGAAACTCAAAACGTCCGGTGTTTAATGTGGGAAACGGTGTGAGGATTGCCGGAGCCCATGAAGCGTTTATGAATGTAGCCGGCCGGTTGGGAATCCCGGTAGTTACCGGCTGGAACAGCCAGGACGCCATTTATGACGATCACCCCTTATACACCGGCCGGGCCGGGGGCATGGGGGATCGGCCCGGCAACTTTGCTGTTCAAAACAGCGATCTGGTATTTTCTGTGGGAAGCCGCTTAAGCATCCGCCAGGTGGGGTATAATTATGAGACCTGGGCCAGAGAAGCCTATGTGATAGTCAATGATGTAGACGCAGAAGAGCTAAAAAAGCCGTCCGTCCATGCAGATATGCGGGTCCATGCAGACGCGGGAAACCTGCTAAAGGAAATGGCCGGTTATCTTAAGAGAGAGCAGGAGGCAGGAAACCTCCCCAATCCGGTATTTCAGGGAGGGGAAGGGCTGCCTGGCATGGATTGGAGGCAGACCTGCCGGATGTGGAAGGAGAAATATCCGGTAATCCTGCCCAGGCATATGGCCCACGGGGATGACGAACCGGCTAATGTATACGCACTGGTAAAAGAGCTGAGCAGCCGGTTAAAGGAAAACCAGATTACTGTGGTAGGCAATGGCTCCGCCTGCGTAGCCGGAGGCCACGGATATATTATAAAAAAAGGCCAGAGGTTTATTACCAATTCGGCCATTGCGTCTATGGGCTATGATCTGCCTGCCGCAATAGGGGCCTGTATGGCGGATCACAGCCAGGATATTATCCTCCTTACCGGGGATGGAAGCATCCAGATGAACCTTCAGGAATTGCAGACCATTATTCACCATAAAATGCCCATTAAGCTGTTTCTGATTAACAACGGAGGCTATCATTCTATCCGCCAGACACAGAAAAATTTCTTTGGAGAGCCCTTGGTGGGAATCGGCGTGGACAGCCGTGATCTGAGCTTTCCGGATATGGAAAAGCTGGCCGGGGCCTACGGCTACCCTTATGTGAAAGCCTGCCACAACAGCCAGTTGGGGAAAGCGATTGAGAAAACGTTAGCCATGGAAGGTCCGGTAATTTGCGAGGCTTTTGTCAGCATGGATCAGAATTTTGAGCCTAAATCGGCGGCTAAGAGGTTGCCGGATGGAACTATGGTTTCTCCGCCTCTTGAAGACTTATCCCCCTTCCTGTCCGAGGAGGAAATGGATCAAAATATGATAATTTCCAGGATCCGGGGATAGGGAATCTGGCTGCCGGGGGGAGGTGAAACATTGAATCTGGTTATAACAGGAGCCACCAGCTTTTTAGGGCGGTCCATGACAGAATACTGCTTAAAGAGAGGCCATCGGGTCTATGCCGTAGTCCGGCCCGATTCCTCCAATTCGGGAAGAATTCAGGGACTTTTGGAAGCCTTTGGAAGCCAAATTGTGCCTGTGCATATGAAGTTAGAGGATTTGGACAGGATTGGAGACAGAATAGAGGAAACATGTCATGGGTGGATTCACTTTGGCTGGGACGGGGCCGGAAGCAACAATCGGACCCAGCAGGACATCCAGCAGAAAAATGTAGGAGATTCCATGTGCGCCTTAAGGGGAGCTTTGTCCCTGGGATGCAGCAGGTTCCTTTTCAGCGGCTCGCAAGCAGAATATGGGATCCGGGATACCCTGATGTCAGAGACGGATATATGCCGCCCGGTTTCAGAATATGGCAAGGCCAAGGCAGAGTTTTACCGGCAGGCCTGTGAATACCTTGCCGGGCAGTCTGGCTTTCCCCAGACGGAACCTCCCATAGACTATGTTCATACGAGGATTTTCAGCGTTTACGGGCCGGGAGATCACCCCTGGTCTCTGGTGGAAACCTGCCGGAAAACATTTTTGGCCGGAGGGCTTATGGAGCTGGGAGAATGTACCCAGCAATGGAATTTTCTCCACCGGGATGACTGTGTCCGGGCCTTATATAAGCTTTTGGAAGCGCCGGGAAGGATTGGCCTTAAGGGGACGGAAAACGGTATTTACAATATCGCTGCTGCTGAGGAGGAGACCCGGCCTCTCCGTGAATATGTAGAAGAAATGTACCGCCTGTGCGGGGAGAGAGGAAACTGCCTTTACGGAAAACGGCCGCCCAACGCGGAAGGCCAGATCAATCTGATTCCGTCTATAAAGAAGCTGCAGGCCAGAACCGGTTTTGCACCGGAGATTTCTTTTCAAGAGGGGTTTGAGGCTTTGTGCCGGGAAGAGGAAAAAAGATTATGAATACAGACATGAAATCAAATTGCTGCCTTGCATGTAAGGGCAGGCTGAAGGAAACTCCTTTGCTCACCCTGGAAGGGATGCCGGCGTCGGCCCAGGATATACCCGACAGTAACCAGGTAAAACAGGATCAGGGCATTACCTTAAATCTCCATCAGTGTCCCCACTGCGGCCTGGTTCAGTTTGACTGCCAGCCGGTGGAATATTACCGGGATGTAATCCGCTCCGGCGGATTTACCACCACTATGGTAGATCTTCGCAGACGCCAGTACCAGCATTTCATTGAGGCCTGCCGCCTGGAGGGCAAGAAGATAATAGAAGCCGGCTGCGGCAGAGGCGAATTTTTATCAGTCCTCAGGGAATTCCCGGTTCAGGCCTTTGGCATTGAACACAGGGAGGATCTGGTGCAGCTGGCAAAAGACGGCGGGCTTACGGTATGGCGTCAGTTTACAGAGACAGAAGACACGGTACTGGAAAGCCCGGACAAAAAAGCAGGGCCTCCTTACCATGGTTTTTTATCCTTTAACTTTTTAGAGCATCAGCCGGATCCGGACAAAATGCTCCGCTGCATTTGGAACAATCTGACAGAGGATGGGGTGGGCCTGGTAACAGTCCCCAGCCTGGAGTATATATTGGAGCATAACGGATATTATGAACTGATTCGGGATCATCTGGCCTACTATACCTTTGAAACGTTAAGAAGCCTCATGGAACACAATGGTTTCCAGGTTGTGGAAGAAGAAATGGTAAACCGGGATACCCTGTCCGTGATAGTCAGAAAGACGGCCATGCCGGACAATGCTGTCTGGGAACACCCGGAAGAAATTGATATTACAGGGCTTTTAGCCAGCCGTCAGTCTATTGACAGGCAGGTGAATCAGCTGGTGAACCGCTTCCATGAGGAGGGAAAGACCCTGGCCGTCTGGGGAGCCAGCCATCAGGGCTTTACGCTGGCAGCGACTACCGGTCTGGGGAGAAAGGTGCGGTATATTATGGATTCCGCCCCCTTTAAACAGGGCCGGTTTGCCCCTGCGTCCCACATTTTAATTGTGGATCCGGATCACTTTTTAAAAGAACCGGTGGACGCCATTCTGATTGTGGCTCCCGGTTATACGGACGAAATTGCCGGGATTATCCGGGAAAAATATGAAAAAGGTCCAGGCGGGGAAAAAACCAGAATTTTTACTCTTAGAAGCAGTGATATAGAGGAGATTACCTAGATGGAGAGGATTGTCATTACCGGAGCTACCGGATTTATCGGGAGAAATCTGGCGGCCCTTTATTTGGACAGAGGAGCGGCGGTTTACGCTCTGGTACGGCCCGATTCTCCCAACCGGAAGTACCTTCCGGAACATGAAAATCTGATAATCGTGCCCTGCGGCCTTGATAATATTTTAGACTGTGTGGAGCAGATTGGACAGGCTGACGCCTTTTTCCACTTTGCCTGGGGCGGAGTAAACCGGGAAGAGATCGATTCCCCGCAGGTTCAAAAACGCAATATAGACGGTTCGGTTAACTGCATAAACGCAGCCGGGATGTTAAACTGCCGGGTGTTTATGGACGCCGGATCACGGGTGGAGTACGGCATTACAGAGGACGGCATTATGCAGGAGGACATGACCTGCAATCCGGTAAACGAATATGGAAAGGCGAAACTAAAGTTTTATCAGACAGCCCGTTCCCTTTGCCGGGAATATGGAATCCGTTATTATCACCTTCGGTTTTTCAGTGTCTATGGCCCCGGAGACCATCCCTGGTCCATTATTTCCACCTTGACCCGGGAACTGCCAAAGGGAGAAACGGTTTCCTTAAGCGCCTGCAGGCACCGGTGGAACTTTATGTATATTGAAGATGCTGTCCGGGCAGTTTATGCTCTGCACCATTGTGGGGAGGAACCTTTTCCCGGAGAAGAGGGCCGGGAGCAGGACAAAATTCCCGCGCCTGGTGTGGTGGTCAACATTGCCAGTGAAGATACCCGGGTATTAAGGGAATTTGTAGAGGAAATTCACCGGATTGCCGGAGGAAAAGGCGCGCTGGAGTACGGGGCTTTTGTCCAGGCCAAGGAGGGAGCGCTGTCTGTCTGCCCGGATATTTCCAGGCTGAAAGCTCTGACCCATGGAAGGTGGAAAGAGCAGTATTCCTTTGACCGGGGAATAAAAGAAACCATGAGGAAAGAAGAGAAGATTCCCAAATGAAAAAAATCAGCGTATTGATTCCGTGTTATAATGAAGAGGAAAATGTAGGACCAATCAGCCAGGCCGTGGTGTCCATTCTGGAAAAGGATTTGCCGGAATATGATTATGAGCTTATCTTTATTGACAACGATTCCCAGGACAACACCAGGCCTCTTATTAGAGAACTCTGCAGGCAGAACCCCAGGATTAAAGCGATATTTAATGCCAAGAATTTTGGCCAGTTTAATTCCCCTTACTATGGGATGCTGCAGGTTACAGGAGATTGTGTAATTGAGATGGTGGCGGACTTTCAGGATCCGGTGGAGATGATCCCTCAATATGTCCGCGCCTGGGAGGAAGGCTACAAAATTGTCATCGGAATCAAGACCAGCAGCCGGGAAAATCCGGTGATGTACTGGCTTAGAAGTTGTTACTATAAGATGATAAAGAAACTTTCCAATGTAGAACAGATTGAACACTTTACCGGCTCCGGACTTTATGACAGGGATTTTATTGAGGTGCTTCGGAACTTAAATGACCCGACTCCCTTCCTTCGGGGAATTGTAGCGGAGCTGGGATATAAGCGGAAGGAAATCTTTTATGAGCAGCCGAAACGCCGGGCCGGGCACACCAAAAATAACTTTTTTACTCTTTTTGACGCCGCTATGCTGAGCATTACCTCTTACACGAAAACCGGACTTAGAATGGCTACCATTTTCGGAAGCGTATGCTCTTTTCTTAGCATTTTGGTAGCCTTTATATACCTGGTTATGAAGCTGATCTGGTGGGACCGTTTTCCGGCTGGAATGGCCCCTGTGCTGATTGGCATGTGCGTGCTGGGATCGATACAAATTTTCTTTATTGGTCTGGTTGGAGAATACATCTTGAGTATTAACCAGAGAGTGATGCACCGCCCGCTGGTAATTGAAGATGAGAGAATTAACTTTGACTCCCATGAAGAAAAGGAAGAAACAGAGAGACAGGAATATGAGATATAATGTAGATGTGGTACGGATTCGGGAGAAATCCATAACGTTAAACGGATGGGCCATTGGAAAAACACCGGAGGAAAAGGCGGAGTTTTCTGTAGAGGATGCCTCTAAAAAACCGGTAAAATTTAAATATGTTTCTACCAGACGGGATGATGTAAGCCAGATTTATTTTAAAGAAATTATTGACAGGGATTTTGGCTTTGACATTCAGTTTGAATATGAAAGAGGCCGGGACTATTATCTGGTGATCCGCTGCGGCGGACGGAAGGTCCGGATTAAATATAACGAGGAATTAATTACCCGCCGCTCCAGTGTGGCCTACAAAAGACGTCAGAAAATAAAAGATCTGATGAATATGGAAACCGTACATGTAGCCATGGATTTCTGGAAAGAGAACGGTTTAAAGGCTTTGATTCTCAAATCCCGTCACAAACTGCAGGGAATTGATAATGATTATGATTATGGGGAATGGTATCAGCTTACAAAGCCAGGGGAAGAGGAGCTGGAGGCCCAGAAAAAAGCGGTATTTGACTACCGGCCCAAGCTGTCTGTTGTGATTCCGGCTTATAAGACACCGGAGCGGTATTTGAAAGAAATGCTCCAGTCAATTAAGGATCAGACCTATCAAAACTGGGAGGTCTGCGTGGCAGACGGAAGCCCCAGAGGAGAGAGCTCGGAACGGGTTTTAAAGAAGTTTGCCGAACAGGATAAACGGTTTAAATATGTGATTTTGGGAGAAAACAAGGGAATTTCCGGCAACACCAATGCGGCTATGGATATGGCTACAGGGGATTTTATCGTTTTGGCGGATCACGACGACACCATTCCTCCCCACGCCTTCTATGAGTGTGTGAAGGCCATTAATATGGATCCGGAGTATGACGTGATTTATTCAGATGAAGATAAGCTGGATATGGACGGAAAGGCCCTGTTTGATCCTCATTTTAAACCGGATTTTAACCCGGATCTTCTTACCAGCGTTAACTATATCTGCCATTTGTTTGTAGTTAACCGGGATTTGGTAGACGCAGTAGGGGGATTCCGTCAGGAATTTGACGGAGCTCAGGACTATGACTTTATTTTCCGCTGTACAGAGGCGGCCAGAAAGATTTACCATATTCCTAAGGTACTGTATCACTGGCGATGCCATCAAAATTCTACAGCCAGCAATCCGGAAAGCAAGATGTATGCCTTTGAAGCCGGAGCCAGGGCTATTAAAGCCCACTTTGAGCGCCGTGGAATCGGCGTGGAATCGGTGGAAAAGGGTGTGGATTTCGGTATTTACCATACCCGGTTTACCATAGAGGGAGAGCCCCTGGTTTCTGTTATAATTCCCAATAAGGATCACCATTCCGATCTGGACCTTTGCATCCGTTCTCTTATGGAAAAAGGTACTTATCAGAATCTGGAATTTATTGTTGTGGAAAATAACAGCACAGATAAGGCCACATTTTCCTATTATGAAAAGATTCAAAAGGAGTATGCCAATGTCCGGGTAGTAACCTGGGAAAAAGGCTTTAATTTCTCTGCCATTAATAATTTTGGCGTAAGCCATGCCAGAGGAGAGTACCTGCTGCTTTTAAACAACGATACGGAAATTATTGAGAAGGATGTAATCCGGGAGATGCTTGGATATTGTCAGAGAGAGGATGTGGGGGCTGTAGGAGCAAGGCTTCTGTACCAGGACGATACCATCCAGCATGCAGGCGTGGTAGTAGGCTTCGGCGGAATTGCAGGCCATACCTTTATCGGTCTCCACCGGGCGGAAAACAGCTATTTCCACCGGGCCATGTGCGCCCAGGACTACAGCGCCGTTACGGCGGCCTGCATTATGACCAAAAAGACGCTGTTTGATCAGGTGGGAGGCTTTACCGAAGAGCTGGCTGTAGCCTTTAATGATATTGATTTTTGTATGAAAATCCGTTCTTTAGGAAAATTAGTGGTTTACAATCCCTATGCATTGCTGTATCATTATGAATCGAAGTCCAGAGGGTTGGAGGATACGCCGGAAAAGGTGGCCCGGTTTAACCGGGAGATAGCTATTTTTGCAAAACGGTGGCCGGATATTTTAAAAAACGGGGATCCTTATTACAATCCTAACCTGACTCTCCGCAAATCCAATTTTGCGCTGAGGGATTTAAAAAAGGAAAAAATCGGGGAACCCTACAAACTGGAGCTGGACGTAGAAAAGACTGCCCCGTAGCAGGCGGCAGCCGGGAAAGAGGGGCTTTTTTTGGAGCAGAAAGTAACAATTATTATTCCCAATTACAATGGCCGTGTCTTTTTGGAGCCTTGCATGAAGGCTTTGAATAACCAAAGATTCAAAAGCTTTTCCATATTGGTAGTGGACAATGGGTCTACAGACGGAAGCCGGGAGTGGCTTAAGGAGCATCAGATTCCTGCGGTTTTCCTCCCGGAAAACACAGGCTTTTCCGGTGCGGTCAACACAGGGATCCGCCAGGCAGAGACTCCATATGTCATCCTTCTAAATAACGATACCCAGGCGGATCCGGATTATGTGGGAGAACTGGTAAGGGCTATAGAGCGGTCGCCTAAGATTTTCTCTGTCAGCAGCAGGATGATTCAGATGAACCGGCCGGATTTAATGGATGATGCCGGAGATATGTACAGCGTCCTGGGATGGGCATACCAGCGGGGCGTGGGGCAGCCTGCGGCGCGGTACAATAAGCCCTGCCGTGTATTTGCGGCCTGTGCCGGGGCAGCCATTTACCGCCGCCAGGTTTTTGAAGAGATCGGCTATTTTGACGAGGCCCATTTTGCATATCTGGAGGATATTGATGTGGGATACCGGGCCAGGATCCATGGATATGACAATATCTACTGGCCTGCCGCAAAGGTTTTCCATGTGGGAAGCGGCACCAGCGGATCCAAGTATAATTCCTTTAAGGTCAGGCTGGCGGCAAGGAATAATGTTTACTTAAACTATAAAAATATGCCGGGAATTCAGCTGCTTTTAAACCTTTTTCCCATTACCGCAGGGATATGCCTGAAATACTGGTTTTTTAAAAAACGGGGATTTGAAAAGGATTATGTGGACGGGCTGAAGGAAGGCTTAAGGACTGCGGGAAAATGTAAAAAGGTTCCCTTTGACCGAAAACGTCTGGGCAGGTATGCGGCCATAGAGTGGGAGCTGATTGCCGGAACCTTTTTATATGTATACGAATTTTCCAGGCGGAAACTAAGGTGAATTTGCCATGATAAAAGATAACCAGAAACGGTTAAACCGATTCCATGTGGTATTAGATGCCCTGGTGACAGCGGCCGCCTATATACTGGCATGGTATTTGATGCTGGAGGCTAAGATTTTCCCCATAGAGGGGCAGGTTTTGGCTCCTCAGTATTATTTCCTGGTATTGATTTTTATTATACCGGGTTATCTCGTTTTATACGGAGTTTTCCATCTGTATACCCCTAAACGGGTGCAGGGGAGGAGAGTTGAGTTTGCCAACATCTGTAAGGCCAATACCATAGGCCTTCTGGTGTTTACTATGGTACTCTTTGCTATCCGTAATAAAAGCCCGTTTTTAAATGAATTTGCCACCAGAGTAATTCTGGGATTCTTTGTTCTGAATATTTTTCTGGAAACCGCAGAGCGGAATGCCATACGGATGGTTCTTCGCTCCCTGCGATCAAAAGGATATAATCAAAAGCACATCCTGCTTCTGGGTTATAGCCGGGCGGCGGAAGGGTTTATTGACAGAGTGATTTCCAACCCTGAGTGGGGATACCGCATTCGGGGAATTCTGGATGACGGACACAGTCTGGGAACAGAGTACCGCCGGATTCCGGTGGTGGGCAGGATTGAGCAGCTTCCAGACTTTCTGGAAACCAATACATTGGATGAAATTGCCATTACCTTAAGTATCAAGGAGTACGGAAATCTGGAGCAGATTGTGGCAGCCTGTGAAAAATCAGGGGTTCACACCAAGTTTATTCCGGATTATAATAACATTATTCCCACCAGGCCTTACACCGAGGATCTTCAGGGGCTTCCGGTGATTCACATCCGCCATGTGCCCTTAACCAGCCTGCTTAATGCCACAGCCAAAAGGTGTGTGGACATTTTAGGCGGTCTTGCAGGGCTGATTCTGTTTTCACCAGTAATGCTGGTGACGGCGATCCTGATTAAGATTACTTCTCCGGGGCCGGTTTTTTACAGCCAGGAGCGGGTAGGCCTTCACAACCGAAACTTTAAGATGTACAAATTTCGTTCCATGGAGGTGCAGAAGCCTTCTGACGAAAAGGTAAAATGGACCACTCCCCACGATCCCAGGGTTACCCCGGTGGGGAAATTTATTCGAAAGACCAGTATCGATGAGACGCCCCAGTTCTTTAATATTCTCATTGGGGATATGAGTTTAGTAGGGCCCCGCCCGGAACGCCCGTTTTTTGTGGAGCGTTTTAAGGAGGAAATCCCCCGCTATATGATTAAGCATCAGGTTCGCCCGGGCCTTACGGGCTGGGCTCAGGTTAACGGATATCGGGGTGATACCTCAATTACTAAGAGAATTGAGCATGATCTCTATTACATTGAGAACTGGAGCCTTGGATTTGATTTTAAGATAATGTTTCTCACGATTTTTAAAGGCTTTATTAATAAAAATGCGTATTAATTTTACGCGGTACGAGGTTAAAATGCATGAGTTATTTTGATGATGAGTTAGAAAGAGGACGGGGAGAAAGGGCAGGTTCCAACCTGCCTCCCCGCCGTCCTGTCTCCGGTCAGAATCAGGCAGGAACAGGACGCCCTGCCGGTGCAGCGCCCCGCCGCCCGGCTGACGGCCGAAACTCGGCGGGAGCTATGGGCCGGAATCCGGCTAATACGCTGGGGCAAAACGGAGCAGCAGGTCAGAGGCGGATTTCGGGAAACCGTCCCCAGCCTACAGGAGCGGGCCGCAGTCAGACGCAGCCGGGAGGCCGTCCCACGACTTCGAGGGCAGGAACGGGCCCTATGACGCCGGGAAGTCAGGCGCCGGGAACCGGAAAACGCCCGGTGGCGCCGGGCAGCCAGATATCGGGGACCAGCCGTCAGATACCGGCTGGAGGTCAGGGCTTAAGAAGCGGCAGCAGACCGGCGGCAGGACAAACTCAGGGAACAGGACAGCGCCCAAGATTCAGCGGAGATCCGTCTGTTATGAGGGATTCCCAGCGTATATCGGGCTCCGGCCGGGTATCTGCTGCCGGAGGATCTTCCCGGGGCGGGATTGGACAGAGGGATGCTGCCGGAACCCGGATTACCGCTACCAACCAGTCTGCCCAGAAAGCAAAAATGTCTGCCAAAAGCCGCAGGGTGCGCCGTCTGATTATCTTGGCGGTGGCAGAGTGTATTACCCTGGCGTTTATCTTTACTTATGCTTTCTTTGCCCGAAAATGGAGCTTAATTGTCCAATCGTCAGACTGGAACGAAAAAGACGTTACCAATCCGGTATTTTCCGTAGATATGCCGGAGTATATGAAGGGACACTGGACCTTTGCCGTGTTCGGTGTGGACAGCCGGGATAAAAATGTCTTAAAAGGGACAAACTCAGATGTTATTATGATCTGTGACGTAAATCAGGATACCGGAGAGATTAAGCTGGTTTCTGTATTCCGGGACTCTTATCTGAATATTGATGACAAAGGGACTTACAACAAAATTAACCAGGCCTATTTTGTAGGCGGTCCTACTCAGGCGGTAAAGGCTCTCAACAAAAATCTGGATTTGAATATTACAGATTATGTAACCTTTAACTGGAATGCGGTAGCGGATGGAATCAATGCCCTGGGCGGTATTGATATGAATATCAGCAAGGCAGAGTTCTACTTCATCAATTCTTTTATTACAGAGACTGTGAAGGGAACCGGCATCGGCTCCACCCAGTTAACTCATGCAGGGGATAATCATCTGGACGGCGTTCAGGCAGTGGCTTACGGCCGTCTCCGTTTGATGGATACGGACTTCGCCCGTACAGAGCGCCAGAGAAAGGTTATTAAGGCGGCCTTTGGGAAGGCCATAAAGGCAGACTGGCAGACTTTAAATAGTATGGTAGGAGCAGTGCTGCCCCAGGTATCTACCTGTATTGATGTCAATGACATTTTTGGTATGCTGAGAAATGTAACCAAATACCATATCGGGGATACTATGGGCTTTCCTGCTGCAAGAGGGGATGCCAATATTCCCAAGAAAGGCGCCTGCGTAATTCCCCAGACTCTGGAGAGTAATGTAATTGCCCTTCACCAGTTCCTTTTTGGCGAGGAAAATTATACTCCCAGCAGCACGGTGAAGGAAATCAGCGCCAAGATTGCCAGCGATACCGGTATGTACAAGGAAGGAATCGCTGTGAATCATGTATCCACAGATAATGGGGTGATTCCCAGCAGCAAGGCTACTACCGGAAGCCGTGAGGACGGGGAGGAAAGAGAAAGCAGCCGCCGGGAGACTTACGAGACAGATGAGGAAGGAAACCTTTATGATGAAGAAGGAAACCTGGTGGATGAGGAAGGCCGTTTGATTGATGAATACGGGTTCCTGATTGACGAGCATGGAAGGCGGATAGACGAGGAAGGAAACCTGCTGAACACACCCAGGGAGACAGATGTGTTCGGCAATGAGGTTATTGATGGGGAGACCATTGGAGGAGGGAACCGGCCCGGCAATAATAACCGGCCGGCAGCTACCGTTTCTCCGGTAGAGCCCACACGGCCCAGCCGTCCGTCTAATCCGGGTGATACAACATCTCCCACATCCCCCACAAGCCCGACTACATCCTCGCCGGGAGGCATTCAGATTCGCCCCGGAGGCCCGGGAAGCATTGAACCTACAGAAGGCACAGGCCCGGGAACCGGATTAGAGCCGGGGGGAAGCAATGAGAATACCCCCGGGGGCCCGGGAATTATTGACAATTCAGGCAATGGCCCTTCGTCCGGAGGAAGCTCAGGCCCGGGAGGCAGCCAGACGCCCGGAGGCGGGCCCGGTCCGGGAGGAAGTACCTCCCCGGCAGAGCCGGGACCTTCCGGAGGTCCGTCAAGTATTACGCCGGTTCCTACAGAAAACTATGATAACGTTGGCCCGGGAATGTAATCCGGATTTTTGCAAGGCTTTTGAATGAAAAGGATAAGGCTGCCGTCAATAGGCTTGATATAAGCTTTTGGCGGCAGCTTTTCTTAATCCTGGCATCATTTTATAAATACGTTATGAATTCATCACAATTTTGTCACAAATACTTGATAAACTCTGTAATATCAAAAGAAAAGCAGAGGAAGGAGATTATCATAATGAATGATCAAAACGAAAGAGTCAATACAGATGGTATGAATCCGGATTCCAATAACATAGAAAATACCAATGGAGAAGAATCCGTTAATTTTGTCTTGAAGGAGAGCAATGGCCAGAGCCGGCAGGAGCAAAACGGACAGTTTGCCAATCAGTCCGATTCCGGCAGGCCGCCTTATCAGGGACCTTACCGGGCCAATGAGAGCCATTACTATAATGGAGGCCGGTTCCAGCAGGATGCCTACCAGAACGGCCCGGCTGGACAGAACTATTACCAGAATCCTTATCAGAGTGGCGGCCCGGGGCCGGGAACCAATTCACATCAGCCTAAAAAAGGAGGACTTGCAAAGAAGGCCGCGATGGTTACTGCCGCTGCCCTGCTGTTTGGCACGGTTTCCGGAGGAACGATGGCAGGCATTAATGCTTTGTCAAACAGCTTTCTTACAGGAAATTCTTCGGAAACTGCTGCGCCTTCCCTGGAGGTGGCGCCTCAGACCGCAGCTTCCACGGAAGGGGCCCAGCCCGCTCAGACTGCAGAAAATTCCGGCGCAGTGGTAATGGATGTGTCCAGGATTGTGGAAGATGTTATGCCTTCTATGGTATCCATTGACAATACAGTCCTTTACACCACCCAGAACTGGTTTTATGGAAGTCAGACATACGAGATGCCCAGCAGCGGCAGCGGTATTATCGTAGGGAAAAATGATACGGAGCTTCTTATTGTTACCAACAATCATGTCATCCAGGACTCCAAAGAAATCAAGGCCACATTTATTGACGGAACTTCCGTGGATGCGGCTGTAAAGGGAACGGATTCCCAGGTAGATCTGGCTGTGATTGCAGTTTCCCTGGATCAGATACCGGATGATACCAAGAGTAAAATTAAACCGGCAGTGCTGGGAGATTCCAGTCAGCTTAAGATGGGCCAGGGAGTGATTGCCATCGGAAATGCCCTGGGTTATGGCCAAACCACTACGGTGGGCTATATCAGTGCGGTGGACAGAAAGATTCAGGTAGACGAAAGCGGCACAGTCAAAAATGTAATTCAGACGGATGCAGCCATTAACCCCGGCAACAGCGGCGGCGCTCTGGTCAATATGAAGGGCGAAGTGATTGGAATTAATGAAGCCAAAACTTCTGCCACCTCTGTGGAAGGCGTAGGGTACGCGATTCCGGTTTCAGAGGTTCAGGACATCATTCAGGGCCTGATGAACCAGAAAACCCGTATTGCTGTGGAGGAAGACAAACAGGGGTATTTAGGGATCCAGGGCACGGACGTAGACGAGAGGGATGCCACTCTTTACGGAATGCCTAAGGGAGCGTTTGTCTATAAGCTTGTGGAGGACGGCGCAGCCAGCCAGTCTGATCTTCAGGAAAAAGACATTATCGTCAAGATTGACAATCAGCCCATCCGCACTATGGAAGAGCTGAAAGAAATGCTGACCTATTATGAGAGCGGATCCACGGTAACCATGACCGTTATGCGTCTGGAAAATGGCCAGTATGTGGAGAAGCAGGTGGAGATTGTTTTGGGAAGCAAGCCGGAAGAAGAGCCGGTAAATGAGAGCGGGATTGCTCCCCGGAATCGGAGCGGGTTCTGGAACTAAAATCCGAAACAGATAAAATTACTATTAAATTCATTTCCCATCACTTGTACCAAATCCGGAAATACAGTATAATATGAACACTTGGCGAGGTATTTTCGAGTCTAGTGCACTGACCGCATTATATTCAGCCAAACCTCCTTGGCTATTCGCCCATCTGCTGCGTTGGATTTTCTAGCCGTAGCCACCGCTACGCCGTCGAAAATCCGCCTTGCAGATGAACGAATATCCTGCGGAATTTTGCCAGATATAATGCGGTCAGCACACTAGTGAGAATAAATGCCCAGCCGCTTAGCGAGGTCTTCCACGAGCTTAGCGGCTGTGGTATAATAGACAAGAATGAAACAGCCGCAAAATGAAACTATGGGCAACTCTTTCATTTTGCGGCTGTTTCAGGAAAGAGGGGAACGAATTTGGACGACAAAGAAAAAGAACTTTTAGAAACGAATTCCGATAAAACAGCGTCTCCGGAAGATGGCGGACAGGGGAAAGAGGACCATTACGAGAAAGTCTGCTATATGTGCCGCCGCCCGGAGAGCAAGGCCGGACCTATGGTTACCATGCCGGGGAATTTGTGCCTGTGCAGCGACTGTATGCAGAAAGCTTTTGATTCTATCAGCAAAAGCGGCATGGATTTTTCAAAGATCCAGAATATGCCTTACATGAATCTGAACCTGAACGACTTAATTCAGATTAGGCCGGAGGATATGGAGATCCCGAAGAAGCAGAAAATCAAAAAAAAGACCGGCGAGACCAAAAAGCTTTCCATGAAGGATATCCCGGCGCCTCACCAGATAAAAGCCCAGCTGGATCAGTATGTGATCGGCCAGGATCAGGCAAAAAAAGTAATGTCTGTGGCAGTCTATAACCACTATAAGCGGGCGCTGGTAGACTGGCGCCAGGAAGCAAAAGAAGACGGGGTGACGGTTGAGAAATCTAATATCCTGATGATCGGCCCTACCGGAAGCGGAAAGACTTACCTGGTAAAGACCCTGGCCAGGCTTTTAGATGTGCCCCTGGCCATTGCCGATGCCACCTCTCTGACGGAGGCCGGATATATTGGCGATGATATTGAAAGCGTAGTTTCCAAGCTTTTGGCAGCAGCGGACAATGACGTGGAGCGGGCTGAGAGAGGCATTATTTTTATTGATGAAATTGATAAAATTGCCAAGAAAAAGGAGACCAATACCAGAGACGTCAGCGGCGAATCAGTACAGCAGGAGCTGTTAAAGCTTTTAGAGGGAAGCGTGGTGGAGGTGCCGGTAGGTTCCAACCAGAAAAATGCCATGACGCCGACAGCCACGGTAAATACGGATAACATCTTGTTTATCTGCGGCGGCGCATTTCCCGATTTGGAAAAAATTATCAAGGAGCGTTTAAGTAAAAAAAGCTCTATAGGCTTTAACAGCGCTTTAAAAGATGAATTTGATAATGAGGCGGATATCTTAAAGCACGTAACCAATGAGGACTTGCGGGCATTTGGCATGATCCCGGAGTTTTTAGGACGTCTGCCAGTAATTGTAACCTTAAAAAGCCTTACGGAAGATATGCTGATCCGCATCCTGAAGGAGCCGAAAAACGCCATATTAAAGCAGTATGAGAAGCTTCTTGCCATGGATGAGGTAAAGCTTGTCTTTGAGGAAGAGGCCCTGTCCTGGATAGCCGGGGAAGCTATTAAGAGAAAGACAGGGGCCCGCGCCCTTCGGGCAATTTTAGAAGAATTCATGCTGGATATTATGTATGAGATCCCCAAAGATCCCAATATTGGCTCTGTGGTAATTACACGGCCTTATCTGGAAAAGAGCGGAGGCCCGCTGGTACAGATGAGAGGATAAAAAGAAGAATGCCCTTTTAAAACATGGTTATTCCCGCAGCTGAAGAAAGGTATTGTAAAGGTTCAGGGCGCCGTACCCCCATTCCTGGTTGGGATAGGAAAAGGCCCGGCTGCGGGTGGCTCCCCGGATCAGATAGGCCCGGATGGCCGCTTCGCTCATTCCAGGGTCATTACCTTCTACAATGCCCCAGGATAAAAGATTTGCAATGGCTCCGGCTGTCAGGGCGGCCGCTGCGGAAGTGCCGGTTTTACGTACCATGGGAACAGCTGGAGCGTCTTCCCCATTTAAAACAGCAGTCCGGTAGGCAGCCTCAGGGATGACTCCGGGACCGTAGACCTCCACGCCGGGAGCTGCGATATCCGGTTTAATCTGGTTGTCTATGGTATAGCCTCTTCCGGAGTGGATGTAAATATTTCCACCGCTGTGATTGTAGGCGGCTATGGTAATGGGAAGGGGAGTATCTCCGGGAGACGTAATGGTAGTAAAAGGGTTGGGCCTTAAAAAAACCGTATTGGGGGAGATGAAGCTTTCTGCAGGAAGCCACATATGATAGTCCCCGTCCAGCAAAAGGCTGCTGTACACCCGGATTCTCCAAATCCCCGGAGAAGGATCTGAAAACCGCATAAACACAAGCTGTTTTCCGGATCCCAGCTCCTGGGGACGGTAGTTGACATTGATAACCGTAGGTTCCAGGAGGAAAGAGATGGTGGCATTGCTGCTTAAAGTCAGGGGGATTCGATTAATGATTTCCCCGCTGGGGGAGACAAAGCCAACCGTATAGGTTTCCAGGGTAGATGCCCAAAGCTCCACTACAAATCCATTTTCCTCCTCCCCCACCCGGATCTCCACCTCGTCCGGGATGGAGGCGTCGGAAACGGTTCCTATATAGTGATGGGAGAGGCCGCTTTCGTTGCCTGCGGCGATAACGGTACAAGCGCCTATGGACCGGCTTATGCTAGAAAATGACAGGCTTAAGGGGGAGGTTCCGCCGTGGCTTCCGAAATTGGTGCCAAGGCCAATACAGACAACCATGGGCATGTGGTGAATCCGCGCAATTTCCGCCAGATACCGGATTCCCGTAATAATATCATTTTCCTGATAAGCATTTGCACCTTCGGTGATGCAGAAAAATTCCCGCAGATAGTTTTTTGCGGGTTTTAATTTTACTACAGCCAGAGATGCTTCCGGCGCGGCTCCGATAAAGTCCAGGGAAGGAAGAGGAGTTCCCGCCGCTATGCCGGCCAGAAAGGTTCCGTGTCCCAGGGTATCCTGAGAAGGAACGAGAGAAAGAGGATCCGGAGAGGATAAGGCATCATTAATTTGTTCTTCGCTGAAATGTGCGCCATATTGCAGAAAACTGAAAGACTCCGAATCCGGGCTGCCGGTATCAGCCATTTCACCGGTTTCATCAAAGCGTCTGGGAAGCGTCTGATCCCAAATTCCTAAAATACGGGTACTCCCGTCTTTTTTTCGAAATACCGGGCTCCGGTAATCAATTCCTGTATCGATAAAGCCTAACAGAGTTCCGCGTCCCCTCTGGCCCAAAGAAGGCTGGTTAAACACCTGGAAAATGCCGGAGGATTCCAGAGCAGAGGTGTCTAAAAGAGTAAACAGTTTAGGAATTGAATAATAAGGATATTTTTCGAGGGAAATGGGAAGAGTATTTTCAGAGGGAAAATAAACAATGGAATAGCCCGGAAATGCATCATCCGTGCAGGCGGGCGCTACATCCGGCATTGCGGAAAGCCAGCCTTCGCATCCGTGGCGGCAAATAAAATCCGTATAGTTTTCAGAGGCAATATCAACGGCACAGGCAGCCATAGGCTCCTCCAGTAGCTTTTTATATAATATATGAGCCGGTGTGGGAGAAAATTCGGACGGGGTGAAAAACCACTGGACGGCAGGAGATAAACATAGTAAAATAATAACAGGCAGATACGGGAAAAAGAAAGGATGGTGGAATCAGTGGCTTGGATAGGGCTGATTGGGGTATTGGCTTTGATAGACTTATGCCTGAAGGAGCTGATAGAAGAACAGGCAGACGAAGAATTTCCCAGGGAGCTTAAGGGAACCGGAGGAAAAATTATTCTTCATAAAAGCTACAATCGGGGATTTCCTTTTGGATTTTTAAAGGAAAAGCCGGAGCTGGTCAGAATGATTCCGGTGGCGGCGGCTTCCTCTGTATTCGGCGCCCTGGCCTACCTGATGGGGAAAAGAGGCCATTTTGCAGAAAAACTGGCATTTTCTCTTACATTGGGCGGGGCGGTCAGCAACATTGTTGATCGGTATAAGAGAAACCATGTGGTAGATTACTTCAGCTTTAACATAAGAGGGCTGAAAAAGATTATATTTAACCTGGGAGACTTATTTATCTTTGCAGGTATGATCATCACTATGCTGGCGGAAGCTTCCCGGTTTTTAAGCGAGGCTGGAAAAAGGGCGGGAACCCGGCGGTAAAGAACAGGATTGAAAAAAGGATGCGGCAAAATGAAAGAAAGCAGTTTTTTTGCTCTCGCAGTTTTCATTTTGCCGCATCCTTTTTTTGCGTAACGGCTTAGCCGGGTAAAAAGATGACTGCCTGAAGGGCCGCTTTTTGCCGCAGAGAAAGGCCCGGCATATTGACAGAATGGTGGAAGTATTGTAAAATCAGTACCAAAACAAAGAATGAAGGAGTGATCTTTTTTGGACCCGTCGTCTGACGTCGTGATACAAGGTATCATAGTTGTAATTCTGTTAATTTTATCTGGATTTTTCTCATCTGCGGAGACAGCACTGACCACAGTGAATAAGATTCGGATGCGTACCCTTGCGGAAGCAGGTTCAAAGCCTGCCATGTATGTAAACAAGGTGGTGGAGGACCAGGGCAAAATGCTTTCTGCAATCCTCATCGGCAATAATATTGTCAATCTGTACGCATCCTCTATGGTGACTACGCTGGTAACCAGCCTTTGGGGCAGCAAGGTCGTAGGAATCGCTACTGGTGTGCTGACTTTACTGATTCTGATTTTTGGTGAGATTACACCAAAAACCATGGCAACTTTATCTGCTGATTCCCTTGCATTAAAAAATGGCCGGATTATTTATTATTTGATGACAGGTATGACTCCGGTAATTTTTATTATAAATAAAATGTCTTACGGGGTACTGCGTCTTATGGGAATTGACCCCAGCAAAAAGCAGGACTCCATTACGGAGGATGAGCTGCGTACCATTGTGGAGGTAAGCCACGAGGAAGGCGTAATCGAAACAGAAGAAAAGAAGATGATTACCAATGTGTTTGATTTTGGAGACTCTTTGGCAAAAGACATTATGGTGCCCCGAATCAACATGTCCTTTACCGAAGTGGATGCTACTTATGATCAGTTGATTGAAATTTTCAGGGAAGACCGGTTTACCCGCATCCCGGTTTATGAGGAGACTACGGATAATGTTATCGGTATCATCAATATGAAGGATCTTCTGCTGCTTTCAGACGAGGAAAAAGCGCGCTTTTCCATAAGGGATTACCTGCGTCAGCCTCTTTATACTTATGAATTTAAAAAGGTTGCGGAGCTGATGGTGGAGATGAGAAAAACCTCCAACAATATCGTAATTGTTTTAGACGAGTACGGGGCAACGGCAGGACTTATTACCCTGGAAGATATGCTGGAGGAAATCGTAGGAGAGATTCGGGATGAATACGATGAGGACGAGGAGGACAGTCTGACAGAAATCAGTCCTACGGAATACATGGTAGAAGGCTCTATGAAGCTGGATGATTTAAACGATCAGCTTAACCTGGAGCTGGAGTCGGAGGACTATGACTCCATCGGGGGTCTGGTTATCGGACTTTTGGATCACCTGCCGGAGGAGGGGGAAAAAGTAGAGCACGAAGGCCTCCGCCTGGTGGTAGAAAAGATGGATAAAAACAGGATCGAAAAGATCCATATTTACCGGCTGGAGCCGCCGGTAACAGAAGAAGAAAAATAAGATTGGCACACAGAAAGGGTCTGTTGCCCGGCAGAAGCGCCGGACACAGGCCCTTTTTCAGCGTACGGACACATTAACTTGCCATTCCCCCAATGGTTCCTGCTATTCCACAGATTCCCAGGACGGTAAGGATCTGTCTGGTGTCTGCAATAATTCCTTTGTCCAGGACCACCGACATGGCAAAGAGAATGAGAAAATAGGCAAGGCCTGCTAAAAATCCCCAGAAAAAACGCCGTTGTCCCTTGGTTTTTCCTGCCAGAAGACCGCCGAAAAAGCAGGCTGCACCATAAATAATATTGACGGCAGCGGCTACCTGAGCGGACTTTAGATGCAGCTTGTACAGGGCAAAGGACAGAATCAGGAGCAGGATTCCGGTGATAATGTAGGAGAACAGTAAGGAACGGAGAATAGCCTTTACGGTTCCGTTTGACATAAAATACCTCATTTCTGTGTGAGAATTATTTGATTCAATATATTCAGGGAAAGTACAAGATATGTTACTTTTCACGGGGAGAGGCTTTCTCTTGCCCGGAAAAAGCCTTGCACAGCCAGCCCACATATGATATAATCGCAAAGAAATTATGTATTTTTTTAAAATATTTCAGATAGGAGGATTTCAGGATGAAGCACGTAAAAACTTTAAATGCCAACACCTTAAAGGAGTCCATGAAAAAGGGCGGATGCGGCGAATGTCAAACTTCCTGCCAGTCCGCTTGCAAGACCTCTTGTACAGTAGGAAATCAGGCTTGCGAGAACAGCAGCCGTTAGTGCTTTACAAAAGTGGCCGGGCGTCTGTTGGTATGGCGAGACCGGGCCAGGTGAGGAAGAGGCAGACAAGAAACCCCTACGGTCTTCCCGGATTGTAGGGGGTATTTTCGTGTCTGCCTGGTTCTGTCTGCCGGATGGGAAGATCTGGAAGAATGATGCAGGCAGAAGGTTTAGATAAGGAGAATATTCAGTGATTCATCAATATATCAATAATGGTTACCATATTGTTATGGACGTCAACAGCGGCTCTGTCCATTCCGGGGATCCGGCTTTTTATGATGCGGTGAAAGTGCTGGCGGAGGAAGCGAAGATTCCTGATATGGAAAAGCCCAAGGCGCTTCCTCAGGAAGCGGTGAACCTGGTAAAGGAGCGGTTGTCCGGCGTGTATCCGGCGGCGGAGATAGGAGAGGTTCTGGAGGATATCCAGGAGCTTATTAATATGGAGCAGCTTTTTACTGAGGATATCTATAAAGAATATGTGGCTGATTTTAAGAAGCGCAAAACGGTGGTAAAAGCTTTGTGCCTGCACATTGCCCATGACTGCAACCTGGCTTGCCGGTATTGCTTTGCGGAAGAAGGAGAGTATCATGGCCGCCGGGCGTTAATGAGCTTTGAGGTAGGCAAAAAAGCTCTGGATTTCCTCATTGCGAATTCCGGAAACCGGGAGCACTTAGAGGTAGATTTCTTTGGCGGCGAACCGCTGATGAACTGGGATGTGGTAAAGCGCCTGGTAGAGTATGGCCGCTCCCGGGAGGAAGCCTGCCATAAGAAATTCCGTTTTACCCTGACCACCAACGGAGTTCTGCTAAATGACGAGATTATGGAGTTCTGCAACAAAGAGATGAGCAACGTAGTCTTAAGCCTGGACGGCCGCAGGGAAGTGAATGACCGTATGCGCCCCTTCCGAAACGGCAAGGGAAGCTATGAGCTGATTGTTCCCAAATTTCAGGAGTTTGCAAAGCGCCGGGGAGACAAAGATTACTTTGTCCGGGGCACCTTTACCAACAAGAATCTGGATTTTGGGGAGGATGTGCTTCACTATGCGGAGCTGGGATTTGAAAAGATGTCCATGGAACCGGTGGTGGCCGAGCCCACGGAAGATTATGCCATCCGGGAAGAGGATCTTCCTGAGATTTTAAAGGAGTATGACAGGCTGGCCGCAGAATATGTAAAGCGCCACAAGGAAGGAAAGGGCTTTACCTTTTTCCACTTTATGGTGGATTTGAAACAGGGGCCTTGTGTTGCAAAGCGTCTGTCCGGGTGCGGTTCGGGCACCGAATATTTGGCCGTTACCCCCTGGGGCGACCTTTATCCATGTCACCAATTTGTCGGGAAGGAAGAGTTCCTTCTGGGCAATGTAGATACAGGTGTAACCAATACAGCAATCCGCGATGAGTTTAAACTCTGCAATGTGTACGCCAAGGAAAAGTGCAGGGACTGTTTTGCAAGATTTTACTGCAGCGGGGGATGCGCGGCAAATTCTTACAACTTCCACGGCTCCATCACCGATGCCTATGATATCGGCTGCCAGATGCAGAAGAAGCGAATCGAATGTGCCGTTATGATTAAGGCGGCGCTGGAGGATTGACAAGGAAAAGGAGATAATAAACCATGAACAACAGCAAAACAAAAGGTCTGCTGGGCCTGATCTTAGCCATTGCAGCAGTTGTGGTATTTGGTTTTATGGGATATCAGACCATGAACGATATCAAACTGGGGCTGGATCTGGCCGGAGGTGTGAGCATTACCTATCAGACCGTCAAAGAGGATCCTACCTCAGAGGAAATGTCGGATACCATCTACAAGCTTCAGCAGCGTGTACAAAACTACAGCAACGAGGCAGAAGTTTACCAGGAAGGCGGAAACCGGATTAATATTGATATTCCCGGCGTATCAGATGCCAACGCGATTTTGGAAGAGCTTGGCAAGCCGGGGTCCCTGATTTTCTGCGATGAGACTGGTAAGACGGTTTTAGACGGAACAAAGGTTACTTCCGCCAAGGCGGGTATGTATAAAGATGAAACTACTGGTCTTGACAAATTTATAGTTTCTCTCACCTTTAATGATGAGGGAGCCCAGGCCTTTGCAGAAGCAACCAAGGCCAATATCGGCAAACAAATTTTCATTATCTATGACAATGCCGTGGTTTCCAGCCCTGTGGTACAGACCGAGATCACCCAGGGGTCCTGTGAAATTACTGGCTTGGGATCCTTTGAAGTGGCGGAGAATCTGGCTTCCACCATCCGCATTGGTTCCCTTTCCCTGGAACTGGAGGAGCTGCGTTCCAACGTAGTTGGAGCAAAGCTGGGGGAGACCGCGATTTCCACCAGCTTAAAGGCCGGCGCTGTAGGATTTGCTATTGTGGCCGTGTTTATGGTTGGGGTGTACCTGATTCCCGGCGTGGCTGCTGTTATCGCCTTGTGTCTGTATGTAGGCCTGATTTTGATTCTGCTGTCTGCATTTGAGATTACTCTCACATTGCCTGGCGTGGCCGGTATTATTCTTTCCATCGGTATGGCGGTGGATGCCAACGTGATTATCTTTACCCGTATTAAAGAGGAAATTGCAGTTGGAAAGACGGTAAAATCTGCCATCAAGACTGGCTTTCAGAAGGCTTTATCCGCCATTGTGGACGGCAATATTACCACGCTGATCGCAGCCCTGGTGCTGTTCTGGAGAGGTTCCGGCACTGTGAGAGGCTTTGCTTCCACCCTTGCCCTTGGCATTATACTTTCCATGTTTACGGCTCTGTTTGTAACCCGTTTTGTTCTCCGCGCCCTGTACTATTTAGGCTTTGACAATGCCAAAATGTACGGCGCCAAGAAAGAACGGACGCCTATTAACTTCCTTGGCAAGAGAAATATCTGCTTTATCATTTCTCTGGCTGTGATTGCCGCAGGATTCGTGGGAATGGGAATGAACAAAGCCAGTATCGGCGATATGTTTAACTACAGCCTGGATTTTAAGGGAGGTACTTCCACTAATGTTACCTTTAATGAGGACCTGACTCTGGAGCAGATTTCCACGGATGTGGTTCCGGTAGTAGAGAGCATTACAGGGGATGCAGGCACTCAGACCCAGAAGGTGGCAGGCACCAACGAGGTGATTATCAAGACCAGGGCTCTGTCTGTAGACGAGCGCCAGGCATTAAACGATGCTTTGGCTGAAAAGTTTGCCGTAGAAAGAGAGAAGATTACTGCAGAAAGTATTTCCGGAGCAGTCAGCGATGAGATGAAGAAGGATGCAGTTGTGGCAACGATTATCGCAACTATCTGTATGCTGATCTATATCTGGTTCCGGTTTAAAAATATTCGTTTTGCCGCCAGCGCCGTACTGGCCCTGGTTCATGATGTACTGGTAGTGATAACCTGCTATGCATTGGCAAAGTGGTCTGTAGGTTCCACCTTTATAGCCTGTATCCTGACTATTGTAGGTTACTCCATTAATGCTACTATCGTTATATTTGACCGTATCCGTGAGAACATGGCGGATCAGGGAAAACAGTCCTTAACAGAGCTGGTAAACGACAGTATTACTCAGACCTTTACGCGAAGCATTAACACATCCCTGACTACCTTTATCATGGTATTTGTCTTGTATTTGATGGGTGTGTCTTCCATCCGCGAGTTTGCACTGCCTCTGATGGTGGGGATTGTCTGCGGCACTTACTCTTCCGTATGCATTACCGGAGCTTTGTGGTATGTAATGACTACAGGTAAGCAGAAGAAAGACCAGGAAGCAGCAGCTCTCGCAGCTGCAGAGAAAAAAGCAGCGAAGGAAGCAAAACGCTCTGGAAAGAAAGAGAATTAGTGGATGAAATATCGTTTGATTACAACAGAAGGACGGGCAAAGCGGGCAGCCGTGGAGACCGTCCACGGCATAATACAGACCCCGGTGTTTATGAATGTGGGCACTGTGGGGGCCATTAAAGGCGCTGTGTCAACTAATGATTTAAAGGATATAGGAACCCAGGTGGAGTTGTCCAACACCTACCACCTTCATGTCCGGACCGGTGATAAGCTGATCAAGGAGCTGGGAGGCCTTCACAGGTTTATGAATTGGGACAGGCCGATTTTAACTGACTCCGGCGGGTTTCAGGTATTTTCCTTAACAAATTTAAGAAAGATTAAGGAAGAAGGAGTTTACTTTCATTCCCACATTGACGGCCGTAAAATTTTTATGGGCCCGGAGGAAAGTATGCAGATCCAGTCCAACCTGGGTTCTACTATCGCTATGGCATTTGACGAATGTCCTCCCAGCCGGGCAGACCGGAAGTATATCGAAAACAGTGTGGCCCGCACCACCAGATGGCTGGCGAGATGCAAGGAAGAGATGGCAAGGCTCAATGCTTTGCCGGATACGGTTAATAAAGAACAGCTTCTTTTTGCCATTAACCAGGGCGGCGTTTTGGATGATGTGCGGATTGCTCATGCAAAAGAAATTGCGTCTATGGACCTGGACGGATACGCCATCGGCGGCCTGGCAGTAGGCGAGAGCCATGAGGAAATGTATCACGTACTGGACGTGACGGTTCCCTGCCTGCCTCAGGATAAACCCACATACCTGATGGGAGTGGGAACGCCGGCTAATATATTGGAAGCGGTGGACAGGGGCGTGGATTTCTTTGACTGTGTATATCCCTCCCGAAACGGACGTCATGGCCACGTTTACACCAACCGTGGAAAATTGAATTTATTTAATTCCCGGTATGAGCGGGATTGCCGCCCCATAGAAGAGGGGTGCGGCTGCCCGGTTTGCCGGGAAGGCTACAGCCGGGCATATATCCGGCATCTGTTAAAGGCAAAAGAGATGCTGGGAATGCGCTTCTGTGTATTGCATAATCTCTATTTTTATAATACAATGATGAGTGAGATTCGCGACGCCATCCAAGAACACCGTTACGCAGAGTATAAAGCGGAAAAGCTTGCCGGCGTAACCGGTTCACAAGAATAAAGGGCAAAGAAAGGAGAAATACCCCTAGGGCATCCCTGTACGCCCAAAAAACAGGGCAAAGAAAGGAGAAACGAAGAATGGTTGCAACAGGCACTATGGGAATTGGCTTCTGGATCGTTTATCTGGCGGCAATTTTCGGGCTGATGTATTTTATTGCCATCAGACCTCAAAAGAAGGAAAAGAAGAAACTGCAGGAATTAATGGCCAGTATCGCGGTAGGCGATACCGTTTTGACCTCCAGCGGCTTTTACGGCGTAATCATCGACATGACCGATGACACGGTTATTGTAGAATTTGGCAGTAACAAGAACTGCCGTATTCCGATGCAGAAGCAGGCGATTGTGCAGGTGGAGAAGCCGGAGGCATAATCAGGTTAACTTATGGGGAAGGAGTTCTGCTTTTGGCAGGACTCTTTCTTTTTTGGGTTTGCCCGGCAGGCACATGTTCTAACGGAATTTAGAAGGTTTAGGCAGAGGAGCATGAGATTAATGAAAGAATTTTCTACTATCAAAAATAAATTGCTGGCAGAGCAGATAGAAGAACAACTTTACCGCTACATCATCGACACTCCCTTTGAGATTGGCGCTAAGCTGCCCAATGAGTTTGAATTGGGAGAAAAATTTGGGGTGGGGCGCAGTACCATCCGGGAGGCGGTAAAACTTCTGATCTCCAAAGGGGTGTTGGAGGTACGCAGAGGATCCGGAACTTATGTGATCAGTACGACTCCGGCAGACATGGATCCCCTGGGCCTTCAGGGATTGGGAGACAGGATGAGCCTGGCTATGGATCTGGTGGATGTGCGGCTGATTTTAGAGCCTGGCATTGCAGAGATGGCAGCCAGGAATGCTACGGAAAAGGATATAGAAGAGCTGGAACACCTGTGCAGCCTGGTAGAGCAGAAAATGCAAAACGGAGAGGACTATGTTCAGGAGGATATTGCCTTTCACACTTGTGTGGCAAAATGCTCACAGAACAAGGTGGTAGAGCAGCTAATTCCCATTATTGATACTGCGGTGATGGTCTTTGTCAATGTAACGCACAAGATGCTGAAAGAAGAAACTCTGGCCACTCACCGGGCGGTAGTGGATGCGATTATGGACCGGGATCCAATCGGCGCCAGAACCGCCATGACCATGCATATGACCTATAACCGGAATCTGATCCGGAAGCTTTGGAAAGAATCCAGAAAATGAAAAAAGCAGAGTAGCCCTCGGAGAAATCCGGGGGTTTTTATTATCGGGAATAATGAACCGAGTACCATACCTCCATGGGCATTTAGTGAATGTTGTGGAGATATTGAACCGATAAAAAGCTAAAACATCAGACTAATTTGATGCGAGGTAAGAGAGAAGATGAAAAAACGGAATGACATACCGTCCGAAAGAACGTAAAAAGGTCTTGAAAATGTGCATTATGCATAAAGAAGTACGTTTAAATACAGCAAAAAGTAGAAAAATAATCTGATGTCTTTACAATAATCAATTGATATGCTAACATAAATACATAAGACGTCATATGATAAATGATAAAATATAACAAATTTGTAAGGAGGAGGAATTTATGGAACTGAACAGCCAAAGAGTGAGAAAACTGGCCCCGGAAAATGACCCTTTAAAGATTGGTATGGGATGGACGGTAGAGGATTTAGAAAAGCCTCAGATTCTGGTGGAAAGCACCTTCGGAGACAGTCATCCGGGCAGCGCCCACTTAAACATTTTTGTGGAAGAGGCCATGAGGGGCATTACGGAAGCAGGAGGTAAAGGAGCCAGATATTACACCACCGATATTTGCGACGGTATTGCACAGGGCCATGATGGCATTAACTATTCCCTGGCTCACCGGGATATGATTGCAAATATGATCGAGATTCACGGAAGTTCTACCGGCTTTGACGGCGGCGTGTTTATTGCAAGCTGTGACAAATCTGTGCCGGCCTGCCTTATGGGGCTGGCGAGACTGGATATGCCGTCCATACTTATTACAGGAGGCGTTATGGATGCAGGTCCGGATCTGCTGACCTTAGAGCAGATTGGAATGTATTCCGCAATGTGCCAGAGAGGCGAGATCACAGAAGATAAGTTTACCTATTATAAGCACCATGCATGTCCTTCCTGCGGCGCCTGCTCCTTTATGGGAACCGCATCTACCATGCAGATTATGGCGGAAGCCTTAGGACTCATGCTTCCCGGATCTGCCCTGATGCCTGCTACCTGTGAGGACTTAAAAGATATGGCTTACAAAGCTGGCCGGCAAATTATGGAGCTGGCAAAAAAAGGTTTAAAAGCCAGCGATATTGTGACCATGAAATCTTTTGAAAACGCCATTATGGTACATGCGGCTATTTCCGGTTCCACTAACTCTCTGCTCCATATTCCGGCAATGGCTCATGAACTGGGCTTAGAGCTGGATTCTGATACCTTTGACCGGATGCACCGGGGCGCTCATTACCTGCTGGATATCCGTCCGGCCGGAAAGTGGCCTGCACAGTTCTTCTATTATGCGGGGGGTGTGCCTGCGGTTATGGAAGAAATCAAGACCATGCTTCATTTGGATGTGATGACTGTAACCGGAAAGACTCTGGGAGAAAATCTGGAGGATTTAAAGAAGAACGGCTTTTACGATAAGTGTGAGGGTTATTTAAAGAAATGGGGATTAAAGCGTACCGATGTGATCCGCTCCTTTGACAATCCAATCGGTACAGATGGCACTGTAGGTATCCTAAAGGGGAATCTGGCTCCGGAAGGCTCTGTAGTAAAGCATTCCGCAGTTCCTAAGGAAATGTTCAAAGCAGTGCTAAAGGCAAGACCTTTTGACTGCGAAGAGGATGCCATTGCCGCGGTCTTATCCCACAAAATTCAGCCTGGTGACGCAGTATTTATCCGCTATGAAGGCCCCAAGGGCTCTGGTATGCCGGAGATGTTCTACACGACTGAGGCTATTTCCTCTGATCCGGAGTTGGGAAAATCCATTGCCCTGATTACAGATGGAAGATTTTCCGGCGCATCCAAGGGCCCGGCTATCGGCCACGTGTCTCCGGAGGCGGCAGAGGGCGGCCCTATCGCTCTGGTGGAGGAAGGTGACTTAATCAAAATTGACATTCCGGAGAGGATTTTGGAGATAGTAGGGATTCACGGAGAAGAACTTTCCAGGGAAGAGATCGACAAGATTTTGACAGAGCGTAAGAAAAACTGGCAGCCCAAGCCTGCTAAATATACAAAGGGTGTGTTAAAGACATATTCTGAACACGCAGTATCTCCTATGAAGGGCGGCTATATGGTGTAATATGAACACTTGGCCAGGTCTCTCACGAGCTTAGTGAGAATGGTATAATGTGAACACTTGACGAGGTATTTCGCGAGTCTAGTGAGAACATATGCCTGAACACTTAGCGAGGTTTCTCACGAGCTTAGTGAGAATGGTAAAAAATAAATAAGAAAATGATTCAGGAGGGTTTTAAAAATGGATGCAGCAGCATTGAATCCGACCAGGCTGGTGATTGCGGCAATCGTAGGCCTTATCATCTTGTTGGTATTAATAATTAAGTTCAACATTCAGGCTATGATCGCCATATTAATTGGCGCATTAGCCATCGGTCTTATGGCAGGGATGCCCTTTGAGCAGATTGTAACAGCGGTAAATGACGGTATTGGAAACACTTTAAAAGGCATTGCGCTTTTGGTAGGACTGGGTTCTATGTTCGGCGCCATATTGGAAACGTCAGGCGGCGCTCAAAGTATTGCAGTTACCATGGTAAAAAAGTTCGGGGATGAAAAAGCAGCCTGGGCCCTGGGAATTACCGGTCTGGTAATTGCAATGCCGGTATTTTTTGACGCAGGTTTAATCATCCTGATTCCTCTTGCCTTTTCTCTGGCAAAGAGAACCAAACGCTCCTCGCTGTTTTATGTAATCCCTCTTCTGGCTGGTCTGGCAGTGGGCCACGCATTTATCCCGCCCACACCGGGACCGGTATTGGTGGCTACTATGTTAAATGTAGAACTTGGCTGGGTTATCCTGGTTGGTATTTTCTGCGGAACCGTTGCCATGATTGTGGCAGGTCCTATTTGGGGCGCTATCTGCGGCAGGAAGTTTAATATCGCGATTCCGGAACATTTGGCAAATCAGGAAGACTTTGATGAATCCAAGCTTCCCAGGTTCAGCACTATTGTAGGAATTATTTTGATTCCTTTAGTATTGATTATTTTTGACTCTATTGCAGGGGTGATCCCGGCGATGGCTCCTATTCAGCCCATCCTTGGTTTCCTTGGAGAACCGTTTGTGGCGCTGTTAATCGCAACGGTGGTGGCAATGTTTATCTTAGGTTACAAACATGGCTATACCAACAAGGAACTGGAAAATGTTATGACCAAGTCCCTGGAGCCAACGGGAATGATTCTGCTGGTAACCGCCAGCGGCGGCGTTCTGCGCTACATGCTTCAGTATTCTGGCTTAGGAGATGTAATCGGAAATGCAGTGTCTTCCGCTGCTCTGCCTATGGTAGTGGTCGCTTTCGTAGTGGCAGCCCTGGTGCGTATCTCCGTAGGCTCTGCAACCGTTGCCATGACTATGGCAGCTGGTATTATTGCGGCAATGCCCGGTATTGCAGAGTTTTCTCCCCTGTATCTGGCCTGTATTACCGCAGCTGTAGCAGGCGGATCCACAGTGTGCTCTCACTTTAATGACTCCGGATTCTGGCTGGTAAAGTCTCTGGTGGGAATGGACGAAAAGACTACCTTAAAGACCTGGACCATTATGGAGACCCTGGTTGGCGGAACGGGATTTCTGGTGGCATTGATTATTTCTTTCTTTGCGTAAACAGTCAGCTTTATATACCTTGCATTTTTCCATAATAAAAACGGCGTGACAGCATTTTGACAGCTGTCACGCCGTTTGGCTGTTATAGGCTATTTCCAGTATTTATCCATCTCGGACTGGGCTTGGGCTTCGGTTAGGGAAAACTTGTTCATAAGGCGGTTTTGGGTGCTGTCATAGCTTTGCCCCAGCTCACGGCAGGTTTCGACCAATGCCTGGATTCCCTGGCTTACTCCTTTTTGCTCTATATAGTCCAACAAACTACACGACATATCCATCTCTCCTTTCTGTGAAAGACTATTGTAATAATTCATGACTGCCTCATATCTGCTGTCTCCGGAAAATATGCGAAAAAATTCCAATAATTCCCTAACATGCCGGATTTTTCGCTTTCCCTCCGGGCCTTCAAAAAACTCTTTTTCCGTATGAGTCCGTTTAGCATAGAAATATTCTGCCACGATACGAAAGTCAGAGGTAAACTGTTCCCGGATTTCTTTGGGAAGAAAAGCTATTTCTACAAGGTTCATCCGATAGTTTGGGACTAATTCCAATACCTTTTGCCATAGGGGAGACTGCTCAGAAAGCGCCTGGTGAATGGTTCTGGGGGCTCTCCATGGTTTGGTTCCGAAATACAGGACAAAAGAAATTACCGGGTATTTTTTCTTTTGATTTGCCTGCTGTTTGTAAGCGCCACTATCATACCGCATCATTCGAAATACCATATCCCAGTCCTCGGCAGTCTGATTTTCCAGGCCAAACAATGCCAGGACAGCGCCAGTGTCACTACAATATTTGACGGTATCCCTAAACTGCTCTCGAATTCCGCTTGCAACGTCTTGGTAGAAAGATGCAGTAGGCCCTGGCTTTAAAGAATTTTCTGAGACCAGACGCCGGCCGTTAAAGCCTAAGGTATTTACAATATCCGCGAAGACATCGTTATACTCTTCCAGTAATTTTTCGATTTTATCTTTTTGTGCCAAATAAATGTTCCTCCCTTTATTATATAAAATTCTGACTATAACTACAAGATACCTGTTCAAAACAATGTGGAATTTGATGGTCGATTGAACCTGAACAACGGGAAGATTCCTTGTAAAAGAAGGTTTTCTAAACAAACCGGAACCGTTTTACGCCAGACAGGCGAAGGAAACAGATTGAAACTGCCCAGAGAAAAGGACTTTAACTTAGTATAGCAGAAGGAAGGAGGCTTTGCAATGTCCAATGAGGAAATAATGTAGTATACTAGTAGACAAGTAGAAGGCAATAGAGTATAATGATAATTGGAAAAATGCGAAGCGGCGCTTTCAAAGAAAAGGGTATCCCTGTATGCCCAAAAAGCAGGGCGAGAAGGAGGAAACAAAATGAAAATGACATTCCGTTGGTTCGGAGAAAACAGTGATTCTGTATCCTTAAACCAAATACGTCAGATTCCGGGCATGACCGGTCTTATGGGGTTTTTGGATTACAAGGCAGCCGGGGAGGTGTGGACTGAGGAGGAAATTGAGCGCTATATGGCCCCTATTGGAAAGGCTGGCCTGGAGTGTGAGGTTATTGAGAGCGTAAATGTTCACGAAGATATTAAGATGGGATTGCCTGCCAGGGATGAGTACATTGAAAACTATAAGACTACCATCCGAAACCTGGCTAAGTCCGGCGTGAAGGTCATTGTCTATAATTTTATGCCGGTGTTTGACTGGCTGCGTACGGATTTGGCCCGGGTTATTGAGGAGGATGGATCCAACAGCCTGTATTTTGACGAGAAGGATCTGGGGGCCATGGGGCCTTTGGAGATCGTAAAGAAAACAGCTGAAAACTGTAACGGTTTTTCCCTTCCTGGCTGGGAACCGGAACGCCTGGCAGAGCTTGAAAAGACTTTAAAGCAGTATGAGGGTATGACCGGAGACGATCTGAGAGAAAATTATAAATATTTCCTGAACGCGGTGATTCCGGTGTGTGAAGAAGTAGGGATCCGCATGGCCTGCCATCCGGATGATCCGGCATGGCCTATTTTTGGACTTCCCAGAATCGCCCACAGCCAGGAGGATTTTGACAAGATCGTGAAGCTTTACGACTCTCCGGCCAACGGTGTGTGCCTGTGCACCGGTTCTTTGGGTTCTGAGCCAGGTAATGATATTCCTTCTATTATCCGTCATTTTGGAGAAATGGATCGGCTTCCCTGCCTCCATGTACGCAACATTAAGCACCTGGGCTACCGCCATTTCAGAGAGGCCAGCCACCTGTCTTCTGATGGAGATCTGGACATGTATGCCATTATGAAGGCGGTTTATGACACCTGCCCTGATGTTTACATTCGCCCGGATCACGGACGTATGATCTGGAACGAGGTGGGACGTCCCGGCTATGGCCTTTATGACCGGGCTCTGGGCGCAACTTACTTAAACGGCCTTTGGGAGGCCATTGAAAAATCTGAGAATAATAAATAGGAGAGATGGGCTATGAAGTTAAATTATGAGGGATTGAAAGATCGGACAGCCTGGGAAAAAGCGGGGGTAGTTCTGCCGGGATTCGACTGGAAGGAAATGTGTCAGGCCACAGAAAAAGCTCCGGTGTGGGTGCATTTCGGCGCAGGAAATATTTTCCGGGGATTTATTGCGGATTTGCAGCAGGAGCTTTTGGAGGATGGCAGCGAGACCAGCGGAATTGTGGCGGCTGATACCTTTGATTTTGATATTATTGACAAGATTTATACTCCCCATGACAGCATGACTCTGATGGTGGGCTTAAAGCCCGACGGAAGCACTGACAAAAAGGTGATTGCTTCTATTGCCAAGGGACTGCGGGCAGACAGCAGAGACAGTGCCCAGTGGGAGGAGTTAAAGAGGATTTTTGTTAACCCGGCTCTTCAGATGGTAAGCTTTACCATTACGGAAAAGGGATACAGCTTAAAAACCATGACAGGGGAATTCTCCGGCATCGCTCTGAAAGATATGGAAGAAGGACCGGCGGCTCCTGTTCATGCCATGGGTGTTGCCGCCTCCTTGCTGTATGAGCGTTACAAGGCTGGCGGGGCTCCGGTTGCCATGGTCAGTATGGATAACTGCTCTCATAACGGTGAAAAATTAAAAGCCGGCGTTACGGAAATTGCCGGCGCCTGGGCAGAAAAAGGCCTGGTGGAAAAAGAATTTCTGGCGTATTTAGAGGATGAAGAAAAGGTGTCCTTCCCCTGGAGCATGATTGACAAGATCACCCCAAGGCCCGCAAAGGAGATTGAGGAACAGCTGGAGAGTCTGGGAGTGAAGGATATGGCTCCGGTGATTACCAGCAAAAATACCTACATTGCGCCCTTTGTCAATGCAGAGAACCCTCAGTACCTGGTAATTGAAGATCGATTCCCCAACGGCCGTCCGGCCCTGGAGAAGGCAGGCGTTTACATGACGGATCGGGACACGGTAAATATGACAGAGCGGATGAAGGTTACCACCTGTTTAAATCCTTTGCATACGGCTTTGGCTGTATATGGCTGCCTTTTGGGGTATAAAAGTATTGCAGAGGAAATGAAGGACAAAGATCTGGTGGCCCTGATTGAGCATATCGGTTACAGAGAGGGGATGCCGGTGGTAACGGATCCGGGTATTATCAGACCCATGGACTTTATAAAAGAAGTGGTGGAGGAGCGCCTTCCCAATCCTTTTATTCCGGATATGCCTCAGAGAATCGCTACAGACACCAGTCAGAAGGTTTCTATCCGTTTCGGAGAAACTATTAAATCCTACATGGCAAGACCGGATATGGATGCTTCCAGCCTGACTTATATTCCCCTGGCTTTGGCCGGATGGCTGCGGTATCTGTTAAAGGTGGATGACGCCGGAAATGAGATGCCTGTAAGTCCGGATCCTATGTTGGAACAGTTGGATCAGGCTCTGGCTGGAATTAAGGCAGGCGATCCGGATAGTTTAAAAGATCAGCTAAGGCCTGTTTTGGAGAATGCCGGAGTGTTCGGCGTCAACCTCTATGAGGCGGGATTGGGCGAGAAGATAGAAGAGATGGTTCGAAAGATGCTGGCTGGACCGGGGGCGGTTCGGAAAACATTGAGAGAGTATTTGTAAATCTTACAGGGAATACTTTATGATACCGGGGTCAAAACACCTTTTGGCCCCGGTATCATTATAATCGACTATTCCGGCTTCGGAACAAACATTTCCTCTGCAATTCTCTGTCCATATTCCAGAGCATCTCCTACGGACATCATGCCGGTGACAGAGCTTCTCACAGCAGATCCCAGGATATTTTCAAAAGTTTTTTCATTAAAGAGCGGATATCGTCTGCTCTCGGCCCGTCTGGAACCGCAGAGGAAACTGTCCCGGGCTTTTTTCAGCCAGGGAAACAGGGAAGTGATTTCCACGTTGGTGTAACTGGAACGGTTGGCAGAAGTACCGCCTAAAATAGTCAAAATATTGGAAATTTCGTCGCTGTATACCCACTTTAAAAACTCACAGGCCGCCTCCTTTTTGCGGGAGGCCTTTGAAATGCCGATAACACCGCCGCCAAGGAGGGGCTTTCCGCCGGGAATCATATCAAAGCCCAGCCGATCTACCACGTTGGAGTGCTTGCTGTTAATTAAATAGGATGCGTGGTTGCTAAAGGTAATGGTCATGGCGGTGCGGCCCCTGGAGAAATTCTCCACCGACTGTTTCCACCACTTGTTTACAGAGCCATCTGTATAACGATAAGTTTCAATATAGTTTTCCATGGCCTGAGAAAGGGCGGGGGTGTTTAAGGCTAAAATTCCCTCAGAATTAAAAACGGAATCTCCGGCAGCCAAAAGTCTGGGAAGAAAATCGCAGGCCGCCACTCCTGCGGCTCCAAAAGCCAGGGTGGTGCCATATTCTGTAGGGGAAGCAGGGTTAATGCTTCGGGTAAAGAAAGCCGCTACTTTGTTATATTGGGCGAAAGTTTTGGGAATCGGCAGTTCCTCTTTGTGAAGTTCATAGTACTGCCGTTTCACCATGGCATCCTCAAATAAATCACTGCGATAAAAAAGCATCTGGATGCTGGGATCAAAGGGTAAGGTGTATAGAGTGCCGTCTGCGCTGGTAAAACTGTCCCCGGTCTCCCGGATAAGTCCGGATAAAAGCTTGGGCAGATCCAGAGGGGCCTGTTCCAGAGGAAGGTAGGTCTTTTCCGCCAGATGAGACAGCCAGGCCACATCGGAACGGATCAAATCGTAATAGCCGCTGCTGCCCATGGTGCTGATGGTATCGTAGAGCTCGTCAAAGGCCAGAATGGTCAGGACCGTGCGGATTCCGGTGCGCCGCTCAAAATCCGGAAGCAGCATCTTTAATGCATTGGCTGCAGGAGACTCCAGAGTAAGGATGTTGAGGCTGGAGTCTCCTGCAGCCTTCTTTAAATCCGGGAACAGATAGCGGAAACCTTCATTTTTCAGGTCAAAATGCAGGGATTGTCTTGCTTTGGCCTGAAGATTTTCTAAAAGCTTTTCTGCAATGTGGGTTCCCATGTATTTGTAATTTAGTTCGTATGAAAGAAACCGGTTGTCCGGAATGGTTTTGTAACTGGCGATGGTAATGATATCCGGAAGCGCATCTTCTTTTGTGCAGGCGGCGGCTTGATGGATACATTCTGCCTGCTCGGCATGAAAGGTGATTACCAGATCATATTGGGGAACAGAGCTGACAATCTCAAAGGATTTGTGAAACATCAGCTTGTCATCAGAACTAAAGGGAGTGAGCTGGGCGCAGTCTCCTAAAAGGCCGGACAGAGTGTTGGAAAAAATAGTCTTGCTGGCGGATTTTCCGGAGGTGGAAAACAGGGCGATGTTCCGGTAGTTTTTCTGCTTTACAAACGCGGCAATCTCCTGGGCGGCTTTTACAAAATCGAAAGAGGCGCAGGATACGAAAGGGTGATGGATGGGTTGGTTATAATCGGTTAAAATAATCGGAAAATCTACGGTGTCCAGGTCCGGAATGGTCTCTAAACAGGTGGAGCAGATGATGGCGTCCGGCCGGCGGGCATAGGCTTTATCCCAGATCTCTTTTTCGGAGGAGGGGATGCGGCCGGTGGTAAACAGAGCTACCTCATAGCCTGCTCCGGAAAAAATCCTCTGGATTTGATCATAGAGATCTACGTAGCATTGAAGCTGTATATTAGGGAGAATCAGGCAGATGGTTTTGGAACTGCCGCCCCGAAGCTGCCGGGCCTGGGTGTTGCTCTTGTAGCCCAGCCGTCTGGCGGCGGCTTCTACTAGTTTGATTTTTTCGGCGCTGACTTTTCCGGTTTTGTTTAGTACGTTGGAAACGGTACCGTGGGATACTCCGGCTTCTTTGGCGATGTCTTTTATGGTTGGCAAGGGGATTCTCCTTTCTTTTTTCGCACTGCTCATTGCTTTCGTGTACATTATATCATGGATGTTTCAAAATCGGAAGGGGAAATGAAAAAAATAATGCATAAAAATTGAACGTTCCAATTCTTAGATCCTGATAATCTAAAGATATTTAAGAGCTATCTGATTTAAAAACAAAAATATCTAAATAAAAATTTTAAAATATTATTGACACGTACCAATTTATTTGTTATGCTTAGACCAACAAGAATATGGGAGGGAGAAAAGTGGTAAATAATCCAGGCTTATATAGACAATTACAAGAGCGTAAGGTGCTGCTGGCGGCCCATCGGGGAACCTGCGGCGGTAATATTATTCAGAATACCATAGGCGCTTATGAAAATGCGTTGCTCCATGGGGCGGATATTATTGAAGTAGATGTGATTCGGACCACAGATGGTAAGTTTTTTGCATTTCACAATGGACAGGAGAAAGGGGTATTTGGAGAACCTTTGGATATCCGGACGTTATCGTCCGGCCAGGTAAGAAATCTTCGGTTCATCAACGGGATTCAGGAGCAGATTTCAGAAGGCGTGAATTCTCTGGATGATATTTTAGAGCATTTTAAAGGCAGGTGTCTGATTAATATCGACCGGACCTGGTTTTTCTGGAATGACATCATTCCTTATTTGAAAAACCACAATATGCAGGATCAGATTATTTTAAAAAGCCATCCGGAGGAACAGGAGCTTAAAGCCCTGGAGGAGATGGCGCCGGATATGATGTTTTTGCCCATTGTCCGGACTCCGGAACAGATAGAACTGGTAAACCGGTATCATATTAACACCATTGGAGCGGAAGTGATTTTTGAGACAGATGACCATCTGTTTGCATCTGATGAATTTATTGAAAAAATGCACGGAGAAGGAAAGCTTTTGTGGGTGAATGCCTTGACATTAAATGATACAATCCGGCTTTCCGGAGGCCATGATGATAATACCGCCATCTTAAAGAGTATGGAAGATGGCTGGGGCTGGCTGTTAGATAAAAAATTTGACATGATTCAGACCGACTGGCCGCTGCTTTTTAGAAACTATATTGACAAAAGAAAGTAAAAAGGAAAGGACGAGACTATGAGAAGAATGAAAAAGACCGTATTAACTGTATTGCTTTTAACTGCATCCCTGACTTTGGGAGCGTGCAAAGCTTCTGGATCCGGTGACGGAGGACAGGCCGGCGGCGCGGCGCAGACGAAAGATGAGGCTAAAACTGAGGCGGCTCAGACCGAGAAAGCAAAGGACGGGGAGCCAATTACCATTAATTATTACGGCCGCCCTGATGACAACGGCGTAGAGACTGCCATTGTCGCTGCTTTTGAGGAGGCCCATCCCCATATCAAGGTAAACTATGTAGAGCTTCCCGACTCTTCTAATGACCGTTTAAAGACGATCAACACCGTGCTCCAGGCGGGAGATTCTTCCATTGATGTATTTGCAGGAGATGTGGTGTGGCCGCCTATTTTTTCTTCCGCAGGCTGGGTAATTGCCCTGGATGATTATCTGGAGGAAGGGGAGATGGACGCATATCTTCCTGGTCCTTTAAGCGCATTTCAGCTTAACGGAAAAACCTGGGGACTGCCCTTTATGGCAGATGCAGGCGCTCTGTATTACAGAAAGGATCTGCTGGAAAAATACAACAAGCCTGTTCCGGAAACCTGGGCAGAGCTGGCGGCAACCGGTAAGGAGATTGCAGAGGCAGAAGGCGATATGAGCGGTTTTGTTTCTTACTGGATGCAGAATGAAAGCCTTACCAGCTCCATGCTGGAATTCTATTGGGAAAAAGGCGGAGAGGTTGTAGATGAGAATGGCGCAAGTGTTCTGGATGAAGCAAAGCTTGCAGAAACTCTGGCAGAGATGAAAGCTATGATAGACGATAAGACGGCAGCGGCTGGTATTGAGACTTTTAATACTGCAGCATCCAGAGCGGTGGTAACCGCAGGCGGAGCAGTATTTACCAGAGACTGGTTAAGTGGCTACGGCCCCTTTAATGCAGAGGATTCTGCAGTTGCAGGCAACATGGAAATTGCACCTCTTCCCAGCTACGGGTGTCTTGGCGGATGGGGCGTTATGGTATCTGCCTTCTCCAAAAACCAGGCTGAGGCGGTAGAGTTTGCCAAGTTCAGAGCCAACTATGAGAGTCAAATGATCGCCTGTGATTTGGTAGATATTAAACCTACCTTAAAGGCAGCTTATGAGGATGAGGAACTGCTTTCCAAGAAACCGGAGCTCCCAAGCTATCTGCCTGTATTAGAGGCTTCCAAGCCCAGACCTCTGTCTCCTTATTATGCCGAGATTTCCGGTGTTATGCAGCTGGAAATCCACAGCGTCATTACTGGTCTCACTACTCCGGAGGAAGGCGCGGCTAATATTGTCCAAAAAGTGGCTCAGATCCTGCTGTAAATTTGCATTTTCAGAAAGGTAGAAAAATGAATAGGAAGAGTACAAGAATGGGATATTTGATGCTGCTCCCCAGCGCGCTTTTGATTCTGGTGTTAATCTTGTATCCCACCGTGAATACCATATATCAGAGTTTTTTTGAAATTCGTACCCAGACGGCAGCCCTGGGCCCCAAATTTGTAGGCTTCCGCAATTATATAAAAGCATTTCAGGATCAGCACTTTTGGGATACTCTGTGGTGGACGCTGGCCTTTACGGCAGTGTCCGTGGCCCTGGAATTGGTTATTGGTATGGGGCTGGCCCTTTTGATGAACCGGAAGATTCCGGGGCAGGGGTTAATTCGGACGGCAGTTCTGATTCCCTGGGGGATTCCCACCATAGTCTCCGGTATTATCTGGACACAGTTTTTTGCTCAGAACGGAATTATTAACAGTACCCTGATGACTTTTAACCTGATTAAAGAACCCTTAAGATGGCTGGGGAATGAGTGGCTGGCCAAGCTGTCCATTTTAATTGCGGACATTTGGAAAAATACGCCGTATATGTCCTTGCTGCTGCTGTCCGGCCTCTTGACCATTTCCAAGGATTACTATGAAGCGGCGGAAATTGACGGAGCCAGCAAATTCCGTCAATTTACTAACATTACTTTGCCGCTGATTAAAGCTACTATGTCTGTAACGATTCTGTTCCGCATTATCTCTGCCATGAGAGTATATGATCTGATCGTAGCCATGACGGCAGGAGGACCGGCAGGCAGAACAGAGACGGTTTCCATGTATGCAGTTAACACCTACTTTACTTATGGGAATACCGGTTATGGCGCAACCTTATCCGTGCTGATGCTGATTATTTCTGTTGGAATCAGTATGTTCTTTGTAGATAGTCTGAAAACGAAGGGGAGTGTGTAGATTATGAAACGAAAAAAGAAAGCAGAAACTTTTGGATATGTTATATTTCTGATTTTCTTCCTGTTTGTGATGATTGCCCCTATGCTGTATATGGTTTCTGCATCCTTTATGCCCCAGTCAGATTTAAACATGATTCCGCCAAGGCTCTTGCCTTCCAAAGCTACACTGGAAAATTATGCCAGAGCCTTGGCTCAGCAGCCCATTTTAAAATACGTGTATAACAGCTTTATCATTACCATTATCGCGGTTGTCATCTGCGTTACGGCAGGAAGCATGGCGTCCTATGCTCTCACCAGAACCAATATCCGGTTTAAAACCACTTTTTTGGTGTTCGTTTTGGCTATCTCTCTGCTGCCTACCATTACCTTAATCAATCCGATTTTCAAAATGTACAGTAAAATGGGCCTGTTAAACACCCACATTGGTCTGGCGGTAATTATTTCCGTGCTGGATTTGCCGATGACTATCTGGTTTCTGACTGCGGTATTGAAAAATGTGCCCATTTCCTTTGAAGAGAGCGCAAAACTGGACGGAGCCAATATGTTTCAGATTTTTATCTACATTTTGCTGCCCCTTTTAAAGGCCAGTATCTTTTCTATCAGTATTCTGGTATTTATCGGCGCCTGGAACCGTTTCCTCCTATCCCAGGTGTTGAATCAGTTTGAAGACTGCCGGACAGTAGTAGTGGGCCTTACCTTATATCAGACGACCCATACTATTCCCTTTGGAGTGGTGGCGGCAGCTGCAATGATTACCATTCTTCCGCTGCTTTTTATGGTATTGGTTTTCCAGAAGAATATTCTGGGGGGTATTATGGAAGGCGGAGTGAAAGAGTGATGGGATATGCCCCGGGGATATTACTGCCTGCGGGGTATTTTCTTGCCCTGTTTTTCCGGATTAGGGGATAAAAGAATTTACTTGCTATAGCAGGGATAATTTCATATAATGATACTAGAGATCAAAAGGCCATGCCCATTTATGCAGGCGTGATGGGTATGCCGAAAGGATAGCGAAAATGAAAAGAAATGTAAAAAGGGCGGCAATTGCTGCCCTATTGCTGTTAGTAACCTGCCTGATAGGCTGCAGCTCCGGAACTATGGAACAAGAGAAGCAGTGGGAGCCGCCGAAAATACGGAAATTAACCCAGGTACAGGAACTAATGCAAAACCAGGAACTGATGGAAACATGGCATTGGTTTATATGGCAGGATCAGTCTCAGGCCAGCCGGGCGGGCAGGGGAGATTCCGCTGCCCGGGAGGAGGTATTAGAAGGGCCTGTGAGAAAGCCGGGGTTTCAGACTCCGGAGGATGCGGTTTTCCACTACTTGTCAGGACTCAGGGACAGCAATCTCCGATATATGGAGGATGCGTTTCTCTACAGAATGGATGTGGAGAAGGTTGCCTGCCAGTATAATATATTCTGCGGCGTGGATCTTTTGGGGGACAATGGCGTAGTCAATGAGGAGGTTCATCGGCTTGCGAAAGAGATAATCCGGCGGATGGAAGACGCGGATTTTGACAATCTGGAATTCCTGGGATTTATCCCCCTTGAAGAGATGATAGCTCCGGATTCTGCACATATGGAGAATTATGAGAATTATCGTGAGATCTTTGAAAAGCACAACCAGGGCATGAAGCTGGACAGCAGAATAGCTGCCATCCGGGTAAATGGCTACCCGTATCTTCTGTTTTTTGATCTGGCGGAAAAAGAAGGCAGATGGTATCTGTATAAGTTGGGCGGCGCTTTGGAGGAGCGACTGGGATTTAACATGGATATGACAGGGGTTGTCCGCCTGGATGATGATATGGAAAAAGCTGTGGAGCAGCTTTTGGCGGAGGAAGGCGAAGCTTTGCCAGAGCCAACCAGGAAAGATTCCGCAGCGGAAGAAAAAACGGAAGGGTTTGACAGCCCCCGGCAGGCGGCGGCATCTTATCTGGAAGGTTTAAAAGCCCACGATATGAACCAGATACTGAACACATTTTATTTGGGGAAATACATAGAAAAGTACGATTTTGAGACTTATTGCCAGGCGCTTTCGCGCACGTTTACATGGAGAAATTTAAAATTTCCTCCGGTCAATGAATTTGCCAAAGATGTGATGTACTATGGCGAAGGAGAGCGGCTGGAGTGGGAGATTATGGCTCAGGCGGCAGTCTTTTACCTGTTTGATGAATATTTAAAAGATCCAGAGACAATTGTGGATGGGGAATCCTTTAGCTGGGAGGAAATTCCCGAAAAGATGGAGCTGAATTCATTTAAAGTGCTTGGCTTTGTTCCTGAAAATGCTTTTGTCAATGATAGCGCCAGAAATACAGGAAGAATTGATTTGATGTTTGCGCCTTATAATGCTGATAAGATCGATTCCTGTGCAGTAGCCTGTGAATATAAAGGAAAGACGTATATTCTTTTTATGGAATGTGTAGAGTATGATGGGAAATGGTACAATAGCGGATTCGGCAATTGGGTTGCCAGGAAGCTGGCGGTTCCTGCTGAGTTTAAAGGGACGGTTCCTTTGGAAATGTTCTCTGACTGGGAGGAGCTGGAAGAAATGTTTGAACCTGTAAATGCTTTATAAAGCTTTTTGACTGCCGGAATATCCATGGGAAAGTCAACTGACAATATAGGAGAGGAACAGCAGCATCTTGCAGGGAATATAGGAAATGGAATGAGAGGATGTGAAGAGATATGGTAAAAACGGTCGGGATAGGCCATCAGGATTTTGCAAAAGTAAGGGAGGAAAATATTTTTTATGTTGATAAAACCGGCTTCATCCGGGAATGGTGGGAAGCCAAGGATGAAGTGACCCTGATTACCCGTCCGCGGCGTTTTGGAAAGACTCTGAATATGAGCATGCTGGAAAAGTTCTTTTCTGTTGAATATGCGGGACGGGAAGAACTGTTTCGTGGGCTTACAATATGGGAAGATGAGAAATACAGAAGGCTTCAGGGGACATATCCTGTACTCTTTATCAGCTTTGCTGATGTGAAAGAAACCACATATATACAGACAAGAAAAAAGATTTGCCGTATTATTAAAACGCTGTATAATAAATTTGATTTTTTGCTGGACAATGATTTGCTGAATGAAAGCGAAAAACAGGACTTTTTGCATATTTCGGTAGACATGGAAGACAATGAAGCCTCTTACTCATTAAAGGCATTATCCGGTTATTTATCCCGTTATTATAGAAAAAAAGTAATTATTTTACTGGATGAATATGATACGCCAATGCAGGAAGCGTATGTAAACGGCTATTGGGAGGAACTGGTTTCCTTTACCAGAGGGATGTTTAACGCGGCATTTAAGACGAACCCCTACCTGGAGCGGGCTGTAATGACAGGAATAACCAGAGTGAGCAAAGAGTCCGTATTTTCAGACCTGAATAACTTAAAAGTAATTACGACCACATCAGAAAAATATATGGACAGCTTCGGATTTACCGAGGAAGAGGTATTTGCCGCGTTAGACGAATACGGATGGTCAGAAAAGAAGCAGGAGGTAAAACGTTGGTATGACGGATTTACCTTTGGAACCCAAACCGATATTTATAATCCCTGGTCTGTGATAAACTATATAAGTACAGGAAAATTAGAGTCTTATTGGGTAAACTCCAGCTCCAATAACCTGGCAGGCAAGCTGATTCGGGAAGGAAGCCGGAATTTAAAAGAAAGCTTTCAGCATCTGTTGCAGGGGAAGGGAGTAATGGTAGAATTAGATGAGCAAATCGTTTATGATCAACTAATCGAGGATGAATCGGCGATTTGGAGTCTTTTGCTTGCCAGTGGTTACTTAAAAGTGAAAAATTTGCGAAGCTATATGACAGAAGGGGAAGAGTGGAAACAGGAATATGAGCTGGAACTGACAAATTTTGAAGTAGGAGTCATGTTCCGCCGGATGATAAAAAAATGGTTCAGCCGCGCGGCAGAAGGCTATAATGATTTTATCAAAGCGCTGCTGTTGGATGATCTAAAAGGCATGAATCAGTACATGAATAAAGTAGCCATGGCTACATTCAGCTATTTTGATACGGGGAAGAATCCATCAGGAGAAGAACCGGAACGATTCTACCACGGGTTCGTGCTGGGACTGATGGTAGAGCTTGGGGAGCGGTATGTGCTGACGTCTAACCGGGAAAGCGGGTTTGGCCGGTATGATGTGATGCTGGAACCCAGAAAGTCAGGGGACGTAGGGATAATTATGGAATTTAAGGTACAGGACAGCTGGGAAGAGAAAGAACTGTCTGATACAGTAAGTGCGGCACTGAAGCAGATCGAAGAGAAGGAATATAAAACTGCATTGCTAGAGAAAGGAATCTCTGAAGATAAGATTCGCAGCTATGGCTTTGCTTTTTGTGGGAAAAGGGTGTTGATTGGCAGGGGATGAACAAACCTGAATATTTCCGGTTTACAGTTTTAAACGATATTGTAAAAGATTATAACAGTGTTTGTCCCGGCCGTCTGTTTTAGGCATGGAAGAAACCATTGTAAAACCCAATGATTTTGCCAACAGATTAGAAGCTGTGTTTTCCTCTCTTGTTGAATAAATAAATTCTTTGGCGCCAAATTTTTCTTTGCAATATTGAATCAAACCTTGAAGAATCTGCTTACCGAACCCTTTTCCCACATAATCCGGCCCCAAACATATCCCTGCTTCCTGATAGATGAAAGGCTCAATTTTTTCTACACCGGCAAACCCAATGGCCTTACCAGTTGATTTTTCATAAACCAGATATGAATCATGCTCTTTCTGAAATGCAATGGTTTTCAGGATTCTTATTTTGGCGTCTTCTTCACTTGTAGTAATATTCCACGCCATATATTTTGCGCTTTCTGGCTGTGACCAAACATTACAGTACATTTCCTCCCAATCTGAAAACTTTGCTTTATCAAGAATAAGACTCTCTGTTTCAATCGTTTCAAAATATTCCTTCAGTTATTAGATTTATTTCATGTTATCGGGTTAATGTTAGCAGAAAAATATACATTTTACAAGTCCCACGGATGTGGAAAAGTGGACGAATCTCCGGTATTGCATGATTGCCAGAGAGCAGCCTTTTTGGTATACTAGAAAAAGGCGGTGGACAGACATTTTTTAAATAATTTGAAGCCTTGCCGGCCACAAACTGTCAGGGAGGGATGGCTATGATACTGGAAACCCAGAGGCTGTATCTGCGAAAAATGGATCAGGGCGACTACAAAAGTTTGTGCCGGATTCTTCAGGATCCGGAAGTGATGTATGCCTATGAACACGCATTTTCGGATAAAGAAGTTCAAGACTGGCTGGACAGGCAGAAGGCCCGCTATGAAGAGCACGGATTTGGTCTTTGGGCCGTGATTTTAAAGGAGACCGGGGAGATGATCGGCCAGTGCGGCCTGACCATGCAGGATTGGGAAGGGAGACAAGTGCCGGAAATCGGTTACCTGTTTGAAAAAGCCTACTGGCATCAAGGCTACGCCACGGAAGCCGCTATTGGATGCAGAGAGTATGCCTTCAGGAATTTAGGGATAGAAGAAGTATTTTCTATTATCAGGGATAACAATATTCCTTCCCAAAATGTGGCGAGGCGAAACGGAATGACAATGGTAGGAACCCAGAAAAAATATTATTACGGCATGGATATGCCTCATCTGGTATTCTCTGTAAAAAGGGAGCTGAAAGCGTGAACTATGTGGGATATTTATTATTTATACTAATTCAATGCACCTGGGGGCTGGGACAAACCTTACTGGGCCTGGCGTTTTTCTGCGTTTATAGAAGATCTCCTCACGCATTTTACAGAGGGTGTGTCCATACCGAGTGGAAAGGGGACGGTGGTATCAGCCTGGGGCTGTTTATCTTTACTCCCGAAAGCGGAGGGAATACAGACTGGAATAACCGCTTGACGGTTCACGAGTACGGTCATGCCTGGCAGTCGTTGCTGCTGGGGCCCTTTTATATTATCCCCGGCCTGGCATCTTTGTGCTGGAGCCGTATGAGCTATTTTCAGAGGAAGAGACGGGAAAAGAACATCCCTTACAGCGCTTTTTGGACGGAACGTTGGGCCAATCGATGGGGTGAAAAACTGACCGGGCATTCTTCTATCGGATGATACATGACTTTGGACCCTGGAATCATCAGAAAAAAGAATCAGAAGTAATGGAGGAAAATGGATATGATTAAAAACATCGTATTTGACATGGGAAAAGTGCTGACGGCCTACCGGGCGGATGCGGTGGCCTGCCATTTTATAGAAGATGAGGCAGAGCGGAAAGAAGTCTGCACCAGTGTATTTGTCTCTCCGGAATGGGTATTGCTGGACATGGGTGTGATTTCCGAGGAAGAAGCCTTAAAAAAGATCCAGGCCCGTTTGTCCACGGCTCATGCCAGGGAAATGGCCAGGCTCTGTCTGGAGCACTGGCATGAATATAACATGTGGCCAGTGGAAGAAATGGGAGAGCTGGTAAGGCAGCTGAAAAAACGCGGGTTTGGCATTTACCTTTGCTCCAACGCCTCTTTGCGCCTGCTTTCCTGCTACCAAAAAGTGATTCCGGCTATAGACTGCTTTGATGGAATTTTATTTTCAGCCGAAGAAAAATGCATGAAGCCTCAGAAAGAAATTTACCTGCGGCTCTTTGAACGGTTTTCTTTAAAGCCGAAAGAGTGTTACTTTATTGACGATTGGGACTTAAACATTGAGGGAGCCAAAGCCTGTGGAATGGATGGTTACTGCTTTGCAGACGGAGACATAGGGAAACTGAAAAAAGTGTTGGAGGGATTTCCGAATCCGACAGGAGAATAAGGAAAGAGGCTGTCCCAAAACAAAACCTCTTGCTTTCAGGACAGCCATTCTTAATGAAATATTTACGATGCCTTAGAATTCCGGTTCAATCAAACCGTAAGTATTGCCTTTTCTCTTATAAACTACGTTAACCTCATCCGTATCCGCATTTAGGAATACGTAGAAATTATGTCCAAGCAGCTCCATCTGGAAGCAGGCTTCCTCCGGATCCATGGGCTTCATGCCGAAGCGCTTGGTCTTTACAATCTTAATCTCGTCCTCATAGGGCACAGGCTCTTCCTCTAAAAACTGAGAAGAAAACGATGCTGCCGCCTGCTTGCGGTCGATTAATTTATTCTTATATTTCTTGAGCTGCCGTTCAATAACCTCCTCTACCAAATCAATAGAAACATACATGTCGCTGCTGGATTCCTCAGCGCGGATAATGGAGCCCTTAACCGGGATGGTAACCTCGATGTTTTGGCGCTCCTTCTGTACGCTTAAGGTAACGGTGACCTCCGTATTTGGATTAAAGTAGCGATCCAGCTTGCCGATTTTCTCCTCCACAGCGCTTCGTAAAGCGGGAGTGACCTCAATATTTCTTCCTGTAATGGTATAACGCATACATATCAGCTCCTTTTTCTTGGGATACTGGTAGTATACCATGTTTAGAGGAAAAACTCAACAAATCTACATGACTCTTTTCGACAGCAGTCAAGGGGATTTTAAAAAGATCCTGTCATAATTTGTAACTTTGTGACAAATAGATAAAAAAACCAAGAACCTATGTTTTTTTACAGAAACAGACAGGACAAGGGAAAATAATGTGGATAATGTGGATAACTTGGTGTATAACTTGGTTTTCTTGTAAAATCAATGATTGGAAATGGGGAAAATTTGGGAAGAATGTGTGTATAACCAGATGTGGACAATGTGGATAACTAAAATAACGAACATATATTTTGTACACAATGACTAGTTAACCATAATTTGCATCTGCCAGACTTTATGGGCCCGGCGGCGGACCTCTAAAGTAACGGGAATGTTAATTTTTTATGAACTCGTTGAATAAAAGCAGGGTTGGTGATACAATAAATAAGATTGTATCTAGAGCAGGAAACAGATTTGGGAGATTAATCTATGAATTTATTTGAAAAAGTATTCGGAACCCACAGCGACCGGGAGCTGAAGCTGATTTATCCGATTGTAGAAAAGATTGAAAAGTTGAGGCCGGAGATGGCTGCTTTGTCGGATGAGGAGCTGCGGGATAAGACTCGTATTTTTAAAGAGCGCCTGGCAAAGGGGGAGACTTTAGACGACATCCTTCCGGAAGCCTATGCCACGGTGCGGGAAGCGGCCAGGAGAACTTTGAATATGGAGCATTTTCAGGTGCAGCTAATCGGTGGTATTGTCCTTCATCAGGGACGTATTGCAGAGATGCGTACCGGCGAGGGTAAAACCCTGGTTTCCACCTGCCCGGCATATTTAAATGCCTTAACCGGAAAAGGTGTTCAGATCGTAACGGTCAACGATTATCTGGCCAAGCGTGACGCAGAGTGGATGGGACAGGTTCACAAATTTTTAGGCCTGACTGTGGGAGTGGTTTTAAACTCCATGACCTCCGAAGAGAGGAAGGCCGCATATGCCTGTGACATTACCTATGTGACCAACAATGAGCTGGGATTTGACTACCTGCGGGATAACATGGCCATCTACAAAGAGCAGATGGTATTGCGGGAGCTGGATTTCTGCATCATCGATGAGGTGGACTCTGTTTTAATTGACGAGGCCAGAACCCCTCTGATTATTTCCGGCCAAAGCGGAAAGTCCACTAAGCTCTACGAAGTGTGCGATATATTAGCACGCCAGCTTGTAAGAGGCGAAGCTTCCGGCGAGTTTACCAAGATGAACGCCCTGATGGGGGAGGACATTGAGGAGACCGGGGACTATATTGTGAATGAGAAGGACAAGGTAGTCAATCTGACAGAGGAAGGCGTTAAGAAGGTAGAGAACTTCTTCCATATTGAAAACCTGGCGGATCCTCAGAATCTGGAGATCCAGCATAATATTATCCTGGCTCTGCGGGCCAACAACCTGATGCACAGGGATAAAGATTACGTAGTAAAAGATGACGAGGTCTTAATTGTAGACGAGTTTACCGGCCGTATTATGCCCGGCCGCCGTTATTCTGACGGACTCCACCAGGCAATTGAGGCAAAAGAGCATGTCAATGTCCGCCGGGAGAGCCGGACCCTGGCAACCATTACCTTCCAGAATTTCTTTAATAAATATAAGAAAAAGGCCGGTATGACCGGTACGGCTCTTACCGAAGAAAAAGAGTTCCGCAATATTTACTCCATGGACGTGATTGCCATCCCCACCAACAAGCCGGTACAGCGTATTGACTTGGAAGATGCAGTATATAAGACGAAAAAAGAGAAGTTCCACGCCGTAGTGGAGGAGGTCGCCCAGGCTCACCAAAAAGGGCAGCCGGTTTTGGTAGGCACCATCACCATTGAAACATCAGAGATGCTGTCTGGCATGTTTAAGAGGAGAGGGATTCCCCACAAGGTGTTAAATGCCAAGTTCCATGAACTGGAGGCGGAGATTGTAGCCGATGCAGGTATCCACGGAGCTGTTACTATTGCCACCAACATGGCGGGCCGCGGTACGGATATCAAGCTGGACGATGAGGCCAAAGCCGCAGGCGGTTTAAAGATTATCGGCACCGAGCGCCATGAGTCCCGCCGTATTGACAACCAGCTTCGCGGACGTTCCGGACGTCAGGGGGATCCTGGCGAGTCCAGATTCTACCTGTCTCTGGAAGACGATCTGATGCGCCTTTTCGGTTCTGAGCGCCTTATGAAGATGTTTGACGCAATGGGCGTTCCGGAAAATGAGCAGATTGAGCACAAGATGCTTTCTAATGCCATTGAGAAGGCTCAGATGAAGATAGAGACCAACAACTACGGCATCCGTGAAAGCCTGTTAAAATACGATGAAGTGAACAATGAGCAGAGAGAGATCATCTATGCAGAACGCCGTAAGGTATTAGACGGCGACAATATGCGGGATGTAATTCTGCGTATGGTTACGGATCTGGTAGAAAACGCCGTTGATATGGCAATTTCTGACGAGATGACCGCGGATACGTGGGATTTAAAGGAACTGAATACCCTTCTTCTCCCCGTGGTTCCGATTCCCCCTGTAGTCCTGACGGATGAACAGAAAAAGGGCATGAAGAAAAATGAGCTGAAACACATGCTCAAAGAAGCGGCAATTAAGCTTTATGAGGAAAAAGAAGCACAGTTCCCTCAGGCAGAGCAGATGCGGGAAATCGAGCGCGTAGTTTTGCTTAAGGTAATTGATAACAAATGGATGTCCCACATTGACGACATGGATCAGCTCCGTGAGGGTATCGGCCTTCAGGCCTATGGCCAGAGAGATCCGGTAGTAGAGTACAAAGTCAATGCTTATGAGATGTTCGATTCCATGACTGCCGCCATTCGGGAAGAAACCGTCCGGATCCTGCTGCATATCCGTGTAGAACAAAAGGTAGAGCGGGAACCGGCAGCCAAAGTAACCGGCACCAACCGGGACGACTCTGTGGCGGCTGCTCCTAAACGCCGGACTGTTCAAAAGGTTTACCCCAATGATCCATGTCCTTGCGGATCCGGCAAAAAGTACAAGCAGTGCTGCGGCCGTAAGCCGGTATAGTTAACAGGAATGGCCTTTTGGCCCCGGCAACATCATACAATAGAAAGAGGTGAAGCTTGTGGTAGAATTGGACCAGTTTAAATATACTCTGTCCACCTTTAAAAAGCCATTAGTGGAAGTGAGGGATTCACTTTAACTTAGATGCCAAGCTGAGAAAAATTGACGAGCTGGATAAAAGCATGGAAGAACCCAGTTTCTGGGAAGACGCTGACCGCTCCACCAAGATTGTCAAAGAGGCCAAGAACTTAAAGGACACGGTAGAAGGCTATAACCGTTTAGAAAACCTTTACGAAGAGATTGAACTGATGATCGAAATGGGTTACGAAGAAAACGACCCGGAGGTCATCCCTGAGATCCAGTCCATGCTGGACGAGTTTACAACCAGTTTGGAAACCATGCGCCTGTCCACCCTTCTCACAGGAGAGTATGACAAATGCAACGCCATTCTGCGCCTTAACGCTGGAGCAGGCGGCACCGAGTCCTGTGACTGGTGCAGTATGCTGTACCGCATGTACTGCCGTTGGGCAGAAAGCAGAGGCTTTTCCGTAGATGTTCTGGACTTTTTGGACGGCGATGAGGCGGGCATTAAATCGGTAACCATCCAGGTTAACGGCGAGAACGCATTTGGATATTTAAAGTCTGAGAGGGGCGTTCACCGCCTGGTGCGGATATCACCCTTTAATGCGGCAGGCAAACGCCAGACTTCTTTTGTGTCCTGTGACGTGATGCCCGATATTGAGGAGGACTTAGACGTAGAGATTAATCAGGATGATCTGCGGATTGATACCTACCGATCCAGCGGCGCAGGCGGACAGCACATTAATAAGACTTCATCTGCCATCCGAATTACTCACATTCCCACGGGAATCGTGGTGCAGTGTCAGAATGAACGTTCCCAGTTTCAGAATAAAGACAAGGCCATGCAAATGTTAAAAGCCAAACTGTATATGCTGAAGCAGCAGGAGAATGCGGAAAAGCTTTCTGATATTCGGGGTGAAATCAAAGAGATTGGCTGGGGAAGCCAGATCCGTTCCTATGTCCTTCAGCCTTACACTATGGTAAAGGATCACAGAACCGGCGAAGAGATAGGCAATGCAGACAGCGTATTAAACGGCAATCTGGATCCCTTTGTCAGCGCCTATTTAAAATGGCTGAGCCTTGGATGCCCGGACAAGCACGCCCAGATGGCGGATTAAAGCAGAATCAGAACGACAGGTTCCCAGCCCGGATGGAGGAAACGTCCGGGCTGGTTTTGTGATCCTTCAGGAAAAAACGGTTGCATACTGGAGATGAATATGATAATATCTTTTTGGTAAATACAAATGTGTTTTTGGTGCGGACAATCGCCTGACAATAACGAGGAAATTATGGAAGATAAAAGCAAATATTTTGTGCTAAAGCAGAGGGCGGTTCCCGAGGTTCTGCTGCGGGTAGTGGAAGCGAAACGGCTTTTAGAGTCAGAGAGGGCTATTACGGTTCAGGAGGCCACAGACAGAGTGGGAATCAGCCGAAGCTCCTTTTATAAGTATAAGGATGACATATTCCCTTTTTACGACAATGCTAAGGGAAAGACCATTACTCTGGTGATTCAAATGGATGATGAGCAGGGACGCCTGTCGGATCTTCTCCATGTGGTGGCAGTTTACAAGGCCAATATTCTGACGATCCATCAGAGTATTCCCGTAAACGGGGTAGCTATGCTGACTTTAAGCGTAGAGGTACAAAACCATACCGGGAATGTTTCCAGCATGATAGAAGAGATGGAGAACATGAGAGGGATCCATTATGTAAAGATATTAGCCAGAGAATAGACGGAAATGACGGAAAGGGGCAACAAAATGAGTACAGAGGCAAAACAAAATGAGAAAATAGCAGCTGCAGTTATGGGATACGGAACCATTGGATCCGGCGTGGTGGAGATCCTTGAAAAAAACAGGGATGTAATAGCAAAAAAAGTGGGAAAAGAAATAGAAGCGAAATATATTCTGGATCTTCGGGAATTTCCGGGAACCCCGGTAGAACATAAAATTGTTCATGATATTGCTGCTATTACAGAGGATCCGGCGGTAAAGATCGTGGTAGAGGCTATGGGCGGCGTCCATCCGGCTTATGAGTTCGCAAAGGCCTGCCTGATGGCCGGAAAGCACGTAATTACCTCCAACAAGGCTCTGGTGGCTGCCTGCGGCACGGAACTTTTACAAATTGCCCGGGAAAAACAGGTGAATTTCCTGTTTGAAGCCAGCACAGGGGGAGGAATCCCTGTAATCCGCACCATGTACCGCTCTCTGGCAGGAGAGAAAATTGAGGAAATCACCGGAATTTTAAATGGCACCACCAACTATATCCTGACCAAAATGGATCGCTGCGGCCAGACCTTTGAGAGCGCTCTGAAAGAGGCCCAGGATCTGGGGTATGCGGAGAGAAATCCGGAGGCGGATGTGGAGGGCCATGATACCTGCCGCAAGATTGCCATTTTAACTGCTATGGCCACAGGAAAAGAAGTAAATTACGAGGATATCCCCACAGAGGGAATTACCAGAATCACGGATATGGATTTTAAATACGCAGAAAAGCTGGGCAGATCGGTGAAGCTTTTCGGCTCCAGCCGCATAGAAGGGGACAAGGTTACAGCCTTTGTGGCTCCGGTAATGATTGGCCCGGAACATCCGCTGTATTCTGTAAATGACGTTTATAACGGCATTGTTATAAAAGGAAACATGCTGGGCACTTCCATGTATTTTGGCAGCGGAGCAGGAAAGCTTCCTACCGCCAGCGCAGTGGTAGCCGATATGATGGAGGCCGCCATTTACGAAGGAGAAAATATTCCCTTAGGCTGGACGGAGGAAAAACAGGAGATAGAACCTTGGGAAAATGCTTCTTTCCGCTATTTCCTGCGGATTTCCGGAAACAGCCAGTCTAAGAAGGAAAAGGTAACAGAGGTGTTCCCGGACGGAGAGATTGTAGAGCTTTCCGGCTGCTGTGAGTTTGGGGTGCTTACCTCTAAAATGAGCGGAGCGGAATTGAATCAGAAAAAGGCCGCTATTTCTGATGTTATAGGCCTGATCCGGGCAGAATGAGGAAATTATGCTGATTGTAAAGAAATTCGGAGGAAGCTCCGTCGCAGATAAAGAGAAGATATTTAATGTGGCAAAGCGCTGCATTGAGGACTATGAAAAGGGCCATGATGTAGTGGTGGTTGTGTCTGCAATGGGAAAGACCACAGATGGACTTCTAACCAAAGCCCATGAGATTAACTACAACCCGCCTAAGCGGGAGCTGGACATGCTCCTTGTAACAGGGGAACAGGTGTCAGCCTCCTTGATGGCGATGGCTATCCACGCCCTGGGGGTTCCGGCCATTTCCCTGAATGCCGCTCAGGTTGCCATGCACACCACCAGCGCCTATACCAAGGCCAAGTTAAAAAAGATTGAGACGGATCGAATCCGTCATGAACTGGATTCCCGTAAGATTGTGGTGGTCACTGGATTTCAGGGTATTAACCGGTATGATGATATGACCACTTTGGGAAGGGGAGGATCCGATACCACAGCAGTGGCCATTACGGCGGCTCTTCATGGAGATCGCTGTGAGATCTACACGGATGTGGAAGGCGTTTATACTGCAGATCCCAGGATTGTGCCCAATGCCCGGAAGCTTTCTGAGGTTTCCTACGATGAAATGCTGGAATTTGCATCATTGGGGGCAAAGGTTCTCCACAACCGCTCTGTGGAGATGGCAAAGAAATACGGGGTGGAGCTGGTAGTTCTTTCAAGCCTTACCAGAGCCCGGGGAACTGTAGTAAAGGAGGATACAAGAGTGGAGCGTATGTTGGTAAGCGGCGTTGCCGTAGATAAAAATACCGCCAGGGTTTCTGTGCTGGGCGTAAAAAATGAGCCGGGAATTGCTTTCCGCATTTTCAATATGCTGGCAAAGAACCAGATCAACGTGGATATTATTATCCAGTCTGTAGGAAGAGAAGATAGAAAAGATATCTCCTTTACTGTGGCAAGAACGGATCTGGCAGAAACGCTGGATCTGCTAAATGAAAATAAAGAGGCTTTTACTGCCAGCGGGATTACCTGCGACGAGACGGTGGCCAAGGTGTCCATTATCGGGGCCGGTATGGTCAGCAACCCGGGAGTTGCCGCCAAAATGTTTGAGGCCCTTGCCAGCGGGAATGTGAATATTAAAATGATTGCCACTTCTGAGATTCGAATTACGGTTCTCATTGACGAGCAGGATGCAAACCGGGCTATGCGCCTGGTTCATGATGCCTTTGATATGGCAGATTAATTCCCTTATGGAGACGGCGCAGGCGGAATATGGACTGCCCTGTCTCTTTCGCTTTTTTACCGGGCTTTACTGTCCGGGCTGCGGAGGGACCCGGGCGGTAAAAGCTCTGTTGTCCGGGGAAATAGTAAAGAGCTTGTATTTTCACCCCCTTGTACCGTATGTAGCAGCAGCCGGGGCAGTGGAGATTGTTTTTTGGATAAAAGGCCGGTTAAGGCCTTCTGCAAAAAACTTCCCGGGCTTTTCATACCGGCTCTCAAGATGGGCTATTGGCGCTTTGGCAATAGTTTTTATTAACTGGATTATAAAAAACGGGGCGTTGATCTTTTTTGGGATAGCTATGATTCCGTGAGGCGTGGAGATTGAATTCATTAAAAAGACCATTGCTCTATAGATGTTTATTCATCTTAGGGCAATGGTCTTTTGCTGCTTTGAAAGTTCCGCCGCCGGGCGCATGCAGGTTTACTACTGAACCATCTGATATTGCTCTAAAAGCTCATTAAAAAAGGAAGCATATTCCGGATTTTTCATGAGAGAAAGAATAAAAATGTAATAGGCAAAAAAAGCCAGGCTGACAACCAGTCCCACAATCGAAAGAACGATACCGGCAATGGCAAATCCGTCCATGGGCTGCCCCTTTTTGGAGAGGATCGCCAGGACAATTCCGGTAATTCCAAGGATAACGGCCAAAGGGGAAGCGCAGCAGGCTACAATCGAGAAAATACCTGAGATCATAGAAAATACGGCCATGGTATTTTTCTTCTTATAAGGCGGTTGAGGCTGCCCCTGGCCATAGCCGGGAACCGTATAGTAAGGATTTTGGTTTCCGCCCTGATTATAGCCATGAAAGCCGGACTGACTGTAAGGGTTTTGAGGCGGATACTGCCAGGGGTTCTGCTCCTGGCCGGAGTTTTGATTCTGCTCCTGTCCGGAATTGCTGTAAGGGTTTTGCTCCTGTCCGGAATTGCCGTAGGGGTTCTGATTTTGCCCCGGATTGCCGTAAGGATTTTGGGACTGTCCGCCGTCCTGCCCTCTCTCGGGGCTGTCTTGCTGTCCGTCACTTGGATTTCTATATAAATCGTCTCCGTTAAAATCTGACATAAATATTTCCTCCAATCGTAAACTTAAGTCACAAAGTATTGTAGCATGAAATCCACGGTATGTCCACTGAGGATAGGATGTTTGTGAAAAATCCAATCATATCCTTGCATATACCGATTCTATGAATTATAATAGGCTGGTCAAGACCAGAAGGTCCGGCTGCCGGCGCCGGCCGGTTTTCGGGCCTGAATATACAGACAGAAAAGGAACGTATATGGACATTATTAAGCAATTACAAGACGAACTGAAGATTGGCCGCCACCAGGTAGAGGCGGCAGTAAAATTGATTGACGAGGGAAATACCATCCCTTTTATCGCCCGCTACCGCAAGGAAGCTACGGGTTCCCTCAATGACGAGGTACTGCGGAATTTAGATGAGCGTCTCCGCTACCTTCGCAATCTGGAGGAGAGAAAGGAAGCAGTTCTTTCCTCTATTCGGGAGCAGGAAAAGCTTACCCCGGAGCTGGAAAAACAGATTTTAGACGCTGCCACCCTGGTAGCGGTGGAGGATCTGTACCGCCCTTACCGTCCAAAGCGCCGGACCAGAGCCACCATTGCCAAGGAAAAAGGGTTAGAGCCATTGGCAAACCTGATTTCTCTTCAAATGCTTACCACCCCTCTGGAGGAGATTGCAAAAGACTATATTTCTGAGGAAAAAGGCGTGGCTAATGTTCAGGAGGCTATAGATGGGGCTAAGGATATTCTGGCAGAGACCGTTTCCGACAACGCCGGATTCCGTACCTATATCCGCAAGGCCACCATGGATCAGGGAATCCTGTCTTCTTCTACCAAGGACGACACGGTTTCATCGGTTTATGAGATGTACTACCATCACGAGGAACCAGTGAAAAAGACTGCCGGACACAGGGTATTAGCTTTAAACCGCGGAGAAAAGGAAAAAATACTTACTGTAAAAATCACCGCTCCCAGAGACCAGATTCTCCGCTACCTGGAGAAGCAGCTGATTACCAGGGAAAACCCCTACACTACCCCGGCGTTAAAAGAGGTGGCGGAGGACAGCTATGATCGCCTCATTGCCCCGGCCATTGAACGTGAGATTCGAAGCTCTCTTACAGAGATGGCGGAGGATGGCGCTATCAAGGTGTTTGGGAAAAATTTAGAGCAGCTTCTCATGCAGCCTCCCATTGAAAACCGGGTGGTACTGGGCTGGGATCCGGCTTTCCGCACCGGCTGCAAGCTGGCGGTGGTAGACGGCACCGGAAAAGTGCTGGATACAGTGGTAATTTACCCCACTGCCCCTCAAAACAAGGTGGAAGAGTCTAAGAGAATAGTTAAAAACCTTATTAAAAAATACCATATTTCCCTGATTTCCGTAGGAAACGGCACTGCTTCCCGGGAGTCGGAGCAGGTTATTGTAGAGATGCTAAAGGAAATCCCGGAAAAGGTGCAGTATATTATTGTCAATGAGGCCGGCGCTTCCGTATACTCGGCCAGTAAACTGGCAACGGAAGAATTTCCTAAATTTGATGTAGGACAGAGAAGCGCAGTATCTATTGCCCGCCGCCTCCAGGATCCTTTATCCGAGCTGGTAAAGATTGACCCCAAATCCATCGGCGTAGGCCAGTACCAGCACGATATGAATCAGAAGCATTTAAGCGAAACTCTCCAGGGCGTGGTGGAAGACTGCGTAAACAAGGTGGGCGTGGATTTAAACACTGCCAGCGCATCTCTTTTAGAGTACATTTCCGGTATCAGCAAGGCATTGGCGAAAAATATTGTGGCCTATCGGGAGGAAAACGGCGTATTTACCAACCGCAGGCAGCTCTTAAAAGTGGCTAAGCTTGGGCCGAAGGCCTTTGAACAATGCGCCGGATTCATGAGGATTAAAGGCGGCGACAATCCTTTAGATGGAACTTCTGTTCACCCGGAGAGCTACGAGGCTGCCGGGAAACTGCTGTCCCGTTTAGGCTATGAACCGGATCAGATATTGGCTGGAGGTTTAAAGGGTATTAGCAAGAAAATTACCAATCCCTCTAAATTGTCTGCAGAACTGGGAATTGGAGAAATCACCCTTTTCGATATTGCAAAAGAGTTGGAAAAGCCTGCCAGGGATCCCAGGGACGAGATGCCAAAGCCCATTCTGCGTACAGATGTGCTGGACATGAAGGATCTGACGCCGGGAATGATTTTAAAGGGCACTGTCCGCAATGTTATTGACTTTGGAGCTTTTGTGGATATCGGCGTTCACCAGGACGGCCTGGTACATATCTCCCAGATGACGGAACGGTTTATTAAACATCCGCTGGAAGCCGTCAGCGTAGGGGATATTGTGGAGGTAAAGGTTCTGTCTGTAGACTTAAACAAAAAGAGAATTTCCCTTACCATGAAGCTGTAGCGTCCCTGCAGTCTTTCGGATGGAGAGGAAATCAGGAGAATTGTTATGGAAGAGATAAAAAAAGAAACTGCCGGAAATGATGTCAGGGAAGAAGAGGCGGGCAGCAAGCAGCCTCAGACGCCGCCTGTATTTTCCTTTCCGGTAACCCTGGATGCTGGGGAGCTTTGGAAATTTTCCATGTACCATGCCAACCGGGGATATTTTGGAATATTTAACGGACTGTTTACCATTGCGGCTCTGTACCTTCTGGTGACCCAGTGGGCGGTTGTAAACGGCCCTTACCGGATACTTCTGATCCTGTGTGTGCTGATGTTTACTGTATGGCAGCCTGGTTCTTTGTATCTGAAAGCCAAGCGTCAGGCAAAGGTTCCGGCAGTGAGAGAGCCTATGGTTCTGTCTTTTGGCGATTCCGGCATTACAGTGGAGCAGAGCGGGCAGACTGGCGCCATACCCTGGGAAGCTATGAATCAGATTGCAGCAAATAAATGGCAGTTTATCTTGTATAAAGACCGGATCCATGCCTTTTTGCTTCCCAAATCGGTAGTGGGTTCAAAAGAAGAAGAACTGAGGGCTTTTTTAAGAGAGAAAATGCCTAAGCACCGCCGCAAGCATATATAAAGATTCCAAAACCAGATGGGGAAATAAAAAATATGATAAAAGAAACGTACAGCCCCCAGGAGACTTATGAATTAGGGGAAGCCCTGGGGCGTCAGGCGCGCCCGGGGGACGTATACTGCCTGGACGGTGATCTGGGCGTGGGAAAGACTGTATTTACTCAGGGATTTGCAGCCGGGCTTGGTATAGAAGAACCGGTTAACAGCCCTACCTTTACCATTGTTCAACAGTATGAGGATGGCCGTCTGCCGTTCTACCATTTTGACGTGTACCGCATCGGGGACGTGGGAGAGATGGATGAGATCGGTTATGAGGAATGTTTTTATGGCCAGGGCGTAAGCCTGATTGAATGGGCCGGGCTGATTCGGGAAATTTTACCGGAGACAGCGATTCAAGTGACCATTGAAAAGGATTTGGAAAAGGGATTTGACTATCGGAAAATAATCGTAGAGTCAGATCTTCCTGTATGACGTAGTAAACCTGCATGCGCCCGGCAGCGGACATACTGTCGCACATGAAAGTCTGTCGGGCGCATTTGGCATACCGGAATACATGCCGCCTGCTGGCGGCGGGACTTTCACAGTTAACACGTCAGGAAAGAGGAAAGTATGAGAATTTTGGGAATTGAAAGCTCATCCCTGGTAGCCAGCGTGGCAATTGTCACGGATGGGGTGCTGACGGGAGAGTACACCATGAATCACAAAAAGACCCACTCCCAGACTTTGCTTCCCATGCTGGACCAGCTGGTTCAGATGGTGGAGATAGATCTGGACTCTGTGGATGCGGTGGCGGTTTCCGGAGGTCCTGGATCCTTTACCGGCCTGCGGATCGGATCCGCTACCGCCAAGGGTTTGGGACTGGCCCTTAAAAAGCCTCTGATCCATGTGCCTACGTTAGATGCCATGGCCTATAATTTATGGGGAAGTAACGCCCTGGTGTGCCCCATTATGGATGCCAGGCGAAATCAGGTTTATACCGGTGTTTATCAGACGGCGGATCAGTTAAAAACGGTAAAGCCTCAATGTGCTATGGATATGGGAGACTTGATAGAGGAATTAAAGACTCTTAACCAGCCTGTAATTTTCCTTGGCGACGGGGTTCCGGTATTTAGAGATATGATTGAAGAAAAACTGGCGGTTCCTTATCGGTTTGCGCCTCCTCAGATGAACCGCCAGCGTGCGGCGTCGGTGGCGGCCCTGGGGGCTATTTATATGAAAGAAGGAAAGACAGAAGCAGCAGAGGATCACGCTCCCGACTATTTACGAAAATCCCAGGCCGAGAGAGAGCGGGAAGGAAAAGATCTCCTTGCCGGAGACGGTGGTTCCCAGCCCTGCCAGTTTAACCGGCTGGAGAATGCAGCCCCATGATCCGCTCTATGCGTTTCTCCCACATTCCGGAAGTAGCGGCCATTGAAAGAATCTGTTTTTCTGATCCCTGGTCCTCCAAGCTTTTAGAAGACAGTCTTCAAAATTCCTGGAATCATTTTTGGGTAGCCCAGGAAGAAGCCGCTGAAGCTGTTTTAGGATACGCTGCCCTCAGCTTTATTGCAGGGGAGGGGGAGATTCAGCGGCTCGCCGTTCTTCCCGCTGCCCGTAGGAGGGGGATCGCCAGGGAACTGATGGAAGCTATGGAAGGCTTTGCCAGGCAAAACCAAGGGGAAGCCCTTACTCTGGAGGTGCGGCAGGGGAATGAAGGAGCCCGGAATCTTTATAAATCCTGCGGTTTTGTGGAGGAGGCTGTCCGCAAAGGGTACTACCGCCATCCAGCCGAGGACGCCATTATCATGTGGAAGCGGGGGATTTGAAACATTTTCCACTAAAAATCGACATAATTTCGTATATAATGGAGAGGAATTAAAAGAGTGCCGATTTTGGAGGAAAGGTGATTAAGTTATGAGAAAGTACACAAAGAACGGGCGGTTAGAGACAGTAATGTGCAACTGCTGCGGAAAGAAAATGGTTGTAAAGGATGGGATTGTCCGGGAGGGCGCGGTAATGGTGGATCATACCTGGGACTTCTTTTCGGAAAAAGACGGAGAGGTTCATCATTTTGATTTGTGCGAAGCCTGCTACGATGATTTTATCAACCAGTTCCGTATCGAAGCAGATGTAGAAGAACAGACGGAGTTTTTGTAAAATGTGATACGCTTTATGAAGAAAAACGGTAGGTTTCTTTTAGAAAAACAAAAGAAGCCGCCGTTTTTTTGTTTTTTTCTTACCCTTTTTTTAAGCCGGTTGAACCGGAATGAAGGGTATGCTACAGTAAAGAAAAGAAAGGGAGGAAGAACGCTTGTGAAAAGGAGAAGAGAAAAAAGTAATTTGTTAACTGCTGTTTTGCTGGCGGCCGTGTCCATGGTTCTCATTGGCTGTGGGGCAGGAGCCGGAAAACAGGCAATGACCACGGCAGAGACCGCAGTAGCCTACGCTACGGAGGCAGCGGCTCCGGAAGTCCCTGCAGGAATTTCATGGGACAGCGCAGAGGCTGCAGCGGCGGAAGAGGGCTTTTGGGAGGAGGATATCAGAGTATGGGAAACTCCAGGTACAGAGGAATACGGAAAGTTTGAGGAGAACCCCTTCCTCTCTTGCGCCGAGACCCCTGTATCCACTTTTGCGGCGGACGTAGATACCGCTTCTTATGCCAATATTCGCAAACGGATTCTGCGGGGGGACGCAGTCAATCCTGACAGTGTGAGGATTGAAGAGATGATCAATTATTTTTCTTACGAGTATCCGGAGCCTGAGGGGGACGCTCCCTTCTCTGTAACCGCAGAGATTGGCGATTGTCCCTGGCAGGAGGGACATCAGCTCCTTCGCATCGGCCTTCAGGCAGAAAAGCTGGACAAAGACATTTTGCCGCCGTCTAATCTGATATTTTTGCTGGACGTATCTGGTTCAATGGACACTGCCGATAAGCTGCCGCTGGTAAAACGGGCTTTTCTGCTTCTTACGGAAAATCTGAAGCCGGAGGACAGAATTTCCATTGTCACCTATGCATCCAATGACCAGGTCTTGCTGGAGGGCGCCCAGGGGCAGGACAGACTTGAGATTATGTCAGCCATTGAAAATCTGGAAGCTTTTGGAAGTACCAACGGATCCGCAGGGATCCTTACCGCCTATGAGCTGGCGGAGAAATACTTTATTCCCGGAGGAAATAACCGGGTGATTTTGGCAACAGACGGTGATTTTAATGTGGGAATGACCAGCGAAAGAGACCTTATCCGCCTTATTGAAACTCAGAGAGAGAAAGGGGTATTCCTGTCTGTTATGGGATTTGGCATGGGAAACGTTAAAGACGACACCATGGAATTTCTGGCTGATAACGGAAATGGAAACTATGCCTATATTGATGACATTGGGGAAGCCCGCAAGGTGCTGATTGAGGAGATGGGAGGCACACTGTTTACGGTAGCAAAGGATGTAAAGATCCAGGTGGAATTTGATCCGGCCTGTATAAAAGAGTACCGCCTCATAGGATATGAAAACCGCCTGATGGCAGCAGAGGATTTTGATGATGATCAGAAAGACGGAGGGGAGCTGGGGGCCGGTCACCGGGTAACCGCAATCTATGAGCTGGTTTTAGACCCCGGCGCCGGCTCCGCGGATCCCTGGCTTACGGTTCGGCTCCGCTATAAAGAGCCGGATGGAGAGAAAAGTGCTTTGCTGGAGTACCCGGTGGGCATAGAAAACGTGGAGACAGAGCTTTCTCCGGATTTCAGCTTTGCCGCCGGTGTAGCGCAGACGGGCATGCTGCTTCGGGGATCGGAATACAGCGGCACATCTACTTATCAGGATATCATTACCCGCCTGAAAGCTCTGCCAGGCATCACAGAGGATCCTTATAAAGAAGAATTTTTATATCTGCTTTCTAAATTAAAACGTATGGAGTAAATATAAATGCTTCCTTATGCCTTAAAATAATTTTTATATTCTTCTGAGAAGAGCTGTCCGCCCAGCCGCCGCACGCCACCGTAAAGGTGGCGTTTTAAAAGCGGTTCAATGGCATCAAATGCTTTCTCGTCGATGACGCGAAGCAGTTCTTCATGCTCCTTGAGCACATCGGGGACGTTGCCGCCTTTCATAATATCCAGGCGGATAAAACGGGAGTAGTCGGCCTGGGGGCGGGTCAGGCTCTTCCACAGGTACATTTTATTGGTGGCCTCAAACCACACCTGGTGAGCGGATAAGTCCACTGATAAAAAATGATTGATATCAAAATTCTCATTATTCTGATAATCACTGCCGATTTCCAGAAGCTGCTGATGAATGTAAGAGAGCCTGGCCATGTCTGTGGGAGAGCATATGTTAAGAAAATCCCGTAATACCATATATTCTACTGCAAGACGTTGATAGATTCCCTGAGTGGCAATGTCCAAATCAATTGCTGTGACGATGGTTCCGCGGTTGGGTACGATCTGGACAAAACCGTTTTGGGCAAGTCGTTGGAGCAGGCTGCGGACCGGTGTGCGGGAGATGTTCAACCGCTTGCAAAGCGTGTTTTCGCTTAGAATTTCTCCAGGAGGGATTTTCAGAGTGACAATTTCATCCTCAATTTGCCTGTAAAGTTGTTCGTTTGTCAGATTGTGTTCCATGATGCAGGTTACCTCCGTCCCATTTACACAATATTTCTAAACTGTTACCTGAATCCTATTATAAAGGCGAAAAGATGCTCTGTCAAATGAAACCTGTATACAGAATGTTACGGCCTGTATACAGGTTTCGAAGTTAAAAAGGGAAACTGTTAGAAAGAACATTAAAAAGCCAAAAGGAAAACCGAAGCGGGAAATATATAGGAATAATGTGCAATACATAGCATAAAAATAGGCGTATTATATGAAAAATAAACACATGAAAGAGGAAAAATAGGATAGAAAAACATATAGATTCTATATAAAACAGTTGCTTTTTTCTAACGGTTATGTTAATATCAGATCAAGGTTGTATACAACAACTTACCCGGGCAAAGAATTATCGCCAGAGGTAATAAAGAAAGGGCAAGGAGGAATCACATTATGAGAAAGAGAATCGCATTGTTAATGGCAGCTGCTTTGGCAGTTACCAGCTTGACTGCATGCGGCGGCAGCGGGACCGCAGCAACTACTGCAGCACCGGCGGCAACAGAGGCGCCCAAGGCAGATGCTCCGGAAACCGAGGCAGGGGCAGAAGAAAAACCGGCAGCTGAGGGAGAGGATCCATTTGCAGGGCTGGGTGATTTTACTATGATGGTAGGTCATGCACAGCCGGAGGACAATCCACGTTATATTTCTATGGAAAAGTTTGCAGCTGATGTGGCTGAAAGAACCAACGGCCATGTTACAGTAGAAGTATTTGGCAATGGCCAGTTAGGTACTGAGAAAGAGATGCTGGAGCAGGTTGTGGCCGGTACTGTTCAGGGTATGAGAGGCGGCCAGTTTGACTTTAGCCCCCGTCTCCTGATGTTCACCCTGCCGTTCCTGGCTCAGACTCGCGAGCAGGTAACTGCGCTGCTGAACAGTGAACTGGCTAAGAAAGTATGCGCCGAGGCTGAGGCCGAGACCGGAACCGTAATTATCAACCTGTGTGACGCAGGCGGCTACCGGCAGTTTTCCAACAGCAAACACCCCATTACCAAGCCGGAAGATTTAAAGGGATTAAAGATGCGTACCAATGGTATGAACACGATTGATAAGACTTTCCTGGCAATGGGCGCTACCACCACTACGATTCCCTACTCTGATCTGTACATGGGACTGAAGACCGGCGTTGCAGACGGACAGGAAAATCCCTGGGTAAACGTACAGGGTATGAAGTTCTACGAGGTTCAGAAGTACTTTACGGAAGTGAACTATCAGTTCCATCCGGATCCCTTCTACGTAAACGCTGCATGGTGGAACGAACTTCCAGCTGAGTATCAGGAGATCATCTCTGAGTGCGCTACTGATATGGGAGTTTACAATGACCAGCTTATTGATGAGAATCAGGGCGCTGCAAAGCAGGCTATTATCGACGCAGGCTGCGAGGTTTATGTTCCCACTGAGGAAGAATTACAGGCTTTCAAGGATGCTGTTCAGGTTGTTTATGATCAGTGTATTGAAGAAGGCATGCTGACTCAGGAAGAGCTGGATGAGATGTTGGGTATCGTTGCAAATGCCAAATAATCAAGGCAAATAACAGGCTGTTACAGGCTGAACGGGAACGCTCCTGGAAGTCGGGTACCTGGAGTACCGGGGCTTTCCAGGAGCGTTTGGCTTTAAAAGGAATCCTCCAAAATGTGTCAGGGACGGGATTTGCCGGATTTTAATAGAGAGGGGCTGGCTATCATCGAAAAGTTAAAGAAAATAGGAGAAAAGATATTTAACATTTATTTCGGTATTGGCGTTGTAGCCGTAGGGCTGCTGGCTGTACTGGTGATTTTTTCTGTTATTGCACGCTATTTTTTCTCTCTTAGCTGGAAGCAGTTAGCAGAGTTTAATGTAACCTTGTTCGCATTTACCACTTTCTGGGGTATGGGCATTAATGTCTTAAAAGGCGAGCATGTTATGATCGATATTTTATATGACGCCGTGAAGCCGTCTGTCAAACGGTGGCTGAGCGTCATGAACTACATTATAGTTCTGGTGGTTGATCTTGTGTTTACCTATCAGGGATGGGTATATGTGGGGGTGGCTGGCAAGCAGATTAGCCAGGGTATGGAAATTCCCATGAAATATATGTATGGTATAATGCCAGTATGCGGGGCTATCTGTGCAGTATGTGTTGTAATCAAGATTATTGAATTTATTACTGTGGATATTTCCTATTTTGCACCCAAAAACAAGGCGCTGACCAAGAATGATGCGCCCAACGCATAGAAAGGAGCGGAATATCAGTTATGGCAATGATTATTCTTTTAGTGCTGCTGATTTTCTTTGCAGCTCTTGGCGTGCCGCTGGCATTTGCAATCGGCGCATCCTGTGTAACCTATATCACAACAAATGTTCCAAATTTTTTATCCATGCTGCCTCAGCGCGTGTGGAACGGTGCGTATAGTGAGCTGATGATCGCTATGCCATTGTTTATGCTGGCAGGTGAACTGATGAATACTGGCGGTATCACGAAACGTATCATTAATTTCTGTTTGCAGATCCTTCGTCCCTTCCATGGCGGTCTGGGAGAGGTAAATATTGTTGCTTCCATGATTTTTGGCGGCATTTCCGGTTCTTCTGTTGCGGATACCTCTGCTCTGGGAAGTATTCTGATTCCGGCCATGGAGGAGCAGGGCTATCCGCCGGAGACTTCTGCCGGGATTACGGTAGCATCCTCGACGATGGGGATGATTATCCCGCCATCTACGCCAATGATTGTGTACTCCATGATTTCCGGCGCTTCTGTAGGAGCTCTGTTCATGGCAGGAGCAGTTCCGGGAATCCTGATTGGATGCACCCAGTTGGTTATGGTATTTTGGATGAGTCATAAGAAGCGCTGGCATCCCAAGCTGGAACCTTTTAATAAAAAGGAATTTACCAGTGCAATTCTGTCTGGTATTCCGGCCCTGTTGATGCCGCTGTTTATCATAGTGTGCGTATCTTTCGGTATTTGTACCGCATCAGAGAGCGCCGGTATTGCAGTTTTGTATGCAATACTTGTTGGATTTTTTATTTACCGGGAACTGACCTGGAAAGCTGTGTGGGAGGCGCTGAAGAAAACGTTAATTTCCTCTTCTTCTATTATGTTAATCATCGGATTTACTACCATTTTCACCTGGGTTCTGACCATGCAGAAGGTTCCTCAGATTGTGGCAGGCTTTTTCGTCTCGTTAAATATGCCGGCCTGGGGAATTGCTCTGATGTTCTGTGTGATGATCCTGCTGATTGGAACCTTTATTGATGTAAGCCCGGCAATTCTTTTGCTGACCCCGATTATGCTGCCGGTTATGGAAAACTATGGATTCTCTGCTCTGCAGTTCGGCGCAATGATGATTACCGGTCTTGCCATCGGCCTGGTTACCCCGCCGGTGGGCATGTGCCTGAATGCATGCAACAAAATCAACAGAATGCCGATTATAGCTATTTTTAAAGGAGCGTTACCTTACGTAATCTGTAACGTATTGGTGCTTTTGGCTATTAGCTTGTGGGCGCCGCTTACAACCTGGCTTCCGTTGGTTTTAGGATATAGTCTGTAAATTTTCTTGTGAACCTCAGTGAACAAGAGCAGAAATGGAAAGAAAGATCTCGGAACGTTTGGCAGAAGAGCCGGACAGGCCGGGGTCTTTTTTGCTTTCAATTTTACTTGATTGTCAATTTTTCTTCTCTGTGTTATAGTAATAGAGATATTCTCAGAAACAAGGTCCCTATTTGTCTGCTGAGGGTATATTCAAAACATAAAAAAGGTGGTACACATGCTTTTTAGCTCTCAGATATTCCTCTGGTTTTTTTTGCCCCTGGTTCTTTTAGGTTATGGGATAGCCCCGGGACTGAAGGCCAAAAATACGGTTCTGTTGGTATTCAGCCTGCTGTTTTATGCCAGAGGGGAACCCAAATATATTATTTTGATGATCCTTTCCATCTGCCTGAACTACGTGTTTGGGCTGGGAATCCAGAAAGCCGGGGAAAACAGAGGGAAGAGGACGATCCTTTTGTGGGCGTGTGTCGGGATTAATCTTTGTCTGCTGGGATATTTCAAATATTTTAATTTTTTCCTTCAGATTGGGAACCGCCTGCTGGGGGGAGAAGTTTTGGCCTACCGGGATATTGCATTGCCTATTGGAATTTCTTTTTACACTTTCCAGGCCATGTCCTACGTGATTGATGTTTGGAAAGGGGAGAATAAAGCTCAAAAGAATCTGTGGGATCTGGCTCTTTATATTTCCTTTTTCCCCCAGCTTATCGCAGGCCCCATTGTAAAATATCATGATATCGAAAAACAGCTTGTGGAAAGAAAAACCGATCTGTCCGGTTTTTGTTATGGTATTAAAAGGTTTTGTTATGGTCTGGGAAAAAAGGTGATTATCTCCAATTCCATGGCCCTGGCTGCGGATCAGATCTACGGCCTTCCGTTTCAACATGTAGGAACCGCTCTGGCATGGAGCGCGGTGGGGCTGTATACCCTGCAGATTTACTTTGATTTTTCCGGGTACTCAGACATGGCCATTGGCCTGGGCAGGATGTTCGGCTTTCGATTTATGGAGAACTTTAACTATCCCTATTTATCCAAATCCGTTACCGAATTTTGGCGCCGCTGGCATATTTCCCTGTCCACCTGGTTCCGGGTCTATGTATACATCCCTCTGGGGGGCAACCGAAAGGGAGTATACAGAACCTATTTGAATTTGTTTATCGTATTCTGCCTTACCGGCCTGTGGCACGGAGCCGCCTTGAATTTTGTATTCTGGGGTATTTATTACGGTATCCTGATTGTTCTGGAGCGTATGACCGGAAAAAAGCCGGGATGGCTGGGCACTATGTTTTTGGTAGTAATTGGCTGGCTGATGTTTAGAGTTACCAGCATGCGGGGAATCCTGATCTTATTAAAGAATATGTTCATCCCTTGTGCAGGGCTCTATCCTGTTGAACTTTATATCACCCCCAAAACCCTGCTTCTGGCTGCTGCCGGCATCCTTCTGTGCGGTCCTTTGCAGGCTCTGCTCCCCGGGCTGAAAAATCGCCTTTTTGACGAAGAACATATTGGGGTGTTGGATATTGTTTCTATGGCTGCTATTTTCCTGTATTCTGTGCTGCTTTTAATCAGCAGCACTTACAACCCGTTTATTTATTTCCGGTTTTAAACTAAAGGAGGAGAACAATGAAGAAATTAATGGCTATCCTTTTCGTTCTCTTTTTGGCAGTGCCGGGCCTATGGATTACTGTGGAAGGACTGACAGGAAATGCAGAAACATTCAGCGATGCAGAACAACGCATGCTGACCGGGTTTCCCACTGAAGTTACATGGGATAATTTAGACAGTTTTGCCGATCAGGTGGAGGACTACATCAACGATCATGCCCCATACCGGGATGAGCTGGTGGCCTTTAATGCCGGGCTGGACTATCATCTGTTTCACTCTACTGACACGCCAAGTGTGATTTTGGGAGAAAACGGCTGGCTTTTTTATGCCGGGCAAAACAGTGCAGAGGACTTTCGGGGCCTTGGGGGAAGGACAGAAGAATGGCATCAGGAAGCGGCATATCTGGTAAATACCATTGATGCCGGTTTAGAGGCTCAGGGGATAGAATTTGTAATTGTCCTGGCTCCCAATAAAGAGAGAATTTACAGGGAATATATGCCTGATTATATGAACATTGTAAATGAAAAGAACCGTTTGGATATTTTGGCGGATTATTTGAGGGAGTCCACCAATGTACCCATTGTATATCCAAAAGAATGTTTTGAAGATAAAACCTACCAGTGGTATTACAAAACAGACACTCACTGGAATAATGCCGGAGGTTTTTTGGCAGGCCAGGAATTAATAAAGGCTTTAGGCGGGACAGCGACGGATATTTCGGAGGTAGAAGTGACCTATACGCCCAGAGGAACCGGTGATTTAGTCCGCATGGCCCATCTTCCGTCAGAGGACTTTGATGAGACGGAGGCGTTAGTTAACGGCTATTTGCCGGAAACTCAGCTGACCATGACAGAGGATACCAGCTATTATCCGACTCTGAAGTTCTATACCAGTAAAAACGCGCCGGATCCCAGACATGTGGTAATCTATCGAGATTCTTTTACGGATGCTATCAATGCCACTATGGCCCGGTACTTTGCCCGGGTGGATACTTATTGGTGGGATTCCGGGGCGGAAGCGAAAATGGGGGAAGAGAAACCGGATATAGTGGTTTATGAAATATTAGAGAGATATATTGACGAGAGGATGCTGAACGATTTGCAGACACTGTCTCAGGTGTGGCAATAATCAGGTCTTTTCTGAATTACTACTATAAAAGTCCGCCGCCGATTAGGCGGCATAAGTTCAGGTATGCCCCCATGCGCCTGCCAGACTTTTCTGTGTGGCGGTGCGTCCGCTGCGGGCGCCTGCAGGTTTGTTACGAAAAAGTAAGGGAGAATATGAGATGCTGGATATTTGTTTGCTGGGAACCGGAGGCATGATGCCTCTTCCTTATCGCTGGCTTACCTCTATGATGGCAAGATGCGATGGCAGCAACCTTTTGATTGACTGTGGAGAGGGAACTCAGGTTGCTTTAAAAGAAAAGGGCTGGAGCCCCAAACCCATTGATGTAATTTGTTTTACTCACTATCATGCTGATCATATCAGCGGACTTCCGGGCCTGCTTCTCACCATGGGAAATGCAGAGCGGACGGAAGCTCTGACTTTAATAGGTCCCAAAGGCTTAGAGCGGGTGGTGGGAGCGCTGCGGGTGATTGCTCCGGAACTTCCTTTTGAACTGCGGTTTATAGAACTGACAGAAGCCCGGCAGGAGTTAAAGCTTGGTCCCTATACCATTGATGCCTACCGGGTCAACCACAATGTAATCTGCTATGGCTATACCATTTCCATTCCAAGGAAAGGCCGTTTTGACGTAGATAGGGCTAAAGCCCAGAACATTCCTCAACGTTTCTGGAAACATCTTCAGATGGGGGAAACTATAATGGATGGTGGACGGGTTTTAAGCCCGGATATGGTACTGGGCGCTGCCAGAAGAGGCCTGAAAGTGTCCTACTGTACCGATACCCGTCCCGTCCCGGTTATAGTAGAATATGCCAGGGATGCGGATCTGTTTATCTGCGAGGGTATGTACGGGGAGAAGGATAAGGCGGGGAAAGCCAGAGAAAACAAGCATATGACCTTTTATGAGGCGGCGGCTCTGGCAAAAGAGGCCGGACCCCGGGAAATGTGGCTGACTCATTACAGTCCGTCCTTAACACGCCCGGAAGAATTTATGGATGAAGTAAGAAAAATATTCCCCAAATCCAAGGCGGCAAAGGACGGCTTTAGCCTGACCCTGGATTTTGACCAAGAATAGCGGAGGAATCCTATGGAAAAATCAAACACAGAAGATGTTTTGATCCTGGCAATCGAAAGCTCTTGTGATGAGACTGCCGCATCGGTGGTAAAGAATGGCAGGGAGGTATTGTCCAATGTGATTTCCTCTCAAATCGCCCTTCACACCCTTTACGGCGGGGTGGTGCCGGAGCTGGCATCCAGAAAGCATATTGAAAAAATTAATCAGGTGATTGAAAGCGCGCTGAGGGAAGCAGGCGTTACTTTGGAGGAAATTACTGCCATCGGCGTCACCTATGGCCCCGGCCTGGTAGGAGCCCTGCTGGTAGGAGTGGCGGAAGCCAAGGCCATTGCTTATGCGGCAAAAAAGCCGTTAATCGGGGTTCATCATATTGAGGGCCATATAGCTGCCAATTTTATTGAACATCCGGAGCTGGAGCCGCCTTTTGTGTGCCTGGTGGTTTCCGGCGGCCACACTCATCTGGTGATTGTAAAAGACTATGGCGAGTTTGAAATTATCGGCCGTACCAGAGACGACGCGGCAGGCGAGGCATTCGATAAGGTGGCCAGAGCAGTGGGATTAGGTTATCCCGGCGGACCAAAGGTGGACAAGACCGCCAGGGAAGGCAATCCCCATGCCATTGAATTTCCCAGGGCCAAGATTGAAGGATGTCCTTATGATTTTAGCTTTAGCGGTTTAAAATCTGCGGTATTAAATCATATTAACCATGCAAACATGATAGGGGAAGAGATTTCGGTTCCCGATTTGGCAGCTTCCTTTCAAAATGCAGTAGTAGAATCCCTGGTGAGCAGGGCTGTTATGGCGGCCAGGGAATATGGTTATACCAGACTGGCTATTGCAGGAGGCGTGGCATCTAATTCGGCTCTCAGGGCTGGTATGGCAGAAGCCTGCAAAAAAGAAGGAATTGAATTTTACTACCCGTCCCCGATTTTTTGTACCGACAATGGGGCAATGATCGGCGTAGCTGCCTATTATGAATACAAGAAGGGAATCCGGCATGGATGGGATTTAAACGCTGTTCCCAATTTGAAGTTGGGGGAGAGATAACAGGGCCTGACCGGTAGTGATTGGATAGGGCCCCTGTAACTTGATAGGAGAAGGAAACACATGGAAACAACGGCGGCAATTGTCCTGGCGGCAGGCCAGGGGAAGCGGATGGAGAGTAAAGTACGGAAGCAGTTTCTTCTATTAAATGGAAAGCCTCTTATTACATACTCGTTAAAGGCGTTTGAAGAAAGCAGGGTAGACCGAATTGTTTTGGTGACTGGAGAGGACGAGATTCCATATTGCAGGAAAGAGATTGTGGAAAAGTATGGCTTTTCCAAAGTTACTGCCGTGATTGCCGGTGGGAGAGAGCGATACCATTCTGTGTATGAAGGGTTAAAGGCAGCCGGGGATGCAGAATATGTTTTGATTCACGATGGAGCCAGACCTCTTTTAACAGAAAAGATTATTGACAGAGCCATAAAAGGAGCGAAAGAATATGGAGCCTGTGCGGCAGGGATGCCGGTTAAGGACACCATAAAATTTTCCGATGCAGATAACTTTGTGGCTTCTACTCCGGATCGCAGCAGGCTATGGCAGATTCAGACTCCCCAGGCTTTTTCTTACTCCTGGATCCGGCAGGCCTATGACAAGCTGTTCTCTTCAGAAGAATACCAGAGGGGCGTTACCGATGATGCCATGGTTTTGGAAGCCATGTCTTCTCACAAGGTGCGTTTGATAGAGGGAAGCTATTTGAATATGAAAGTGACGACGCCGGAAGACATAGCGGTGGCAGAGGCTTTGCTGAACTTTTCCGCTGAGAGTATGAATAAGGAAAAAGAATAAAAAGAAGAAAATAGGGAAAGCTACCAGATGTAGTAGAAAAGAGGCAAAATTTGCTACTGGTTGAGGCTGAAAAATGCTGGAAAAAAGCTGATAAAAAAGTTGAAAAAAATGGAAAAATGTCATTGACAAATTAGCTCTCTCGTGGTAGACTAATCGAGTCGCTTGACCAGCGGCCCACTAAAGAGAACCACTCAGAATGAGCTTCGAGAAAATTTAAAAAGTTCTTGACAAACTTGGGTGAGTCTGGTAAAATAGACAAGCACGTTTGGAGAGATATCGAAGTGGTCATAACGAGGCGGTCTTGAAAACCGTTTGTCCGCAAGGGCGCGTGGGTTCGAATCCCACTCTCTCCGCTACTGCATTTGTGAATGCGGAGTTTGAGTAAACGGACAGGTTCCTGGTGCAGAAAAAATGGATTCCGTAAGGAATGTGATTTAACCACAGGCAGAAGTACCCAAGTGGTTGAAGGGGCTCCCCTGGAAAGGGAGTAGGTCGTTAGTAGCGGCGCGAGGGTTCAAATCCCTCCTTCTGCGTTTCATCTGGTATCGAAAATGCTGAAGAAAAAATCGAAAAAGGATGAAAAAAGTCGTTGACAAATAAAAAACGATATGATAAAGTATTGAATGTTGCTGTTGAGACTTAAAGTAATTTGGAGAATGTCGGTAAAACGAGCATGAATCTAATACAGGGTCTGTCGTAAACATGAACATATAAACCGGACCTGACTGAATGTAGATCAGCAACAAAGAACCTTGAAAACTGAACAGTATGTAAAACCCTGAAAATTCTTATAAAAATGGTCTGGTTTGGACCATGAATGAGAACA
>ERZ808046.140-NODE-140-length-93375-cov-18.548833_pt1 | contig 93375 bp, 82 predicted proteins | sample MGYA00380196_ERZ808046 | MGnify/ENA primary metagenome ERZ808046 (study PRJEB31490, sample SAMN06133421) | mouse gut metagenome | isolation source: Z6_2 | host: mice | place: China: Chengdu | collected 2015-05 ... | reverse complement strand
TTCTGCGGGAGATATCTTTTTTGGGAAACAGGTCGGTAAATGACACTAAAAAGAGTCATTTACCGACAGCCCCTTTTTGCTTTTATTATAATCTTGATAGCTAATTATTACTCTTCTACCAGCGCGATGAGTTCTTCCTCCTCGGCCGCTTCTTCTTCATATTCCGGTTCTTCCGTAACGAGCAGATCTGCACTGCCGTCCGAATCCCCTGCATGAACCAGATCTGCGGCCTCGTCAATGGCCTCATCACCGTCCCATTCCATATCCTCTTCATCAAGCATCAGATCGTCATCCATGGATAACCCTGAATCGAGTATAACGTCACGGTATTTCCTCATACCTGTACCGGCCGGGATATGCTTACCGATGATAACATTCTCCTTCAGACCGATCAGCGGATCCACCTTGCCCTTGATAGCCGCTTCTGTCAGCACCTTCGTCGTCTCCTGGAAGGATGCTGCCGACAGGAAGGAATTCGTCGCGAGAGACGCCTTGGTGATACCAAGCATGATCTGTTCTCCGGTTGCTGCTTCCTTGCCTTCTGCAAGCAGCTGAGCATTCACATCCTCGAATTCCAGTCTGTCTACATTGGTGCCCGGCAGGAATTCCGTATCTCCCGCCTCCTCGACGCGGACCTTCTTAAGCATCTGACGCACGATAACCTCAATATGCTTGTCGTTGATCTCAACACCCTGCAGACGGTATACCCGCTGTACCTCCTGGATCATATAATCCTGTACGGCGCGCAGTCCCTTGATCTTCAGGATATCATGCGGATTCACGCTACCTTCTGTCAGCTCGTCTCCGGCCGCTAACACCGCCCCGTCCTGAACCTTGATTCTGGATCCGTATGGGATCAGGTATGCCTTTGACTCGCCGGTCTCATTATTCGTAACGATGATCTCCCGCTTCTTCTTAGTATCGTTGATATTCGCGATTCCCGCGAATTCTGTGATGATCGCAAGACCCTTCGGCTTTCTCGCCTCAAAAAGCTCCTCAACACGGGGAAGACCCTGTGTGATGTCGTCACCGGCAACACCGCCTGTATGGAAGGTACGCATGGTAAGCTGTGTACCAGGCTCTCCGATAGACTGTGCCGCAATGATACCGACAGCCTCGCCGACCTGTACCGGTTCACCGGTCGCCATGTTGGCGCCGTAGCATTTCGCGCAGACACCGTTGTGTGACTTACAGGTAAGGATAGTACGGATCTTCACCTGCTTCAAGGTCTCGCCCTTCTCATCCACACCCTTCTTCATGATCAGTTCGGCGCGCTTCGGCGTTACCATATGGTTCGCCTTCACAAGGATATTGCCGTCCTTATCTACGATATCTTCACACAGGTAGCGTCCTGTAATACGCTCCTGCAGACTCTCGATCTCTTCATTGCCGTCCATGAACGCCTTGACATACATACCCGGGATCTCGCCGCCTTCATCCATACAATCTACTTCATGGATGATCAATTCCTGTGATACGTCAACCAGACGTCTGGTCAGATATCCTGAGTCGGCAGTACGAAGGGCTGTATCGGACAGACCTTTACGCGCTCCATGGGCAGACATAAAATACTCCAATACGTCCAGACCTTCACGGAAGTTGGACTTGATCGGCAGCTCGATGGTTCGTCCCGTCGTATCCGCCATCAGTCCCCGCATACCTGCAAGCTGCTTGATCTGCTTATCGGAACCGCGGGCGCCGGAGTCAGCCATCATGAAGATGTTGTTATACTTATCAAGCCCGGACAGAAGCGCCTCTGTCAGCGCGTCATCCGTTGCCTTCCAGGTCTCTACGACCTCTTTGTAACGCTCTTCCTCCGTGATCAGACCGCGCTTGAAGTTCTTCGTGATCTTATCCACCGTATCCTGCGCCTGCTGGATCATCTCCGGCTTCTGCGGCGGCACCGTCATATCAGAGATCGATACGGTCATAGCCGCTCTGGTTGAATACTTATATCCGATGGACTTAACTGCATCCAGCACCTCTGCCGTAGCTGTAGATCCATGGGTATTGATTACCTTCTCAAGGATCTGCTTCAATTGCTTCTTACCTACGTGGAAATCCACTTCCAGCAATAAGTCAGCGCCTTCTGCCTCCCGGTCAACGAATCCAAGATCCTGCGGGATAATCTCATTGAAAAGGAAACGTCCAAGTGTGGACTCTATATTACCGCTCTTCACCGTACCGTCAGGCAGCTTCTTGGATACCCGCACCTTGATACGTGAATGGAGCGTGATCGCGTCATTCTCATAGGCAAGGATCGCCTCGCTGACATTCTTGAAGAACTTGCCTTCTCCCTTCGCTCCGGGTCTCTCCTGTGTCAGATAATAGATACCAAGTACCATATCCTGTGAAGGAACCGCAACCGGTCCGCCGTCGGAAGGCTTCAGCAGGTTATTCGGCGACAGCAGGAGGAATCGGCACTCTGCCTGTGCCTCCACGGACAGCGGCAGATGCACCGCCATCTGGTCCCCGTCAAAGTCGGCATTGTACGCGGTACATACCAACGGGTGAAGCTTGATCGCCTTACCCTCTACCAGAATAGGCTCGAATGCCTGGATACCGAGTCTGTGCAGCGTAGGGGCACGGTTCAGCATAACCGGATGCTCCTTGATCACATCCTCCAGTACGTCCCATACCTCCGGCTGTACCCTCTCTACCATCTTCTTCGCATTCTTAATATTATGAGCAGTTCCGTTCTGAACCAGCTCCTTCATAACAAATGGCTTGAACAGCTCGATCGCCATCTCCTTCGGAAGACCGCACTGATAGATCTTAAGCTCCGGCCCTACGACGATAACGGAACGTCCTGAATAGTCGACACGCTTGCCCAGAAGGTTCTGACGGAAACGTCCTGACTTACCCTTAAGCATATCCGACAGGGACTTAAGCGCACGGTTACCCGGCCCTGTGACCGGACGGCCGCGGCGTCCGTTGTCGATCAGCGCGTCCACTGCCTCCTGCAGCATTCTCTTCTCATTTCTAACGATAATGTCCGGCGCGCCAAGCTCTAACAGACGCTTCAGACGGTTATTCCTGTTGATGATCCTCCGGTACAGATCATTAAGGTCAGACGTAGCGAAACGTCCGCCGTCCAATTGTACCATAGGACGAAGATCCGGCGGAATGACCGGGATCGCCGTCATGATCATCCACTCCGGCTTATTTCCTGACTCACGGAAGGCCTCGACAACCTCCAGACGCTTCACGATCCTCGCGCGCTTCTGTCCGGTCGCTCCCTTTAACCCTTCCTGCAGCTCATGATAGTCCTTATCCAGATCAATAGACTGCAGCAGTTCCTGAATGGACTCCGCGCCCATTCCTACACGGAATACACTTCCCCACTTCTCTCTGGCTTCCTGGTATTCCTGCTCTGACAATACCTGCTTGTACTGCAGGTCGGAATCTCCCTTATCCAGCACAATATAGGACGCAAAATACAGTACCTTCTCCAATGTCCTTGGAGACAGATCCAGTATCAAGCCCATACGGCTTGGGATACCCTTGAAATACCAGATATGCGACACCGGAGCGGCCAGGGCAATATGCCCCATACGCTCACGGCGAACACTTGACTTCGTAACTTCCACACCGCAGCGGTCGCAGACCACGCCTTTGTAGCGGATCTTCTTGTACTTGCCGCAGTGACATTCCCAGTCTTTGCTTGGTCCGAATATTCTCTCGCAGAACAAACCATCCTTCTCCGGCTTCAGTGTCCGGTAGTTGATGGTCTCCGGCTTCGTAACTTCTCCCCTGGACCATTCCAGAATCTTCTCAGGCGATGCCAACCCGATTTTGATTGCATCAAAAGTCATTGGCTGATACGTTTGTTCCTTGTTGTTTTCTGGCATACTGGCACCCCTTCCTATTCATCATCCGATAAATCATCATATCCAAAATCATCATCATCCGGTTCATAACCCATGTCGAAATCGTCCTCTTCAGGCTCTTCTTCCTCTACATCGATCAATTCATCTCCCTGGAATTCCTGCTCCGTATATCCATGCGCACCAAGATCATCGTCCTGACGGTATTTTCTGTCTCCTTCGATCAATGAGCGGAAATCTGTCTCTCCCATATCCGCCGTCTCCATGATCTCAACCTCTGTATTGTCGTCACGCAGCACGCGCACATCCAGCCCAAGGGACTGCAGCTCCTTAAGCAATACCTTGAAAGACTCTGGAATACCCGGCTCAGGGATATTCTCACCCTTAATGATCGCTTCATAGGTCTTCACACGTCCGACCACGTCGTCAGACTTCACAGTCAGGATCTCCTGCAGTGTATAGGATGCGCCGTATGCCTCCAGCGCCCATACTTCCATCTCACCGAAACGCTGTCCGCCGAACTGCGCTTTACCGCCCAAAGGCTGCTGTGTAACCAATGAGTAAGGACCGGTGGAACGGGCATGGATCTTGTCGTCAACCAGATGATGCAGCTTCAGATAATGCATGTGCCCGATCGTAACCGGACTGTCGAAATACTCGCCGGTACGTCCGTCTCTTAAGCGCACTTTACCGTCTCTGGAGATCGGTACGCCCTTCCATAGATTCCTGTGCTCCCGGTTATCGGACAGATACTCCATAACCTCCGGCAGCAATTCTTCTCTATACTTAGCTTCAAACTCTTCCCAGCTCAAATTGACATAATCATTAGCCAGGTCAAGCGTATCCATAATATCATTCTCATCCGCGCCGTCGAATACAGGTGTGGCAATGTTGAATCCCAATGCCTTGGCCGCCAGAGACAGATGGATCTCCAATACCTGCCCGATATTCATACGCGACGGCACGCCCAGCGGATTCAATACGATATCCAGCGGACGTCCGTTAGGCAGGAACGGCATATCCTCCACCGGCAGTACACGGGATACAACACCCTTGTTACCGTGACGTCCGGCCATCTTGTCACCTACGGAGATCTTCCTCTTCTGGGCAATATAGATACGGACCGCCTGATTCACACCCGGTGACAGTTCATCCCCGTTATCACGGGTAAATACCTTCGCATCCACAACGATACCGTACTCACCGTGCGGAACCTTAAGGGATGTATCTCTGACCTCGCGGGCCTTCTCGCCGAAGATCGCACGAAGAAGCCGCTCCTCTGCCGTAAGCTCTGTCTCTCCCTTAGGAGTCACCTTGCCTACCAGGATGTCTCCTGCACGCACCTCCGCACCGATACGGATGATTCCTCTCTCATCCAGATTCTTAAGCGCGTCATCGCCGACACCCGGAATATCGCGGGTAACCTCTTCAGGTCCAAGCTTGGTGTCGCGCGCTTCTGCCTCATACTCTTCTATATGAACGGATGTGTACACATCCTCCTGAACAAGCCGCTCGCTTAGCAATACGGCATCCTCGTAGTTGTAACCTTCCCAGGTCATGAATCCGATCAGCGGATTCTTCCCCAGAGCCATCTCGCCGTTTGACGTAGACGGACCGTCTGCTATCACATCTCCGGCCTCCACCTTGTCGCCCTTGAACACGATCGGCCTCTGATTATAACAGTTGCTCTGGTTACTTCTTAAGAACTTCGTCAGCTTATATCTTCTAAGACTGCCGTCCTCCTGACGGATCGTGATCTCCGTGGAAGTAGCGCGCTCTACTACGCCGCCCTTCTCCGCGATCACACATACGCCGGAATCGACCGCAGACTTCTCCTCCATACCTGTACCTACGACCGGAGCCTCTGTCATCAGAAGCGGCACTGCCTGACGCTGCATGTTGGAACCCATAAGCGCACGGTTCGCATCGTCATTCTCAAGGAACGGGATCAGCGCCGTCGCAACAGAGAACACCATCTTCGGAGACACGTCCATGTAATCGAACATACGTCTCTCGTACTCCTGCGTCTCCTCACGGTAACGGCCGGATACATTCCTGCGCTTAAAATGCCCTTCCTTATCCAACGGCTCATTCGCCTGCGCAACATGGTAGTTGTCTTCCTCGTCGGCCGTCATATAGACAACTTCCTCGGTAACCACCGGATTCGCCGGATCGTCATGATTGATCCTGCGGTACGGCGCTTCGATGAATCCATACTGATTAATCCTTGCATAGGTTGCAAGGGAGTTGATCAGACCGATATTCGGACCTTCAGGCGTCTCGATCGGACACATCCTTCCATAGTGGGAATAGTGAACGTCACGCACCTCGAAACCTGCACGGTCTCTGGACAGACCGCCCGGTCCCAACGCGGACAGACGTCTCTTATGGGTCAGCTCGCCCAGCGGGTTATTCTGATCCATGAACTGTGACAGCTGGGAGGAACCGAAGAATTCCTTCACCGCCGCTGTAACAGGCTTGATATTGATAAGCGACTGCGGAGAGATCCCTTCAAGGTCCTGGGTAGTCATTCTCTCACGCACAACTCTCTCCAACCTGGACAGACCGATCCTGTACTGGTTCTGCAGAAGCTCTCCAACAGAACGGATGCGCCGATTGCCCAGGTGATCGATATCGTCATCATTACCCAGGCCATACTCTAAGTGAATATTATAATTAATGGAAGCTATGATATCTTCCTTCGTAATATGCTTCGGAATCAGATCATGGATATCCCTGCGGACCGCATCCTTAAGTTCATCGATGTCTCCGCCTGTCTCCTCTAAGATTCCTTCAAGAACAGGATAGTATACCTGCTCTGTAACCCCAACTTCCCTGGGATCGATATCAACGACTGCAGCAAGGTCCACCATCATATTCGACAGAACCTTGATATTGCGCTCTTCATCCGGCCTCTCGATCCACACATACGGAACCGCCGCATTCTGCAGCTGATCCGCCAGATCGCGCGTGATCTTCGTGCCGCCTTCCGCGATCACTTCCCCTGTAATCGGGCTTGCAACAGTCTCGGCAAGAATATGACCGGTAATACGGTTCCTGAAGGAAAGCTTCTTATTGAACTTATACCTTCCGACCTTCGCCAGGTCATAGCGTCTCGGGTCAAAGAACATGCTCGTGATCAGGCTCTCCGCACTGTCCACCGCAAGCGGCTCGCCCGGACGGATCTTCTTATATAATTCCAGAAGACCTTCCTGGTAATTCGTGGCAGCGTCCTTCTCAAAGCTTGCAACGATCTTCGGCTCCTCGCCGAATAATTCTACGATCTCAGGATTCGTACCGATTCCCAATGCACGGATCAATACCGTGATCGGCACCTTCCTTGTTCTATCTACACGTACATAAAAAACGTCATTGGAGTCCGTCTCGTATTCCAGCCACGCGCCGCGGTTAGGAATCACGGTGGAGGAATACAGCTTCTTGCCCAGTTTATCATGCGCGATCGCATAATAGATGCCGGGTGAACGTACTAACTGGCTTACTATAACACGTTCTGCGCCATTAATCACAAATGTACCCGTACTGGTCATCAACGGCAGATCACCCATAAATATTTCGTGCTCGTTGATTTCATCTGTCTCTTTGTTATGAAGCCTTACCCGTACCTTAAGTGGCGCCGCGTAGGTTGCATCGCGTTCTTTACACTCTTCGATCGTGTACTTCACGTCTTTCTCGCACAAAGTAAAATCAACAAATTCCAGACTCAGATGACCACTATAGTCCGTGATCGGGGAAATGTCATCAAATACTTCGTTCAGTCCTTCATCCAGAAACCACTGATAAGAATCCTTCTGGACTTCGATCAAGTTCGGCATCTGAAGAACTTCTTTTTGTCTGGAATAACTCATGCGTGAACTTTTTCCGCTTTTAATGGGACGAATTCTGTTTTTCTCCATATTGACGTTTCACTCTCCTCGCATATTTTTTGAAAAACAAACAATATTGAAAACCATTGGAAACAGCGCATTCCCCACCGTTCCCATGCGATATTATGGCAGAACTTTCCACAATAGTGCATTTTTTACTATACCACAGAGGCCTGGGGCTTGTCAATGAATTTATTTCAAATATTTTTTTAACTTGCGGGCAACCTCCTGAATGTCAATGGGCTTGGCCAAATGGTCGTTCATGCCGCACTCTAAACACTTCTGGATATCTTCCGAGAAGGCGTCTGCAGTCATCGCAATAACCGGAATATCCGAATCCTCCCGCTCCAGTTCCCTGATAGCTCTGGTTGCTTCGTAGCCGTTCATCACGGGCATCCTCACATCCATAATGACCGCGTCATAATATCCGACCGGAGCTCTCTTAAATTGCGCGACACAGATCTCTCCGTTTTCCGCCCAATCTAATTCTATTTCGAGATCGGAGAGCAGTTCTTTCGCAACCTCCCAGTTAAGCTCGTTGTCTTCCGCCAGCAAGATATGTTTTCCCTTAAGCTCCAGATCGACAGCTTCTTCGTTCTTTTCAGCCGCATCGAGCTCCTGCTCTTCAGCCTTCTCAAGATCAAATGTAACGTGGAATTCAGTACCTTTGTCCAGTTCGCTGCGGACAGCGATCGTACCGTCCATTGCGTCTACGATATACTTGGTGATCGCCATTCCAAGCCCGGAGCCTTCTGTTTTCTGCACCTGCGCATTGTCTTCCCTGCTGAAGGAATCGAATAATTTCTCCTGATATTCCCTGGACATGCCGATCCCTGTATCCGACACCAGGAAATGCGTTCGGACGCGGGACGTATCTTCCGGTAACGCCTCCTGATACAGAGATACCCGGACAGAACCGTTATCCTGTGTAAATTTGACCGAATTTCCCAACAGATTGATCAATACCTGATTCAGCCTCACGCTGTCACAGCGCACGTTTTCCGCAAGAATACCGTGTACATCCGTGTCAAACTGCAGGTTTTTCGCCCTGACCTGAGGCTGTACGATATTTACGATACTCTCCATAACCTCCCTTAAGGATATCGGCGCGATGTTCAGCGTCATTTTGCCGCTTTCGATCTTCGACATATCAAGCACATCATTGATAAGGCCCAGAAGGTGATTACTGGATAATTCAATTTTGCGCAGGCATTCCTGAACCTGCTCCTGATTATGCGTATTGGCCATAGCAATGGACGTCATACCGATTATGGCATTCATAGGAGTACGGATATCATGGCTCATGCTGGACAGAAAATCCTGTTTTGCCGAATTGGCATGTTCGGCCTCTTGCTGCGCCCTTTCAGCAATTTTGCGCGCCGCGTCCATCTCCGTATTCATACGTTCTAATTCGGATACCTGTTTCCTGAATATCCCCAAATACTGGAAAAATATATACAGCAGCATGGCAATTACAGCAAATGAAGCAGCGTAGACGATAATGAGCCAATGGCTGCCCATATCAGAAATCACATGGTCCAGCCCGTCAAAAGGAAGAATGGTCACCAGATACCAGTCACAATAGGGCAGGCTGGTACAATACAGATGCCGGCGCGATTTGCCGATTTTCAGAATAACAGAATAATCTTCCCCCTTATTCATCGCCTCCGTCATCTGCCTGATATAGTAATCCGCTTCCCCATTCCGGCCGCTTATGATACTCTGCAGCCTGTCAAAATAGTTCTCATCAGCATCGCCCTCATCTCCGACAACGTAACTGCCGTCCTCGCGTATTACAAACGAATAACTCAGTGAACTGTCCGAATCAAGGAAGAGAACCTCGCCCATATACTTAGTTGAAAGACCTACGATCATAGCAAGGCTGCCGCTTCCGTCAGACATAGGATATTCGCAGGGAACGCCGAATAAGATCACACCGTTCCCATCGCTGTCAACAGCGGATGCCGCTACACGTTCCCCGTTTTTCAAGCTGTCCAAAAAATGTTCCGGGTGATTTAATTTCACAGTATCGCCGTAGATCATCTCCATATTACCATCCGGCGAATATAATGCGGCGCACATAAAATGCCTTGCCTTTGCGCCGTATTCTATCTCTTCTTTTGATCCGTAGCTGGAATTCTCTTCATCTGCAGCGATATGCGCTATGGATTCCGCCATGGTCAGCCGAAGATCAATAATCGTCTCAAAATGTAAAGATACCTGATCATTCATTCCGCCCATATAGGCCGTGCCTATATTCTTAATCGTGTTTTCGCTCATCTTATTGATGGACATTCCTAAGAATGAAAATACGAAAATATTCAGGCAAATGATTACTGCAGTGCTGATTTTAAGAGAACGCGGCACAACCATCTTTTTCATATTTTTTAACATCTCCATTCTTTGATCTTAGTTATCGTGCAAAGCAAAAGGGTAAGACTATCGCCGTCTCAGCCGGTTCATGACCCTGAACATCTTCCTGATGTCCACAGGCTTCGCCAGATGTTCATCCATTCCGGCATCCTTCGTCATCGCTATATCTTCGTCAAACGCATTCGCCGACAGCGCTATGATGGGTACGGATCCTGCGTCCGGCCGGGGAAGGCCGCGGATCACCCGGGCCGCCTCATATCCGCTCATAACCGGCATCATCAGATCCATGAGAACACAGTCGAAGGTTCCCGGCCTGCTTGCAGAGAATACATCCACAGCTTCCTTCCCGTCGTTTGCAGTCACGACCGACGCCCCCGCCTCTTCAAGCATGAATTCTACGATCTCGCAGTTGATCTCATTATCCTCCACTAACAGAACGCGCATTCCGGCAATATCGCTCCTTGCGCTCCTCTCCTCTTCAGCGGGCTGGGTATTCTGCACCTCTTCGATCTGTATCGGCAGGATGATCTGGAATACGCTTCCTCTGCCGACCTGACTGTCTACCTTAATCGTCCCTTTCATCTGGTCTACCAGCTTCTTCACGATAGACATACCCAGGCCAACGCCGTTATAGTGAGTCCTTGCGCCCTGGTTTTCCTGGGTAAACGGTTCAAAAATATGCTTTTTGAAGTCTTCCCCCATACCGATTCCGGTATCTTCGATCTCAAATCTGTAGCCTGCGGTCCCGTTCTGACAGCCAGTTTCCTTCACCCGGACAGATACAGCCCCATGAGGCCGGTTATATTTGAGAGCATTGTCGATGATATTCACCAGAATTTGCTTCAGGTACATTGGATTGCCGATCAGCCTGCTATGCTCCACATCGATTTCTTCCACTTCAAGACGGATTCCTCTCTCTTCCGCCTGGGCTGCCAAGATCGCGGTACAGCTTTCCAACAAGTCATGGATATCAAAGGGTTCTTCCACCGACGGTCTTCCGCTCTCCAGCTTGCTCACCTTAAGAACATCATTGACCAGCGACAGCAGATGCTCTGTGGATATACGGATCTTCTTCCGGCAATCCCTCTGCCGCTCTGGTTCATCCTGTCTTTCTTCCATAATTGCCAGCATTCCCAGAATCCCGTTGATCGGCGTGCGAAGATCGTGGGACATACGCGAGAGGAATTCGCTCTTTGCAGAGTTCGCCCGCCTTACCTTCTCCAAAAGCTCCATGATGGCCTGCTCCTGCTTCTTTCTGGTCATCATGGTTTCCGTGATATCCTGATGGTATCCGTTCAGGCAGGCTCCCGGTTTTTTGAAGGTCTTGTCCTGTACGCCGCCGCAGCGGACATAGATTTTCCCCAGCTTCGGGTGGTTCCATGGGTAGATCACTTCGGAGCGTCCGGTTTCCAATATCTCCCGAACCGAATCCTGCACCATCTCCACATAGTCCGGCCCAATATTATCAAACCAATGCCGATAGCACTCCTCCGGTCCGGTCTCATCCGTCACTCCCAGAAGAATCCGCATGGTCCGGTCCGCATACATCCTGGGCTTGCACCCCTCCTCCAGTTCAATGGTCCAGATACCGGTTCTGGCTCCCTCCAGAATATCCTCCATGCTCTTCCTTGCTTCATGCTTGTTCTTCTCTTCCTGTTCCACTACGGCATTGACATCCCGCAGGGCAAATATCGCACAATTCTCCTCCGCCGTTTTCTCTGTAGCGGAATAATGGATCTCCATGTGTTTCAGCCCATACGCATTGTCCTGTACCTCATAACGCACATAGAACTTCTTCTTTTTCTTAAGCTGAGCCAGCACATAGTCCCTTTTCGTTACGGCAAAAAACCGCTTCTGATCGCGGGGAACCACGTACCGGGTAATATACTGCTCCATAGCCGATAGATAGCCGTCTTCAAAACTGACGGCCCAATCCATGCTCACCTGTTCGCTGTTCCGGTATATCTCACATTCATCGGTGTCGAAATTCACCTGATATATCCCCAGATAATCCACGCTGAGGGCATGGAGAACGTTATGGCTGCGCTTTTGAAGTTCACGGACCAGATTGCGCCGTTTTAAAGAGGATACGATAAAATATGCCGCGGTCTGCAGCATGTTTGATGCATATTCCAAAAGCTTTGCCGGCGGATTGTCTACGCCGTAAAAGCCGATAAGCTTCTCCCTGTCATAGAGCGGCACCACCACAAGAGATCGGATATTCTGCTCCTTTAAGATCTCATACTGAAGAGGGGCGCTCTCCCTGATCTCTTCCAGATCTTCAATGACGATATGCCTGCCGATATCAAAGTTCCGATACCAACCGGCGCACACCTCTGAAGGAACATTCTGGAGATTCTCCTTCTCCGGTTTTACCCCTTCGGCCACCCATTCATAGGTATTGTCATCACCGCCGCGGCCGTTCTGTTCAAATATATAGGTACGTTCTCCGTTCAGCGCTTTTCCCAGACACCCCAGCAATACCTCTAATGATTGATCCGGGGTTTCCTCCAACAGGGCTACACGCAGACCCTCATTGATGACGGTCTCCAAATTCTGAACGCTTTGCATATCACTGTGCCGTTCACAGCCATCAGCGGCCGGCGCACTCCCGCCGCCCCGTTCAAAAAACTCCCTTGAATTATTCATACAGCTATCCTCCATACAGACCGCATTCCGGCCGTCATTCGTGTGAACTTAAAAGTTTTACTGAAAAAAACCGCCCCTTATGGAGCGGTTCATCTGTCAGTCGGCCTATCCCGGATTATTTGAGGTTAACTTCTGCACCCTCTGCCTCAAGTTTAGCCTTGATCTCCTCAGCCTCCGCCTTGGAAACTGCTTCCTTCACTACCTTCGGAGCTTCGTCAACTACTGCCTTAGCTTCCTTAAGTCCAAGTCCTGTGATCTCACGAACGACCTTGATAACCTTAACCTTAGAAGCTCCTGCAGATACTAACTCTACGTCGAATTCGTCCTTCTCTTCCACTGCAGCTGCCTCTCCGCCTGCTGCTGCAACTACAACGCCTGCTGCTGCAGATACGCCAAATTCTTCCTCACATGCTTTTACTAATTCATTCAACTCTAATACTGATAATTCTTTGATTGCATCAATAAATTCAGCTGTTGTCAACTTTGCCATTGTATTATCCTCCATATTTAATATTATGTGACAGCTAATCTGTCCGCCCATCTATGCGGCATCTGAAATGTATGCCCGGATGGGTATCGTTCCGCACATACCTTACGGTATAGCTTTTCCCTATTCTGCCGGGGTCTCTGCTGCTTCTGCCGGAGCTTCTGCTGCTTCTTCGGCCGGAGCCGCTGCTGCACAGGCTTCTGCTCCGCCCTGCTCTGCGATCTGATTGAGAACACGTGCAAGATTGGTGATCGGTGACTGCAAGCTTCCAAGCAGCTTGGACAGTAACTCTTCTCTTGACGGGATCTTAGCTAACTCTGACAATGCAGTGTTATCATATAAAGTTCCCTCAACCACTCCTGCCTTCAGTTCAAGAGCCTTCGCATCCTTAGCGAACTTGCACAGGATCCTTGCCGGAGCCGTTGCATCGTCCTTAGAGATCGCGATCGCGCTAGGGCCTTCCAGATGCTCGTCCAATGCCGCAAGCTCAGTCCCTTCGAAAGCTCTCTTCATCATTGTGTTCTTACAAACCTTGTAGATGATTCCCGCTTCTCTTAACTGCTTACGAAGCTCTGTATCCTGCGCAACAGTAAGTCCGCGGTAGTCAACCAATACAACGCTTGCCGCATCCTTGACGTCATCTGCAATCGCCTGTACGATCGGTTGTTTTAATTCAACTTTTGCCACGAATGGTGCACCTCCTTCTGTTATTGAATACGTTGACTGCGTTCAAAGAAAAGTGCTATAAAAAACACCCCTACACAAAGACATAGAGGTGTTGTAAATTCATATACATTGAATCTAACTTTCCTCGGCAGGCGTTGATCTGCTTACGCTTGGGATCTTCTGTGAAATCCTTCGCACCTGCTGTCTTCGGCAGTCGAATGACATTATATCATCTTAGGATGTTTCTGTCAACTGATTTTCCGGTGAATTTCTCTGAATTTCCCTGAATTTCCCTGAATCGTTACCTGTAATTTACTCCGTCCCCAACTGCAGTTTATCGAAATGCTCTCCCGGCACCATTATCTCCAACTGCTTATTCAGATTATCGATGACCACTTCATCATGCTCCCCGCCGAATTCTCCGTCCAGCGTCCATGGAATCTCCTCCAGCGATTCAAAGGTGATATGTCCCGTCTTAAACGTATACATATGCTTCGTATCCACCTGCTCTATCAGAAGCGCCGCGATAATCTCCTGCAAAGCGATAGGATTAGCCGGCTTCCTGATCAGCGTCACCTCGAACAGCCCGTCATCGAATACCACCTGCTTCCCGATCATGCTTCGGAATCCGCCCACCGAGCGGGAGTTCGTCACCATTCCAAATATGAATTCATCTTCAATGACTTCTCCGTCATGCTCTACCTTGATGCCGTAAGACGGCACGTTGAACAGACGCTTCGTACCCTCCAGCACATAAGCCAAATGTCCGAGTATATTCTTAACTTCCTGCTTCGTCTCATATGATACATCCGTAAATATACCAAAAGCCGCCACATATACGAAGATATCATCATTAAACTTGCCGACATCACAGGGAAACAGCTCTCCGTTCACCGCATTATCCGCCGCCTTAAGCAAACCCTTGGGAATATGCAGGCTGTTGGCGAAATCATTGGTCGTGCCTGTCGGGATATATCCTACCGGCGTTCTTGCGCTGCGGTGCATCATCCCCGTCACCACCTCGTCGATCGTACCGTCCCCGCCGCTGCAGACGACCAGATCATATTCTTCGGCATTATATCCAAGGATCTTCTTATATGCGTCTCTGTATGCCTGGGTCGGATATACCGTCACTTCGTACCCGGCCTTCACGAAAATGTCAATAATATCCGACAGCTTAGGCTTCAATAAGCCTTTCCCCGCGCGCGGATTATAGATAAATAACATTCTCTTCATATTAAACATCTCTCCTTCTATATTAAATCCTGCGCCGTCATACGAGCGCATGATATTCTATGTCAAAAACACAAAGAGGACATATTACATGCCCTCCTAGATATGTATACCCATCCGGGTATCCTGCAGTTAATGCCCACCGGGCCGGCAAGCTGCCGTCCGGCAATGTATACTCATCCGGATACCTCTCAATGCATACCTATTAAGCAAACAGGCAATTCCGGTCATGTACAACTAGTTACTTGCAACAAGGAAATCCTCTATCCCTGCCACTGCCTCACTCTCATCTTGTCCTTCCGCTACTACTGTGATACGCTCACCCTTCTGTAACTTCAGACTCATCATCCCCATGATACTCTTCGCATTGATCTTTTTGTTATCAATCTCAATAAACACTTGGCTCGCGTACTGGCTTGCTTCCTGAACCAGGTGTGCAATCGGACGTGCTTCCATGTCCATATTGTTTTGAATCGTAACAGGTTTCTTAGTCATAAAAAATTGCTCCTCCTTGCTATTCCCTTAACTTTACCGCTATATCACTTAACTTCCTGAGCCGGTGGTTCACTCCTGATTTCCCGATCGGGTTCTCAAGAAGCCCCCCCAGTTCCTTCAAAGTCGCTTCCGGATATGTAAGACGTGTAAGGGCGACGTCTTTCAGTCCTTCCGGCAACTTGTCAAAACCAATAGTATCGCGTATATACTTGATGTCTTCCATCTGTCTGACAGCAGCAGATACCGTCTTGTTAATATTCGCCGTCTCACAGTTCACCTTGCGGTTCACAGAATTGCGCATCTCCTTCATGATGCGGACATTCTCAAGCTCCAGCAGAGCAACATGTGCTTCCATCACATTCAGAATGTCAACAATCTGCGAGCCTTCTTTCAGATATACAACGTAGGTCTTTTTTCTCCCCACGATCTTCGCTTCCATATCAAAACTATTGATCATAGTCTTAAGATGATCTGCCTCTTCCCATGTATTACAGACGATCTCAAAATGATAAGATTTGCTCGGATCACTCATGGAACCGGCCGTGATAAATGCGCCCCGGATATACGCACGCTTACAGCAGACCGCCTGCACCATTGCGTTTCTGACTGCCAGCAGTTCTTTTCCTTTGGCGTAAATATCGTAACTTGCGCTGCCCTTTGCCATGTTCCTACGAATTGCGATACCTGTTCCTATATTAAATGTTTTTTGCAATAATGTAAAGCATTTTCTTGCAACTGCAAAATTTTCCGTATGAAAGCGGATAATGCATCTGCCCTTTTTATCCTCGGCAAACTCTCCCGACATACGGACTAATGCAGACAACTCCGCCAGATTGCAATGCCTTGCTTTCGCATAATGCTCTGACAATTCTTCCTTTATCATGCCCGAAAATGACATCCCATACTCCTATCTTGCTTTCGTAACCGTATCTTTTCCAATGTCCCTGTGTTCGATGCGGATTCCGTAATTCTCATTCTTACTTAATATTTCAAACAGCTCGTTAGCCAAAGTGACTGAGCGGTGCTTCCCTCCGGTACATCCGATCCCGACCACCAGCTGGGTCTTGCCCTCCTGGACATAGTTAGGTATCAGAAATTCAACCAGATCTGTCATCTTCTCCAGAAATATCTCCGCCTTCTTATTGTCCATGACATAATCTCTGACCTGCTTGTCATTGCCGCTGTGCGGACGTAATTCTTCTATATAATAGGGGTTCGGAAGAAATCTTACGTCAAACACCAGATCTGCATCCGGCGGGATCCCGTATTTGAATCCAAACGAGAGCACAGATATGTACAGGTTCTTATACTCCTTATTCTGTACAAATATCTTATTCAGCTCTCTCTTTAACTCCCGGGTAAGCATATGGCTCGTGTCGATCAGATAATCCGCCTTTTTCTTAAGAAACAAAATTCTTTCCCGTTCCTTCTGAATCCCCTCGTCCACGCGGCTGTCATTGCCCGCCAGCGGATGAAAACGCCTGGTCTCCTTGTAACGCTTGATCAGTACGTTGTCCGACGATTCCAGAAAAAGGATCTCATACTTCATTCCGGCCCCGTCCAATTCCTCCAGCACCTCCGCCAGTTCATCCAAGCTCTGGCCGCTTCGGATATCCACGCCCAGAGCAGCTTTATTCAGTTCACTCCCCGGTACACGCAGCAGATCCGCCATCTTCGGAATTAGCTGAACCGGCAGATTGTCCACACAAAAATACCCCACATCCTCCAGCATCTTAAGCGCCGTACTCTTCCCCGCGCCCGACATTCCGGTTACAATCACACATCTCATCTCAGAATTCTCCCTGTCTCTCAATTACTCGTTTTATCTCAGAATTCTCCAAGTCTCTTCACTTCAGGTTCCAGCCTTACCCCAAACTGTTCCTCCACTTTATCTGATACCCGGCGCATCAGCTCCGCTACATCGGCCGCTGTCGCTCCGCCCTTATTGACCACGAAACCACAGTGCTTCTCGGACACCTGCGCCCCGCCGACCGCGAATCCTCTAAGTCCGGCATCCTGGATCAATTTGCCCGCAAAGTACCCTTCCGGCCTCTTAAACGTACTTCCGGCGCTTGGATACTCCAAAGGCTGTTTACTGACTCTTTTCTCTCTCAGTTCTTCCATCCGCGCCCTGATCTCATCCTTATCGCCTCTCTGCAGCTGTATTCCGGCTCCCAGCACAATTGCTCCTGTTCTGGCCGCAATGCTGGTTCGGTAACCGAATTCCATCTGGTCCGCAGGAACCGCGCGTACCTCTCCTTCCGGCGTCAGCAATGTAACCTCTCCGATCACATCCTTCATCTCACCGCCGTATGCACCCGCATTCATAATACATGCGCCGCCCAGAGTCCCCGGAATACCAGAAGCGAATTCAAACCCTGCGACTCCTTCTTCCAATGCACGGTTTGCAATGGCTGACAGCAGCGCTCCCGCCTGAGCCGTAATCGTATTCCCCTCAACCCGAATCTCATTCATCTCCCGGTAGATCTGTATGATCACTCCTTCATATCCCCGATCTGATACCAGAAGATTGCTCCCATTCCCCACAATGTAATAGGGAATCTTCCCTTCCCGGCACACAGCGACAATCGCCCGCACCTCCTCGGACGTCCTCGGCGTTACGAATACCTTCGCCGGACCGCCGATCCGAAAGGTCGTGTGGTTCTTCATAGGTTCTTCCAACTTGATCTGCTCGTCTGATACAATCCCTGATAATTCATTATATATGCTTCGTCCCATATTATTCCCCGTTTATTTTCTTATTTTGTTTCATATCAGTTACATATTACGCCTTACAATATTATACCGTCAAATATCGGCTGATAACATTGTACGCAGTTGTGCGCTTTCTTATTATAACTGATATGGGGAATTTTTAACAGTCTAAATTTTTCTTCCAGCCATGGTTATATCCCTCCCCTTCCATCATATTGTGGGCACAAAAAAACACCGGTTTCCCGATGCTCTACTCTGTCGGCAGGTACAGCTTATATTTCGATGCAAAAAGCTGTTCATTTCCATGAAGAACAGAATAACGGGCGATATCCTCATCCGTATCGGAACACAGCACAACCCCTATCGTTGGATTATCTCCATCACTGCGTTTCAACTCGTCGTACATGCGGATATACATATCCATCTGCCCTACATCCTGATGTGTGATTTTCTCTGTTTTCAAATCAATCAGCACAAAACATTTAAGTATATAGTTGTAAAATACAAGGTCAATAAAATAGTCTTTCTTTTCTGTATGGATATGCTGCTGCCTTGCCACAAACGCGTATCCTTTACCTAACTCCATCAAGAATTTTTGCAGGTTTGAGAGTATGCTTTTTTCAAGGTCGCTCTCGGTAAAATCCGTATTCACAGAAAATCCTAAGAACTCTGCAACAACGGGATTCTTTATAAACTCTAGCTTATCGTTCTGATATTTTGCAGTTAGTTCTTCCATTTCCCGTTCAACAAGGTCTTGCTTTTGAGTCTTTAACATTCGGTAATAGTACTGGGATGAAACATTTCGCTGCAAAGTACGGACTCCCCAAGTTTGTTCTAAAGCTTCTTTCTCATACCACTCACGAGCCTTTTTATCTTCAACCTGTAACAGCACTCTATAATGCGACCATGAAAGAACGCTTCCTGATTGTCGACACAGCGTGTCGACAATTCCGGGGATCTTCACACCATATTCAGAGCATTCATCTCCCTGCAATTCTTCTTCCGCAATACGGTATCCAATCAGCCAGTTCCTCTGAATAAGAGCCGTATTAACAGCTTTATATGCCGTTTCCTGCGCAGACTCGATAATTCCGCACATATCTTTTAGTAGGTTATCTGTTTTTACAAAGTTATCCATGAAATTATTCTGACCGTTGTCCATCAATTTATTCACCATTTTACCTCCAAACTTTTCTCAAAACTAATTATGAAACTAAGCCAAAATATTTATCTTCATAAATTTTTTGGTCTCTTCTGGTTTTAAACGCTCCTCTTTGATAAGATTATCTAAATCATTTTCTTTTTGTTCATCAGCAAACCTCTGCCAATCTTCCTCAACCTTTGTATTAACATTCACTTTATCAATGAATCCCTCAATCAATTCTTTCTTACCTCTCAATTGCAATCAATATTAATTTCTACTTGTCTGACAAGTTCCATTTCAAAGACAATATCATCATTGATATTTTCCTTTTCAACTTCTTTTTTCTTCTTCCATTCTTGATATAAGTCAAGATAGATGCTCTGATATTCCTGCTGATACTCTGTTTCCAGTTTAGCAATCAATTCCTCATATCCCGCATGATGCTTTCCATCCTCATCATATCCGTCATAATAAGCTTCGTAGTTTTTCAGCAACACGATACTGCCCGCATTTTCATCTCCAAATAGTCCAATTGCTTCATCTGTTTCTTTCTGCAAATCTCTAAAACATACAACATTACCAAAAATGCATTTTTAAATTCTTATCTACCCATAATGTATTTAATGTTGTAGCATCAAAACCTGTAAGGAACATATTGACTACAATCAATAAATCTACTTCTCTATTCTTCATGCGTGAAGACAGGTCTTTATAATAATTCTGAAATCCTTCGCTGGATGTATCAAATCTTGTGTGAAACTCCCTGTTGTAATCATCAATCACACTTTCCAGAAATTCACGGGATGTTTTATCAAGACCCTCTGTTTCAAATTCTTCTTCCTGTAATGCATCGTCTATTAAGTACCTTGATATCTATTTTTTCTGTAGTATCTTCCTGCTCAACATAAGTAGATACAGACAGGTTGTATCTTCCTCTGCAATCTTTTCACTCGCCACAAGTGAGCAAAAAAATTCTTGATTTTCACGCTTTACAAATGCGTCCAGTATTTTATCAATATGTTTCTCCTCTAATTTGTTACTATTTGTTACTTTCGTACATTCTTTAGAAGCATCAATAAATAATACATTGTTATCCAGTCTCGATTTTTTCAATACCATAATACATGTTGCTATAGATGTACCGTAAAATAAGTTATCTGGCAATTGAATAATACAGTCTATAAACGAATTATCAATCAGATATTTCCGTATTTTCTGCTCAGCTCCTCCTCGATACATAACTCCCGGAAAACAAACAATCGCACCTGTGCCGTTTGTTGCCAACCATGAAAGTGAATGCATGATAAAAGCAAGGTCAGCTTTGGATTTTGGTGCTAATACACCTGCCGGAGAAAACCGAGGGTCGCTAATTAAATACCTACTTCCACAATTGCTGTTTTAAGTTTATCATAAAGCACTTGATAATCATTATTCTATCTTATCACTATAATAGTGATTTTCTTTGAGTATATCCTTTATAGATTTGAATTTACTCATACCTCTTTATTCCATCTTCCAGATGAAATAGAAAGACTACATCTTTCTCCAGAAGGTACTCATTCCAATAACCTACTTCTAAATATTGTGCTATAAATTCTTCCCATTCATGTGCTTTTTCTTTTGGAAAAGCAACTCCATAATTATTATCGAATTTCTCAATAATAAATCCATCGTTTTCTAAAGCTTCAACTTTATTACTAATACCCATAACATAAGAATAATACATAACTCTCCCCTTACTCTCAAATCATTAGTTTCGTTTAATCAGAACTACTATTGTACTTCTGCAAACACCATCTTCAATTCAATATCTTCACAATCATATCCAACAATTTTTAACCTGTTCTTCCCACTTTTTAATGGCAGTGCTTTTGTTACAAACCCATCTGTTGAAGTTTCAGGCAGACATTCAATCACCGTTGTAACATTATTTTCACTATCTATATATACTATTTTTGCCTGCCCTTTTGAAAGACTAAGGTCAAAATCTATTTCTATATCCTGATTCTCTTTTATCGTCTTTTCCCACAATGTCTCGCGTCCGTTAAATTTGGAAACTGTAAGTGAATATTCTCCATTTGTGGAATTAGCAACAGATACTTCTTTTGCATAACGGTCTGTATTCTGAGCGATTCTTTCATCAGAATCATACTCTCGTTTTGCAAATCCATTACTGCACGCTGTCATCGTCAAGCATAACAGACAAAGCAATACTATTTTAAATTTCCTCATATTTCCTGCCTTTCTTCCAAATGATTCCTTACCTTTTACATTCGCAAGTTCTGCTCTGCCTTTTCATCATATCATACTGCTATAGAGATTTCTACATTTTACGATTCAAAAGCGGCATCAACATCCACGCCAATACCGCTTTTCTTCATCCAACCGCTTATAAAATCCCCGCCTTTTTCAGATAACCCACGCTGTCATAGCACCCCCGCAAATACACGGACTGCATCTCCATATCCGTAAGCTTGTTCTTTAACTCCATCACCTTTATAAGTGCCGTACACTCCTGCTCTCTTAACTCTGCCGATTTTTCCATATCAAACACATCTAAGACTTTGGGATATTTCTCATACAGTTCTTCTATTTCGGATTGTACAGCACGGTATTCCTCGTTTTCTCTGGGTAATTTTGCTATAACAGAACTCAGGGCGGAAAGCAATCTGACGTTCGTCAACCATTTGTAAAATTTCGGGTACAAGTTCAGTCAAGCGGATAAAACGAAAAATTTGTCTTTCACTATCACCGACTTCCTTTGAAACTTCTGAAGCACTTGTCAACTTATTGCCCACTGGGCAGAAAGTTAAATCATCTCTTTCTCCCTGCCTGTTCATAGCTTCAAGCCGCATCTTATAGGCAAAGGCTTTTTCGCTTGGCAGAATAATAGAGCGTTGAAGATTACTTTCCACCATAACAATAATTGCTTCATCACGGCTTAATTCCTTAACTTCACATTTCAGTGTTTCAAACCCTGCAAGCTCACTCGCTCTTTTTCTTCTGTGACCGCTGATTAGCTCATATCGTCCATCCTCTTTCTGACGAACTGTTGCCGGGGTCATTACCCCAATCCGCTTAATACTGTCTATAAGCTGTTCCATATCCTCGTCCATAAGGACTTTAAATGGATGGTCTGGAAATTCATCAATCTCAGATAGGGGAATCTCCCTTATTTTTCCCAGATTTGCTTCTGCACGGCTTTCGTCAGTTTCAAAGAGGTCATCGTATGCAGTCAGCTCGATTTTGCTTCCTCTGCTTCTCGCCAATCTCTGCCACCTCCTTTGCGAATTTCTCGTAGGCTGCGGCTACCGCCTTTGTCATAAGCAAAAATACTCTTACCCTCTGCGGCAGCCTCTACAGCACGGATAGAATGCGGTATTGGGGAATCAAAGACTTTTATTCTCTGCCCATAAGCATTCTTTACTGTAGCAGTAATTTCTTTTGAGATATTCGTGCGTGGCATAACCATCGTCATTAAGATACCGTCTATTCACAGCTTTGGATTTATCTGCCGCTTAACCTTTGATACGGAGCGAAGCAACAACTCTAACCCCTTTGCTGAAAGGTAGTGGGGCTGCGTTGGAATAACCACGCTGTCAGCCGCGGCTAAGGCATTAATAGTCAGCATGCCTAAACTCGGCATACAATCCACCAAAACAGTATCATAGCTATTCTTTACCTCATTAATACAGGTTTTCAGAATACTCTCCCGACTGATAGCATTGATAAGCCTTACTTCCAAGCCAGATAATTCAATATTGGACGGAAGCAGGTCTACACCCTCTTTATGATGCAGAATAGCTTTCTGAACATTAAGAAGGTTATCGTCTATCACATCCTGCATAATGCTTGAAAGCGTCTCGGACAAATCATCTGGTCTGTTATAGCCAAGCGACATTGTTAGATTTGCCTGTGCATCAATCAGCAACACCCTTTTGCCCTGCTGCGCTAAACTAACGCCCAAATTGACCGCCGTAGTGGTCTTGCCGACACCGCCTTTCTGGTTAGTCAGAGCGATTACTTTGCAATTTGACATAGGTACGTCCTCCTTTCGCATAAATTTAGCCGCTTTGTCAAGACGGCTATGTAAAAATAGCAGAGGATATGCCCTAATCTGCCTCATGAAAATAAAAAAGCCGACTGGCTATTTTATACCAATCGGCTATGTAAAAGTTTATTTTGTTTTTGCTATTGCTTTTCTTATTCTTTCTGTATCCCATTTCTCTGGGAATAATACCGCCATAATGTGAAACGCATCCATCAGTCCTGCAATATACGCATATGTTCCATATTCGAAATCCTGCTTGTCCCTGCAATCCAAAAAACGCTCACATACCTCTCTCTGTTCCTCTGCCAAATTAAGCCTGTTAAAAGCAGCCTCCGCATTTCCCTCATTCTCGCTAATCTGTTGATAGCCCTCGTCAGCGTTTAATAGTAATAATACGGATTCATCTTTTAATTTCTCCGCTGCAATCTTCACCAGTTCTTTAAATTCTTTATCGTTCATCACTTCCTCATTTCTTTGCCCTATTGTATTACGAAAACTCTGCCGGCTTCAACAGTGCAAACAGGCGTCATGACAACCATTTTACTTACTATAATATAAAGCCGCGAATAGTTATCTATCCCCGGCTAAAATGCAAACGCAGTATTTGTCCTCAACATCCCCTGCGTAAAGGCAATCTGCTCTGGGAAATCGCTAAGCAGCAGGTTGTTAATCTGCTTCACGGGAATCTCACCCCTCCGAGGAACTCTCGAAGCTGCGTACAGGAGTATCATTATCTTTCTGACTGTCACCGCCATATCGGGACAACCCGATACTTATAGCAGGGATTCTCGCTCATTCATAAATATATAGGGTCTTGGCGTACCTGCTAAAATAGCTAATCATCAGAAATAAAGTCTTAGCGAATGACTTATTCAATTGTCAAACTACAGCAAAGACGTATTCCTAAAATCAATCTTTTCTTCAACCTTTTCCTCTGCTTTTGATGCTTCAACAGCCTTAGAACTTACGTTATTTTCTGCCTTTACACCGCCTAATGACTTCAGCGTCGGGAGAGTAAGAACATTCCATGGAGAGAATCTTCCCTACCCTCCAAACGCCTATTTTACTGGATTTTTCAAATTTATTATATCCTGTAACTCTCTGCCTCTATAGATAAATCCGTTTCCGATTGGTACAAAAATGGTACAAAATTGGTACAATCTTCTTACACCTCATATTTCTTCATCTCGTCCTCTGTTAATGGACGCCCAAGCCTTTGGGTCTGCAAAATCGCTTCTCTGAGACGATATACCTTCCCTCCAGACGGTGCGGTTAATCGTCCATCCAGCATTGCTTCACCAAAACAGTCCAATCTGTCTTTCACTATCTGAGGTTTTCTTTCTGCAACAATCATCTCATTCACCCTCCTTAAAATACTTGTTTATCAACTGTGCTGCACCGTAACTATCTATATACATTGTATGCCAATCAATACATTTTGCATTCAGAGTTTTCTCATAATGAGCCACCAAATCTGTTTTGGCGGTAAACTGTACATACCCTTCATTTCCGACATCCCAACTTAACTTACACGCTATCGCAAATAAATGAGCGCCTACGCCTTTATATCTGCCGCCACTTCCGATATTAAATGGTGCCGCCTCAACAATATCCACATGCGTATAATATTGAGAACGGATATGCTTTAGGGCAATCATACCCTGCACTTCTTCACTTCCCTTGAGCAAAAGCTCATAGACTTCATATCCTTCTTTATGCGGAATACTCCAATCAAATTGCCAACCAGCAATATTCAGCCTTACGGCGTCAGCTTTCGTAATAGTTCTTGCTACAAGCCGATATTCTGTGTCCTTCATCTCGCCTGTTGCCGTACATACCAGACAGTCCGTCATTGCGTCTATAACGATATTTATCTCCATCTATCCTGCCCTCTCTATTCTAATAATTATTATACCTGAAATCCAACCTCATTAACACCCTAAGTTTTTAAAATTTATACAGCCTCTGAATCTTCCAATCCGTCCTCTCTTGATTCCATGCGTTTTTGCAGGATTTCAAACTCCTTCTTCTTTAACTCTTTTGTCACATCCGTATAGATATCCAAAGTTGTTTTTACATCCTTATGCCCCAAGACATCCTGGACTACCTTGACATTAATCCCTTCTTCTACCAATCGGGTCGTAAAGGTATGCCGTAAGGAATGACAGCTAAACCTCGGTAATAATACCGGATTAGACTCATTTTTCTTAAACTGTTCATCATTACAGTCACGTATAATTCTTCGCAAGGCTTTATTCAGAGTTCCCTGGTGCTGCGCAGCCCCAAAACGGTTGACAAATATAAAGTCCGTATAACCGTCTATTGTAACTTTACATCTGATATCGTTTGACTCCTGATATCTTTTTTCTTCTTGAAATGCTTCCTTTACATAATTAAGCATAGGAATCTTTCTGTTACCCGCTGTAGTCTTTGGTGTATGGACGTTGAAATAGCAACCATTTTTTGCGTGATTATAATATACGAGCGTATGATTGACATCAATAATCCCATCTTCCAAATCAATATCGCACCAGCGAAGCCCCGTCACTTCCCCTACACGCATTCCGGTTCCGACCATGACAGCAAATATCGTGTACCAGTGATGATACCTTGTTTTCTCAGACTTTAAGTATTGAAGGAACAAGTCTTGTTCTGGAATAGTCAATGCTTTTTATATATCCTTCATAATGATTCAATACTTTATGAATTGCCAGAATATCGACTTCCGCAGCTGCCTTAATGACACAAAAAGGCAGCAATCTTGTATCTTCATTGTTTCTTTTTTTGTTTTCATTGCTACGTTCCTCCATCATTTGTTTTAACAATTCAAGCGATCGCTTCCTATGCTCATTTACCGTGCTCCTGTCCAGGTTCAGCTTCCTTGCAATATCGGCATCGCTTAACCCTTGGAAATACGACAGCATGATTACTTCACGTTTTCTTTCCGTCAGTTCATTTAACGCTTCTGCAAGCAGCATGTCCTTTAACTGGATGTCATAGCCTAATGCCTGAAAATCGAAATATTCCCCATCATACTCGTCGATTACAAAAAGTTTTTCTAATTCTCTTTCTGTTAATTCAGAGAGAATCACTTCATGCTTACTAAGATAGTCTATATGCCTTGTATAATCTACCAATTCACCCTTTAATGCCAGCTTGCATTTCCGGTCAAACTGATGTCTGACAGTTTCCTCGTCCAAGGAAGAAGGTTGCTTCATAGAATTCACCTCCTTCCCGGCCAACAGGATCAGAGCTAAGGTCCTTTTTCCCTTTCACTCCTATCCCGTATGGGTGATGCCAGATGTTGGGTTCTGGAAGAAAAATTTTAAAAAAATTTTTCTATAATAAAAACGTCCATATGAGCCGAAACCCATTGGACGTTTTTGCCATAAAATAATTTATTTACAGGCTTTTTTCCATAAGAAAAGCGGGGATAAATAGCAGCTATCTTCCCCGCTTATCCTTACGTTTTTCAATTTTAAATTTTGTTGCGCCGATATATTGGAAAAGCCAGACTGCTGTAACGGTTCACGCAATAAGAGATAACATTTCATGCATGCCACCTAACGTACAGCATCCGGCAAAGATAAGGTTTCCAATAATAATTCTTGCCGTTATTTTTTCCCGATAGATATTTCATATTTTCTTTTTCTATAATTGTTTAAGTTCTTCCGGCATCTTTGGATGATGGAAAATGTAAGCACAAGTGCTATCATTTTTTCTCTCATAATGTCAAAATACCGAGTGTTCATTATATTATAGGTAACTCTACTATAAATATCGAACCATTGGGATAGTTAGGTCTGTAGAAGACGGTTCCACCATGTTCCTCAACAATATTCTTCACAATAGATAATCCAAGTCCGGCTCCGCCGATCTTTCTTGAGCGTGATTTATCTTCTCTGTAAAACGGCTCAAAAATATGTGCTGCCGCCATTTCAGATATGCCGATTCCTGTGTCTGCCACAACTATTTTACATATATTGTCTTTTGAATTAACATATACATCAATACTTCCGTTTTCTATATTATATTTGATGGCATTTTGCAATATATTGGAGAATGCGTGGCGAAGCATAACGGCATTCGCTTTGATAAAGCAGGGTGTTTCATTGATTTGTATGGTTATATTCTTCTCGCTTATCCCCAAAGCCAAATCTAAAGAAATATCATTTAGCAAATCACCAATGGATACTTTTTCTACAATTTCGTAGTCGTTCAAAACATACATTGCAAACAAATCATCTACAAGCTTGATCATACGGACCGTTTGTTTTTGAACAATTGCCAGTGTTTCATTATATTCATTGATTGAAGCTTCTTCCGACATATTCAGTACATCAAGATTTGTTTTGATGACAGTCAAAGGCGTTTTTAATTCATGAGCAGCACCTGCAGAGAAACTCTTTTCACGATTAAAAGCCGATTCAATTCTGTCAAACAGTTCATTAAAAGATTCTGCTAAAGAATCAAGCTCATCGCCTGCAGAAAAACCTTCAATTCGTTTTGACAAATCTTTTGGAGTGGTACTGGCAATTTTATTTTTTAATTCAGTAACAGGTTTTAAAGATATGCCAGTTACAATATATGTGAGAACAATACCACATAGCCACATCGCTATAATACCTATTACTGAGTATTTATAAAATGAATCAATAGCTATTTGAACAAATTCATATAGTTCTTTTTCGCTCGGGTCAGCAGGTATAGGAATACCGATGTATTCATCTATAATATTAGTCTTTCTAGTGGTATCTTGAGAATTAACACTTGTCGGCCGTATAATAGTTAGTTGTGCGCTGTAAAGAAGAAGAAATGATAAAAGCACGCAAACTATTGTTAAAACAGACACTGATATAAGTGTTACTCTCATCCTAAGAGATATTTTATATTTTTTTGCTTTCACCTTTCATACTCCTCGTCCCTCAAAATATATCCGCTGCCTCTCACGGTTTCAATCATCTCACGTCCGCTTGCGGACTTTAGTTTTTTCCGAATATTACTGATATGAACTTTAACTGATACGTAAAACAAATCGACATCACTATCCCAAATATGCTCAATAATTTCTTCTGCACTGATAGTTTTATTCAAATGAAGTGCAAGATACTGGAGTATGGCATATTCTTTAGGAGTAAGGTCAATTCTATCCTCTAAGCAGCTTACATATCTTTGTACTGTATTAATTGTCAGATTTCCGACGACGATAATGCTGTCCTTTTGTACAAAATCCCGTCTTGCAAGGCTACGGACTCTCGCTTCAAGTTCCGTAAAATCAAACGGCTTTGAAAGATATTCATTTGCACCCATATCAAGACCACGGATTTTATCTGGAACAGAGGAACGAGCCGATAAGATAATTACTTTTTGTGTTTCACTTCTTTTACGGATTTCTTCTAATACTTCCAATCCATCCTTTTGGGGAAGATTTAAGTCAAGAATTATAACATCATAATCATTTATTTCTGCAAGATAAGAGCCCTCTTCGCCCTCTTCAGCGGTGTCAACTGCAAATCCTTTCTTTATGAATCCCTTCTTAAGAGCAGAAAGTAAATCCAGTTCATCTTCTATAATCAGTAGTTTCATTGGCACTCCTCCTATTAATTAAATTGTACCACATAAAGGTTAAGAAAAGGTTAATATTACTGCAACGCTGCGTAAGAAAAGCGAAGATAACCGTATTTGTCTTGAATTATGCCCTCAATACCAACGCAAAGTATTGGTTCTAGCCGTTGTCCTTGTCCAACATATAGCTTATAACAATCGATTCAGCCAGTTCCTGAACACAATCATCTTTAAGTTTTTCAATCACATTTGTTCATCTCTTCCTATTTAAGAATGGAAACACGCCACCCGTCGCCAAACACGGTATATCGTGGTGAACCTCTGCAATGGGTAATATCTGCTGATAGGTGAGGAAGCATTGAACAGTGCAAACAGGAGATGCTTTTTTAACGTAATGATAAAGCACGTACTTTCAAAAATTATAGGAAATGCGATCAATACAAACAAAAGCAGCGTTCTCTTTACCTTGTCTTAACCTTACACTCGTTATAATACGGCTATAATAAATGAAAGGAGCTTTTAGATGAAGAGTAAATCGAAAGGAATCATTCTAAAACGAATTAGTGTAGGTGTTCTTGCGTTGGCAGTGTTGATTGGAGGAGCATTTTATACCTACAATACATCGAAACCGAACAAAAGTGAAGATGTAGAGGTATCCAGAGAACGGGAATATACCGTGGAAAAAGGAAACATTGTTTCCGGAATAGATGGCAGTGGTAAAATCGTACTCAATAAATCCACACTAAATTTTGATCACACAGTTACAATGAAAGAAATCTATATCCAAGTTGGGCAAAGAATTAACAAGGATGATAAAATTGCGATATCGTCCGACGATAAAATCCTTTATGCAAAAGCCCCAGGTATTGTTACAGAGGTAGGCTATAAAAACGGCGAGATGACCAAAAAAGAAACGCCTGTCGTTACCGTTGCTGAGTCCGGTGATATTTTTGCTGAATTGACTGTATCACAGGATAATGTTTTGAATATAGAAAAGGATCAGATGGTATATCTTTGGGTGTCAGCACATCAAGGCGTTAAATTCAGTGGAAAGGTAGACTTTATCAACCTTAATCCCATCTCTGACAATGGTGTTACATCTTATACGATCCGCATAAAATTGGATGCGTCAGATTATGAGTTGTTAGATGGAATGACCGTTATCGGCCAGTTTATCCTAAAAGAGAAAAACGACATTTTAACGCTGTCAAATAAAGCTATTATTTTAAAAAATGATAAGCAATATGTGCGAATTAAAAATAGTCGCAGCGTGATAGTTCCTATCACGGAAAAATCCAAAAATTTTTATAAATCCCCTCTTTTCCTTTCCCATTCCATTTCCACAATCGGCTTATATTATAGGAACCCCTTTGGATTCCTACATTCAGGAAGAGCAAAGTACGAATATATTTTTAACAGGAAGGAAGGACGAAATGGCAAGACCAAAGAAAGACAGGGAACTGCTGCACAAACACCAGATTATGCTCCGTCTCACAGATACGGAATATGAAATCGTATCTGAAAGCGCAAAAACCGCACACCTCCCACTGGCAGAGTATGCCCGGAAACAGATTATGCAGCAGAAGGTAACGGCAAAATATGAGATCGTGGCAGACCTGCCGGAGCTGAAAAAATTAATTGCGGAGTTTGGGAAAATCGGCAGCAACTTAAATCAGATTGCAAGGCATAGGGGCAGCGGCGGCATCCATTCCCAAAGAATGCTTAAAGCAATCGGCCAAAGCGTAGCCAGAATCTACGAAATGAAATATGAAGTGTTAAAGATGGCCGGGGATTTCCAGGCGGTTTCCGGAGGACGTTCTCATGGCAATCCTGAAACACATAGCGAGTAAAAATGCCAACTATGCAGAGATACAGCGTTATCTCATGTTTGAACATGATAAAGATACCAACAAGCCGATACTCAATGAAAACGGAGAATTGATTCCACGCAAAGGATATATCATGGACGGTATAAACTGCGCCCCATTCACCTTCGATATGGAGTGCAGGGAACTGAACGCCCTGTACCGTAAAAATGAATCTTATGATGAAATCAAATCCCATCATTACATTATCAGCTTCGACCCGAAGGACACAGATGAAAATGGACTGACCGGGGAACGGGCGCAGAAATTTGGGATGGAGTATGCCCGGAAAAATTTCCCCGGCCACCAGGCTCTTGTCTGCACACACATGGACGGGCATAATAAAAGCGGCAACATCCATGTGCATATTGTCATTAACAGCCTGCGGAAATACGATGTGGAACGCCAGGGCTTCATGGAGCGGGTCTCCGCTTCCGCTCCGGTCGGCGCTAAGCGAACGTCCACTGGACGTTCAGCGCCCTGCGATTCCCGTGCCGGATATAAGCACCATCTATCGAAAGATTACCTGATCCATCTAAAGCAGTCCCTTATGGATCTGTGCCATCGGGAACATCTGCATCAGGTGGACCTTCTTGCGCCTGCAGAAAAGAAAATTACAGACCGTGAATATCATGTGGGACAGAGGGGGCAAAAGAAACTGGACGAACGCAACCGGCAGATTCTGGCGGACGGCCTTCCCATTCGCAGAACGGCATTCCAGACACAGAAGGATTTCTTACGCTCCGCAATCGAAGCCAGCGCCGTCAGTTCCTGCAGCCGGGTAGAATTTCAAAAATTGCTCCTGGAGAAATACAACGTCACGCTCAAAGTCAGCCGTGGAAGGTTCAGCTACACCTCCACCCGGAACGAGGAAAATATATTACCGGCAGGATGCTTGGCACACATTATGAAGAAGATTATCTCCTGGAGCTGTTCGGGGAAAATTTAAAAAGTAAAGAATACAGAAAAGAAACCATTGCCAGTGAAACCCTTAATGCAGAATCGGAACAGCCTGCAGCCCAGCCATCCGATCCATTACAGGAAGCTCCTGTATCAATCCTGTTTATCAAGTCAGACCTGCGGCTTGTCACCAACCTGCAGGATTGTGTGAAAGCTCAGCAAAATGCCGCCTATGCCAATAAAGTAAAACTTTCCAATCTAAAGGAAATGGCTAAGACCGTTGCTTATATACAAGAACGAGGGTATGATACCAGAGATTCCCTGGAAGATTCATTTTCAGAGGTTAAGAACCTTGCTTCCAGTTCCAGAAAGGTTTTAAAAGATACGGAAGATAAGCTCCGGATATTAAATGAGCAGATCCATTATACCGGCCAGTACCTTGCCAATAAATCCGTCTACCGGCAGTTTTGCAGAGCAAAACACAAGGGACAGTTCCGGGAAGAACACTCTGCCGAGATTGCGCTTTACGAATCAGCCCGGAAATTCCTGCAAGGGCAGTCAGCAGACGGCAGGCTTCCATCCATCAAACTGCTGAAAGCGGAAAAAGAACAGCTATTGCATAAGAAAAAGGAAGCGCGGAAAACCTACCATTATTACCGGGATTATCAGAAAGAATTAAATACGGTCTGCTCCAATGTCGATAAAATTTTAGGGCAGGCCCGCACCAGACAGCCGGAGAAGCAGAAAGGCGCAGATATTTCCTGATTCTTCCGTCGAAAAACATCCGCAGGATTCTGATTATGGTTCTGCCCAAATTCCTGCGGATGTCATTCATTCCATTCTGATGGCTGCACCTAAAAATTCTGCCAAGCATCAACTGAGGGTATTACAGAGCCAATGCTTTCGCTTTTCTCACGCATCACCTGGTGCATTTCTTCCCGTTTTTTCTCTGCATACTTCCGTATTTCCCTCTGCGCCGTCCCAGTCGGCTCAAAGGAAAAATAGAACGGCTTTTCCCATCCCTCCCGGAACGGGTATGGGAAAATATAAATTTTTCTCAATCCCGTCGTATCTAAAAACAACTGGAAAATCTCATAAGGCAGGATTTCCCCGCATACCAGAACAGCTCCTGCATCTTCATAAGAAACCTGTTCCCTGTACACGGGCGAACCCAGGAATGCGAGCTGCTTTAAGGCGTTCATCCGTATCGCTTCTATCTGGGTACGCTGCCCCACACGCCATCTTGTCTGCGGTGCAAGCTCCCCGTAAATCCGGGCAGCTTCTTCGTCCTCCCGGATATCGTTGTCATAGTCATATCTGTAATTTTCCACTTTGATCTGGCCGTATGCCACTAGGCTTGCAAAAAGCGCAAGGGAATCCAGGTCAGTATATACAGACAGATGCCCCCTGCCTTGATAGGAACATAAGATATCCTCTAAAGCATCCATGATCTTTTTCATGGTTTCATATTTTTTATCCGGTTCTTTTTCCATTCCTTCTCCCTCTTTTATGTTTCGCTGCTGCCAGAAATTTTTGTCTCCGGCATATCCGGCGTCTTATCCGACATTTCATTCTGCGCTTTCGCTGCCGCCTTTCCCAGCTTCTCTTTCTTTAGCTGTTCTGCCCTCCCTAAATCTACATAATGCGTCGCATATGCTTTTTCAATCTCCGGGTTTCCGCTCTTACTGAAACGGAGGGGGATTACTGACTTATGCCCTTGCTTTTTCTTTACGCCCCAGCGTTTGTAATAACAGAATGACGGTTTTAAGTTTGTTTTCTTCGCATAGGAGCGGATCTGCTTCATAACAAATGAGAGTTTCTTCAAATTACAGGTACAGACGGCTTCCAGATACTGTACTTTCCCGAATCTCCAGTCCTCATATTTCTGCCGGGGCAGCACCCCTATGTCAACCAGTACGTCTGCCGGGGCGGCATAGCCCCGATGCCGGCACTGATGGTAAACAGCAGAATGTACTTTCCCTATCAGTTCTGATTCTTTCACTTTGCCCTCCATGTAAATACCCCCAGCTGTATTCATTCACAACCGGGGATTCTATTATCTTTCCTCTATGGTATCTGCATAATGGCAACTATTATATCGTTTGAAGCAGTCCTTTTTCAATTTCCCGGACATCTTCCACAGAAAGCTCCGTAAAATACCCGGCGATTTCCTCTGCTGACATTTTTCCAGTCTTTAACATATTTTCTACTGCATCCCTTACTGCCTCACGTCTTTCACTGGCAACATAATTACGCATAATCCTCTCTTCATCAAACAAAGTCATCATGATAGACACAACCTCCTTTTCCCTGCTCTCCAGAAATTCACGGAGCAGATTCCTGTCTTTGCAGATGCGGATGGTTTCCGTGACAGCCTCCCGGCTTCTCCCATACCGCTTTACCTGTTCGTTATATACCTTTGTAAAAGCAACATACTGGCTGATGATGTCATTTCCTTTGCCGTCATAGATTACTTTTACCTTTACTTCAATGGAACATTCTTTTCCCTTGAAAAATTCTTTGGAAAATGAAATCGTTTCCGGCCTGCTGACACGCTCCCCTGTATAGATCATATATATCTCCGGCTCCGGCACATGGACTTTCTTGCTTCCATATAAATCTGCGTCCTGCCCTTCAAAATAATCATGGTAAACCTGCGCCAAATACATCAGCGCACGTATAATGATATTCATCGTCCAGCTCGACTGCTGCTCGACCAGGAATAAAATTTTGTCCCCAACCCGGAAACCCAGGTCATTATAGATCCCGTTGGTAAGCACGTTCCTTATCGTTATATCCGTAAGCGCATCTTCCGTAGCCTCCGTATCCTCCGGATGGAGCGCACGGTATAGCTGTATCAGGTATTTTTTATCCCGAAAGATCGTCGTAAATACGCTGTCTTTCACCGTATATTTGGCAAAGGAATCCTTTTTTTCCACTGCTTTCTCTTTTGGCTCTTCCTGTATTATTCCACCCTGCATAATATCACCCCGGTTCCGGCTTGCGCCTGGCAGTCTGACAGGGAAGTTTCGCCCTGTCTGTTATGGCTTTATTATACAGAGAAACTCCATAATGTTCAAGACATAAAAAAGAAGCATCCGGCAATCCCTGCCAGATACTTCCCTTTTCCCTTATTTCCGTCTGCGCTCCATCTGTTCCGGCATTTCCATCTGCTGTGCAGGCTTTCCGTGCCGTTTCGCAATCTCCGCCTGTTTCTGCCGCAGCTTTTTCAGGACAGATTCCCTGCCATGCTTCTTTTTGCCGTTATTTTTATTCCCATCAATAAAGCTGTGGTTTTCTTCTTCCCCACTCTCAACGCTGCGGACATACTCCCCGTTTTCCATATATTTCTGCCAATTCTCAAGGGGCGGCTTTTCCCTGTCGCCGCCTTCTGCCGCATCTGCCCCGGAGGGTACAGAAGCCTTCCCAGAGGTTAATGTGATTTCATGCCGCACTGTTTCTTTTGCAGGCTTCGGCGGGTTAAGATAATCCTTAATCTGCTGCTGCACGGATTGGTCAAACCCGTGATAGACACCCTCGGCAGCCAGCCGCCCGGCTTCATCCACCACAAGCCATTCCGTATCCTTCCCATAGGCTTCATGCTCCATCAGGAAGAACTCCCTGCCGTCTACGATTATGCTGTCAAAAGCGTGCCAGCTCCCTTCTTTCCCCTCGATGTGGAAACCAGAAGTACCGAAAGACACAGGCGCAGCGGAAGAACCTGGCCGGATAAACCCGGTTATGGCGGTAAACCCTTCTTTCTCAACATAATAGGCGGCCACAACGCCGCCCTTATTCAGCACAAGCACATCACTGACACTGATCGAATGTCCATGAAATGTCCGTGGCAGTTTCTTGTTAAAACGCCTGCGGATCTGTCCCGGCCCGTCTTCCGGCTGCATCCGTGCCAGATACACCTGCTCATAATCCTTATACTGTATCTGCATCCCCTTCTCCTGCAGTGTGCTGTAAGGCCGGAACCGTATCTGCCTGTTTTCCGGGATATTTTTTAGCTGGTACACCGCAAATTGGTTTGCCTCCATCATTCATCCTCCATCGGTTCCTCTTTATACAGTTCCAGATCCAATTCTAAAAATGCTTCCTCTGTAAGGCACCACAGCTTTTCCAGTGTGCTGTTTATGAGGGCAAGCATTTCCTCATCCCTGCCTATGTAGGGGATTGCGTTATGCATCTCCTCAATGGTTGCCTGCCTGCTTTCCTTCTGGAACATTGCTATCAGGAAATATTCATTTTCCTCAAATCTCACCATCACAATTCCTGTTCTCCCTTCTTCTTTGCTTGTGTTTTCTGGCTCTGCTTCCCCCGTTCCAGAGTTTGTTTCTCCTGTGCTTTCATCCTTGCCTGCCGTTCCCGGAGGGCGTTTAGGACGGATTGCTTCTTGCTGCCGCCAGATATGCCCTTGTCTGTTTTCGGGGCATTTTCAACTGATTTTTACCGGCTCTGCTGCTTTCGTTTCTGCCCTGGCAGTATCTCTGCCCGATTCATGTGTTGTGATACCTGGGCTTCCTTTTTCATGCGCTTGTACGGTTTGTTGCCTGTTCTCCAATGACACTGGCGGCTGCGACGGTTCCTGCCCCCTTTTCAACCCTGGCCTATTCTTTTCTTTCTGATTCGCAAGGATTTTCTCCATGTCCGCAATCGCCTTCTGTACTAATGGACTGTCCCGGTATTGGGGAATCTCATTGATAAATTCCGTCTGCATCTCCCCCATCACCATTAAGTCAAAATTCCCGTCATAGATACTGCCGTCCTCCAGGCAGAATCCAATCCCCTTAATGCCGCTCATCCGCTCTGCCGGGATTTTCTCATACAGCTCCATCGCTTCCTGCAATGTTTCCAGCCGCTCATGGTATTCCCCCAGAACAGGGAACTCCTTACATTCTGCCACATAGAATGTAATGGTTGCCTCCTGCTCTACGGAAATGTCATGGCTCTCCCCTGTCAATTTCTCCATTAACCCGATTGCATCCCTGACAATCGGGGATTCTTTGTCGCCGGTTTCAATAACCTCCGCTAAGTGCGCCCGGAACTTTTCCGTATCATTTCTTTCAAGCGCATTGCCAATAATCTCATACGCCTGATAGATCGGCTCTGTTTCTATCCGGGCAGCGCCATCCCAAAATCCAAGCAGATCTTCATCATGAGCCATACTGAATTTTACAATATCCCCGGTAAGTTCCTGCCTTTCTTTTCCATCCAGATATTTTCCCGCATTCTCCATGTATCTCTCCAAAGTTCCTGTCTTTTCCGTAGAGATTGGATTGATGTCAACCGGGATTCCCGCCATCTTAAAATCTCCCTCATGTAACGCATTGAAGAAAACATCCTCTTTCAGATTGCCGCTGTAAGATACCACCACATCTATATCCGAGCCTTCCTGGTACATCCCTTCCCTGGAACGGCTCCCGTACACCCTTGCGCCAAGCAGCTCCACTTCCTCCGACAGCCCCATTTCATCAATCTGTGCCTAGGCATAGCAGAGTACGGTTTCCTCTACCCCCGCACGGCTCTGGCCGTTTAAGGCAGGCTCCGGCTCTGTCTGATCAGAAACAAGCGGAAGTCTCTCCGTCTCCGTTTCTTTCGCCTGCGCCTTCTGCAGTTCTTCCTGCGCCACGGTTTCTGTTTTCACCTGCAATTCTCCATAATCCATAACCTTACACGCCGTCAACGGTATGCCTTCATCCGAAAGGATCGCTTCCATCGCCTCACGGATTGACAGATCCGGATCGTCGTACACGCCTCCGTCAATCTCCCTGAAATCCTTACCATAAATCGTATAATCGTAACCGTCAGAAACGATCTGGATGGAAAAATATCCTTTTTCTGTCTGGTATGCAATTGCAACATCATAGCTATCGAGATACTCCCTTGCTTTCTGTGACGCCGCCATCGTTTCCTCTCGAACCCATTTTTCGTTTAGGGAATTAAATTCTATATCTGTAAGCGTTTCAATTCCATTCTGGCACACAATCAGGGACATCCTGGAGGGTGGCTGTTCCGTGCTTTCCATGCCAAGCTGTTTATTTAGGTGGTTTGGTATCTGCTGATAGGCCGTGACCGCCGCATCCAAATCCGCAAAATACTGATATTCCCTTTCTGCTTTGCTGCCATCGGTGTTCTGTATAAGATAGTATTGTGCAATGAATGACGGCTCCGGTTCCATTTCTACTCCTTTTTCTGAAAAATACTCGCCAATGGCTTCCATTGCCCCCTGATCAACCCCATGCTCCAGATCCTCTGCCACCAGTTCCCCTTCCTGATTGACAATAATAGAGGCCACAGAATCCCCATATTCCTCATGCTCCATCCGGTAAAACAGCTCGCCGCTAATTTCTTTTGCTTCTGCCGTATGCCATGTGCCAAAATGCCCATTTGCAATAAACCCTTTCGTTTCCTCATTGATCCGCACGTTTTCTTCCTTCCCTAACTCCTGTTCCTGTATTCCATCCCTTGCCAATCCGATAAACCCGTCCAGCACAGCCGGGTGGCTGCTTACCACATAATCAGCGTTCATATCCATCCCCCGGTTTACGTTCTCCGGTATCTCGTATCCCTTTGCCCATGCCTTATTCCCGATAGAAAACCGCCCGTCATGTTCCAAATGCTGCAACGTATTTGCAAGGATGAATACCACACGTTCTGCGCCATATTCCTCCAGGACTTCCTCTGCGGCATCATGCGCCAGATGCATCCCGTCAAAGTTCTCCCTGATTGCGTCCTCAACCGCTTTTTTGCAGTCCAGGTTCAGCTTTCTTGATTCCAGGTAATCATCTGCCCGGCCATGCTCCATTGCATAGGTAATGGTATGCATATAAAGCGGCGGGTACGTTTTTTCCTCTGGAATCTGCCGTTTTGCTTCTTCCTCCAGTACATGTTTCCTCTGTTCAATAAAACCGGGCAGTTCCACAGGACCATAATCATCCAAAAAATAAGCAGTCACTTTCCCTTTACGGTTCATAACCATCACATCACCGACAGTCGGGTAGTGCCCGGTATAGCCTTCCGGGAGAGAAAATGTTATTTCTGTGCGGACGCTTTCCAAATTAGATGAAAGAACAGACGGCTGCTGATAATTTTCAAATTATAATTTGACAAATTAATATCCTCTATATTGATGGAGTAAATCACTAAGTTTCTCATTTTTCTTAATAAAGTCCATTAAATATTCATCTGTTATTTCAAATTGAATATTTCCATCCTTTATACGGGTTTTTGTTGCAAGTACTTGTTCACCACTTTTAGAAGTTATTCTAAAACCATGAATAATCCTATTCCTCATATCTACAACTTCTAAAAACAAGTCCTTAATCTCAGTATCCCCACATCTACTGGAAATTGTTTCTGAAATAGTCTCTTCTAGCTTACCTATTGTAAACCTCTAAGAGAACCTGTCGTTGATAGTTTCCTCTGAACGCATGACAACTTAAAAACGTCCACTGGACGTTTTTGTCATATGCATGGCAACAAAAAAGAGGATTGCAAAATCTCCTATTGGATAATTCCGCAATCCCCTTTTCATTGTAATTCGTTTATTTCTCTTGTCAAAATCAATATAGTTATATGAAATGTGCGATTTTTTGACCTCTGCACAACTTTCTGCATCAAATGATGTAAGTTTGATGTAAGGATGTAAATCAGGGGTCTAAAACCATTGATGTTTTTTATCCTGCTTTGCGCCTTAATACAGCTTCGCCCCCGCCGGAATCCGATCGTCTACCATCAAAAGGTTCAGTCCTTCCCGTCCGTCCTCTTCATGCACTGCAGAGATCAGCATTCCCTCTGAATCAATACCCATCATCTTTCTCGGCGGAAGGTTTACAATCGCAATTGCCGTCTTTCCAATCAGCTCTTCCGGCTCATAATACTCATGAATACCGCTTAAAATCGTACGTTTCCGCTCTGTTCCGTCGTTCAGAGTGAACTTCAGAAGCTTCTTGCTCTTTGGAACCGCCTCACACGCTTCAATCTTCACAGCACGAAAATCCGACTTGCTAAATGTCTCAAAATCAACGGCTTCTTCAAATAACGGCTCGATCTTCACATTAGAAAAATCAATCTTTTCTTCAACCTTTTCCTCTGCTTTTGATGCTTCAACAGCCTTAGAACTTACGCTATTTTCTGCCTTTACACCGCCTAATGACTTCATCGTCGGAAATAACAGCACATCCCGTATCGCCGCCGCATCCGTCAGCAGCATACACATCCTGTCGATCCCGAACCCAATCCCGCCTGTCGGCGGCATACCGATCTCCAGCGCATTCAGGAAATCCTCATCCGTAGTATTCGCCTCTTCATCGCCCTGCGCCAGCAGCTCTTCCTGCGCACGGAACCGCTCTCTCTGGTCGATCGGATCGTTCAGCTCAGAATAGGCATTCGCCATCTCCCATCCGTTCATGAAGAACTCAAAACGCTCTACATAATCCGGGTTCTCCGGTTTCTTCTTCGTAAGCGGCGAGATCTCAATCGGATGATCCATGACAAACGTCGGCTGGATCAGATGCTCTTCTGCGAATTCTTCGAAGAACAAGCTCAGGATATCACCCTTCTTATGTCTCTCCTCGAACTCTACATGGTGCTCTCTTGCAAGCGCCCGTGCCTGTTCAAGCGTCTCTACCTCATTCCAGTCGACGCCCGCATACTTCTTCACGGCATCTATCATCGTGATACGCTCAAACGGCTTTCCAAGATCCATCTCCACACCGTTGTAGGTGATGGTAGTCGTTCCAAGCACTTCCTGCGCCACATGGCGGTACAGGTTCTCGGTCAGATCCATCATCCCATTATAGTCCGTATATGCCTGATATAATTCCATCAGGGTAAATTCCGGATTATGCCTGGTATCCAGTCCTTCGTTCCTGAACACGCGCCCAATCTCGTAGACTCTCTCTAATCCGCCGACGATCAGACGTTTCAGATATAATTCCAGGGAAATACGCAGCTTGAAGTCTTCGCTCAGCGCGTTGAAATGCGTCTCAAATGGTCTTGCAGCCGCACCTCCCGCATTGCTTACCAGCATGGGCGTCTCCACCTCTAAGAACCCTTGTCCGTCCAGATATCTACGGATCGAACTTAAGATCTTCGAGCGCTTGATAAATGTATCCCTGGCTTCCGGGTTCATGATCAGGTCCACGTACCGCTGACGGTAACGCATATCCGTATTGGTCAGGCCATGGAACTTCTCCGGGAGTATCTGAAGGCTCTTGGACAAAAGCGTTACCGCAGCCGCATGAACAGAGATCTCTCCCGTCTTCGTCTTGAAGACCTCCCCTTCAATACCCACGATATCGCCGATATCCATCTTCTTAAAATCCTTATAAGCCTCTTCTCCTATACTGTCTCTTGCCACATAAGACTGGATATTGCCGCTCTGATCAAGAATATTGCAGAAGGAAGCCTTGCCCATGACACGCTTCTGCATAACACGCCCCGCAAGCCTTACCTGCTTCCCTTCCATTTCCTCATAATTATTCTTAATGTCTATAGCATGGCATGTTGTATCATACTTCGTGATCTCGAACGGATTCCTGCCGCTGCTCTGCAGCTCCGCAAGCTTCTCACGGCGAACCTTCCTCAACTGGTTAATATCCTGCTCCTGTACCTTCTTCTGCTGTTCAGCCACGTCTTCCTCTCCTTCCTTATAATGAACGGCTGATATGCAATACTTCGTATTCCATAACTCCCGCCTGAGTCTCAACTTCGACCTGGTCTCCCACCTTACAGCCGATCAACGCCTGTCCTACCGGAGATTCATTAGAGATCTTCCCTTCCAGACTGTTGGCCTCTGTGGAGCCTACCAGCTTAAATTCCATCTCTTCGTCAAATGTCTTGTCATAGACCTTTACCGTACATCCTACATTGATCTTATCAAAGTCTACCTCGTCCTCGACTACAACTTCCGCATTCTTAAGAATACCTTCCAATTCTTCAATACGCGCCTCGATATCTCTCTGCTCGTCCTTCGCCGCATCGTACTCAGCGTTCTCGGACAAATCACCCTGTTCTCTTGCCTCTTTGATCTTACCGGCAACCTCCTTGCGCTTTACCACCTTCAAGTGCTCCAGTTCGTCCTCCAGTGCTTTCAAGCCCGCATAAGTAAGTAATCTTTTCTTAGCTTCCATGTGTCTTGCTTCCTTTCCTTCTCAACTTTCACAATTCAATTATTATACCGAAACGCCATAAGTATGTCAATGACTTTGATGCCGAAATCCCGCGGAAATCTTACTATTCACGTAACAGTTCAGGCAAGCCCGAACTGTTACCTGTTCACAACAGTTTTGCCTGACTGCCGCTGCTGTCCGCAGTCATTTTACATACATACGCAAAATCAGCCGGCGAAGCTGACTGCGCCGCTTCCCTGACCCGTTACAGTATATGCATGTTTTCATCTCTTCATACCTTGCAGAACGATCATACGCCCGCCCCGCAAGGGACATATTTCACAGGACACTCAATACTCTATATCCCGCCAAGAAGCTCGTTAAGCTCCTCATAGCTCTCCACTCTGTTGATCGCATCTCTTAACTTCGCAGATCCTTCCATCCCTTTCGTATACCAGGATACATGCTTTCTCATCTCACGGATTCCAAGATAGTCTCCCTTGAATTCGATCTGCAGCCTGGCATGCCTGAGCATTGCCGCCCTTAGCTCCTCTTTGGACGGTCTTGCGGCGGTTTTCCCCGTCCGCTCATATTCTGCGAGTTCCCGGAAGATCCAGGGATTCCCCTGTGCGCCCCGGCCGATCATCACGCCGTCGCAGCCCGTCTGCCGCATCATAGCCTGCGCCATTTCCCCGGAAATCACGTCCCCGTTTCCGATCACAGGAATCGATACCGCCTCCTTCACCTGACGGATGATCTCCCAGTCTGCCCTGCCCGAGTAATACTGCTCTCTCGTTCTCCCATGGACGGCGACCGCCGCTCCTCCGGCTTCTTCTATGATCTTCGCGATTTCCGACGCATTAACATGCCCGTCGTCGAATCCCTTACGGATCTTCACCGTCACCGGTTTTCTGATCGCCTTTGCCGTCCGGTTTACGATCTCATACACCAGCTTCGGCTCCTTCATAAGCGCTGAGCCTTCACCGTTCTTCACGACCTTCGGAACCGGGCAGCCCATATTGATATCCAGGATCTGGAACGGAAGTTCCTCGATCTCCTTTGCCATCTCACTGATAATATACGGATCCGAACCGAATAGCTGCAGGGACACCGGATATTCCTTCGGATGAATAGCAAGCAATGCTTTTGTATTCTTATTCTTGTATTGCAGCGCTTTGGCGCTGATCATCTCCATACACAGAAGCCCCGCCCCCTGTTCCATACACAGCAGCCGGAACGGCAGATCCGTCACGCCCGCCATGGGAGCCAGAATATATGGATTTACAAGTTCTATATTGCCGATTTTCAATTCAGGTACACCCCTTAAGTCAAATTTGGGGACGCAGCAAAACCGAATTTCACTACGCCCCTGTTATATTTTAATAACATCTACCGTTTGTTTTTCTCATAGATAAACCGCAGTCCCTTTAACGTCAGCTGCGAATCATAGACATCGATCACATCCGTCTCCTTCGCGATCATCTTCCCCAGACCTCCGCTTGCGATAACCTTCGCATTCAGATATCCCGATTCTTCCTTGATCTTCTTAACAATATACTCCGTCTGCCCGATCTGTCCAAAGACCAGCCCGGCCTGCATGCTGGCTACAGTCTCTTTCGCCAGGATAGATTCCGGCTTCTTGATCTCGATAGCGGGCAGCATTGCCGCCTGTTCCGTCATCGCCTGAGCCGCGATCCTGATTCCGGGCGCGATGACCGCTCCTTCAAAGGTTCCGTCCGCTCCTACGATATCATAGGTCGTCGCCGTGCCGAAGTCTATCACGATCACAGGTCCGCCGTACAGCGTATACGCCGCCACCGCATCCACGATACGGTCCGCCCCTACCTGCTTGGGATTCTCCGTCACAATGCGGATCCCTGTCTTGATCCCGGCAGATACCACCATCGGTTTGATCCCGAAGTATTTGATAAATGCGCTTCCGAGAGAATGCATGATATCCGGTACTACAGACGCAACGATCACAGCGGTGATCTCGGCGCTTCGGATACCCTGGCGTTCTACCAGCTCCTTTAGGGTGATCCCATATTCGTCCGAAGTCCTCGGAAGCTTCGTTGTCAGCCGGAATGTACCGAGCAGCTCTTCGCCTTTGAATACTCCCATTGTAATATTCGTATTTCCTACGTCGATCACTAACAGCATATCTCTCCTCCTTATACGTCCTCACCCAGAAAAAAGACCTTATAATACATCTGCAATGCCTCCAGAAGCTCCTGCTTCTCTCTTTGAAGCTGCTTGATCTTCAACTGACTCCCGATCTCGTCGAACATAGGGTCAAATTCCTCCGCAGTCACTTCAAAGCATAGTTCTCCGTCTTCATCATAGACCAGCGTAAGAATACCGCCCACATCATTGACATAGAGCACGCACATGATCTTCATCTCGTTCTTGACTGCCTCCGGAAGCTGCTCAAAATCCGGATTCAGATAATACTTTTCCTCATAAGAATTGGCGCCGCAGAGCACCACCTTCCCATCATACATATCCATATACTCCTCTCACAGACACCTCGCCGGCATAGACCGCCTTCTCCTGACCGTCCTGCGTCCTGACCATCAGCTCTCCCGAGTCATTGATACCGAGCGCGCAGGCTTCATACTCATTGCGCGGCTCTAACACCCTCACCTTCTCGTCCTTATTTACCAGAAGGGAATTATAACGCGCCTTCAAGACTGACAGATCTTCCGTCTTAAGAAATGTCTCATAGCAAGCCTCGAAGCTCTCCATCACCGCCGCGATCAGTTCAGAGCGCCGTATACTGCCGCCAAGTTCCGTCTTCAAGGATATGGCCCGTTCTCTGAGCTCCTCTGGAAACGCCTCCTGATTCACATTGATCCCAACCCCGATGACCACATGATTGATATAGTCGATCTCTGTACTCATCTCTGTCAGGATCCCGCAGACCTTCCTGCCGTGAAGCACGATATCATTGGGCCATTTGATCTGACAGTTGATCCCCGTAACCTCGCGGATTCCTTCTACCACGGCAACCGCCATCAGAAGTGTCAGTTGGGGCGCCTTGGCCGGCAGAATAGCCGGACGGAGCAAAAGCGTCATATAGATACTGGTCCCGGCAGGCGATTCCCACCCCCGGCCCCGGCGGCCCTTCCCTGCCGCCTGGCGTTCCGCCACGAATAAGGTTCCGTGCCCGCAGCCCTTATCCCCGGCTTCCTTGGCACGGTTATTCGTAGAATCCGTCTCCTCGTAATAGACGACTTGCGCCCCCGCCCATCTGCCCTTCGTCAGACTTTCGATCTCCGCTCTGGACATAACATCGGGGCTGTCTATGAGCCGATATCCCTTATTCCTCACCGCCTCTATCTGATAGCCTTCCTTCTTAAGCTGCTCTATGACCTTCCACACTGCCGTCCGCGATACCTGGAAGCGGTCGCAGAGCTGCTGCCCGGACAGATAGCCCTCACTCTCTTTCAGAAGCCGCAGAATCTCTGACTTCATAATATCTAACCTCCCATTGGCAGATTCACATCAGCCGTTAGCCCAGCGTCGCGGCCATGACTGCTTTGATGGTATGCATCCGGTTCTCGGCCTCGTCGAACACCTTCGACTGCTCAGATTCGAACACCTCATCCGTCACTTCCATATCCTCGATCCCAAAACGCTCATGGATCTCCTTGCCGATCTTCGTCTTCAGATCATGGAACGCCGGCAGACAATGCAGGAAGATCGCGCTCTCCTTGGCATTGGCCATCACCCCGGAGGTCACCTTGTACGGCGTAAGCTCCCGAATCCGCTCTTCCCATACTTCATCCGGCTCTCCCATGGACACCCATACATCCGTATAGATCACATCCGCGTCCTTCGTCCCTGCCGCCACATCTGAGGTCAGCGTGATGGTCGCGCCGCTCTCCTTCGCATAGCCCCGGCAGGTCTCCACTAATTCTGCGTTAGGGAAATAACTTTCCGTAGTGCAGGCAACAAAATGCATTCCCATCTTGGCGCAGGCGATCATCAGCGAATTACCCATGTTGTATCTGGCGTCGCCCATGTAAACCAGCTTTATGCCTTTAAGCTCCCCGAAGTTCTCCCGTATAGTCAACAGATCCGCCAACATCTGTGTAGGATGGTACTCATTGGTCAGTCCATTCCATACCGGAACGCCGGCGTATCTGGCCAGATCCTCCACGATCTCCTGTCCGAAGCCGCGGTATTCGATCCCGTCATACATCCTTCCAAGCACCCTCGCCGTATCCTCAATGCTCTCCTTCTTCCCGATCTGTGAGCCGCTTGGGTCAAGATAGGTCGTCCCCATCCCCATATCGTGCGCGGCTACCTCGAACGCACACCGGGTTCTGGTACTGGTCTTCTCAAATATCAGCGCAACGTTCTTTCCCCTGTAATTATCAACAGGCACGCCGTTCTTCTTCTTTTCCTTCAGATCTGCCGCCAGATCCAGCAGATACGCGATCTCCTCCGGTGTATAGTCCTTCAATGTCAAAAAATTTCTTCCTTTTAAGTTCATCGTCAATCCCTTTCTCAATCCAATCAATACATGGACGAACCTCGGAAGGTTCATCTGATCACTCAATGCTTCATATTTCTTATATACTATATCATACAACTGGTCAACCGTGTATATCTGATACTTGGGGATGCGCAGTAATTTGGCCGCCGCCTCCAGCATACCCATGAACAGCTCCTTCCCCTTATATCCCAGCGGCAGCTTCAGCACGAATGCGATCTCTGCCTTTTCAATCTCCCGGATATCCGCAAGAAGCTCTTCGTAATACTCATCCTCATGGGACTGCTCCAGATAATATATCGTCCCTTCCAGGCCGTACAGCATCCTACAGGCGTCATAATAACCGATCACAAGATTCTGCCGGCTGCGTTTCCCCGAGAACTCAATGATACTCCCAAGCTTCACCCGCGGCGCGATCTCAAGCTTCTCGCCCTCCTTGGGCAGCTTAACGCGCGGTTCACGGCCCGGGCCGTAGATGCGCACCTCTATGATAGTCTCGTATCCTCTCTTCACCAGTGAATTCAATGGTACATTATTCACCACGCCGCCGTCAATATATTTCTTCCCCTGAATCTTCTCATTCTTGAAACCGATCAGATATGCGCTTGCCAGAAGAAAATCCTCCAGAAGCCCCTCCGGGATATCCTCTATACTGAGATCCAGCTCTCTGAACTCCGACAGCGAGAATGTCAGCAGGCAGAACTCCTTGCCGCAGTTCCGTATGGCCTCCTCGTCTACCGTCTCGTGGATGAGATTGCGCAAAGGCGTGATGTCGACCCCGCCCTCTTTAAGCCGCTTCCAGCCTTCATTCAGGAATTCCCTGATGCTTGTCTGCTTCTGGAACAGCCCTTCCATCCACTCGTCATCCACATCCATGACCCTTGAAAATGTCATCTCATTCCAGATCTTCTCTGCCTTCCCGATATCGCCCATGCAGATCAGCGCGCCGTTCAGCGCTCCCACAGAGGTTCCTGCCACCGCATTGATCTTCACACCTGCTTCCGTAAGGGCCTTCCACGCGCCGATCTGGTATGCTCCGCGTGCTCCGCCTCCGTCCAGTACCAGACCATATTCCTTTGACAGGTCAATTACAGGCTTCATATCACCACGCCTTTCTTATATATATCTATATCCGCCTTCCCGACATCCTGCGCTGCCTCGCCGCCTCAAACATCAGCACCGACGCCGCAACCGCTGCATTCAGGGACTCCACCTGTCCCTCCATCGGTATCCTGATATAAGTATCGGCAAGCCTTGCCGTCTCCTCTGTAAGCCCGTTTCCTTCATTTCCGATCAGAAACCCGCAGGGCATGCTGTAATCTTCCTCATCATAAAAACGCTGTCCCGCAAGATGCGCCGCATAGATATGGATCCCCATTCCCTTAAGCTCCGCGACCGCGTCATGAAGATCCTCCGTATAGCAGAAGGGCATACGGTAGACAGACCCCATAGTGGAACGGATCGTCTTGGGATTATAGATATCCACACATTCCCTGTCCATCACGATTCCTGTCACTCCGGCGCCCTCCGCCGTCCGAAGGATCGTACCCAGATTCCCCGGATCCTGCAGATGCTCCAGCACAATGATGTGCGGGCAATTCCCTCCGGCCGTCTCCCTAAGCTTACGCTCCGACTGTCTGGCAACGCACAAGATCCCCTGCGGCGTCCTGGTATCCGATACATAGCCGAACACCGTATCCGACAGGATCTCCGGTACGATCCCGCTGCCCGCAAGAACTTCCCTGGCCGTCTTCTTATCCTTCCGGTAAAATGTCTCCGACACATATACCTCTCTTAATATCTCAAGCGGCATCTCCCTAAACATCCTGATTCCTTCTACCAGAAATACCTTCTCTTCGTCCCTCGCCTTGCGCTTCTTCTTAAGGCTTACCAGACGCTTAACCTTCGCATTCGATGTACTTGTTATCATGTAACATTCTGCCCTCTCTCACCGAATAATATTTAGAGTTGATGCTCGTACTAGCATCAGCGTGCTACATATTATAACACAATTCATACGGCATATCTACATAAAACTCCTTTTGCATCCGCATCCATGCCTTCTATATGCAAAAATAATGATACCCTCCGTATACCCGGCGGCTATATGCAAAAAGAGATACCCGCTAAAGGTATCTCTGGTATCTCTGTATATCCCTATGCCCTCATCGCACCGTCCACAGACAAGATCTCGCCCGTCACATAGCTTGCCATATCGCTTGCCAGGAATAAGAACGCATTGGCGATATCCTCCGGCTCGCCGATCCGGCGAAGCGGTATCGCGGCGATCATCGGCTGGATCATCTGATCCGGCAGAGCCGCGACCATATCCGTCTTGGTGATTCCCGGCGCTACCGCATTGACGCGGATATTGCTTGGGCCAAGCTCTCTTGCCAGTGAAAGCGTCATACCGTTGACAGCGAATTTGCTCGTCGGATATGCCACGCCGCCAGGCTGCCCTGAGATGCTGACCATGGAACTGGTATTCAGGATACAGCCGCCGCCCTGCTCTCTCATAATCTCTACCGCCGGCTGGATCGCATTGAAGAGAGCATTGACATTCAGCCTCATAACCTTGTCGAACTGCCCTTCTTCGTATTTCTCGACCTTGGTACTATCGGACATTCCGGCATTATTGACCAGAATATCAAGTCTTCCGAACTTATCCTTTACCTTCTGGATGGCAGCCTTCACTGCCCCTGCATCGGACAGATCCGGGTAATCCCCTTCTACTTCCCAGTCCGCATTCTCCGCCTTAAGCGAAGAGAGCGCCTTATTCACCGTCTCCTCTCTGGACCCGAACAGCACGACCTTCGCATCGTTCTCCAGATACTTCTTCACTACCGCATAACCGATTCCTCTTGTACCGCCTGTAACGACAGCCACCTTTCCTTTTAACAAATCCTTTACCTCCTTTTGTAAAATACATCTTACACCTTAAATCTATATCCGACCCCCCAGATCGTCTCAATATACTGAGGGTTCGAGGTATCCATCTCCACCTTCTCGCGTATCTTCTTGATATGCACCGTCACCGTCGCGATATCCCCGATCGACTCCATATCCCAGATCTCACGGAACAGCTCTTCCTTCGTATACACATGGTTGGGATGGCTTGCAAGGAAGGTCAGAAGATCGAATTCCTTCGTGGTAAATGTCTTCTCCTCTCCGTTGATCCACACCCGTCTCGCCGTCGTGTCGATCTTGAGCCCGCGGATCTCGATCACCTTATTAGCCTCCACCGCGCTTCCCGTCAGACGGTCGTATCTGGCCAGGTGCGCCTTCACTCTTGCCACCAGTTCGCTTGGGCTGAACGGCTTCGTCATATAATCATCCGCCCCAAGTCCAAGCCCCCGGATCTTGTCAATATCATCCTTCTTCGCCGACACCATGATGATGGGGGTATTCTTCACATCTCTCACCTGGCGGCAGATATCAAAGCCGTCGATGCCCGGCAGCATCAGATCCAGGATAAACATATCAAAGTCTTCCTTCAGCGCCTTCTGAAGGCCGGTCGCTCCGTCGTTCGCCACCTCCACCTGGAATCCGCTCAGCTCCAGATAATCCTTCTCAAGATCGGCGATCGCTTCTTCATCTTCTACAATCAATATCTTACTCATAAATCGGCACCTCCTGATATTTTCTAAGGACAAAATACATCGTCGTCCCCGTATCTTCTCTGCTTGTAGCCCAGATCTTGCCTCCGTGCTCCTCGATGATCTTCTTCACGATCGAAAGCCCGATACCGCTTCCCCCCTTGGATGAATTCCGCGAAGCATCCGTGCGGTAAAACCGGTCGAAGATGTTCGGCAGATCCTTCGCCGCGATCCCTCTGCCGTTGTCCTCCAGTTCGACCTGCACGAAGTCTCCCACATCCTTGACCCTAAGATTGATCTTTCCTTTGGGCTTATCCATATATTTGAGCGAATTATTCACGATATTGTGAACAACACGCTTGACCTGCTCTGCGTCGGCGATTATCTTCACATCCGCTTCCACATAATTAAAATATCCGAACTCCACGCCCCTGGACTCAAGCTCCACGGAGAGATCTTCCGCACAGTCTTCAAAATACGCCTCCACCGACAGCGTGTTAAAATTATAAGGGATCCTGTTGGTATCAATCTTCGTATACAGGGTCAGCTCGTTGATCAGCGTGTCCATCTCGCTGGCCTTATTGTAGATCGTCCGAATGTACCGTTCCATCTTCTCCGGCGTATCCGCAACTCCGTCCATGATCCCTTCCGCATATCCCTTGATGGCTGTGACCGGGGTCTTCAAGTCATGGGAAATATTGCTGATCAGCTCCTTGTTCTCTTTGTCGAATCTGATCTTCTCTTCTGCGTTATCCTGGAGCCGCATACGCATCTCCTCCAAGCTCTGACAGAGCTTCCCAAGCTCGTCGTCCGCTTCTGCCTTAAGCTCAAAATCCAGATTCCCATCCTTGATATTCTGAGCCGCGACCTGCATCTTCCCGAGCGGTCCCATGACTCCTCTGTAGATCCATAAGATGAGAACTGCCGCCGTCAGAATCAGCACCACAACGATTCCCACGACAACCTCCATATATAACCGCTCCACCTCCGGGATCACGCCGTTAACATTTACAACGACAAACGCGCTGCCTTCCTTCTCATCCGGGTATAGAAAATCCACCTGCTTCACAAGCGCCTGAGCCTCGCCTCCCAGATAAATGCCGCTCTCCGACATCATCTCCGTATCTCCGTACCCCGGCAGGCGGTCGATTACCGGCTGAGCATCCTCCATAGCCGTACCGACATAGACCAGGATATGCCCCTTACGCACCAACAGATATGCATTCTTTCTTCTTAGGCTCTGGTTAAAATCCTCCAGAAAAGTAGCGTCTTCCATCTGACGCGGATTCTCCTCTACCATCTGGGACAGCTCTTTATAAAAACGCTCCGTGAGCCTGGACATTACTCCGACAGAATTCGACAGATTTTCCGTCGTCATCCCCGTGATCTCATAGGTCTTCTCAATGGCGCTCATCTGATATTTGCCAAACAGATATGCCAGCATAACTGTCAGCACGATCGGAATCAGGATCACCGTCAGAAAAGCTATGATCAGTCTCGTCTTTAACTTCATCTTTGTGCCTCACACTTCGGATATCATATGTATTTAAGTATAGCACGAAAAAGGACGCTTCACATCAAAGCGTCCATAAACTTATTATAAAATTTTTATAAATAGCTTTATAAATACTTCTTCAAGATCTCCGCCTTGTCAGTCTTCTCCCATGGCAGATCCAGATCGGTACGTCCGAAATGCCCATACGCCGCCGTCTGCTTGTAGATCGGTCTTCTTAAGTTCAGCATCTGAATGATGCCCGCCGGACGAAGGTCGAAGTTCTCTCTGATCATATCTACCAGCTTCTCATTGCTGATCTTCCCGGTTCCGAAGGTATCCACCATAATAGACGTCGGATGCGCCACACCGATAGCGTAAGACAGCTGGATCTCACATTTCTTAGCAAGGCCCGCAGCCACAATATTCTTAGCGACGTAACGCGCCGCGTAAGCCGCCGAACGGTCTACCTTCGTGCAGTCCTTGCCGGAAAATGCGCCGCCGCCGTGGCGTGCCATTCCGCCGTAGGTATCTACAATGATCTTCCGTCCCGTAAGACCGCTGTCGCCGTGAGGCCCGCCGATCACGAAACGTCCCGTCGGGTTGATGAAGAACTTGGTCTCACCGTCTACCATATCTGCCGGGATCACCTCATCAAATACATGCTTTTTGATATCCTCGTGAATCTGCTCCTGCGTTACATCCGGGTCGTGCTGGGTGGACAGGACTACCGCGTCGAGCCGCGTCGGCACTCCTTCCTCGTTATACTCAACCGTCACCTGTGATTTCCCGTCCGGCCTTAAGTACGGCAGCGTGCCGTTCTTGCGCACCTCGGTAAGCCTTCTTGCCAGCTTGTGTGCCAGTGCGATCGGATACGGCATAAGCTCCGGCGTCTCATCTGACGCATAACCGAACATCATTCCCTGATCCCCTGCGCCGATCGCCTCGATCTCTTCCTCTGACATCTTGTTCTCTTTGGCTTCCAAAGCCTTGTCAACTCCCATGGCGATATCGCTTGACTGCTCGTCAATTGCCGTAAGTACGCCGCAGGTCTCCGCGTCAAATCCGAATTTTCCGCGCACATAACCGATCTCTTTGATCGTCTCTCTCACGATCTTCTGAATGTCCACATACGCCTTCGTCGTGATCTCTCCCATAACCAGGACAAGCCCTGTAGTGGTACTGGTCTCGCAAGCCACGCGGCTCATAGGATCCTGCGCCATCAACGCATCCAGGATCGCGTCCGAGATCTGATCGCACATCTTATCTGGATGTCCCTCTGTTACTGATTCTGATGTGAATAAATGTCTTTCCATCGCTTTCCACTCCTTTTCTTTGTGATGTATTCCCCTGCCGATTCTTGCCCATCTCTTGGCTGTCTCTTGACTGTCACTTAGCCGTCTCTTGGCTGTCTCTTGACAGCCCTCAGCCGTACTTTGGCCGCCTTCTGACAGCCCTCAGCCGTACTTTGGCCGCCGGCCATTGGGATACATAGTGATCGCGTACTTTCTCTTTGCCGTCCTAATAGGAACTGTGCAAAACAAACCGTCACACCGCTGCATCTTGCTGCTTCGCGGCAATTAACCGTGCTTTGCATGCTATGACAAAAAAACAGCCCGCACTAAGCGGACTGCTTTATATCTCATAAACCAATCCTCTTATTGTTCGATTACTCGCTCAGGTTGGCACCTTCCCAGACCGGGGGTTGCCGCAGCTTCACAGATCCTTTGTATCTCCACTGCTCTGAATAAGAGAAAGTCTGCATTATTAAATTATGTTTTCCATATATGAATATACTCGCTTTTCTGCAGATTGTCAATATGATGTAAATATTTTCCTTTCGTTTCCGTTTTTGCATTGCCGGATCATGTTCTCACAGTCACTGCACTAATCCAAACGGTCACCCAGTCCCTCAGCGCCAAACACAGCCCCGGGATGCGACGCCGCAAACGCCGTGATCTCGTCTATGAATCTCTGACCGTATTTGCCGAACTTATTCTCCCCGACGCCGGACACCGCAAGCATCCCCCGCCTGTCAGCGGGCATCTTCACACACATATCAATCAGCGTCTTATCACTGAATATAATATAAGGCGGCATCCCCTCTTCCTTCGCAATCGCCGTCCGAAGCTGCCGAAGCCTCTCGAACAGCTGATATCCCGCGCTTGTAAGAGCATCCGTGCTCCTCGCCTTCTTCCCTCTGCCTGCTGCCGCGATCTCCTTCTCCTTCGGCTTCCGCACCGTCACACGGGCGTTCTCATCTCTCAATCCGCTGATATCTCCCATCTGGAGAACACGGTATTCCCCCGCCTGGACGATGTAGCCTTCCATCACCATCTGGTCGATCAACACCTGAACATCCTTTTCATTTACCTCCTTAAGCACCCCGTAAGACCGGTAGCCGGTCGCCCCGACTTCCCGCAGCCTGGCCCGGTTGGCGCCGACCAGCGTACCTGATACGATGTTCTTGCCAAACCGTCCCCTGGTCTCCGCAATGCAGTTGATCACCCACTTCGCCTCGAAGGTCATATCAGCCTCGGTAAAGCTTCCGTGACAATTGCCGCAATTGTCGCACGGCAGACTCCTCCTCTCACCGAAGTATTCCAGTATGTAATTCCTTAGACAGGACGTAGTCTTGCAGTACCCTTCCATGACCTGAAGCCTGTGCGTGTCTCTCTGCTTGATCAGCTCAATATCCCCGGCATCCACATCCTCGAATTCCTTCTGTTCCAGCAGAAACCGTGCGATGATCACATCCTGCGCCGAAAAAAGCAGAATACACTGGGAATTCTCCCCGTCCCGTCCGGCGCGCCCCGCCTCCTGATAGTAGTTCTCCATGCTCTGAGGCATGTTGTAGTGAATCACATACCTTACGTTGGACTTGTCGATCCCCATCCCGAATGCGTTGGTAGCCACCACCACCGGCGCCCGGTCATAGATAAAATCATCCTGACTCTTCTTGCGTATACTGTTATCAAGCCCCGCATGGTAGCCGGTCACCGGAACACCTCTCTTAAACAGCTTCATCTGCAGATCGTTCACATTCTTCCTGGTGGAGCAGTATATGATCCCGCTCTCGTTGGGATGCTTCTCGACATAATCTATGACGAAATCATCCTTCTTCTTCCCTGCAAGATGTTCCACGCTGTAATACAGATTCTCCCTGTCGAATCCCGTCACCGTCACATCCGGGCGGTCAAGTCTCAGAATACATTCAATATCCGTCTTCACTTCCCCTGTAGCCGTCGCCGTAAATGCGCTGATGACCGGCCGCTCTGGCAAACGCCCTATAAAGTCAACGATCTTCAGATAGCTTGGCCTAAAGTCCTGCCCCCATTGGGAAATGCAGTGCGCCTCATCCACCGTGACCATGGAAATGGTTCCATTTACCGCAAACCACAGGAACCGCTCGTTCTCTAACCGCTCCGGCGCCACATAGATGATCTTATACACGCCCCTTGACGCCAGGTCAAGAGCCTTGGATATCTGCACCTCTGTAAGAGAAGAATTGATAAATGCCGCATGGATCCCGGCTTCGTTCAGCGACTTCACCTGATCCTGCATCAGTGAGATCAGCGGCGATATCACAAGCGTAATGCCCGGCAGCATCAGAGCCGGCACCTGATAGCAGATGGATTTGCCGGCGCCGGTAGGCATGACCGCCAATACATCCCTGCCCGACAGGATAGAGCGTATAATACCTTCCTGTCCCTGCCGGAATGAATCATATCCAAAATATTTCTTTAATATCTCTTCAGCGCTCATGTGTAATCGCTTCCCCTTCCCTTGCTGCGCATCTACTCAAATTGCTTCCGGTAACTCACCGCTTCTTCATACTGATTCGACTGAAGACAGATACGGACCGTATTATACACACACCATTTCAGTTCCCTGAGTTCAAGCCTTCCGTCCTCAACCGCCCGGCGGATATCCTCGTGATCGGCCTTCGTTCCCGGCATAATCAGATCATTGCCCGCACGGATACAGCCCGCTGCCGTACAGATCCCCCGCGCGGAATCTGTCGTGGTCGTCCAGTCTGTCATGATCACGCCTTCAAATCCCCACTCGTCCCTCGCCGCCTTCTTACAGAGGTCAAATGAATTCGCAGCATGCACCCCGTTGATCATATTGTAGGACGTCATGATGCTCATAGGCTGCGACGCCTTCACCGCGATCTCAAATCCCTTAAGATAGATCTCCCGCAGCGCACGTTCCGATACCACGGAATCCGAACCCATACGGTTATCCTCCTGATTGTTGCAGGCAAAATGCTTGATCGTAGTACCTATTCCCGGAAGCTTCTGTACTCCCAGCGTCACAGCCGCCGCCATCGCGCCCGACAGCAGCGGATCTTCGGAATAATATTCGAAGTTGCGCCCGCAGAGCGGATTCCTGTGAATGTTCATACCCGGAGCAAGCCAGAGCGTTACGCCGAATTCCTCCATCTCACGGCCGACCATCTCTCCGACTTCTTTCATCAGCGCGGTATTCCAGGTCTGGGCAAGCAGCGTCCCCACAGGGATCGCTGTACAATACTGATAATAAGTGGTCCCGGCCCTTTTTGTCTCAGGCATAAAGAATCCCTTCTCCAAGGATTTCATGAAGCTGTCCTTCACGATGCTGCCGTTCACGACCTGATAAGACTGATTCAGACGAAGTCCCGCCGGGCCGTCCGCCAGCACCATACTCGCAACATTCCACGGAGCTTCTCCGGCTGCCGAAGATGTCTCTGCCGCGGAGCCGGGAACCGAGATACCCGCGGAGCCAAGTGCGCTCTCCTGCCCCTTCCCAGGGTCTCCTGCTGCCAATTGCACCATCTGATCCAACGACAGCGAATTCACGATCTCTCCGGCCGGTCCCGGCAGAACCTCCGGCATCTCTGTATATTCGATCTCTTCCGAAGCGATATCGCCCGCACAGAACATCAGCGGACGGATCGCAAGGCTTTTGGCCTTCTCCATCCATTCGGATTCTTTCTTCCGAACATTTCCCGAATCCGGCGCGATCTCCTTAAGCTCCTCCTTAAGCGGACAGATGTGCCCGCACCGCACCATCACCGCATCTTCATCCAGGCAGAACGTTCCGACGAGGCCGGACGATTCCAGAGAATTCCCCATCCAGACCCCGTAGGTTCCCTGTTCCAGCATCCATGCAGCGTCCTCTTCACTGTAGGACGCCAACTGATACAGCGAAAAGGACAGCTTCAATTCCTCAGACTCGCCCGGCGCAAGCAGCTTAGTCTTCGCAAATGCCGCCAGACGGCGGAATTCCTTCGCCATCTTCTTCTGCGGACAGGAGACATACACCTGTACCGTTTCCTTGCCCGCATAGCGATTCCCGATATTCTCAACCGAAACTTCTATCTCAATCCCCGGTACGCCTTCCGGCAGGCTTCTTTCTGCGCTTATCTCTCCTTCTCCCATGCCTTCCGGCAGGCTCTTTTTAATACTTAACGTATGTATATCGAATTCGGTATAAGAAAGCCCGTACCCGAAACCGTACCGCACAGGCACGTCAAACGTATCAAAATAACGATATCCTACATAGATTCCTTCCTCATATTTCTCCGTCTCTACATCGCCGTTCTTATGGCTGAATGTCTGCGCATTCGGGTAATCCCCGTATTGAAGCGCCCAGGTATCCGCAAGCTTCCCGCTCGGCGTCACATCTCCTGACAGGATATCGGCAAACGCGCTGCCTCCCTCCTGCCCTGCCTGTACAAACTGTACGATCGCATCAATATTCGGAAGTTCATCTGCAAATCCAAGATCGATCAGCCCTCCTGTGTTGACCGCCAGCACAACCGAATCGTAGGCTTCTGAGATCTGGTCAAGCAGCGCTCTCTCCTTGGACGTGATATAATAATCCCCCGGCTCATCCCTACGGTCTGCATTCTCTCCCGCAATACGGCTTAAGACAAACACCGCCGTGTCCGCTCCGTCCTGCTTCGCCGCCTCCGTGTCGATTCCCGGACCGCAGGGCACCTGAAACGGCGTCGTGGAGTATACATCGAAAAACTTGCCGCCATCCCGCGAAAGCCTGCCCAGGATATCGTCCCTCCATTTGCAGCGCTCCTCCTCGTACAGGCGGTCGTAAGCCAGAACCCACTGTTCGCTTGTAATCTCATATCCTGCCCGCAAAAGTCCCTGATAGATGGAAATGCTGTCACGCTCATTCACATCGCCGGAACCCGTTCCGCCCTTGATCGTCCTGCCTGCTCCCGCACCATACAGGGCAATCCTGCTTCCCTTCTCTACAGGCAGCAAGCCATTCCTGTTCCTTAACAATACAAATCCCTCTGCCGCTGCCCGTCTGGCTGCCTTGCGGTTCCTGATCTCCCGTTCAGACATCGTCTCAGACGTTGTGCCTGTCAATCTGCGTTCCCTGATCTTCATGAATTCTCCTCCTGTCGGTAACTGAAAAGACTGCCAGAATCATCTCCTGACAGCCCCTTTCTCACCCTTTGCTTAACCCGTAAATTTTAACCTACTTTTAACCGAAACTTCTGAATCTCCTTCTTCGATCCGACCCGCTCAATGATCGCCCCGATACCGCGAAGCTTCTCTTCAAATCTCTCATATCCTCTCTGGATATATACAATATCATCCACGATCGTAATCCCGTCTGCCGCAAGCCCGGCGATACACAGCGCCGCACCTGCCCGAAGATCCGGCGCGCACACTCTCGCACCCGAAAAACGCCTGATCCCTTCTATCGTTGCCGAATTGCCTTCAACCTTGATATTCGCGCCCATCCTTGCCAGCTCATCCAGATATTTGAAACGATTCTCGAAAATACTCTCCGTAATCGTACTTGTCCCCCGGCACAAAGCCAGCGTCACTCCGATCTGCGGCTGCATATCTGTCGGGAATCCCGGATAAGGAAGCGTCTTAACGTGCGTACAGTTCAGATCCCCCTTCGAGACTACCCGAACGGCGTCGTCGAACTCCTCTACCTCGCATCCGATCTCTATCAGCTTCGCGATCGTAGCTTCAAGATGCTTCGGAATCACATTCATAACTGTAACATCGCCTCTTGTAGCCGCCGCCGCGAACATAAATGTTCCCGCTTCGATCTGATCAGGAATAACAGAATACTCCGATCTGTGCAAACGCTGTACGCCGCGTATCTTGATCACATCCGTTCCCGCGCCTCTGATGTTCGCTCCCATGCTGTTCAGGAAGTTCGCCACATCTACTACATGCGGCTCCTTCGCCACATTCTCCATAATAGTCAGGCCTTCCGCCATCGTAGCAGCCATCATCACATTGATCGTCGCTCCTACACTGACCACATCGAAGTAAATGTGCTTGCCTACCAGACGGTCTGCCTCTGCAATGATCTTCCCATGCCTGATCTCCACATCTGCTCCCAAAGCCCGGAAGCCCTTAAGATGCTGGTCGATCGGCCTGCTTCCGATATTACATCCTCCCGGAAGCGCAACCTCCGCATGCTTATACTTCCCAAGCAATGCTCCCAGAAGATAATAAGATGCCCTGATCTTCTTAATATAATCGTATTCAATATCTACACTGTCGATGTTCTTTCCATTAATCTTGACAGTGTGACGATCCACTCTGCGAATCCCTGCTCCTATCCCCTCAATCGCATCCAGTAATACATTGATATCATTAACATCCGGCAGATTATCGACCATTACAGTCTCATCTGTCATGATTGACGCTGCAAGAATCGCTAATGCCGCATTCTTCGCCCCGCCGATCTCTACTTCTCCAACAAGCGGATGGCCGCCTTTTATTATATATTGCTCCATCGTTGCACCTCAATATCTAATTTTTATTACTCTCATCTATTATCTATACTATATTATCTGTATTATCAAACAAATATACTCTCGGAAATCTCTGGTTTTTAATGCGTTCATATTATACCATAAATTTCGGATTTGTAAAATATTTTTTAATAAACATGTAAATAGTTTGTAATATATTCCCAAATATTTACCGTTATACGGGCAGGATATTCTATACTAATGCCTCCAATACCTTCTGAATGGTATCTTCGAGTTTTAATCCGTCTTCGCAAATCGTCAGATCGGCATATCTCTCAAACAGACTGACCCGTTCATCATAGAGATCCTTCAAGGTCTGCCCCTTCCTCAGCACAACGCCTCTGCTTCTTGCATTATTAAGCCTTCTGTCTATCGTCTCAAAGGATGCCTGCAGGTAAACAACTCTGCCGATCTCCTTATAATGCTTCATCGCATTCTCACAATATATAACGCTTCCGCCTGGTGAGATCACCGTCTTCTTCGTGTTCACACGGGAATTCACCCGGTCCTCCACCTCGAGAAATCCTTTGATGCCTCTTTCCTTAATGATATCCTTCAGAAGCTTCCCCTCTTCCTCCTGTATCAGGATATCCGTATCTATAAAACGGTAACCCAGCCGCTTTGCAACAATGACGCCCACCGTGCTCTTCCCCACTGCCGGCATGCCAATGAATATAATATTATCCACCAGCCCTCTACCCCCTTATCCTCCGCCGCTGCCGGATGCCTCTGGTACGCTCCAAACAGGGCATTTATGAGGAATATTTTACCACACTTTCGGCTATCCGTCCACCCTTAGATTGATCCGGGGCACCGGAGACCGGACAGCCGCATTAACAGCCCCATTTTAATAATATTTTCTCCGGTATCCTCTGTGCTCGCACCTCCTATGGCACAGCTCATGGAATGTCATAACCTGTATCAGATCCATCAGCCAGTCTCCCGCGTTCTCTTCCTCCTTTGCAGCCTGGTCGTAGATTCTCCTGCACATCATCCGAAGCTGGAGCTGATCCGGGTATTCATCATACATCATACTCCCGCTGTACTCCATCCGGTCGCATTCCTCTTCCACGTACGGGATCAAACGTTTTGCGGCTTTGGGATAGATGCTCTTCATGTAATCCAGGTCTCTTCTCATGCTCCTGTCCTCTTCGTAGAGCTGGGGCATTGGATATGTCATATAATAAGGAAGTCGATTGTCCATGTACACACACTCCTAAAAATAATTATCTATCCTATCATATGTATTTTAGAGGAATATGTGCATTTCCTTTGCTCTGTACATGTGCTCCGTCCAGTTATACAGCAGAGTACCAGAAGAGGCTGCCGAAATCTTTCGGCAGCCCCTCTCATTATCGTCAATCATTATATAATTATATATCGTTTCTATCGCCCCGGCTGTCCATAATAAGCATTCGCACCATGCTTCCGGTAATAATGCTTATCCTGCAGCTCCTGCGGCGCCGGCTGGTTCTTCGGATTGATCAGCTCGCAGCGCGCCGCCATCTTCGCGACCTCCTCTAATACCACCGCATTGTGTACCGCCTCATGAGCGTCCTTCCCCCAGGTGAAAGGTCCATGGTTCTTGCACAATACTGCCGGCGCGGCATGATAATCCAACTTACGCGCTTCGAACTCATCCGCGATCAGGATGCCTGTATTCTTCTCATAGGCCTCGTCGATCTCTTCTTTGGTCAGATTCCTGACACAGGGAACCTCGCCGTAGAGATAGTCCGCGTGGGTCGTTCCGTAGCACGGAATCCCTCTTCCAGCCTGCGCCCAGCTTGTCGCCCAGGACGAGTGGGTATGCACGATACCGCCGATCTCCGGGAAACGATTATACAATACCACATGAGTCGCCGTATCTGAGGATGGATTGTAATCTCCTTCCACCTTGTTGCCCTCTAAGTCTACGACAACCATATCCTCCGGTCTAAGCTTGTCATACTCTACACCGCTTGGCTTGATCACGAACAGACCGCTCTCGTGGTCGATACCGCTTACATTGCCCCAGGTGAAGGTCACCAGACCGTATTTCGGGAGAAGCATGTTCGCTTCATATACTTCTTTTTTTAACTGTTCTAACATATTGTTCCAACTCCTTTAGCCGCGATCAGATCAGGCTCTCGATCGCCGCCTTCTCAATAGCAATGCCTGTCTTATACCTCTCAGTAAATACTTCGTATCCCTCTACGTCCTTTGCATCAGGCTCCATCCGGCTGCCTTCGTTGCCCTCGAACACCTTCTTCGCAAGATAATCCTCCAGAGTCTCCCCGTCGGCTCTGTTCTTCATGTAAGCAGCGAGAAGCGCCATTCCCCAAGGACCTCCTTCGCCTGCCGTCTCCATAACGGATACCGGCGCGTTGATAGCCGCCGCAAGAATCCTCTGTCCGACGCCCTTGGTCTTGAATAACCCTCCGTGGCCGAGCATCGAGTCGATCGCCACATTCTCTTCCTTCTGCAGAAGATCCATACCTACCTTGATCGCCCCAAGCGCGGTAAATAGGTTCACACGCATGAAATTTGCCAGATTGAAATTACTCTTCGGCGACCTTACGAACAGCGGACGTCCCTCATCCACACCTGTGATGAATTCCCCTGAGAGATAACCGTAAGATAACAGCCCGCCGCAGTCAGCGTCGCCCTCCAGAGCCTTGTTATACAGCGTTCCGAATAACTTGTTCATATCCACTTCGATACCGAAGCTCTCTGCAAATTCCTTGAAAATGCCTACCCACGCATTCAGGTCAGAGGTACAGTTATTCGCATGCACCATGGCAACCAGGCTGCCGTCCGGCGTGGTCACAAGGTCGATCTCCGGATACACCTTTTTCAGTTCCTTTTCAAGCACGATCATGGCAAATACACTGGTTCCCGCGGATACGTTACCGGTACGCTTAGCAACACTGTTGGTCGCCGCCATGCCGGTCCCCGCGTCGCCTTCCGGCGGACACATCGGAATACCCGCCTCAAGATTGCCGCTCTCATCTAAGAGCCGCGCGCCTTCTTCCGTCAAGGTCCCGGCCGTCTCGCCCGCAACCATGACCTTCGGCATGATCTCTCTTAATTTCCACGGATAATTCTTGTCAGCCACCAGCTCGTCGAACTTACGGATCATATCCTCGTTAAAATCCTTCTTCTCCACATCGATCGGGAACATACCGGACGCATCTCCGATTCCAAGCGCTTTCTCGCCGGTCAGCTTCCAGTGGATATATCCTGCCAGCGTAGTAAAATACGCCACATCCTTCACATGCTCTTCCTCGTTCAAAACCGCCTGATATAAGTGGGCAATACTCCACCGCAGCGGAATATTATACTGAAACAGATCGATCAGCTTCTCTGCTGCCGGACCTGTGGTACAATTCCTCCAGGTACGGAACGGCACCAGAAGCTCCCCGTCCTTGTCAAACGCCATATATCCGTGCATCATTGCACTGAATCCGATGGAACCGATCTTCTTCAGCGTCACGCCGTACTTCTCCCGAACGTCTGCCGCCAGGTTCTTATAGCTGTCCCGAAGGCCTGTCCAGATATCGTCCAGCGAGTAGGTCCAGTTTCCATCCTCCAGACGGTTCTCCCATCCATGGTCGCCGGATGCGATCGGCGTATGATCCTCGCCGATCAGCACTGCCTTGATCCTGGTTGATCCCAACTCAATACCAAGAACGGCTCTGCCGCTCTCAATCACTTCCTTTACATTGCTCATGCTGCTCCTCCTATCCTACTTGCGATACGCAACACTGTTCCACAACAGTTCGTTCTTGAACTGGCGAATGGTCGTATCCTTGTCAATATAGACAGCTTCAATACCCATGCACGCTGCCCAATCGCCCATCTGCTCGGAAGTCAGGTCATAAGAGAATGCAGTATGGTGCGCTCCGCCTGCCAGGATCCACGCCTCTGCTCCTGTCTGAAGATTCGGCTGCGGCGTCCAGAATGCAGTTGCAACCGGAAGCTTCGGCATCGGCTTCTCTACCTTCTTGCAGTCCACATCATTGATGATCAGCCGGAAACGGTCTCCGAGATCGATAAGTGAAGTTGCGACCGCCGGTCCTGTCTTCGATGTGAATACCAGCCTTGCCGGGTCTTCCCTGTCTCCCATGGAGAGCGGCTGTTCCTTAATACTGATCTTGCCGTCTGCAACCGTCGGGCATACCTCCAGCATATGTGCCTGCAGGATCCCTTCCTTGCCCGGAACCAGATTATAGGTATAATCCTCCATAAATGAAGTACCCTTCGCATCCTTCATTCCCTGGGTCATGATCTTCATAAGGCGCACCATGGCAGCCGTCTTCCAGTCGCCTTCTCCGGCGAACCCGTAGCCCTTCTCCATCAATCTCTGGATCGCCAGTCCCGGGAGCTGCTTTAAGCTTCCAAGGTCTCCGAAATGCGTCACGATCGCCTGATAATTCTTCGCCTCAAGGAATCTCTCGAATCCGATCTCTATTCCTGCCTGCACCGCTACATGCTCTCTGAATTCCTTCTCATCTCTGCCTTCCAAAAGTATCTCATACTTATCATAATATTCTTCGACCAGCGCGTCAATATCTCCTTTGGAAACTGCCTCTACTTCTGCTGCTATTTCATTGACCGGATACGCGTCGATCTCCCAGCCGAACTTGATCTGCGCCTCAACCTTATCGCCCTCTGTCACCGCAACATTCCTCATATTGTCGGCAATACGCATCACACGGATATGGCTGCTCTCGATCACGCCCACTGCAGTGCGCATCCAGGAACCGATCTTCTTCTGGACATCCGCGTCCTCCCAGTAACCCATGATCACCTTGCGCTCCATGCCGAGACGGCTGAAGATATGACCGTACTCTCTGTCCCCGTGGGCCGCCTGATTCTCGTTCATAAAATCCATATCAATGGTGTCATACGGAATCTCCCGGTTAAACTGTGTATGGAAGTGAAGCAGCGGCTTCCTGTACTCCTGCAGGCCGAGAATCCAGGATTTGGCCGGAGAGAACGTATGCATCCAGGTGATGACTCCCGCGCAAGTCTCGTCCGTATTCGCCTCATTCAGGGTCTTTCTGATCAGCTCATTGGTAATGAGCGTCGGCTTCCATACAACCTCATAAGGAAGATTGCCGGATGCATTCAGCGCCTCCACGATCTTCTGAGAATGCTCCGCCACGTGAGCCAGGCACACGTCCCCGTATAAATCCTGTGAACCTGTACAGAACCAGAACTGATAAGTTTTTGATTTTAGCATGATGATTTCCTCACTTTCTTGAAAATGTATTCGGCGCAGCATAACGGCTCATCCGCCATCCAGGCCAAATACACGCCTTATATCTACCTGATCTTATTATATAGATATCTGTCAATTCTCTGCAAGTTCATAACTCTGCCTGTTCACAGAAAAAGTTACCTAATCCGACCTGTCTTCCGATCAAGTAACTTTAGCAAGTACACGGATCTACCTGAACTGCTGCCTGGCAAATCCGCAATTTCAGATTGACAATTGTCTTCCTGTATGACATACTTATTTCAAACCTACATGGAGTGGATTTTTAAAGAGTTATCTTTTTTCGCCACACGATTGCATACATGCATTTGTGTGGTATTTTTATGCCAGTGCGCCGTCTGCATTATATTTAGGCTAACCTCCTTGCTGATGAAAATTTATTCTTCGGAGTTTCGCCAGATATAATGCAGACAGCACACCAGAAGTCAAATCCCACAAGGCAGCCGCTTGTTTTGCGGGAATAATTCCAGACAAAGGAGGAGTAAGATTATGGAACAAACATTCATGAAAGAGAAGAAGATTCTGCCGCTTGTGCTGTCTATGTCCCTGCCCATGGTCATATCCATGGCGGTCAACTCACTTTACAATATCGTAGACAGTTATTTCGTGGCCAAATTAAGCGAGGACGCCATGACGGCGCTGGCACTGGTCTACCCCATCCAGAACATGATCAACGCCATCGCCATCGGTTTCTCTATAGGGATCAATGCAAGCGCGGCATATTTCCTTGGAGCAAATGACTCTGTCCGCACGAGCAAGACCGCAACCCAGGGAACCTTCTTAAGCCTCCTTCACGGCGTGGCTCTGACGGTACTGTCCATCGCTGTCATGCCTGCATTCCTTGGTATGTTTTCTTCTGATGACACGGTGATCAAAATGGCGCTTGAGTATTCGAACCGGGCGTTCCTGTTCTCTCCGGTCATCGCCCTGACACTGGTATACGAGAAGCTCTTCCAGGCAGTCGGCAAGATGAAGGTCTCCATGCTCTGTATGATGTGCGGCTTCATCGCCAATATTATCCTGGATCCGCTGATGATCTTCGGGATCGGGTTCTTCCCTGCCATGGGAATCGCCGGAGCCGCCTACGCCACCGGAATCGGCCAGGTATTCTCTCTTGCCGTCTATTATCTGTGCAGCAAGATCAGCCCCATTCCCATTAAGATCGAACGGAAATACTGGAAACCGGAGAAAAATATAGCGGCAAGATTATATTCCGTCGGCATCTCGGCAACCCTGACTCTGGCGCTTCCGTCTCTGCTGATCTCTGTATTGAACGGCATCCTTGCAGGCTTCTCAGAGACATATGTACTTGTACTGGGCGTCTATTATAAGCTTCAGACCTTCATCTACCTGACGGCAAACGGAATCATCCAGGGAATCCGGCCATTGATGGGGTACAACTACGGCGCGGGTGAGAAAGAGCGTGTCCAGAAGATCTTCCGGACCTCTCTTGCCCTTACCATGGGGGTCATGGTAGTCGGAACTTTCCTGTCCTGGCTGTTCCCGGCAAGCTTATTCGGCATGTTCACCTCCAACCCGCAGACCATTAAGATCGGCGTCACTGCCCTTCATATCATCAGCCTCGGATTCGTGGTATCCGCAGTCTCTATTACCTGCTGCGGAGCCTTGGAGGGTCTGGGCAAGGGCACGCCGTCTCTGTGTATCTCCCTGCTTCGATATGCAGTCGTCATCATACCGGCGGCATATATATTGAGTAAATTTATCGGCGCAGACGGAGTGTGGTACGCCTTCTGCTTCACGGAATTCGTTACGGCAGGGCTTGCATATATTATTTACAAAAAAAGCTCTTGAAAAAAATATAATTTTATAGTAATATCGCAATTAGCATATATACAGCGGGAATCAGGTGCGAATCCTGAGCGATGGGGTCACTGTGAGGACGATGTCCGCAGCCAGAATACCTGTATATGTGTAGAATGGGGCTTCCGTCCAAAGCGAAACATTCTGTCCTCTATTGCACTATTATTGGAAGAAGTTTGCTTATAACAGCAAGCTTTTTTGTTTCTATTGGAACTCATGAAACCGCAGTATTCGTCTGCCTGGTTCATGAGTATTTTGGGTCCCCTTTTACCATGACGCTATGTTTTTGACATAGCAAAGAACACTCAGCATACAAAAAGGAGGCACAAAAATGGAAAACAACACTCAAAAACACTCAGCCAAAAAAACACTCTTACTGATCGCGGCATTGGTGATCGCAGCAGCAGCCATGTTCTGCATTTACAAGGTATTTATCCCTAAGGGGCAGACCGGCGCCAAAGAGATCACCGTAACCGTTGTACACGCGGACCAGTCTTCAAAAGATTTCGTCTATCAGACCGACGAGGCTTACCTCGGCGCAGTCATAGAAGCAGAAGGCCTTGTAGAAGGAACCGACGGAGATTACGGTTTGTTTATCACTTCCGTTGACGGCGAAACGGCAGACGACTCGAAGGAACAGTGGTGGTGCATTACCAAAGGCGGCGAATCCGTCAACACCTCTGCTGACCAGACTCCAATCGAGAACGGCGACCAGTTTGAGCTGACTATGATGGAAGGTTATTAAAACAGGCAATGGAGAACAACAAGGAACTTGTGAGCATGGGATTTCTCAGCGCTATCCTGCTTATCGGACAGGTTGGGATGTCCTACCTTCCTAATATAGAGATCGTATCCCTCTTAATCTACATATATACCCAGGTCTACCGTAAGAAAGTCTTCTTCATTATCTATGTGTTCGTATTCCTGGAGGGCTGTATCTACGGCTTTGGTCTCTGGTGGTTCGGATATCTGTATATCTGGAGCGTTCTGGCGCTGATCGTTCTCTGGAACGGCAGACAGCAGACTTCTGTAATTATGACTGCTGTGATTCTCGGCGCATATGGGCTTTCTTTTGGAATGTTATATGCCCTGCCTTATTTTATTGCCGGAGGCTGGGCGGCCGGGTTCTCCTACTGGGTATCTGGAATTCCTTTTGATCTGCTCCATTGTGCGGGAAATGTTGCCGTATCCCTGATATGTTACCGGCCGCTTCGGACGCTTCTTGGGAAGCTTAAGAGATGATAATTGCCAAGGAGGCTGTTACATTGACACTATCTGAATTATGCACTTACATCACCAGATATGAGAGAGCGCCGCTGCCTCCCGACCATAAGATGGGGCCGCGTCTTGTCTGCCCGGAATATTCAAAGTCTGACTGGGAGGTCAAGACTTATCCGCTGCCTCTTAAGGAGCGGATCTTTGCACTGTGCTGGAACATAGACGCTTCCCATCCGGCGCAGACCTTACACGCTACCCTCCATCCGGCGCCGGAGCCTTTCTGTTACCGGCTTAATTTTCATTCCGGTGAACGGACGCAGCTTCACACGCATGATTACATCGAACTCGCCTATGTGGTTGAGGGTGAATTCCGCCAGAGGATCTTAAGCCATGACATCACATTTTCCAAGGGCGATCTGTGCCTGATCGACAAGAACTGCCTGCATCAGGACTACCTGTTAGACCAGCCTGCCGTCATCTTATTCCTTGGAATTGCCAACGACATGTTCACCGAGATCATGGATGAAAATGTCGCCACACAGAAGATCATCTACTTCCTGCAGTCCGCGCTGCTCAAACAGAAGGATCTGCAGCAATATCTGCATTTCCGCCCAGGCTCCGATCCCGGCGCGGCAGCCGAATTAGAGAGCTGCCTCTGCCTCCTGCTGAATGAACTGCACGATAACAAGATCGGCTCACACTATATCTGCAAGGGACTGCTGCTGCGCATTTTTCGCATCATCAGCACCCGCTATGACTTTTCGCTGTCCAAAGAACAGCGAAAAACCATGAACTGGATCGTATTTGAAGAGATATCGGATTACATCAAGCGCCATTTTGCCACAGTCACCATCCAGGAGTTAGTCCGGGAATTTCACTTCCAGGAAGACTACTTTAACCGGCTCATCAAGAGCAAGACCGGGCTTACTTACTCTGCCTATGTACAGCAGATCCGCCTCGAGCGTGCGGCGCATATGCTGATTTCTACCGATAAAAGCGTAGATGAGATCACAGAATCGGTCGGCTACCGCAACAAAGGATATTTCTATAAGATATTCCAGGAAAAATACGGCGCCACACCTTCCAGATACCGGAAACAGATCACTCACTGAACCGGATCCGCTCTATCAGCGAATTCTTCCTCACCGACCGGGATATCCCTGCCGCCAGCGCAATCTGAAGCACCAGTAATACAATGGATACCACAATTGCCGCCGCTGCCGGGTAGTGATAGGCCGATATATTAAACATTCCGTGCTTTTTCGCATACAGGAATACCGGGTATCCGGCAAGGCTTCCAAGCCCTACCGAGATTGCCAGTGTACCGGCCGTATAGAACAGGCCTTCTAACTGCAGCATCTTCATAAGCTGTGCATCCGACATCCCGATCGCCTGCATCATTCCCAGTTCTTTCCTGCGCACGTGGACACTGTTGATCATAGTATTGATCAGGTTCATCACACTGATCGCCGCCAGGATTCCAAGGAACGCATAACTCGCTCCTCTCGTCGTTGCCAAAGCCGTCCGCCACTGTTCATACTCAGCCTTCCAGGTCCGCATAGACATCCTTCCAGACGCATTTATGATATCTTGAAGCTTCTTCTCAAGCGTCTGGTCATAGTCCTTGTCTGCAATTACATGGAAGTACCTGGAGGAATTATATTCACTCAGCCGGTCCACGGCCTCCTTCGCCATGATCAGATAGTCAAAATTAGTCAGACCGTTCCTATAATCCCCGATCGCTGCAATCTCAACTTCCTTATTAAATGTCCGGCCGCCGTCCTGAATCCTCAGGTTCAGCTTATCTCCCACCTTAAGCTCAGGGTGCCAGTACTTAATCGCTTCGTCGATGAGCACCTTATCTCCTGTCTTCAATTCCTCATAAGTCACCTTTCCTTCTGTGACGCCTTTTTCCAGCTCTTTTGCATATTCCTGCGGGATTCCGTTAAGCGCATTCCCCTCTTCCTCTGAAAATACATCTCCGTCTACCCTGAGAGAGGAAAATACATCTACCCTCTCCACACCGGGAAGCGCTTCGATCTGCTGCCTCAGCGTATCATTCAGCGGATTATCCTTCTGGATCTCAGACCATTTCCGCTCTGGATGTTCCTTATTATATTCTTCTATGTCAGGCAGGATCTCATACTGCCCCACAAGAGAGCTATCGGCGCTCTCCCGGGGATCGGCGCAGGACAGAACGGTGGCAACCACCATCAGGAATACCCCTGTAGCCGCCATGGAGACGATCGTGACCGCACTTTTCTTCTTATTCTCTGTAAGGTTCCTCAGAGTCAGGCGCCCGATCGACAGGAACTCATAACCTTTCCGTCTGCTCCTTCGATTCTTCCCGGCAGTCTGCATGCGCATCGCCTCCACCTCAGAGACCTTTGCCGCCATATGCATCGGCCTGGCAAGGGAAAAATACACCGTACACACCGTTACCGCAGCCGCAAGCAGATAGACCCACCAACAGCACAGATTCACTTCACCGTCTGCCAAGACCTCCCTTGCCGTCTCTGCAAACGCTTCCATCGCTTCAGAATCAGTAAACTTAAGGAGCCATTCTATCACTTCCCGGGATACAAATGTACCGATCAGAAGACCTGCCGGAACAGCAAAAGCAGCAATGCATAATCCTTCCCGGAGCACGATCTGCCGTATCTGGCGCTTTGTAGCGCCGATCGCTTTCATCCTGCCGAATTCCCGGATTCTCTGGTTCATAGACACATAATAGATACTGTATATCGTGATCGCTCCCGCCAGCATGACGATCAGCATGATCAGAACGATCGACGGAACCATGACCGGGTCTACATAATTTGCCAGCAGATAATCTGTGTTAATGTTAATTTCACTTTCCGGGATTCCAAACTGTTCTGCCGCATTCTTGATCCTGTCTTCAATCTCATCTGTCGTAGGCTTATCCTCATCTCCGATCTGAAGAAGAAAACGGTAGGCGATCTCGTCTTTTGGAATCTCATTTTTCAGAAATGCTTCCGATACCAGAGCCGTATAGATCCTTTTCTCATAATTATCCTCACTGTCTTCGAAGAATCCGCAGATCCGAAATTCCTTCTGCTGAGTAAGATCAAGCTCTCCGCCCCGGAAGATCTGATAAGGCACGGTGACCGTATCGCCGATATCCCCTTGCTGGCCAAGCTCCTTAAGAATCCCCTGGGATACCACGATCTCATCCTCCCGCCTGGGAATCGTTCCTTCTGCCGGCGCCATCTTATATAATTCCATCCCCGCTTCATCCACATACATCATTACGACCGATGCCTCATCAAGATTCATGTAGCCTGCGTCGCTTCGGAGGCCGAACTTGGATATATCATGATGCACTGCCAATTTACGGGCCGTCTCCTCATCCACATTCCGGTAAAGAGCATGCCATGACGGATAGAGTCTGTCTGTTACGGCAAACTGAATTTCCAGCATTCCCCGTCCCACCGCGGGAACTATGAACAGCAGCATGGTCGTCAGGATGATCGTGATCCCTATCAGTATATTCCTGTTCTTATAATATTTCATATTGTCAAATGCGACTCTCGTTGTCATCTTCATCAGTCACTCACCACCTTACCGTCTGCGATCTCAATCACCCGGTCCGCCATCTGGGCGATCATCTCATCGTGCGTGATCATGACCAATGTCTGCCCAAAGTCCGTCACACAGCTCTTCATCAGGCTCATCACTTCTAGCTCTGTCTGGGAATCCAGATTCCCTGTAGGCTCATCTGCCAGGATGATAGCCGGACGGGTCACAAGCGCCCTGGCAATCGCGGTCCTCTGCTTCTGTCCTCCCGACAGCGCATTAGGCATAGTCTCTTCCTTATCCGTAAGGCCGATCTTCTCCAGCACCTCCTGTACGTCCTCCCTCTTCACCTTCCGGTTATCCAGTCCCAGCGGGAGCACGATATTCTCCCATACATTTAACGACGGGATCAGATTATAATCCTGGAAGATGAACCCGATCTTCTTCCTGCGGAATGCCGCCAGCCTGTCGTCCTTAAGCGCGAAGATATCCTTGCCCTCTATCCATACTTTCCCCTCATCCGGCCGGTCAAGCCCTCCGATCAGATGCAGGAGCGTGGACTTGCCGGAGCCCGACCGCCCCACGATCGCTGTGAACTTCCCTCTCTCTATCTCTAAGCTTGTATGGTCTACTGCCCGTACCTGGTTCTCTCCTGTGCCGTAATATTTCACCAGACCATCCACTGCCAATATCTTACCGCTGTCCATCTTCATATAGTTACCTCCGTTTCATGCAATACTTCTGAAAGTTTTCTCAAATTCTAGCACACCTGCTGAGTATAACTATAATCTCCCATCCTTACAGATCCCTTACACCGACTATAACAATTTTGTAAGAATCCCTGGCACAAAAGCTTTACACTGAAATCGTCAATTGATATAATAAAGTAACGGGTAAACAACACTGATAGAAAGCAGGTGACAATATGGGAATGACGAATAAGCAATTTCAGGGCTTTGTCAGGCTTACTCTTGCACAGATCGAAAGAGCTTTGAATGAATCGCCTGACAACAAGGAATTGCAGGAATTAAAAGATATTTTTCAATCAATGTTAGAAGACGGTAACTAGTACACCGAATAATAAGTAACCAGCTATCATTCTGCGTTATATGGCTAGGAACTTATTTTTCGGTGTACTAGGTGAAAGAGGATATTGCCCTGCAAGCGATATCCTCTTTGGTTATGATGGCAGCGTAACCCTGAACACCGTTCCGCCTCCTGTCTTCTGCTTCGCAGATATGGTTCCTCCCTGGCGTTCCAATATCATCCTCGCAAGATACAACCCTACTCCCGCACCCTCTTTCTCCATCTTCGCCGCATCATCTCCCCGGTAGAATCTCTGGTAGATCTTCGGCAATTCTTCCCGCCGTATCCCGATCCCTTCATCCACCACCTCTATCAGGACATTTCTAATCAGAGGCCTCACACGCACCGTAACGGTTGTAAGTTCTCTGGAATATTTCACTGCATTGTCAAGAATATTAACGAACGCTTCTTCTGTCCATTTTGTATCATGGCAGATCACATGGTCTTCCTCCATATCCGCCTGTATCTCAATATTCTTATTCTTTGCTTTCATGTAGACCTGGCTGACCGCCTCTGTAAGCGTCTTCTTAAGACTTGCCGGTACTGGTCTTAACTGAATCATGTGCGCCTCAAGCCTGGACAGATTGACCATCTCCCTGAGAAGTGTCTCCAGCTTCTCGATCTCTCTTCCTTCCTGCTCCAGAAACTCTTCCTGTTCCTTTGCCGCAAGCTGATCTCCTGACACGATCTCATAACACATCCGAAGAGACGCAAGCGGCGTCTTAAGCTGGTGGGAAATGTCCGTAATCAGGCTCTTCGTATTCTTCTCTTCCTCCTCAAGCTTGTCCTTAAGCCCTTCAAAATATACCCCCAGTTCCCGCAAGGATTCCCACACCTTCATCCATTCTTCCGAATACTCCGAAGGCTCCTCTTCATAATCCGGGACCTCACCGAATCTGCCCTCCCTGAACTGCCACAGGCACTCATACAATTCCTGAAGGTGATCCTTGGCGGCCACACTCTTCTTCCGCTCCAGATATCCTGCCGAGGCGATCAGCAGAATACCGGTAAGCACGCCCGCTCCCCAGAATATCCATAATCCTCCCGCGGATCTCGTGTATTTCAGATCATACCCGTATTTATCTTCTATCTTCCCTATTGCGCGGCTGATCTCTTTTCTGTCCAATGTTCCTTCCGGCGCGGCTTCGCCGAAAGGGATCCGAAATCCATGCTTCTCCCATGCGGCTATGATCTCTGTCTCCAATTCCGGATGCTCCGTCATCAGAGTAATCATCCTTCTCCTCTCTTCGGTGATCTCATATCTGGCCAACAGCAGCATGAAGAACGAAAACACTGCAGCAAAGCTCAGACAGATGACAAGATACTTTTTTACCTTCTTATTACTTTTCCGCTCCATATATATCCCAGCCCTCTCACATTCGAGATCTCATCCGTTCCAAGCTTAGCCTTAAGCCTGCTGATATTGACCGTCACCGTATTATCATCCACGAACTGCCCGTCCACATCCCAGATATGTTCCAGGATATTCTCCTTGGATACGATCCGCCCGGCATTCTCCCAGAGATACACTAGAAGCTGCAGCTCCTTCTTACTGAGCGCAACCTCACGGCCGTCCTTATATACCTTCATCTCCCGGCAGTTCACTTCTATATCTTTGCAGGCCATGACTCCCTTCTCTTCCTTCGTACTGTCGATACGCCTCATCAGAGCGTTTACCTTGGAAACCAGCACCATAAGGGAAAATGGCTTGGTGATATAATCGTCGGCTCCCGCCTCGTAGCCATTTACCATATCGATCTCCGAATCAAGCGCCGTCATATAGATAAAATAGGCGTCGCTGATCTCGCGGATCCTCCTGCCAAGGTCAAGGCCGCTTCCGTCGGGAAGGGTAATGTCGCAGATGATGAGCGAATATCTGGATTCCTCCAGACAGCTCTCTGCTTCCGCCAGCGTAAACGCAGAGGTAACGCTGTATCCCGCTTTCTGTAATGTGAATGTGATTCCCCGATTCAGACTTTTGTCATCTTCCAGTAGTAATATGTCCTGCATGGTGTTTCCTTTCCCGTCTCTGATAAAAGTGCAGCTTTATTATGAGACTGATCGCTTCTCAGCCTATTATACACTCCGACATCTGTTTTGATAACAGAAAACTCGGAATATTTTGTAACCTTTTTCTTCTTTTTTCGCTCTAATAAATATATGAAGTAGTATGATTAGTAGTACCAGTTCAAGAAAGGAAAAGCAATGAATACTGAGGAACAATTACGGCTTGTGAAAAAAGCAATCAAGGGAAATCCAGATGCATACGGCAGTTTGGTTTCGGAACACCAGGAATATTTGTACAAGATGGCATATCTGTATGTGCATAACGAGAACATGGCCTTAGATGTAGTCGGAACTACAATCCTTAATGCATATCAGAATATACATCAGTTAAAAGAACCGGAATATTTTAAAACATGGATCACAAGGATCCTTATCCATGCGGCCCAGAATGAACTGAAAAAAACAGTTTATTACAGTGAATTGGACAATATATCTCTGCCAGATCGTTATACCGGAGTATCACTTGAAGAAAAATGCGACCTGAATTCTGCACTGGAACAGTTATCAGAAAAATACCGCACAGTAATCTATCTAAAATATTTTAGCCAATTTACAATTAAAGAGATCGCATTCGCCATGAATGCACCTGAGGGTTCCGTGAAGGCATACTTAAGCCGGGCAAAGGAAGAATTGAAGCAGATTCTAAAGGAGGATTATATATATGCAAATTAAATTTGATGATATCAGTGTTCCGAAAGAGAAGTTAGAACAAATAGTGAACCAGAATATGTATGAGATACAGGTTCAATATAAAAAGAAAAAACAGAAGAATTATCTGATAAGAGGAACTGTTGCGGCAGTAATTGCATTGTCTTTGGCCGGTATATTTACCGCTCATCCGACCTTTGCAGCAAAATTACCGCTCATTGGGCATATTTTTGAAAGAGTACAGAACGAACAGATGTTTCCCGGGAACTTTGATGAAGTAGCCGAACCTGTAACTGGCAGCAACATCAGCCAATCCGGCGGAGTCACCATGACTTTGTCTGAGATATACTGTGATTCAAGAGCACTGTACGTCTCGGCAATGATAGAATCCGAAGAACCCTTTCCGGCCGGGGTCAAAGAATCCAATATGCTTGAGGGAAGCGACATCGGTTACCATATGTATCTCTGGGTAGAATCTCAGGAATTTGACTTTATGACACTTCCGGACACATTTATATCAGGGGAATGGCCAGACGAAAACTTTGAGTGGATGTCTCTGGATCTAAAGGGAGAGTACATAGATGAACATACCTTCGTCGGCGCGCTGCGCATTGATTTTTCTATAGCTCCAATCGCTTTCTATGAGATTCCGAACGAATTTCACTGGAAATTAAAAGTAAACAGTATGAGAAATCAATGTTATACCAAGGACGGCGCATGGGAATTTGAGACAGATGTAACTGTAGATTGGTCAGGAATCAAAGTGATCGACGTCAATGAGAACCTGCCAAATGGCCGGGTCATCCATACCGTAACGCTGACACCCTATGAAATATATGTAGATGACAGGATTGGCAAGACAGAACCAGGTTTTGAACGCTATGATTCTATCCAAAGCATTATGCTGGATGCAGACGGCAGACGCATCGAAGATAGAGTTGGCCATTTTTCACCTGTCCTATATAATATGTCTAAACTTACGATGTATTTTTTCGCAACACCAACGGAAGAGGTACATGATGCTATCTTCGAAAAAGTACATACGCTTCCTGAAGAACAGCTCAGGGATTATCTGGAAGAAATCGTACTCCGTAAAATCGAAATTGATTTGGGAGATTATTATTGCAAGTAAAGAAACAGGGAGATAATCTTATTATCTCCCTGAACACCGTCAATATATTATTCGTATTTAGAAAATATCCTGCTAAACAGGAAGCTCTGTGTATACGCCACCGCCGCGAACCCCGCGAAGAACCACCCGATCGTCCCGATCACGAAGGTCCGTGAGGTAAACAGTGTCACCACTATGAGCCCGACGCTGATCACCAGCATCATAACCGTGGACGGCAGATGTGCGGCGCTTAAAAACAGCGCATTCTTGACGGAATGAAATACCGTATTCTCAAACCTCGCGATATAAGGAAAGAGATACAGGAACGTCAATATCCATATTCCGAAGATCATAGCAAGAAGCAGACGTATCACAGTATAGACCATGCCTCCAAATACGCCGGCCAGACGAAAATCCACGAACAAAAGCACTCCCGCCGCCGCCATGATCAGCCAGCAGACCGTCGCCGTCTTAGCGCTGCGCCGAAATGCTCTCATATATTCCTTCAATACGGACGGATCCTCGCCTCTTGCCAGCTTCATCGCCACTGCATACAGCGCCGAGAGCGCCGCTCCTATAGTGACGACCGGAAGCGATGTCACTACGAAGATCAGATTCAGGATCATGATATCCCCAACCCTTCCAAGGAATCTCATCACAGGGCTGTCAATTACAAAGAAATTCATTCCATCACACTTCTTTCTCTATTACTTCCCAAGCCGGATCACATTCCAGGACGCCTTGTTAAGCATGCTTGTCATGATACCGCCGTCTATGGAAGAACGCTTCACGGTCTTTGGAACTACCCTCTGTTCACCGGCACAGTTCACAAGCTTAAGATCTGACTCTTCCATCACGATGTGCTCCAACACCTTATATCCTTCCATTCCGCGCATATCCGTCGTCAACTGGATATCCTCGTCCAGTGTACGGTTTACCGCGAAGATGGTCAGTTCTTCCTTCTCCTCATTATATACGGCAACGCTCTCCACATCTGTTACATTCTCATGCTTCGCAGTATCATGCTTCGGCGTTGACACCATCGGCTGCAGCGCTACGCCTCTGCCGTATATTGACGCATGCATGAACGGATAGAAGATGGTCTGCTTCCACGCAGCGCCGCCGCCCGCATCCGTCATGATCGGAGCGATCACATTCACAAGCTGAGCCAGACATGCGATCTTCACTCTGTCCGCGTGCTTAAGAAGCGTGATCAGCATCAGTCCCACCAACAGCGCATCCTCAAATGTATAGATATCCTCCAGCATCGGAGGCGCCACCTGCCACGGATGATTCTCCGTGATATCGTCATCCGCCGCATTGGAATGGAACCATACATTCCACTCGTCAAAGCTGATATTGATATTCTTGCGCCCGCGTTTCTTCGCCTTCACATAATCACAGGTCGCGATCACTGTGCGGATGAATTCATCCATATCGTCGGACTGCGCCAGGAAGTCCAGGCTGTCATTGTCCCTGTTGCCGTAATACTGGTGCATGGACACGTAATCCACATGATCATAGGTACACTCAAGGGTCGTTGACTCCCATTTCGGGAAGGTCGGCATATCAAGGGCTGAGCTTCCGCAGGATACCAGCTCTATAGACGGGTCTATAAGCTTCATAGCCTTCGCCGTCTCTTCCGCCAGGCGTCCGTACTCCTCCATGGTCTTATGGCCAAGCTGCCACGGGCCGTCCATCTCATTGCCCAAGCACCACACCTTAACCTTGTGCGGATCCTTCACACCGTGGGCGATACGCATATCGCTGTACTTCGTTCCGCCCGGGTGGTTGCAGTATTCCAGGAGGTTGCATGCATCAGCAATTCCCCGCGTTCCCAGATTGACCGCCATCATCATCTCTGAATTCACCTTTTCCGTCCATTTGGAGAATTCATTCAGGCCGACTTCGTTCTTCTCGAGACTCCGCCATGCCAGTTCCAGGCGTTTCGGGCGCTCAGATACCGGGCCTACGCTGTCCTCCCAGAAGAAATTCGACACAAAGTTCCCGCCCGGATACCGGACGATCGGCACATTAAGCTCCTTCACCAACTCTATCACATCCTTGCGGAAGCCGTCCTCATCAGAGAGCGGATTCCCCGGCTGGTACAGCCCGTCATACACGGCCCGCCCCAGATGTTCGATAAAAGAACCATAGATCCTCTCATCCACCTGTGAGATCTGAAAATCTTTGTCGATCACCATTTTCGCTGTCTTACTCATGCATTATCCTCCTCATTGCATACTTCTTGTAACACTTCACTTTTATTTGATAAATACTAAACCGCTGCTTATACTATACCACAACCGATTATTCTTTCACAGCCCCAGCCGTCATACCTTCGATAAAATACTGCTGGAAGCATACGAACAGGATGAAGATCGGAATGATCGAGAAGAACGATCCCACGATCAGCAGGCTGTAATTGTCTCCATAAGGATTGATCAGCGTATTCAGACCAAGCGTTAATGTATATTTACCCGAAGAACGGATTACCAGCAACGGCCACAGATAGTTATTCCATGCGTTCATACCGTTCAGGATCGCCATCGCCGCAAACGCCGGCTTCATGATCGGAATGATCAGCCTGAAGAAGATCCCGTACTCCGTCGCACCGTCGATACGACCCGCCTCAAGCAGAGACTTCGGAAGCCCCAGCAAATACTGACGGAAGAAGAAGATCGTTGACGCGTGGGCCACGAACGGCAGCACGATCGCCAGATAACTGTCCATCATTCCCCAGGTTGTCATCTGCTTATACAGCGGAAGCATAACTACCTCCAGAGGAATTGACAGGATCAGCAATACCACGACGAACAGCGCGTTCTTCCCTTTGAAATCATACGCCGCAAAACCATATCCGACGAATGCGCTGACAAGCAGCGTCGCCACCACGGTAACCACCGTCAGGATGATACTGTTGGTAAACCATCTCCAATACTCATGCTGCCCGGTAAAAAGCAGCGAATAATTGTCAAGGCTCATCCGCCCCCAGTCGATCCCCAGGTTCAGGCCGTACTGCAGAAGGTCGCCGCCCGGCTTAAAGCTTGCAAGGAAGATGGTATATATAGGTATGATGATCAAAATTGCCAGGATTGTAAAGAATACGATCAGCATGATCGTGGCAAGTGTATTTTTATTCTTCTGACTCTTCATACTATCTCTCCTCCTTGTCAAATGTTCCGGTAGCCTTAAGCTGTACTAAGTTGACAACCATAACGATGATCAGAAGGATCAAGCCTACGGCGCAGGCATAGCCCATCGCACGCTTCTCGATTCCCTGCCGGTACAGATATCCTACGATGGTAAGTCCGATATTCTGCGGAGAGTTATTTCCTTTCCATAACATGTAACTCTCAGTGAACATGGACAGACCAGCATAGATACTGATGGTCAGCACGTATACCGTTGTCGGCTTCACAAGCGGGAAGGATATCTTGACAAACTGCTGCCATTTGCTCGCCCCGTCGATGGACGCCGCCTCATAGATATCCGTGGAAATGCTCTGAAGACCCGCCAGGAAGTACAGGATATTGACGCCGGTCCAACGCCAGCACGCCAGAAGCAACAGCGCAAAATAACTGGTCCACTCGCCCTTGAGCCATTTGATCGGTGACATTCCGAATGCCGCGATCACCTGATTCGCCAGAGATGTATTCATCTCGCCGAACATCAGACGGAAGATCGTACCTGCAACAACGACTGACGTCAGCGCCGGAATGAAATAGATGGATTTGAACAGTCCGGGCTTCTTCATCAGCTTACTGTTCAGAAGCGTCGCAAACAGCATTGGAAACGGAATCAGCAGTATCAGCGTACCCACCATATATTTCGCGCTGTTATATACTGCCTTTAAAAATATCTTATCTGATAATAATCTCTGATAATTCCCCAGTCCAACCCACTCGTCTTTTAATACATCCTGGAAACTCAGCAATACGCCGTTACCGATCGGAAACAGCCAGAATATCACTACCGTCAGGGCAAATGGAAGGACGAATACATAAGGGGCTAACTTCTGTGAATAGAATAGTTTCTTCATACTCTCACATCTCTTTCCTGAAACACACCGCCGTTTCCCATATAACCGGAAAGCGGCTCATAAAATGGAGCTGCGCGTCATGCACACAGCCCCTGGTTGCAGCTTACTCGCCAAATTCGTTCTTCAAGGTCTCCTGTGACTCCTCGAGTGCTTCCTTGACATCCATGTCGTTCTCATAGATGTTGTTCAGCGTCACATTACAGATCTCGTTATTGATAGACGGGAACTTCTCGCTCGTCAGTGACTCGAGCGCCATGATACCGTCCTGGATCTCTAACAATGCGTCAAACGGATAGGTATTGAAGTATTTTACAAACTGGTTTTCCGGATTCTGGGTCAGCTCTGTGTCTGTCCATACCGCCGTGTTAACCGGGTCAAATCCTAATACGTTCCATACTTCCTCGTTTGCTCCCTCAGACAGTTTGATGTATGCGAATACCTCCGCCGCAAGATCTGCGTTCTCGCTGCTTGCGATCACAGCCGTACCGGTACCGCCGCCGCCGATCGACTTCACTTCGTCGCCTTCGTTCCATACCGGTGTCGGGGCGATCGCTACTTTACCGGACAGATCAGACATATAGTTCACGCATCTGGATGTCTGCCAGAAAGGCATGATCTGTACTGCGTAATCTCCGTTGTTGTAGGATGGATATGCTTCTTCATTATCCGGCTGTCCTCCAGGTACAGTCTCGAATGCGCCTGTCTCCTGCATTCCCTTGATGTACTCAAGAACCTCTACCATCTTGTCGTTAGTGATATCGATGTTTCCATCTGCATCCAGATAATCTCCGCCCTTCTGTCTTAACATCAGGTTGATCATCCACTGTGCGGTCGTCTCTACACATGCGAAGTATTTGCCGGTCTTCTCATGATACTTCACGCCTGCTTCCTTGAAGTCGTCCCAGGTCTTGATCGTCGTATAATCTACATCTCCTTCTTCCAGAGCCGCTGTGTTGTAGAATGCAACCATCGCGCCTACGTGTGTCGGAAATCCGTAGTATGCGCCGTCTTTTCCATAGATCTCTAATCTGGATTCGATGATATTGTCGATATATGGATCGATCTCTGACGTCAGGTCTCTAAGCCCGATCTCTCCTGTCATGAATGCAGGGAACTTACCTAGCTCGATATCAACAACGTCCGGTGCGCCTTCTCCTGACTCGAGCGCAAGCGACAGCTTGTTGTGCATATCATCATATTGCATATTGCTTAAGACCAGCTTTACCTTCTTGTCCGGATTCTCTTCGTTCCACTTCTCCGCCATATCAGTGTAGAACTGCTGATGAAGCTCGATGAACGTCCACACCTCGATCTCTGTCGCGTCGCCTTCTACCTCCATCTCGTTCTTTCCTGCGGAGCCTGAGCCTGATGAATCGTCAGAACCGCCTCCCTCGCTTCCGGCACTACAGCCAAGCAGCATAGACGCTGTCATGGCAACACACAATAGTGCAGCAACTAACTTCTTTTTCATGTTGTGTCCTCCTTTTTCTTTCTTTTTTTATTTCTTTCAGGGATATGTCCCTGCAAGATTCTTATAACAGCTCCTTCATCCATACCAGCATCTCGCCCGGTTCCCGGTTATTCCAGCAATGGTACGGCACGGCTCTAAGCTCCACATCCTCGAAATGGTTCTTACGCCCGGCATACAGCGCCCCGTCCTGCCAATCATCCTCCGTCAGGCGCTTTCCTTTGAAGGAAATGGTTGTGACGCCTCCAAGCAGGTCTTCCTCGTATCTTTCTTCCGGCTTCTGTCTGGCATCTACAAATACCGCGGGCAGGTTCCCGCCGTTATCCGTCTCCTCTAAACAGTACACCAGAGGCCCCTTCACCAGAGCCGCCTTGCCTGCATCCTCCCTGACCTTCGGATTCGCTCTCACGAACTGCGGCAATACTTGGAAATCAATCGCAAGCGCCGTCTCCTTCTCCCGGATTCCTTCTATATAGAGATACCCTTTCTCTATCCGGATCCCGTCCGCCGCCAGACTGATCTGCCCTTCTAAGGCTTCTGCCGCTGTTTTGCCGTCCTGCCGTATGGTATAGGTCTTTGCGTAATCCGGTATCCGAAGCGCCAGACTATAGCCCTGCGCCCCTCCGTCTCTGACGGCCCTTATCTCAACATGCCCTGAATTCGTCAGGTCACTCTCCATCTTGATCCTTACCCTGCCTCCCGCCAGCTCCGACTCTGCCCGGTTGGAAATATACAGATTCACATACAGGGTGTCCCCGTCAGTGAAGTAAATGTACTGCCCCATGGACGCCAGCGTCCTTGCAATATTCGGCGGGCAGCACGCCACCCCGAACCAGGTCTGTCTTACCGGCTTCACATGCTCCCTGGAGGTCCGTTCCATACAGTTATCCGGCCATACCTCCAACGGATTCACATAGAAGAAGCTCTTCCCGTCCTGGGCAATCCCGGACAGTACCGTATTGTACAGCGCCCTCTCCGCCGCATCCATATAAGAAGCATCCCTGGTAAGCTGCGCCATCCGCTTTCCGAAAAGAGCCAGGCCGATGGACGCACATGTCTCCGAATAATTACAGTTGTTGGGAAGGTCATAATCCGTCGTGAATCTCTCCAGTATCCCGGAGGAACCGATACTTCCCGTGATATACATCCGGCGTCTTACCATATCTTCCCATAAAGTCCTGCACGCCCGCATCAACCCTTCATCCTGATACAGCCCGGCAAGATCTGCCATCGCACAATACATATATACCGCACGTACTGCATGACCCTCCGCGGTCCGCTGCTCCCTCACCGGAAGATGGGACTGGGAATACTTCGTATCATACCCCGCGAATTCCGGGAAGATCCGGCTGTATCCGTCTCCCTTCTCTTCCGCCAGGAAATAATTCTCTCCAACTCCCCGCTGATCAATAAAATACTTCGCAAGCCTCCGGTAATCCTCCCTGCCTGTCACGCGGTACAGGCGGATCAGCGCCAATTCTATCTCCTGATGCCCCGGATACCCGTGGCATTTCCCTTCCTCCGGACCGAATACCCTGCAGATCAGGTCTGCAAAACGTTCCACAATATGGAGGAATGTCTTCTTGCCCGTCGCCTCATAATAAGCAACCGCCGCCTCTATCATATGGCCCGCCGTATACAGCTCATGGCCTTCCTTCAGGTTCGTCCAGCGAAGCTTGGGCGCCTTGATGGTAAAATAGGTATTCAGATAACCGTCCTCACACTGCGCCCTCCCGATCAGATCGATCGTCTCATCCGCAAGACGCTCCAATTCTTCATCCGGCCATATCTCCAACACATACGCTACAGCTTCCAGCCACTTCGCCGCGTCCGTGTCCTGGAATACCGCCCCTTCAAAATCCCCGTCGGCTTCCCCTGCCGCAATCCGGAAATTCTGAATACAATGACTCTTCTCCACCCCGTCGATCCGGTCATTCAGGATATCCCACTGGTACGGGATCAGTACATCCTTCACCAGATGGATGTAACGGTCCCAGAACTTATCCTGGATCTGGATCTGCCTTAACGGAACTGTCTCCAGAGGGGTTGCTTCTAATCTCTTCTCTGTCATGATCTTACTACTCTAACCTCGTTAATTAATCGTTTAACCTTTTACACGCTCTTTTTCTAGAAATAAATGTTTTTCCTTTCTATTCGGATCTTTCAGGAATCTGTCACTCCTTGTTTTTCCAAATTTTATACCTTTATTTTCTTGTTACTATTGTTATAACACTTTACCTGCACAATTGCAAGTATAAATTAAACGTTTAATATTATACATTATGCACAAAAGGAACGTAAAATAAGCGTTTCAGACACCTGTATTGGTTCTAAAACGCTTATTTTTTTTATCTTTATTCGATTTTCTCTTGTTTTTTCTTGAGATTCTCCCGTAATTTCCGTCAGATTGATGAATCGTTTTATTCCAGCCTCTCCACCGACTTTCGGATCAGAGGATAACAATTCACACGGTGGACCGGCGGTATCTCCTTACACTCCCCCAGCATCTCAAGGATCACTTCGCTTGCCACATATCCAATGTCATGCAGCGGCAGCATGATCGTAGACAACGGCGGCTTATAATAGCCCGACAGTTCTCTGTTATCATAGCCTGCCACCGAGATGTCCGCTCCCACCTTAAGCTTCCGCTCCTCCAGCCGGTCATAGACCCCGCCCGCCATCAGATCATTCATGCAGAAGATCGCTGTTACGCCCTGGTCAAGCAGACTGTCCGTATAACGGTATCCGCTGCCTCTCTTCCAATCCCCGATACAGACCAGAGAAGGGTCATAGAGGATCCCGCTCTCATACAACGCCCGCTGATATCCCACAAGCCTCTCCTGCGCATGGGGGCTGTCACTCTTGCCGGTTATCACGCCGATCCTCTTATGCCCCCGGTCAATGATGTGCTTCACAATCTGAAACGCGCCGTCCTCATCATTCACTACAATAGACGGAATCTTATCACTCTCCGTATAGCCGTACGCCATCACCGCCGGGATCGGAAGATCCTCCGGTATACACCGGATCGTCCTCTCATGAGCTGCCACATAGATGATCCCCTCCGCCTGCTTGGCGATCAGTTTCCAGATCTCATCCCGCACCATACCATAGAAATCATCCCTATGATAATAGGTATCATCGTACTTCTTGAATAACCGCAGATTGATCAGGAGGATCTGATAATTCTTCTCCTCACAATGCTCTGTGATCCCGTCTACGATATCCGGAATACTGAATATGGTCATATCCTCCACGATGACCCCAATACTTCGTGAATTCTTCGTCTTCAGATTCCTCGCCACTGTATTCGGCGTATAATTCATCTCTTTGATCTTCTTCATCACCATCTTGCGCGTCTTGTCGCTCGCCCCCGGCTTGTGGTTTAATATATTCGACACCGTAGCCACCGAGACATTGCAAGCTCTGGCAATTTCTTTAATAGTAGCCATAAAAACCTCCCTCACCCACTTATAATATATCTTAAATATTCCATTCCCACTTGTCAATATTCGAATTCTGTGTTAGCATAATAGTGCTCTTTATTTTCTGGATAAATGTCAAAGGAATGATTATGAAATCAAAAAAAATGACCAAGCTTCCTGCAGCAGACTTCTTAGTCCGGCAGGAAACTGCATATATCCGGTCCCACACCGTTACGTGGGAATCCCCCTCAGATAACCAATATTATCTCGAATATAGCTACGATCGTTCCGTTTGGTTTGCACTGAACGGCGGAAATGCGATCCCGCTTCCGCAAGACGTATTGGAATTGACACCTGCGCTTCAGGCGCACGACTCTTCCGGCTGCAAGCTCTCTCTTGCTGCTCTCGAGACGCTGCAGGCAAGATACGGCGCGCCGGAACCAGTATACTTATCAGAAGCAGAGGAAGTGACCCTCCCGTCTCCTGACGCCGAACCGCCGTCTAAGATCACCGTCTCCTATACCAACGGGATGCGCGAGGAACGAACCGTGATCTGGGACGGTCTGACCGGTACGATACAGGAGCCGCGATACGCAGCCCCTCTGATCAGCCACCGCGCCGACCCATATATTTACAGGCACACAGATGGGAAATATTACTTTATGGCGTCCCATACGGACGCAGGGCACAACCTTGACGGCAGATACCAATACTTGTACCTGATCCTGCGGTGCGCAGATACGCTTGAAGACCTGACGGACAATTCCGGCAGATACACGGAGAAGATCATCTACGCGCATGAACCGATCAACGGCGGCGCCATGAGCCCGCACCTGTGGGCGCCGGAGCTTCATTATATCCATGGCGGATGGTTCGTCTACTATACCGCCACGATCTCTGATCAGTCCTCCTGGCGCATCCGCCCTCACTGCCTTGCCTGTACAGGCAGCGATCCCATGCGGGATCCCTGGATTGAAAAAGGGCCGATACGGACCACCGTGGAAGGCGATATCGCATTTACTGATTTTTCGCTGGACCACACTTATTTCAGCCATAACGGCAGAGATTATCTCCTGTGGGCGCAGAAGACCAACAATATCTCGGATATCCTGATCGCCGAGCTTGCAGATCCATGGACGATCTGTACCCCGGCCGTGTGCCTGACCCATCCGGAATACAACTGGGAGCTGCATGGCTTCCCTGTCAATGAAGGACCTGCCGTCATCCGTCATGAAGGACGGATCTTCATGACCTTCTCTGCCAGCGGAACGGACGCTCTGTATTGCGTCGGACTCCTGTATGCAGATGAGAACGCGGACCTTCTTAAGGCCGCATCATGGAAGAAATGTCCGCATCCGGTATTCCAGAGCAGTTCTGTCACCGGATACTACGGTCTTGGACATAACAGCTTTACCAGATCCACCGACGACAGCGAAGATCTGATCATCTACCATGGACGCCAGGAAGCACGGTATCTTGGCGAAGGAGACTACCAGCCCCTTTATGACGCCGGGCGCAATGCTTATGTGGGGAAGGTTTTCTGGGGAAGCGACGGGATGCCCTCCTTCTCTGTACCGGGGGCGCCGATCGCCGCGCGCAGGGCCGACCTGACCGTCACCGCCAAAGTAAAAACCATTTAAAACACAGCAAATTCGGGACTCTCCTTTCTCCGTCCAGACATCCGTCTGTACAGGAAAAGAGAATCCCGAACCTTATTCTCGCATCTTCTTCAGTTCTATAATCCTCTGATTGCTGCTTCCGCGAAATACCAGCGTTACATCCTTGAGCTCCTCCACAAACTCTCCGTCCACCAGTACATCGATAAGAGAAAGCATCTCATCCGTCACCTTCGTGTGCACCTTACCTCCTTCGGCAAGGTCTTCATCATAGAGGTATCCGCTGTAACACCAGATATCCTTCTTCGGATACATCTTCCGGACCCTTCTTAAAAGTTCCACAAGCACACCCTGATTCTCCGGCTCAAAAGGCTCCCCGCCAAGCAGGGTGAACCCTTGGATATACTCCGGCTCAAGCAGCCGTAAGATCTCTGCTTCCGTCTCCTCCGTGTAAGGCTTTCCATATTGGAAATCCCACGTCTCTGGGTTAAAGCACCCCTTACAGTGATGCCTGCATCCCGATACAAACAGACTGACCCGGACTCCCGGGCCGTCTGCGATATCACATTCTTTTATATTCCCATAATGCATATTCTCACCTTTTCCTCAGCGCCGCTCTACAGATGCAGCACCCTGTCCTTGATCTCCTGGGTGCGCCCCTGATTCCAGAACTGTGTGCCGATATATCCGCACGTCCTGCGTGCCACGAACATCTTATCCTGATCCATGTTCTTACAGTTCGGGCATTCCCACTGGAGCTTCCCTGTCTCATCCTCCTTGATCAGGATCTCTCCGTCATACCCGCAGCATTCACAGTAATCGCTCTTGGTATTCAGCTCCGCATACATGATATTGTCATAGATGAACTTCATCACAGACAACACCGCTGGGATATTATTCTGCATGTTCGGCACTTCGATATAGCTGATGGCGCCGCCCGGAGACAACTTCTGGAAATCCGCCTCGAACTTCAGCTTCTTGAAAGCGTCGATCTCCTCGGATACATGCACATGATAACTGTTGGTAATATAATTCTTATCCGTCACACCCTCGATAATACCGAAACGCTTCTGAAGGCACTTGGCAAACTTGTAGGTCGTGGATTCCATCGGCGTGCCGTATACGGAATAACTGATATTCTCAGCCTCCCTCCACTCCTTACACTTATCATTCAGCCTCTGCATTACTGCAAGGGCAAACGGCCTTGCTTCCGCATCGGTATGGGTCTTCCCAAGCATCCTCATACACATCTCATAGAGTCCGGCATATCCAAGAGAGATCGTGGAGTAACCGTTATACAGAAGCTTGTCGATCACTTCACCCTTCTTAAGGCGTGCCAGCGCGCCGTATTGCCACAGGATCGGCGCCACATCCGATACCGTCCCAAGAAGGCGCTCATGCCTGCAGCGAAGCCCTCTGTGGCACAGCTCCAGACGCTCATCCAAGATCTCCCAGAACTTATCCATATCGCCCTCGGAAGAGCATGCCACATCTACCAGATTGATGGTCACCACGCCCTGGTTGAACCTTCCGTAGAACTTATGGCGCCCGTCTTCATTCATCTGGGTATCCTCAACAGTCAGGAAAGATCTGCATCCCATACAAGGATATACCTCTCCCTTCTTAAGCTCCTTCATGATCTTGGCGGAAATATAATCCGGCACCATACGCTTCGCCGTACATTCCGCCGCAAGCTTGGTCAGATGCCAATACTTCGTACCCTCCGTCACATTATCTTCATCCAGCACATAGATCAGCTTCGGGAACGCCGGTGTGATCCACACACCCTTCTCGTTCTTCACTCCCTGCATACGCTGGATCAATACTTCCTCTATGATCAGGGCAAGGTCTTCTCTCAGCTGCCCGTCCGCAACTTCGTCCAGATACATGAATATCGTCACAAACGGCGCCTGTCCGTTACAGGTCATCAGCGTGATCAACTGGTACTGGATCGTCTGGATCCCGCTCTTAACCTCTTCCCTGAGCCTTCTCTCCGTCACTCTGTCGACGATCGCGTCCTCCAGGCTCTCACCGCATTCCCTGCGCTCCTCGACAACGCTTCTGCGCAGCTTCTTCCTGCTGATATCTACAAACGGCGCCAGGTGTGCCAAAGTAAAAGACTGTCCGCCGTACTGGTTGCTCGCAACCTGAGCGACGATCTGCGTCGTCACATTACACGCCGTAAAAAAGCTGTGAGGCTTCTCGATCAGGGTCTCGCTGATCACCGTCCCGTTCTGCAGCATATCCTCCAGATTGATCAGGTCGCAGTTATGCTCCTTCTGGGCAAAATAATCAGAATCGTGGAAATGGATTATCCCTTCTTCGTGTGCATTCACGATCTCCGCCGGGAGCAGCACACGCTTCGACAAGTCCTTGCTGACCTCTCCTGCCATATAGTCCCTCTGCGTGGAGTTGATCACCGGATTCTTATTAGAATTCTCCTGGGTAACTTCTTCATTGATATTCTCGATCAGAGAGAGGATCCCGTTATCCGTCGTATTGGACTTACGCTTCAGTTCCCTCCGGTAGCGGTAGCGCACATACTTCTGTGCTACCTCATAGCCTCTCATCTCCATGATCCCGCGCTCAACCATATCCTGGATATCTTCTACATTCACCGCATGGGGAAGTTCTCCCACCTGAGCCGCTATATTATCTGCAACCGCGACGATCTGATATTCGTTCATCTGATGGATCCTGTCCACCTCTTCATTCGCCGCCTTAACAGCATTCACAATCTTAGAAAGGTCAAAGACCACTTCCTCCCCATTCCGCTTGATCACATTCGTCTTCACATCCATATTCATCGTATTCCCTCTCTTTCACCTACAAAATATTGATACTCCCACGTGATTTTGCACAATATGTAGCGTCACGTACTATCATACACTAATCCATCCAGAAAGTGAAGAGAAAGTTAGAAAAAAAAATTACCAAATATCCCCCTGTTTTTTGCCCTTATTTTCTCCATTTACGACACCCTCCAATTTCCCCATACCCTTGAAAGGTATAATCTATACAAGCCCCATATGCACGAATGCCTTCCACAGTCCATCTTCCATGATCGGCGCCGTCACGAAGTCTGCGATCTCCTTCACCCACTCCGTCCCGTTGCCCATAGCCACACCTGTCCCGGCATACCGGATCATCTCGATATCATTATCACTGTCCCCGACCGCGACCGTATCCTCCCTGCCGCATTCCTTCGCCTTCAGGATCTGCCGCATTCCTTCCGCCTTGGTGCTGTAGTTCGGTGTGATCTCACCCGCCCAGATTCCGGGAACAGAGATCCTAAGATCCGTAATGTGGAAAGAATATCCCCACTTGGACAGCACCGTCCGGCTAGTATCGTCCTTGCCGAACACCACCAGCTTCTCAACCTCCGGCACATCCAGAAGTGATTCCACCCATACCGGAACCTGCGGTTCACTGCACATGCTCTTCCCCCGGAATACTTCGTCAAGAATCCTCTGATACTCCGCCCGGCTCTCTCTGAGCACATAACTCTCCTTGCTGTTCCCCATCTCTACCACACAGCGCTGCTCCAGAAGATCCTTCATAAGCTCAATATAAGCAAGCTGCGTAAAGTATCTGCGCGCGATCTTCTCCCCCTTATACTCAACATATCCTCCCGAGCTGGCGATCACGCCGTCAAACCCGATATCCAGAACTTCCTTCTCAATGCGAAAATATTCCCGTCCCGTATTAATCAATACTTCATGCCCATTCTGCCGGGCCTTGCGGATCGCCTCTGCCGCTGTCGCAGGAACCGTACCGTCAAAATTTCTAATCGTACCGTCAATATCCAGAAATATTATTTTTCCCATGATCCATTACCTCTCTTAGCCCCATCTGTGTTGTCCTTATACTATGTTATCACATTCTCTATCATATGGATAATATTTTTTCATATTTCTGTCTATTTTTTAATACAATTTCAAGATACCCTGCATTCTTTCTATACAAATGTCACAACGAGAAAGCAGTAACCTGTCCCTCACAGATTACTGCTTTCTCTCATCCTCCGATAACTGTCCGTCTTCCGGTACCGGCTCATTTTCCTTCTCCAATTTCAAGATATCATTCACATCACATTCCAGGAAATCACAAATCTTCTCCAGTGTATGCAGATCTACGCGGGACACCTTGTTCTTACAGTACCTATTCAGTTGTGTACGCTGTAATTTACACATATAACATAGCTGAGTCTTACTGATTCCCTTTTCAGCCAAAATGCGCTCGATTTCAATTACAATCTTACTCATACTTCAACCTCTTGCATGTTTTTTATAAGTATACCCACATTTTCATTGAAAAAATAGATGTATTAAATTACACTGTAATAAATTACACTGTTTCTTTTAGGAACAGCAACGGAAATACGCACCATTATTGAAAGGAGAAATTCAAAAATATGAAAAATACAAAAAAAGTAAAGAAACTTCTCATGCTTCTGGGGCTGTTCCTGCTGCTGGCTTTCTGCCTGGAACAACGCCGCCCCTATGAAATCCTCTACTCTACGGTCATGACCTCGCCGAATCTTACAGAGAACCAGATCACCCTGGTCGTACACAGTCTCCTCCCCATTGACAGGGAACGGCTTGCCAGAGAAATCGTAGCAGACCATCAGCGGCTGAACGGCGGGCACCCGAATCCGCATTATGAACTGGAGCTCTACCGCACAGGGATCCATTACAGGCTGGGAATCGTATTCGACACCCTCTTCTGTAACGGAGACGGCCAGATCATGCCGGAGGAAGAGCTGTTCTAATATGAACTTAAAAGAAAAGCTGTCAGAATATGTCACTCTCGGACATTTTCTGACAGCTTTTGTTATATCAGCACCCATACAGCCTTCTCGCATTTTCCTCTGTGCAGGCCACTACTTCTTCATAAGTGATCCCCTTAATCTCTGCAATCTCCTCCGCTACATACTGGATATATGCGGAATTATTCCGCTTCCCCCGGTAAGGCACAGGCGCAAGATAAGGGCAGTCCGTCTCAAGGACAATGGACTCAAGCGGAATCTCCTCCACGGTTTCCTTTAATCTGCGCGCGTTCTTGAAGGTGACCACCCCGCCGACTCCGATATAGAAGCCCATCTTCACATACTCCTTCGCCATTTCCCTGGAATAAGAATAACAGTGGATCACACCCTTCAAGCCCCCGGCGTATTCCTTCATGATCTCCATGGTGTCCGCGGCGGCCTCCCGGCTGTGGATCAGCACCGGAAGACCAAGCTCCCTTGCAAGTTCGAGCTGCCGGATAAACCATTTCTTCTGTACCTCGTGAGATTCATTGTCCCAGTAATAGTCCAGACCGATCTCGCCGACAGCGATCACCTTATCCCTTCTGAACAATTCTCTCATGCGGGCAAACCTCTCCTCATTCAGCTCCCCCGCGTGGTCTGGATGGACTCCCACCGCCGCATACATAAAGGGATAATCCTGCACCATATCCGCCACTCGTTCGCAGGACGCATAGGACGCGCTGACATTCACGATCGTTCCCACTCCGTGATCCGCCATAGCACGCAGAAGCTCTTCTCTGTCCTCATCGAACTGGGCGTCGTCATAATGGGCATGTGTATCATATATCATCAAAACTCCCCCTGTCCAAGCTTCATGATTCCGGCGCCCTCCTACAGAAGGCCGGCTCTCAGTTCTTCCGGAGTCTTCATGGACAGCAGGGCAGGTGCAATGTCAAATACAGACTTCGCCCCGCATTCTCCCGCCTTCGCCAGACGGTGCGCCGCCCTCGCATAACAGATCAGTACGCTCGCCGTGAATTCCGGATTGGAATCCAGCTTCAGAGAATACTCGATGATATGCTTACTCCCATCCTCCCCGGTCTCTCCGCTTCGGATCACGAACCCGCCGTGAGGCATCTTGCTATGCTGCGCCTTTAATTCTTCCTCTGTGATAAATGTTACCGTCGTGTCATACTCGTCGAAATAATTAGGCATCGTCTTGATGGCCGTCTCGATCGCCTTAAGATCTGCTCCCTCGTCCGGAACCACATAACATTCCCGAAGATGCTTCTCCCTCGTCGTAAGCGCAGGCTCGCTTCCGCCCCGCACCCGGTCTACCGCCGCCTCGACAGGCACCGTATACTGAATGCCGTTCTTCACGCCTTCCACCCGGCGGATCGCATCCGAATGCCCCTGGCTGACACCCTTGCCCCAGAAGGTATACGTGCTTCCCTGCGGCAAGATCCCTTCCGCATACAGCCGGTTCAGCGAGAACATACCCGGATCCCAGCCCACGGAGATAATTCCGATCTTACCGCCTTCCTTCGCGGCCTTATCCATATCCGCATAATACTCCGGTATCCTCGCATGAGTATCGAAGCTGTCAATGGTGTTAAAATCTGCCGCGATCTTCGGCCCCATCACCGGCAGGTCCGTCGCAGAACCGCCGCAGAGTACCATAACGTCGATCTCATCCTTCATGGACAGCATATCGTCCATGTGCTTCACCGACGCCCCCTCCGTGCGGATCTTCACGGCAGACGGGTCGCGCCTTGTAAAGACAGCCTTAAGTTCCATATCCTCGTTGCGGGCGATCGCAAGCTCCACGCCTCTTCCGATATTGCCATATCCAACAATTCCAATCCTGATCTTATCCATATCATATCCTCACTTTCTTCACCTAGTACACCGAATAATAAGTAACCAGCCATATAACTTGCCTGATTTTCCATCTGCGTCGTTGTTGTCAATCGGCG